>OBLQ010000280.1_pt1 | contig 19091 bp, 16 predicted proteins | sample 1519881 | NCBI WGS metagenome assembly OBLQ01 (sample SAMN01911456, study PRJEB22533) | soil metagenome | biome: Soil | place: Malaysia | collected 2012-04-30 | depth DG_metagenome m | reverse complement strand
AGACGATCGCGCGCAACTACGAGGCGCTGCTCCCGCTCTATGCGAGCCGCTTCGGGCGGGTGCTGCGCATCGACGGTACCGCGAGCGTTGATGACACGCACGCGCGTATCGTGGAAGGACTCGCGATATGAGCCCGCGCCACCGTACGGACAAAGGGTTCCGGCTGCCGCCTGCCATCCGTTACGGCATCATCGTCGTCTTTCTTCTGTTCTCCGTGCCGTCGCTGATCGGGCTCGCCGTCGATCAGATGTGGTTTCAGTCGATCGGCTATCAACGCATCTTCACCACCGGCCTCGTCACACGAACCCTGCTTCTCTTCGGAGTGGGTGCGTTTGCGTTCCTGGTCGTGTACGCCAACCTGCGCATCGCGCTGCGGGGTTCGACATCGCATCCCGATGTCGTCAACATCCGGACCGCGGGCGCGGTGGCGCTGACGTGGATCGTGCGCCGCGCCGCCCTGCCTGCCGCGCTGGTGGTGGCGTTCTTCACCGGGCTGGCGTCGATGACGTCATGGATGGACGTGCTGCGGTTCGTTCATCAGACACCGTTCGGCACGGTGGACCCGGTGTTCGGCCGCGACATTGCGTACTACGTGTTCACGCTCCCACTGGTCGTGACCACGCTGCGACTCCTCACCGTCCTCGCCGTGCTGTCGCTGATCGCCAGCGTGGTCACGTACGCGCTGCGTGGCGAGATTTCTCCCGTCCAGCGCCGCGTGATCGTCGAATCCGGGGCGCAGTGGCACATGGCGTCGCTGGTCGCGGTGCTCTTCGTGCTGACGGCGCTGCGCATTCACTTTGTCCGCCTGCCGGACCTCCTGCAGTCGACCACCGGTCCGCTGGTGGGCGCGAGTTACGCCGATCTCCACGGCAAACTGCTGGGCCTGCGGCTGGCGTCGCTGGTGGCGCTGGTCGCCGCCGGCTACGTGCTGTGGAGCGCACGCCGGGCCACGCTGGTGCGGTCGGTGCTGATATCGCTGGGCGCCTACATCGCGACCTCGTGGCTGGTGGCGGGCATCTATCCGGCCATGATCAACCGCTTCGTGGTCTCGCCCAATGAGCTGGCCAGGGAAGCACCGCAACTGGAGCGCCACATCGTCGCCACGCGCCGCGCGTGGGGTCTGGACAGCGTGACCACACGCGACCTCACGGGCGAGGCGCAGCTGAGTGAAGCGGACATCCGCAACAACGCGGCCACCATCAATAATATCCGTCTGTGGGACCGCGATCCCCTGCTGCAGACCTTCGGCCAGTTGCAGGAAATCCGCACCTACTACGATTTTCTCTCCGTCGACGACGACCGCTATGTGATCGACGGCCGCTACCGGCAGGTGCTGCTCTCGCCGCGCGAGCTCAACGTCGCCTCGCTGCCGACGCGCACGTTCATCAATGAACGCCTCACCTTCACGCATGGCATGGGCCTCACACTGGGCCCGGTCAACGAGATAACCAGCGAGGGACTTCCGGTGCTCTTCATCAAGGACCTGCCGCCCACGTCGAGTGTGTCGCTCAAGGTCACGCGCCCGGAGATCTACTTCGGCGAGGTGCCGGACTCGTGGGCGTTCGCCAACACCAAACAGCGCGAGTTCGATTTTCCCTCCGGCGAGGAGAACGTGTACACGTCGTACGCGGGCACCGGCGGTGTGCAGGTGGGGTCGTTTGCAAGACGCGCGCTGTTTGCGGCGTACTTTCATTCCATGAAGGTGCTGCTCTCCAGTGACATCACCGACCAGAGCCGCGCGCTGTACTATCGCAACATCCGCGTGCGCGCGCAGAAGGCGTTGCCCTTCCTGCTGTTCGATCCCGACCCCTACCTGGTGGTGGACAACAGCGGCCGGCTGCGCTGGATGATGGACGGGTACACGCGCACCCGTCGCTATCCCTATTCGTGCCCGCTGCGCGACGGCACCAACTATCTGCGCAACAGCGTCAAGGTGGTGATCGACGCCTACGACGGATCCGTCACCGCCTACCTCGCCGATCCCAGCGATCCCATCGTGCAGACGCTGGCGCGCGCATTCCCCGGCATCTTCCACCCGCTGGACGAGATGCCCGCGGACCTGCGTGCTCACCTGCGCTATCCCGAGGCGCTGTTTCGCGCGCAGAGTGATCTGTACGCCACCTATCACATGAGCGAACCCGCCACGTTCTATCACCAGGAAGACCAGTGGCAAAAACCGACGTCGACGCAGGAGGGCGGCACGCGCGATCCGTTCCTCCGGCACATTGTGATGCGGCTGCCCGGCGAGAAGGACGCGGAGTTCATCTTCATGGTGCCGTTTACGCCGCGCGGAAAGGACAATCTGGCGTCGTGGATGGTGGTGCGCAACGACGGCAAACACTACGGCGAACTGGTGGTCTACCGGCTTCCCAAACAGAGCCTGGTGTTCGGGCCGACGCAGATCGTCAACCGCATCAACCAGGACACGGAGATTTCGCGGCAGATTTCACTGTGGGATCAGCGCGGTTCCGAAGTGATCCGCGGCCACCTGCTGGTGATCCCCATCGAAGAATCGCTGATCTACGTGCAGCCGCTGTATCTGCGCGCCCAGGGCGGGAGGATTCCCGAACTCAAGCGTATCGTGGTCGCCTACCAGAACCAGGTGGCGATGGATGAGTCGCTGGAGGGATGTCTGGCGCAGATATTCGGCGGTGTCGAGGCCGCGAAATCGACCCCGGCCGGCGGCGGGCAATCCACCGTCCCGACGGGCGGCGGCGACGCGAAGGATCTCTCCCGCCAGGCTCTCGACCATTACGATCGCGCGGTCGCCGCACAACGGGAGGGTAACTGGGCCGCCTACGGAGAGGAACTCAAGCGGCTGGGTGACGTACTCAAGCAATTGGAGGACAGGACGAACGGGCAGGGACCGTAGTCGTTCCGGCACCGCCAACACATACAAACCCATGGTAAGAACCCGTCGCGGATTCCATGTTCTGACACTCGTCACCGCGCTGCTTGCGATCCTGATCGCGGGCTCCTGCCAGAAACGCGCCGCGCAACACCCCAAACTCATCGTTCTGATCGCCATCGACGGTCTGCGTGCCGACGCTCTTGACCGCTATGATTCCGCCTTTACCGGTGGGTTTCGCCGGCTGCGCGACACCGGTTTTCGTTTCGACAACGCATGGGTCGATCATGCCATCACGGTCTCGCACGCGGGTCATGTCACGCTCGCAACCGGCGCCTATCCCTCACATCACGGAATTGTGGACGCCGCATTCTACGTTCCTGTTGGCCGCGACCGGAAGCTGGTCGACGCGGTCGAAGATACGACCACCACGATTCCCGGCTTCCCCACGCTGACCGGCGCCTCGCCCCGCAATGTGTTGCGGGATGGCATTTGTGAATGGACGATTCATGCCGATCCCGAGGCCCGAACACTTTCCGTCGGCAGCGGCAACATTTCGTCGCTGCTCTACGCGTTTCACACGCCCGCGGACGTGTACTGGTACCGCGGTGGCCAGTACGTCACATCGTCGTACTATCGCGCCGCGGTTCCGCCCTGGGTGGCCGCATTCAACGACAGCGTACTCCCGGCCATGATCGACTCGTCGCGCCGCTGGGAATGCCGCGTCCCCACACCGCTGCGGTCCCTGGCGCGACCCGACAGCGCGAATTACGAGGGCGACCGGACACACACCACCTTTCCCCACCTGGTCACGCGCGAACTCGGTGACGGCCTCAGGAAAGACGAGCGGGCCACGCTGGCCCGGTGGTTCGGGTGGACGCCAACGCTCGATGAAGCGACGCTGCTGCTGGCGCGTCGCGGCGTGGAAGCAATGTCGCTGGGCCAGCGCAATGCCACCGATTGTCTCACCATCGTTCTCTCGATGGTCGATTCCAACAGTCATTACTACGGGCCGATGAGCCTCGAGGTGTTCGATACCCTCGTGCGTCTGGACGCGGCGCTGGGCGCGTTCTTCACCGATCTGGATGAGAAAGTGGGTGCAGGCAACTACACGGTCGCGTTGTCGGCCGATCATGGCTTCCCCGAGGTGCCGGCGTATCGGCGGCAGATCGGGCTGCCCGGCCGGGTGCTCACCGCGGATGAAATCGAGAATGTGATGAACGAGATTGGGGCGGACTCGACCCGGTCGACCGGGCTCGACTCGCGCGCGCGCCGCGTGGCGGACATTCTCCGGCGCCGCGATTTCGTGGCTGCTGTGTACACGCCGGATCAGCTCTCGGGGACCGGCGACGCGGATGCCTATCTCCGGCTCTACCGGAACTCCTACCGCAAGGACCGGGTGCCGCGGCTGCCGCTCTTTTCATTGAACACGGCCGAATCAGAGATCGGGCGGGCGGGTGTGATGGTACGTCTCACTGAAGGCACCATGATCGACATCGACGCGTCGACCCACGGTTCCCCGTATGACTACGACCGGCACGTGCCCCTGGTGTTCATGGGCGCGGGAGTGCCCCACGGCGCCAGCAGTGCAGCGGCGCGCACGATCGACGTGGCACCCACGCTGGCTGCGCTGGCAGACGTGCGTGCGCCGGAGGATGTGGACGGGGTGGTACTGCCGATGAAGTAACCGCCGGGGATCGATCAGCGACCGGTGGACGCGCGTTGCACGTGGCGAATGCGCTGCACCACGGTCACCAGCGTGGAGATCGCGAGCAGCATCATCACCGCCATGAGGAATCGGTAACCCGCAATCAGACCCAGCGCCAGCAACCCGATGCGTTCGGGCCGCTCCATCACGCCGACCTTGCACTGGTAGCCCAGCCCCTCCGCGCGCGCGCGCGCGTAACTGGTCAGCACCGAGCCCATCATGGCGATCAGAATGACCACGGGTTCGTAGGTGGGAACGTCGTTGGGACGGCGCAGCACGTACATCAGAATTCCGCCGAAGTAGGCGAACTCACTGACGCGATCGAGCAGCGAATCAATGAACGCGCCGAAGGCGCTGGCGCGGTTGAGACGGCGGGCGAGGTCGCCATCGAGCACATCACACAGTCCCGCAATCAGGAGAAAGACTCCGCCGCCGAGCAGCGAACCGCGCGCCACCACGACCGCACCCCACAGGCTGAAGGCCAGCCCGAAGGCGGATACCAGCATGGGGGATACGCCGAACGACGCCAGCCCGCCGACTACCGGATCGAGCACGCGGCGGGCGCTGTGTTGGATGGCGCGTTTGTCCATGACGGTGTGCGAACCTAGCATCGGGCCTGGGAGCCGTCAAGCAGACGGCCGGGAGCGGGGACGCCAGCCGATTCCCTTCACCACCAGCACGAATTCTCCGCGCGGCATGGTGGGTGCAAACTTCATCTTGAGTTCCGCCGCCGTGCCCCGCACCACGTCTTCGTGGAGCTTGGTGAGTTCTCTGGCCACGGCGATCTCCCGGTCCGGCAACCGCGCCGCGATGGCGTCGATCACCTTGCGCAGCTGGTGCGGCGCCACGTACAGCACCGTGGTGCGCGGCTCTTCCGCCAGCGTCTCCACCAGTTTCGCCAGCTCACCGGGCTTCTTGGGGGTGAACCCGACAAACACAAACGTCTCGCACGGAAATCCCGAGAGCGTGAGCGCCGCCAGCAACGCGCTGGGGCCGGGCGCCGCCGTCACGGAAATGCCCGCTGCCAGCGCGGCCCGCACCAGATAGAAGCCGGGATCGGAAATGCCCGGCGTGCCCGCGTCCGTAATGAGCGCCATCTTCTCGCCCTTTTGCATGCGTTCCACCAGTGACGGCGTCACGCGCGCCTCGTTGTGATCGTGATACGCGACCAGCGGCGTGGCGATGGCGTAGTGGTTCAGCAGACGGCGCGAATGCCGCGTGTCTTCGGCGAGGATGACATTGACACTCTTGAGGATTTCGAGGGCGCGCAACGTGATGTCGCCCAGGTTGCCGATGGGCGTCGCGACGAGGGTGAGCGAACCCGGAGTTGTCATCCGGCGTGCGTCGCCGCGAGCGACGACAGTACTTCTCCCGCTCTCTCGATATCGTCGGAGGAAACGTCGAGGTGGGTCACCATGCGAATGCGGTCGGCGCCGAACGCAACCGCGAGCACGCCCCGGTCGCGCAACGCGCCCAGAATGGCCTCGACGGTCCAGTGCCTGGCGTCGACGGTCGCCACCACGATGTTGGTCTCGACCGGAAAGGTCAGGGACACACCCGGCATCTTCTCCAGGTGGGATGCGAGCTGCAGGGCGTGGTCGTGATCCTCGCGCATGCGTCCGATGTGGTTGTCCAGCGCGTACAACGCCGCCGCCGCCAGAATCCCCACCTGGCGCATGCCGCCGCCCAGGCGTTTGCGCAGGCGGCGGGCGCGGTCAATGACGTCGCGCCGTGAAACCAGCGCCGATCCCACCGGCGCTCCCAACCCCTTGGAGAAACACATGCTCACGGTGTCCGCGCAGGCCGCGTATTCAACCAGCGGCACGCCGCTCGCAACGTGCGCATTGCACAGACGCGCGCCGTCCAGGTGAACACTCACGCCGTGTTTTCGCGCCAGTGCGCTCACGCGCTTCATTTCGTCCAACGGATACACGCGGCCGCCGCAGCGGTTGTGCGTGTTCTCCATCGCGACAATACGCGTTCCCGGAGTGTGCAGGGATTCCTTCTTGATGTGGGGCTCGATCTGCGCGGCCGTCAACATGCCGCGGTCGCCATCGAGCGCGTTGAGCTGAAGTCCGTGCAGCGCGGCCGCCGACGAGACTTCGTAGTTCATGATATGGCAGTTGCGGTCGAGAATGACTTCGTCGCCGCGTTCCGACGTGGAGGCCAGTCCGAGGAAGTTTCCCATCGTCCCGGAGGGAACGAACAGGGCGGCCTCTTTCCCCAGAAGCGATGCCACGCGCTGCTCCAGCGCAATGACGGTGGGATCGTCACCGAACACATCGTCGCCGACTTCCGCCTCCGCCATGGCGCGGCGCATGCCCGGCGTCGGACGCGTGACGGTGTCGCTGCGCAGATCGATGAAATGAGGGGATGTCGTCATGATGTGCCAGCCGGCGGACGCCCGTGTGCGGGCGTCACGCCGCTCGCTGCTACCCTGGGGACCGAACTACGCGTTGGCGACGAGGTCCTTCAGTTCTTTCGATACTTTGAACACCGGCACCTTGCGATCGGGTACCGGCACCGCATCTCCGGTGCGGGGATTCCGCGCCATGCGCGACTTGCGATTCTTCACCTTGAATGTCCCGAATCCGCGGATTTCGTAATGCTTGCCCTCGGCAAGCGCCTTGGAAATGGACTCCAGGAACATGTCCATCGCGGTAGCAACGTCCTTCTTGGTAAGGCCCGTCTTGCTGGCGATGTCTTCGACAATTTCGGCTTTGGTCATCGATAGCCTCCCTTGCGGGCGTGTTCGAGGGACCTCAGGTCCGGGGGACGAACAGCTGGGTTATTTGCAGGCATTCTGCTCCATAACTCGTGACAGGTCAAGGGGGTTTGTCGCCTGGGCGGGGGGCGCCGGCACGGCGTGCTCCGCCCGCGGCGAGCGGGCCGCCGCCGCTTTGCAATGCGTTTTCTCATTCTGAAACGATGCCGCACCCCAACGCGACCGCATGCGGACGAACCAGGATGAACGCGGCGCCCCGGCGCAAACTACCCTTCCCGCCCCAACCACGAACTTGGCGTCCTCATGCGCACTTTGCGGGCTTGGTACGTCGGTTGCTGATGCAACCGACCGTGCTGCGGGGCAGTCGCCGCTAATGCATCTGCATTGCTTGAGTCCACCGCACTGCTCCGCAGCCAAGAGCAATCAAAAGGCACAAGTAGGAATCGACGCCCCCGTGGTGTTGTTCAGGAGGAAGAGTTATGGCGTTTCGCAAGTATGGAGCGTTGGCGCTGGCGCTCATTATCAGTGTGATCTGCTTCGGATGCACGCAGGACATCAGCGCCCCCGTCACATCGACGGACCAGCCCGTGCTTCCGCCCACCAACGTGGCCGCGGTGGCCACGGCCAACGGCCATGTGAGTCTGTCGTGGGATGAAAGCTCGCAGCCCGACATCGTCGGCTACAACGTGTACCGTCGTGCGGCCACATACGGGAAGCCCCAGCAGCTCAACCCGAACCGGGTCGAGTCAACGAAGTTCTCGGACAACTCGACGAAGGCACCGGGGCAGTATGAGTACCGCGTGACCGCGGTCAACGCCAACGGCAAAGAAAGCCGCTTCACGTCCGTCGTCGTCGAGACGCGCGAGGTGATTGACGACGGGTCGGGCAAGGTTCCTGCTCCCGGCTTCGAATAAAAAACCTCGAGCAGGTGCGCACGAAGAGCCCTTCCGTGGAAACGCGGAAGGGCTTTTCTTTCTCTAGAGGGCGCGCACCATGCCGGTCACCAGTGTGTAATAGAGGGAAACCGCCACATGCAGGGCGGGACCGAGAATGCGCCAGAGCACGCCCGTCCACAGCAGCAGAATCAACACCAGGAATCCCCAGCGCCCCACCGAGGCCAGCGCTTCGCGCGGACCGGGCGGGAGATAGCGCATGAGTATCCAGTGGCCGTCGAGCGGCGGAATGGGCATGAGATTGAAAAGCGCGAGTACGCAGTTCACGGTGATCATGCTGCTGAAGAGCGTGTTGAAGAACAGCAGAGAGCGCTCCCCGTTGACGGCAAGCCCGGGAAAGTGCTTGTACGCCACACCCACCACGATCCACAGAAGCGAACAGATCAGCGCGAGCAGAAAGTTGGACGCAGGACCGGCGGCGGCGACGTACGCATTGTGAACCACCGGATTGCGCAGGTTGGAGGAATTCACGGGCACGGGTTTGGCCCAGCCCAGGAAGGGCACACCGGAAAGAAACGATGCCAGCGGCAGCAACACGCTTCCCACCGGGTCGATGTGCGGAATCGGATTCATGGTGATGCGTCCCATGTCGCGCGCGGTGGTATCGCCGAAGTGTTCGGCTGCCAGTCCGTGCGCGTTCTCGTGGACGATCACCGAGAACAGAAACGCCGCCAGTCCCACCGCGCCGGTCAGAAAATCGGGATTCATCGAACCTCGAGCACCTTGTGAATCTGGGGAATGATGCGCACTACATCCAGGTGCCGGCTGGCCGCGCGCGCGCCCGCCTCCACGATGTCGAGCAGGGCGGTCCGGCTTTCGCGCGAGGCGCGGCGGCCAAGGAGTGCGCCGCTCTCCGGCTGGATCACGAACGGAATCCGGCGCCCGGCCTCCGCGACCAGCATCGCGGCCGCTTCGATCTCGGCGGGCGCGGCCTTGAGATCGACGATCACCTTCACGAACGCGGGGCGCGCATCCGCGCGCGCGGGATCGAACGCGCTGCCACGCCACGTGCGCAGAAATTCGCGGTGGGCGTCACCATGGTCGACACCGGTCGCCGACGGCAGCTTGACGTCGGCGGCGATCACGTCGATGTCGTCGATCATGCCGGCCAGCGCATTCGCGTGCAGCCCCGCCGTTTCCAGGTAGATGCGAAATCCCCGCCCCCGCAGCGCCCGCGCCAGCGCGCGGACGAACTCCGGCTGTTCCAGCGGCTCCCCCCCGGTGATGCTCACGGTGGTGACAGGAGCGTGAGCGGCGGCCATGACCGCCACGTCGTCCACCACGTCCTCCAGCGTGACCGGGTTGGGACGCCAGGGACGCGCGTCCCCCACTGCGGAGTGAATCACAAACCGCGGAGTCTGCACCTTGCTGTAGACGGTGTCGCACCACGAACAGGTGGCGGCGCAGCCGGCGGTGCGCACGAAGATCTGCCGCTCCCCCGCGAAGAGTCCTTCACCCTGCGGGGAGCAGAACAACTCCGAGAGGTGTCCGTGGAGTGTGTCGCGCGCCTGCGCGCGCGCCGCCAGTTGTTCTTCCATCGTGCTCATGAAACCATTCTGACCTTGGTGGTGGCGTGGGCCGCGCTTTCGAGCTCGCGCGCATAACGCGCAAGCAGATCCTGCAACACCGCCCGCGCGTCCAGGCCCATCTCCCGGAGACCCGCGGCCGGAACCGGCGCCCCCTGCGGATCCACGTTGATGCCCAGGTGGATCAGGCTGGCCCCGGATGACGGCGCCGCAATCGAGACCGTCAGTTTGCGCTCCTCATAATATAGATCATCCCCGTCGCGACGGGTGGGCCGGCCCGCGCCGGCCAGCAGCTCGCCCAGCAGAACCACCAGCATCCGCTGGCGCAGCACCGCGGCGTCCAGCGCGCAGCCCGGGTGTTCGACGATCACGTGCGCCATCGATGCCGCCCGGATGAACTCACCCGCGCGCGCGTCGTCCAGATCGACCAGGTTCTCGGTGGGCACGTGGCACGGTCCCACAAAACCGGCGGCGGCGTCACCCTCGAATCCGGTCTGCTCGCGCACCCATCCGCTGTGCAGCTCGAGGCCCGTGTACGGGACAATTCCGTCGAGAATGCGAATGGAAAGCATCATGCCTCGAATTCGATCACGGGACGGTCGGCCGGGGAAAGCGTTTCCAGGGCGCCCCGAAGGCGGCGGCATGACGCGCACCGCCCGCACATCCGTTCCCCGGAACGGTAGCAACTCCATACTATGGAAAGCGGGGCCTTGATCTCGAGACCCAGGCGGATGATGTCGGACTTGTCGAGCGCCAGCGTGAAACTCTCCACGCGCACCTGGTTGCGCGTCGACAATTCCAGCGCGCGTGTGCTGCGCGCCACGTACTCCGCACTGTTGTCGGGAAACTCTTCGGCTTCTTCGCGATTGAAGCCGGTCACGATGGTGTCGCAGCCATAGCGTTCGGCGTAGGCGGCGGCAATATTGATGAACACACCGTTGCGATTGGGAATCCACACGTCGTCGAGCGATTCCAGCCGTCCGGCCTCTTCGCCGGGGGTGGAGGCCTGCATGCCCCGCGGGGCCAGGGATTCCAGCCAGCGCACATCCACATCCTGGAACGGGAGCCCGTAGTAGTCGGCGGCGCTGCGCGACGACACGCGCTCGCTCTCGCGCGCGCGCTGCCCGTAGTCGAAGAACATCACCGATTCCACGCGGCGCTCCCGCGCGGCGCACGCCAGCGATACAATCGAATCGAGTCCGCCGCTCACCAGCACGATGGAACGGGGACGTGGCGTCTCACGACTCACGGTTCACTCCTGGTAGGCCGCGCACGCTTCCGGCCCTTCCCACACTTCCACGCGCAGCAACCGTCCGCGCGGGGCCAGGCTGAAACGCTCGTTCAGGTGGAGAAACACCTGACGCGCCAGATTTTCGGCGGTCGGCGGCACGCGGTCGAAGGGCGGAATGTCGTTCAGGTGCCGGTGGTCGTAGCGGTCGTGCACCTCGCTGCGCAGAATCTGCTTGAGGTCGCGGAAGTTTGTTCCCATGCCGTGTTCGTCCAGCGATGAGAACGCCCAGTGCACGCGCACTGTCCAGGTGTGCCCGTGCAGCCGGTCACAGGGCGGACAACCGGGAAGAATGTGGGACGAAGCCAGCCGGCATTCGACGGAGAGCGTGAATGTGGAACTCAAATCGTCTCGATTGGGGCGCGACGGGGGGCGCGCGGCGAAGAGGTCATGGGGCGGTCATGCAACTGTTTGCCCGTCATAATACTTGAAGGTTCGGGGCGGACGCAACCGATCGCACCCCGGCGCGTGCATTTTGCGGCCTCGCCGGCGACCGTGCACGAGCGCACCGCCTCCCGCAGCCACGCTGTATCGGGCTTTTTCCCAACTGCTTACCGCAGATCACACCGGCCGGGTGGTGAATCCCCGGTCTGGTATGCGATTCGCTTACTCCGACCGCACCGTGTGGAAAAAATCCCCGGGCATCGCGGAACCATGAACGAAAAAGTTGCCTCCATCATCCAGAAAGCGCAACAGGAGCGCAAGCGGTCCCAGTTTCCGCGCGCCCTGAAACGCCTCGAACAGGGCATTGCGTCCCACCCCGACGAGCTCGATCTGTACCTCGAGGCGGTGGACACCGCCATCGACGGCGGTGAGCTGCTCCAGGCCACCAACCTGCTCAAGACCACCCAGGACAAGTTCGTTCGCGAACGCGAGCGCGTGCAGCAGTTCGTGAGTGACAAGCTGCAGACCGTACACGATCCCTCGCTGGCGCGCTGCGTGGTGGAACACGCCGTCAAGCGCCGGGATCTCGAGGGCGCGCTTGCGCTGCTCGAAAACGTGCCCGATCACATCGTTCGCGATCTGCAGAACCGCACGCGCACCAAGGCGCAGTCACTCAAATCCGCCTCGCACGGCGGCTACACACTGCGCGGCGAAACCGTCAGCAACGAGATCACCAACGCCGTGCTGTCGGTGCGTCTGGGCAATCTGAAAGAGGCCGTGATCACCATCGTGAACGTGCTGGCGGAAAAACCCGTCGAGCACAAGGTCCTGGATGGTTTTCTGGCGTCCCTGGCGGCAAAGAACGGGAAGTCGGGCCGCATCAATTATGCGCGCGGCTGTGCCCTGCGCGCGGGCGGCAACGAAGTGGAAGCGGTGCACGAGCTGGTCGAAGGCGCGCGGCTCGAACCGGCGTGCGCCGCCAACTGCGCCGAACAACTGCAGGCCATGCTCGAGAACGCCAAGCACCCGGGCAAGGTCCGCCGGGCTCTGGGTGAAGCGCTGCTGATCAAGGGCGACACGGACGGAGCTGCATCCGTCCTGCGCGAGTATCTGGCGGAAAACACCGAGAACGCCCGTGAAGTCATCATGTTGCTGCGTCCGTTCATCGACAATGCCGCCGAACTCAACGCGTGCACCTGGCTCGCCGTCGAGCTGGCACTGGGTCTCGAGCAATCATCCGTGGCCATGGAGCTTCTGCGCGGACTGCAGCAGCACGGTCACGCGTCCGACGTGTATGCCTGGCTGGAAGCGCACGCGGGAGCGGCGGGCGCGCCCGACGTGGCGATGTTCCACGCCTCGCTGGCGCTGGATCAGAAACAATACGAGCGCGCGGTGGAAATCCTGGAAAGGGTCTGCTCGGGATCGAAGGAGCAGGTCACGCCGGTTCTCAGCCTGATTGAGAAGCATCGCTCGGCACACGTGTCGGTGGAGGCGCTGTACCGCACGTACGCACCCGCGGACACGCCGCAGGAGACGGTGCCCGAGAGCAACGACGGCGACTTTCAGATGTTCGAGGCGAATGAGTTTCGTCTCGAGCGCGCGGCGTCTTCGGCCCCGCAGTCGACGCAGGCGCAGAAGCAACAGTCACCGCCGCGCTTTGCCACGTCTCCGTTCTCGACGTCCGACAACGGACCCGACCTTTCTGAATCGGGCGGCGCGCAGGGCGCAAAACCGCTCATCGAAAACACCGAACTCCAGTTCGGCGACGACGGCACCATCCAGCGCAAGCGACAGGGGGAGCCGGTGAAATCGGCGCCGTCGCCATCCATCGAGATCACGGAATCCCACGTTGAGAACGTCGCCCAGAAGCTGTACGAGACCGGGGCCTCGGCCTTCTTTCATATCGACGACGGAGCCGCGGAGGGCGGGGACGAGCCCGCGAGCGGCACGGAGCCCGCGCCGTTCGCCGCGCCCGAGGCCGGTTCACACGCCCCGGAGGCCGAAACGGCGGCGTCCAGGGCTCAAGCTGCACACCTGGACACGGGAATCGCCTCGTCCAACGCGGCAGCCGGTGCAAACGCGGGTGATTCTGCGGTTGCCCCGAAACCCGAAACGCCCGCGCCGTTTGCCGAACGCTTTGCCCGCTTCACGCGCGGCGAGCTGGCCAACCCGGACATACTTGCCCTGCTCGAGGAGGCCGTGCACGACGAGCACGTCGACGAACTGCACGAGTTGCTGTACTTCCAGCCGCAAACCAGCGCGGAGCATTTTGCCCGTTACTACTACCAGGCCGAATACCACGTCCTGTGCAACCGCCCGTTGCAGGCGCTGGAAATCCTGGCGCGCCTCGACACGCCCGGTTTGAGCGACGAAGAAAAAGAACGGCTGTGGTACAAGATCGCCATTGCACAGCGCCTGACCCACAACTTTGCGGGTGCGGAATCCACGCTGGACCGCCTGCTGCAACTGTTTCCGGGTCGCGAGGAGTTTGCACGGCTGAAACGCCGCAATCACCAGCAGTTCATCGAGTCCCAGTCGCTCGCCGCCACCACACTGGAAAAAACTTCCTCGCTCGACTGAACGCCGGTTCCGTTTGCCCGAATCCCGCCGTACGCGTCCCCGTGCACGCACCGGAGCGCGGCACAGAACATGCTAATAAGCGCCCGGATACTGTCGTATTTGCTTGCTGCTGAATATTCTCCCGAGTCGGACGTGCAAGGAGCACTATCATGAAGATCTGTCCGTTCATGTCGCACATGCTGGGCAACGAGGCCAATATTCTCGAGGTGGGAATGCCCGAGGATCTGAGTCGCACCGACGAGGCCATGGGCGGCGTCGCCGTCAAGACTGAGCGCAAATCGAGAACGGACGTGAAGAAGGAGAGCAAGCCGGCGACGTCCCATCTCTACTGCCTGCGCGATACCTGCCGTTTCTACCGCGGCAGCGACGGCGGTTGCACCTTCGACGCCATACTCGAGAACGCGTCGCGCGCCGGCGAGGAAGGCGCCGCGGCCCAGAAAGAAGCCGTGGCATCCTTCGCACGCGAACTGGACAAGTTCTGGAAATTTCAGACCAAGAGTGCCGCCGAACTGATTGCGTCATTCGGCGAAGTGGAGAAGCGGCAGGAAGAGTCGCTCTCGAAGATCACACACGAGCTCGAGTCGCGCCTGCAGTCACACGACGGCGACGAAATGAATTCGATCCGCGACAATATCGCGGAAATCAAGGACACGATCGACGTCCGCAACGATGGGTTCGAGGCGCTGACCACCACCGTGTCCGATCTGGTGGTCGGTTTCGACGACAGCTTCAAGGCCATCAAGGAGCAGTGGAAGCATCTGTCGGAGCAAATGGCCACGCTGGAGGCAATGGCGCCGCGCATCGAACGCATGGAATCGACCATTACCAGGACCGTGGAGAACATCGACCGGCTCGAGCGCAACTGGGCGGAGATGCTGGATCTGGTTCGCACCGACAAGAAGAAGGACGAAGAGGCGATCGCGGTGCAGCAGGGCAACCGCCGCGAAGCCATGAAGTTCAACAATCTGGGCGTGACCAGCTTCCACAACGGACATCTGGAACTGGCGCGGGACCAGTTCCTGGACGCCGTCAAACGCGATTCCTCCTTTGCCGAGTGCTACAACAACCTCGGGCTGGTGTACACCGAGCTGGGCGAGGAAGCCCAGGCTGCGGCTGCCTTCGTGAAGGCGATTACGCTGAACCCGGACCTGCACGCCGCCTACAACAACCTCGGCTACGTGTACTACAAGCAGGGAGACTACGAGCGGGCCGTGGAGATGCACTCCGAAGCGGTGTCACGCAGCGGCAACAACTCTTCCGCGTACACCAACCTGGGCAACGCGTACTACAAGCTGGGCAACACGGAGGAGGCGCGCGCGGCGTGGCAGACGGCCATCGAGCTCGACCCCGCCAACGAAAAAGCGCAGCGCAGTCTCAAGGCCCTGAAGGGCTGAGACACCGCTGGATGGAGAATTCTCCAACGCAAAGCATTTCTGGCGGCGAGAATTTCGGTTAGAAGACGCCTAACCGAAACCATTTCTCGTAGTAATCATCCAACGTGCGCTTTGCGTCCTGCAGTTCTGTTTCGCCCACCGGCTGATTCAGAATGACCCGCCGTTGCACATCCAGATAGGTCCAGATCGGGCGATAACGTTCGGCCGCTTCCGGTGAGATGGAAGCCCAGGCCGGGTCGTTGGGGCCGGTCAGATGGTGCCCCGTCCGCAGTTCCACATAGGCCTCAATCTCGTGAATGACCGCTTCGTACTGATGGTTCTCCAGGGCCATGTTGATTTCGGTTATCTGCAAATGCTCGTCGGTTTCATCGGAGTATGCTTTCCCGTTCGGCCCCGGGATTTCACGGTATTCAAACTGATCCTTCGCCGGTTTGTCTTTCAACACGCCGTCGCGTGTGATCAGCTCGAATGCATTCCTGGCCACCAACAGATTGGCCGGTTTGGTCGGATGCACATAGTCCAGGAAGAGGTCAAAGCCCGGCGCGGCATACCGGGAAGCGCCGGTAAAGATGTGATCCAGGTCCAGCAGATAAACACCGCGATCCCGATTCTGCCCGGCCAGGGTCCGGATTTCGTCGTTGAAGCTGCTGATGGCCCGAAACGGGTTGTAATCTTCATCGCGGGCCTTGCTGAAGGCATCCCAGGCCGCCGCCTTCTGCCCGTCGGCTTCCAGCAGTCTCCCCAGCCAGAAGTATGATTCAGCATGCTCGCTTTCCATCGCGATGGCCCGGTTCATGGCCTGAATGCCGTCACCGTACTTGTTTTCGATCAGGCAGCGCCGGGCCTCATAATAAAGCTGTTGCCATTCATCGTGCTTTTCACCGGTGAGCCGGTTGATCGAGACCGTCGGGAGCCAATCGCGCAAATTCACGGGCACGGTGCACAGCACGACCGGAACCCGGTAATGCTGTGACTGGTTGACCATGTGCACGAAACTGGCACGGTAGTGCTCCTGGACCTGGGCGAACTGCACCGGGTCGGCCCGCAGGCGCAGGGACTGCTGGTGAATCTTCTTCCGGAAGAACTGCGCGACACCCTTGAGCTCCCGCCCATTCATCTTGTTGCGACTGAAGAACGTGGCCTGCAGGAACTGAACCGTCCGCAGATGCCGCACCATACGGGTTATCAGCGCGTTGGGCGGATCGTAATTGCGATCCTCCAGAAACTCGTTGTTGCCTTCCCAGATGAAGACGGCATCCGGCTGCATGGTCAGCACGTCATCCAGCACGCGTCGCGCCCGATAGGCGGCAAAGCCATGGGCCGCGACATTTATGACCTCGATCTGCTTGTCCGGATAGGCGGTCTGCAGCGCCTGCTGCAGATAGGCGCTCCAGGTTTCCGTCGCTGGATGCGGCCAGCTGGCACAGGCGGACGCGCCCACGCAAAAAATACGGATGGTGTTGGCCGGCTTCTTGACCGGGATGTGAATCTCCCCGCCGTGAAGGATATCCGGATGGGAGACGTTGTAATACTCGGTGCCCGATGCATCTTTGGTGCGTGAGAACACCGACATCGGCGAGATGTTGACGTAGGGATCGCGGTCCTGGTTCAGACCGGGTATGACCCGAAAAGCACCCTCGATGAGCAGAAGAACAACAAATGGAAGGGCGGCGGCCACCAGCCGGGACGTCCACAGCCACCGCTTCGACAATTCCCCTGTGCGCACTTCCTGGTTTGCGGCCCCCGGAGTCTCGGTCGTCACTTTCTGCTTTTTTTGGCTACCGGATTGTTTTCGGGATCGCTTCATCCAAATAAGAGAAGCTGCAGGAGCAGCACAGACGCCAACTCCACAGCGGTTTCAGAGGAATTGTTTTGCCGGGTATTCTATGCCGATTGCAGATGGAGCGCACGCATTTCCGCCCACAAAACGCGATCCCCGTACCAGCGCTTGTCGCCGGTGCGGGGATCCGCGTTTGAGTCTATGACATGGCCAACAAACGGACCTAGGCGGCCTCCGCCGCGGGCTGCGCCGGACCACGCTTCTGGCTGCGCAACACCGCTTTCGCCTGCGGCCCTTTCGGGCTTTCCATCAACTCGTACTCAACGACCTCTCCCTCCGCGAGCGTGCGGTAGCCGTCGTCCCGAATCTCGGAGTAGTGCACGAAGATATCCTTCCCACTGTCTCCGACGATGAATCCGTAGCCCTTATTTTCGTTGAACCACTTCACCTTACCAGTAATACGCAATCGCCGTCCCCCTTTCCGTAAAAACAGCAATCCATCGCGACCTGCGTCGGTGCGCGATGGATCCGGCTGGGTTATCTGTCACTGGTTGCAAACACGAGAGTCAATCCCTTGCGTGAGACTGGGAAATTCTATCACAGCTCCCGCCGCCACGTCAAGACACAGGGCGCCGTTTGCCGCATGAGCACGCCCCGATTCGCCCTCATGAGAATCCATTCGCCACGTCCGGAAATACGACCGGGGCGTCTCAATTTCCCGTGCCCGCGAGGATGAATCTGTTGCCGTGCTCACCACCGAAGCGGGCGCCCCGGCGCCCGGACCGTGGCATGGAACTTGCCCCTTTCTGCTTGGCGGACAACACGTTTCGTCATTCGTCCGCGGGAGTGTTTCAGGTCAGTGAGAATACTCATTCCGCACACCAGGATCATCGATGAGAGCGGCGAAGTCACGCGCGCGTCTCTCAACGAGCTGATTCGCCGCGGCATCGATGCCAGCAGCGTCAAGCCGTGCGCGCTCGAAGTTTACGACGCCGTCGCGCAGCGGGTCGTGTTCCTGCGCGAGGGGCAGATCTACGCGGCCGCGGACGTCACGGGCGGACAGGTAACGACCATCTCCATCCGCGATTTTCTGCTGGGTTCATCGCACATGACGTTTCCGCGCATGGTTCTCTTCGAGCAGAACACGCGCATTCTCCATTCACTGCTGGTGATCGCGCAGAAGAAGCCGGTCCTGCGCGTGATGACGAACCTGGTCGACCTGGACGAACTTCTGGACCGCATCGAGAACGACGGCAAGAGCGCCATCGTGAGCGCGGCGCGCGACGAATACCTCGCCCTGCTGCGCTACGAGAAAGGCAAGACCGCCGCCTTTTCCCACGGGTTGATCTCCACCATCCCGCGCGAAAGTTCGCTGCGCGAGGACTTCCTGGTGAGCGTGTACACGCAGGCGGCCACGAAACCGCTGACGATCAACCTGTACGAAGACTTTCTGGTGTCGTACGCCCCCGACGCGCGCAACATCCCCGCGTCGTTCTGCGGAAATTTTGAGGATCTGTTCCTCTCCAAGCCTCCCGTGCTGGTGCTGCGTTTCAAGGACCGCGAGATGGGGCGCTGGGAAATGGACCGGCCGCGCCTGCGCATCGGACGCACACCCGACAACGACATCGTCATCGACAATCTCGCCGTCTCGCGCCTGCACGCGCTGATCGAGGAAGAAAAGGGCGAGTACTACGTCAAGGATTGCGACAGCCTCAACGGCACCGAAGTCAACGGGGCGCGCATCCAGCGGCGCCACCTGATCGACGGCGACGAGATCACGATCGCCAAACACACGATTCTGTTCCGCACGCCCTCGGGCCACGCCGTCCTCGAACCCGAAACCACGTCGGCCGGCTTCGACCAGACCATGGTGTTCTCGCGCAGCACGGGCACGCCCGCGCCCAT
>OBLQ010000279.1_pt1 | contig 19107 bp, 13 predicted proteins | sample 1519881 | NCBI WGS metagenome assembly OBLQ01 (sample SAMN01911456, study PRJEB22533) | soil metagenome | biome: Soil | place: Malaysia | collected 2012-04-30 | depth DG_metagenome m | reverse complement strand
TATCCGGCGCTTTACAAAGCCAACACGGATTATTCATCCCGGTAAGGATGAGACCGTGCCGAGCTCCCATGCCGAAGATCTTCTAGCAGCGTCAGGCGCCAGGATAAAACAGAAAGCTATCATTCCCGGAGCAGACCATACATTCACATCCATCGCCTGGGAGTCTGCTGTGATCGGGCTGACTGTGGAGTGGTTTCGGCGATACCTGTAGGGCGATGATTCAATCTACATCGCGATTGCGGGGAGAGCCCAAGGCCGAAAACTAACTCGCTCCTGGGCAGGCTCACTTCTCTTCGGGCCAGTGGAATATCTTTTGAAACATTTCCTTCCCACCGGCTACGGCTGCAACGACAACCAGCGCGCCCAGGGTGGCAAAGCTGACGGTAAAACCCACAATCACAACCTGCCGCGCGAAATCGAGCACCGTCAGTGCCATGGCACTGAAGAACATCACGAGCGCGCCCTTGACGAACCGGGCAATCAGCGAGGCCCGTGGGATACCTTCCCGCAGCACCGCCATGTGGACCACCACCGAAATCCGGTTGGAAAGGAAAAGGCCGGCAGCGAAAATGACAAAACATCCGGCCACTTTCGGCAAAAAGAATATGGTGTGTTCCAGAAGACTCGACAGGACCGTCAATTTCAGCGTTGAAAGGGCGCCGTAAATAAACATGATGAACACGGCGATGAACACCAGGTTCCCAACGTAGTTGAACAAGGCATCCCGAACATCTGCTTTTGACAACGCCTTTCTCCAGCGCATGCGCGGCAGGTAATGGTGCACCCGAAAAATCACACACAGCTGGATGACGATCCGCTTGGCCAGCCAGGCGACGAACCAACCCGCCAGCAGAAGGAGCAGAGACGCCACCACGCGCGGCAGGTAGTTGAGAATTTCGAGGATCACCTGGTCGACCAGTTTCGAGATCATCTGTTTCACGGCTCTGCCTCCTCCTGACCGGCTTTAAAGAGAGATGCAACGAAGGACGGCCGCTCCTCGTATTCCTTGACCCACAGCACTGCGCACGGAGCGCCTTCCGTGATTTCACGAGTGAGCGATTTGCCCAGCAGAAGCTGGAGAAAGTCCCCCGTCCTGGCCCCCATCAGGATCAGGTCCGCCTCCCCGGCTTTTCTGAGAATTCCCCGCAGAACGTCAGTGTCGTGGATCGCCTCCACTTCCGCTTGCAAATCGTTTTCCCTGACGATCTTTCGAATCGCTTCCAGCTTTTCGCCACGCTCAGTGAAAGGAACTTCCGGCTCAAAAACCAATGCAATCTTGATGGAGCAGTTGTAATAATCTTTGAAGGCGCGGGCCATTTCCACGGCCAGCCGCGTGTGAATATCCGAGCCAAAAGGAATGAGGACCCTGCGAATGCCCTCCTTTGGAAATGTTCCGTGGAGCACCGCCGTTTCCGTAGGAGAATTCTGCACCACCGTGTCAACCGCGGTCGTGAAGAACCTCTCAAAAAAAGTCGGCTGCTTTTCCCTCACCTGGACAATCAGGTTGCATTCTTCTTCTTTCGCCGTATCCACAATCCCCTGGGAGATCCTGTGGGAGACACGCACAATCGACCGGACGGGAATGCCACGCTCGATCGCCATCCAGCAGGCTTCGTCCAGCATCTCCTGGGCGGCGGCGGATTCCGCCAGGCCGGCGCGCAGGGGTTCGCTTTCATCCACCTCGATAACGTTCAGAAAGATGACTTCGGCATTGTGTTTCTTCGCCATTACAAAGGCGGCTTCCGCAAGGCTCGAAAGGCTCTCCCTGTCTGAGACGCAGGACAACACTCGATATTCCTTGCGTTCCAGCCTTTCGAGCGCCCGCACCTTGCGCTCGTATTCCACTTCCCGCGACCCCGAGTAAAACCTGTAAACCAGCAAGCCCGCAACGATCCAGCCTGCGGTTACAATCCACGCCTTGGGGCTGTAAGAAAACATATAGAGCGCCAGGCCGAAGTTGCAGACAATCCCGATAATGGACAGATATGGAAACAACGGAACGAAGAATCCGCGATCGAGCTCGGGCCGTTTATTACGCAAGCTAATGAGGGCGAGGTTCACCTGCAGAAAAATCAGCAGGAACATCACATCAGCGGCCGTCGCCACATCTTCGATGGGCAGGGAAACCGCCATGAAGACGATGATCAGAAGCGAGAGGACAATTGCCCAGTGCGGCGTGTTCCTTTTCGAGTGAATGCGGCTGAAGAACCCGGGAAAGTTCCGGTCTCTTCCCATGGCGAAGGCGACACGGGAAGAAGAAAAGACGGTGGCGTTCAGGGCCGACATGGTGGAGATCAGCCCGGCCACCAGTACCATCAGCGCGCCCCCACGGAAAAAATGCCGCGCCACGTCCACCAGCGCAATTTCCTTTTGCGAACCCAGATAGGCCCACGGAGTCATGCCCCGTGGAGGATGGACAGCCCCGAGCGCCACAAAAGCAACCAGCAGGTAAATGGGAATCACAATGATGAGTGAATAGAAAACCGCTCTCGGAATGTTTCTCTTTGGGTCCTTAATTTCTTCCGAACTTTGCGCGATAATCTCATAACCTTCGAAGGCAATGAAGGTCAGGCCCATTGCCTTCACCACACCGCTCCATCCGTTCGGCATGAAGGGGGCGAAGCCTGAAGTCTCCCAATGCGGCTGGTGAAAAACAAATTCGATGCCAAAGGCGATAAAAATCAGAAGAATGACAATCTTGGTCCCGGTGACGATGTTGCCCACCTTGCCCGTTTCCGAAGCACCCCGGAAATTCACGTAGGCAAAAAGGAACGCGACAAAAACCGCCAGCAGCTTTTGAGGCGGAAGGAACGCCCAGTGCGGAACGTTGTAACCCATCTCGTTCAGGACGTATTCAAAATAAGCCCCGAATCCCAGTGCGTACACGCTGCAGGCAACAGCATGCGCAAACCAGCTCATCCACCCGGAAAGGAAGCCGTTCCAGCGCGGTAGCCCTTCTTTGGTCCAGAGGTAGCCGCCCCCGGCATCGTGGTAGCACGAACCCAACTCGGCATAGGACATTGCTGTAAACAGCGTAACCACACCGTTCAGGGCGAAGGCCAACATCAGCGCCGGCCCGGCTACTCCGGCAGCGATGCCGGTCAGGACAAATATCCCCGCCCCGATCATCGCCCCCACACCGATCAGCGTGGCGTCCAAAAGGGACATTTCACGGCTCAGCCGGATTTCTGTCTGGAACTTGGCCATTAAAAGTCACTCAGTCCCGAAAGAGTAGCGCCATCATTCCTGAATTGAGTACAATCCGTAAACCAAGGGTTCGGATGAAAGGCTGATGATGTTTCATTTGCTCCCCTGTTCTTGCCTTCTCCAGGGAACATAGGAAGTCGATCCGGGATTTGTTTGCCATCAAAAAGCGAAGTCGGGCCCGCCAGACCCGTCCGGCAAGCTGCCCGAGAATTCTGACACAACGCCGCGAGGGATGCAAAACCTCTGAATGAAATGTGGTTCGTGGATTGATAGGCTGCCCAGGTGGCATAGACCCTCCGATTCGATTCCCTCGCCCCGTGAGAATCGGTCCTCGAAGAAGATCAAACTGGTCCGGCTACTGGGAGGAAGCAATCTCAGAATTAAAAGTGTAGTCTGTAAAGGAGAGGAGTATGCGATGCGAAAACGAATTATTACCCCAGGCGCAGGAGGCACATCGTCCGCGGAAAACGATTGGTTGAATTTGGAGGAGTTGGCTCAGGCCGAAGTTACGTCAGAAGATTCCGCGTATCCGTTGGAATCGGCGCTCGTGCCCGGCGCAGAAGGAGGCTGGCGAGCCGTTCAACCCGGAAGGCAGACCCTCAGGCTTATTTTCGATCAAGCGCAGCGACTCAAACGGATCCGGCTGGTTTTTGAAGACCACGAAGGGGAGCGGACGCAGGAGTTCGCCCTCTGCTGGTCGCCTGATGGCGGCAAATCCTGGAAGGAAATCGTTCGCCAGCAGTGGAATTTTAGCCCCACGGGGACAGTCAAAGAAGTCGAGGACTATCGCGTCGACCTTCCAGGCGTTACCATTCTCCAGCTGGATATCGAGCCGAACAAGAGCGGAGGCGAAGCTCGCGCGTCACTTGAGGAGCTGCGCCTGGCCTGACGCGACCGAGCCCCGGGACGGGCGATGAGCCTCCAGATGCCGGAGGAAGCCATACCCGCTCACACACCAATCGAATTCCTGCTGGCGGGGCCGCACATGTTCTTCAAACCTTTTGGCCTTACTTAAAGACCGGAGTCTGCTCCGTCAGGCCACATGATTTCAACTTCTCCCGCGTTCTCGATATAATGCCCTTGTAAAAGGTTGAAGGGATCATACCTGAGTGTTGGGGCATCGCAGGAAAAGTTGGATTCTGGCGCCGGTCATCCTGATGGCCGCGGCGGCCTGGCTTTGGCGTCCCTCGGCTGGCATTATCGAAAAAGGAGTTACGTCCATGACACAAGCTGGGGCGAACCAGATTCCGCACGACTACACCAACCATTTGATCCACGAGAGCAGCCCTTATCTGCTAATGCACGCCCACAACCCGGTGGACTGGTATCCCTGGAGCCAGGAAGCATTCGATCTGGCGAAGTACGAAAACAAGCCCATCTTTCTTTCGGTCGGCTACTCCACCTGCCACTGGTGCCACGTGATGGAGCTCGAGTCGTTCACCAACCCTGAAATCGCGCGAATCATGAACGAGAACTTTGTGAACATCAAGGTTGACCGCGAGGAGCGCCCCGACGTCGACAAGGTTTACATGACCTTTGTGCAGGCCACCACCGGCAGTGGCGGCTGGCCGATGTCCGTTTTCCTGACGCCGGACCTCAAACCCTTTTTCGGCGGAACCTACTGGCCGCCCGTTGACCGCTACGGCCGTCCGGGATTCAGCACTGTCCTCGAGCGGGTTGCCGACGCGTGGAAGAAGGACAGCGCGCGCATCGAAAAGTCCGCCGCCGATATTGTTGAGCAGCTTGAAAAATCCGTAAACGCTTCTTCGCTCGAAAAACCCAACCTTACCGATGCAATCCTCAGCCGCGCCTATCAGCAGATCAAGTCCGGATACGATCCTGCGAATGGTGGGTTCGGCGGCGCGCCCAAGTTTCCGCGCCCGGTGGTCTTCAATTTTCTGTTGCGATATTACGCCCGCACTGGCGACCAGGCAGCGCTCCAGATGACGCTTCACACCCTGCACGCCATGGCTGAGGGCGGCATACATGATCACCTGGGCGGCGGGTTTCACCGCTACTCGGTGGATGAAAAGTGGCACGTGCCGCATTTTGAAAAAATGCTTTACGACCAGGCGCAACTGGCCATCGCCTATGTCGAGGCTTATCAGGTCACGCACGATCACTTTTACGCCCGCACCGCGCGCGACGTTCTGGATTACGTCCTGCGCGACATGCACAGCGCGTACGGAGGCTTTTTCAGCGCCGAAGACGCCGACAGCCAGATCGAAAAAGGCAAGCCCGAACACGGCGAGGGAGCTTTCTACCTGTGGACCGCCGGCCATATCGAACATGTTCTGGGATCGGATGCAGCGAAGATTTTTGACAACTACTATGACGTCAAGCCCCACGGAAACGTCGCCGTACAAAACGATCCCCAGGGAGAATTCACGGGGAAGAACATTCTGCAAGTGGCGCATTCCGTGGATGAAACGGCAAAGCACTTCGGCAAATCTCCCGAGGAAATCCGCGCGACGCTGGCTGACGCTCGCAGCAAGCTGCTCGCGGCCCGCGATCAGCGCCCGCGCCCTCCGCTCGACGACAAGATCCTGACTTCTTGGAATGGCCTGATGATTTCCGCCTTCGCGCGCGCCGGGCAGGTGCTCGGCGAGCGTCCTTACATCCATGCAGGAGAAGAAGCCGCCGACTTCATCAAATCAAAACTCTATGATGACCGGACAGGAATGTTGATGCGCCGCTACCGTGAGGGCGACGTTGGGATCAACGGTTTTCTTGACGACTACACAGGCTTCATCCAAGGATTACTCGATCTTTATGAAGCCTCGTTCCGCGTCTCAGATCTCGCCTGGGCCATCCGCCTCCAGGAAACGCAGGACCGGCTCTTCTGGGACGACAAAGGCGGCGGCTATTTCCAGACCCCACCCAATGACAAGTCTATCCTGGTGAGAATGCGCGACGCCTATGACGGTGCCGAGCCTTCTGCCAATTCCGTCGCGGCCATGAATCTGCTGCGCCTTGCGGAAATGGCCAACCGCCCGGCCTGGCGTGAAAAGGCCGACCAGGTCTTTCAGGCTTTCAGTCGCCAGATCGAGCACGCTCCGGAGACGCTACCCCAGATGATTTCCGCCGTGGATTTTGCGCTCTCGAAACCAAGGCAGGTTGTCATAGCCGGCGACCGCACCCGTCAGGACACGCAGGTGTTGCTCCGCGTAGTGAACCAGCGGTACCTGCCCAACAAGGTCCTTTTCGTCGTGGATGGCGCGGAGGGTATGCAACTCGCCAGTTGGCTTCCGTTCATTGAGGGGATGCACCCCATCGACGGCAAAGCCACCGCCTACGTGTGCGAAAACTATACCTGCAAACTCCCCACCACCGACCCCGCGCGCGTGGCCGCGCTTCTCGACGAAAAACCTTGACAGACGCTACGCTAGTATGCTAGTCTTCTGTTCAGGGATACGGGGCTGAAACAAGGGCGCGCAGGATCGTTTCGACAAGCGGTTCTAAGGCTCGAAAAATAAAAAAGAATACCTTTTTTAGAAAACGAACCGGAGAAGTTATTGAAAACACATGATCGGGGCCAAAAAACGAACCGGAACGAACCCAAAAACGAAGCGGAGAAGTTGTTGAAAATACGTAGCTGTGGAAAAAACGAACCCAAAAACGAACCGGGCCGTGTTGTTGAAAATACAGGACAGCCAGGAATCAGGCCCCACAGAACACGGACACGAATATCTCCTCAGGCAACTCATATGCGTGGCGCATCAGATACAACTTTAGCTTCTCTTGGAATCATCTCCGGGTTGGCACCGCCATCCAGATCCTCTCGCCTGGGTCACGTAAATTTGTGTGTGTAAAAGGGAGGAGGGTGTAAATTGGTTTCGCCTGAGAAGCGAGACCGAATCCTTGGAAAGGAGCTTACACCCCATGGCGAAAGTAACACCGATCACAGAGCAGTTCCAACATTTTGTGCGGGACCTGAAGGAGAGTTTCTGGGGGGACCTGTACGGGAAGACGCGGCTGGCATGGGAGCGATTCTGGGAAGAGGAATCGCGGCAGTTGCGGGACCGGTACCTAGTGGCGGAGAGCTACGAGCGGGCCAGCGAGGAGCGACGAGGGTATCGCAACGGGTATTATGTGCGGGATTTTGTGACACGGCTGGGGACGCTGCGGGCGCGGGTGGCGCGGAGCCGGGAGGTGGAGTTTTCGCCGTAGGTGATGCTGCCATATCCGGGGAAAGGACGGATCTGGTTGGGATCGGCGGTCCCGCGCAGAGGATTGTTGCTGAGCGGCTGGTTGATATTTCGCTGGATGCGCTGGTCCTTTCCAAAGGTACCCACGTATCCAGTCTGTAAAATGATCCTCGGTGAAATCTGGTATTCCACCATTGCGTTCGTGGTGGTGGTATACGGAATGATGTAGTTGTAGTCGAGGGCGGTCAAGTTCGCGGGGAAAACAGGAATCGCTGTGCCGCTTCCGGCCAGGCCGGTTAGTGGCACTGTGAAAAGGGTGGTGTCAAAAGAGAAGGGAGGGTTCGGCCATCCGTTGTAAACGTCATTCCCCTGCGTTCTCTCAAAGAAGGTCCCATAGCCGGCCCGCACCACCAGGTTGTCCATCAGCTTATAGGCGAAACCGAAGCGGGGCCCCAGCGTATCGTAATAATTTTTCACCAGCCCTGCTTTAATTCCGGACCCGCCAACCACAATGCCATTGGTGTACACCTTGAAACCCGGAAGAACTATCGGCAGATCGGATTGCGGTGGCGGAAGAGTGAAGCCCGGTCCGGTCGGGTCAAGTTCTCCAGTGCTTGGGTCAGGGGTTTGGGCATCGGCCGGATCGAAGGCGCCCGGAATAAAGTTCGACTGGCGGTTGTGCTGATCATAGACGTGCGGAATGAACTCCCACCTCATGCCGTACTGAATGCTCAGCCTGTCAGTGACGTTCCAGTTGTCGTGGAACCAGAACGAGTAAGCCCACCAGCGGGCGTGGCCCTTGTCCTGCAGAGACAGCTCATTATAGGAGCGAGCATTGCCGAGGAGGAAATCCGCGTAGTCGCTCCCTTTCGATCCGCCCGTGGGTGAACCAGGAGCGGCCGTGGCGCTGCCATTGAAGGCAAAGAGGCCCTAGGTGCGCCCGAAAATCACCTGGTTCTTGTTGCTCAGCATGCCCAGCTGACCGAAGGTGAGAGTATGAGCGCCCTTCACTTTGGTCAACTGCCACTGGAGCTGGTAATTGTCATTGGAGTTGGTCCACGGCCAGTTTCCAGCATCCAGAGCCGTTCCCAGCTTTCCTTGGAAATTGAGTCCGGGCCTCCGGTTTAAGAGGTTGCCGGGGAAAATTCCTCCTACATTTGTAACCCCCGAGGGCATCTGAAAGTCTCCCGTGGGCGTCAGGAAGATCCTGTTCCCGTCCCATCCGAGCGAGGTTTCCATAACCGTTGAGGGATTCATCGTCCAAGTCGCCTTAATGATGGCGCTCTTGGCGGGGTTCACGAAGTCTGTTCCAATCGTTGGATAGGAGGAGGTTGTCCACAGGCTGGTAGGCGTCACCTGATCGACAGCTTCATTAATGAAATGGCCCATCAGTCTGACGCTGTCACTGAGTTCCAAATCGCCGCGGAAAGTGTCGGTGCGCGTTTCAGTCGGGTTGGCGAATGAAGCAGTATATCGGTTTCCCGCAGTGTTGGGGAAAGGCAAAGGTCCGTTTGCCGTGGCGCCCAGCAACAAGGCGTTCGGGTCAATCACGCTGTTTGGAATAATGTTTCCTGGAAATGGCTGTCCGGGTGTGAGCCCCGCATTGGAGAACTACTGCGCCTGGGCTGTGTTGATCGGCTGGGGAACAAAAATAGCCCCCGTATCGTTCCCGTTGGCGTCCGTCTGCCCGGTCAACAGGGAGGAGAAGTTGCCTCCCGCCTGTGCCTGCGGCACGGCATTGGCAACAATTGTGGTGCCTTGGCGAAGCCTGTTCCAAGACTGGTCCCAGAAGAAATAGGCGTGGTGCCGCGTCCAGTTATTGCCCGGAACAGAGCCTCCAAACTGATACCCCCAATTGTTGAAGCGCAGCTCCGGCTTCGATTGCCCAGCGCGATTGCTGAAGAAGTTGGTTGCGTCCAGAGCGTCGTTGCGGAAAAACTCATAAAGCTCGCCATGGTAGTTGCCGGTACCGCGTTTCAGAGCGATACTAATTGTGCCGCCCGAGCCCTGGCCCACATGGGCGCTCGAAGCCGCGGTTTCAATGGTAAATTCCTCAAACGTTTCTTTGTTGGGGAGAACGGTGATGCATCCGCCGCAGCCGCGGTCGTTATTTTCCATACCGTCGATCAGGAACCTGTTGTGCTGTTGGCGTGCCCCATTGAAAGCGACCACCTGCGACGAATTCACCGGCACTGGCGCGTTAAAATCAGGAAGGTTTCCAGAGGCGCCAGGAACCAGTGTCAATAGAGTAGTGTAATTCGACCCGTTTACGGGAATATTCGCAATTTCGGTGCCCGTAACCGAGTGGCTGACATCAGCTGATTGCGTTTGGAGGTGCAGTGCCGACGCCGAAACCTCCACAGTTTGCGTGACAGCACCGAGTTCCAACTTGGGGTTGATCGCCACCGTCTGGCCCACATGGAGCACGATGCCGGTCGTCGAGTAAGCCTTGAACCCTTGTGCCGTAACTTGCAGCGTGTAGGGAGTCCCCGGGTTGAGGGCCGTCACCCGAAAATACCCAGTGCTATCTGCGGTTGTGTTTTGCGGTAACCCGGTAGCTGTATCAATAACCGAAACCTTGGCTCCCGGGACAGCCGCCCCGGTCGGGTCGGTCACCTGGCCCGACAAAGTTGCCGTTCCCTGCTGTCCGTAAAGGGGACTGCACAACCCTAGTCCCACAAGGAAAAGACAAAGAGCCACAAACGGAAACACCCTTCGATATTCCATTCTATGTCCTCCCGGCAGAATGATGTTCTGCAAACGCTCTCATTAATTGAGACCCTTGACTGACGCGGCAGACCTGCATATGAAGCAGGCTCAATAGAAGTGTTGCTGATTGGCCCCGAGGTTTGCACTTATCCAAGAGCTTCCGTTCTAATTCACCCGCGGCTCGGTTTTGTTGACAGTTAATTCTATTTTCCCAATAGAAAATTCTTTTCCTTGACACGATAATACATTCGTTGCGTGTCTTCCCACACCACTGGTTCGAACGGTACTTGACACCGAATCACCGCAGACGAAACACTACGCAGCACCTGTGCCCTATGCTTCCAAGACGTCTGGTACTGAGAGCATGCTAGTTGCAGTTTCAGGATTTGTCTAGACGCTAATTTGCGGATGTTGTAGGTCGTTTTGCGACACATCAATGCAAGTTTCGCCTAGATTATTATTGGACTATTACCACGGATCGGATTATTCTTTCCTAAGGGTAGTGATCGAGATGCGACTCCCCTCTCGTACACGGACCGGAAACATGAGAAGGTCCCGCAAGTCATCTGACTGCAAGCTGCCGCGTGTGGCCCTCCTGCTGGAAACTTCTACAGAATACGGCCGAGGGCTCCTTCGCGGAATCGTCAAATACGTTCGTCTGCACGGGCCGTGGGAGTTCTCCGTTTCGCCCGGACATTTCGAACAAGTTCTGCCGAAACCCGACGCCTGGAGTGGGCACGGAATTATTGCTCGGGTTCGCTCCCCTGAATTGGCAAGCCTAATCCGCCTCAAGGGGCTTCCCTTCGTGGCCTCCTCCCTGGCCGAATCCGCTTCGTTATTTTGCGGAGACTGTTTCGGTGAAATCCGTACAAGTTCGAAGGCCATCGCTATCATGGCCGTAGAGCATCTGCTTGAACAAGGATTGCGGCAATTCGCCTTTTGCGGTTTTATCGCCTGCCCGTGATCACTGAGACGTGAAGAAGTTTTCCACGATGCCGTGCATCTCGCCGTCTTTCCATGTACCACTTACCGTGTCCGCATGGCAAACTGGCTGCAGTCGCGCAGTTGAAAGAAAACCTGGGAACGTGAGCAGCCAGCTCTAATGGAGTGGATCAAATCCCTCCCAAAGCCAGTTGGATTGATGGCTTGCAACGACTCCTGTGGTTGCAATGTATTGCAAACCTGCGCAGCGGCGGGGCTGCACATTCCTGAAGATGTGGCGGTGGTTGGGGTGGACAACGATGAAATGATGTGCGAGGTTTCGAGCCCGAGGCTCTCAAGTGTCGCGTTGGACCTGGAAAAGGCCGGGTACATGGCAGGAAAGTTATTGGATGACTTGATGGCAGGCAGGGCATGTGACGGGCGCCTCGTGCAAGTCGAACCAACGCATGTAGTTGCGCGCGAGTCCACTGATGTGATCGTGCAGCAAGACCCAGTGGTTGCCAACGCGCTGCGATTCATTCGGAATCACGCGGGAAGGCCAATCGGCGTTCTTGAAGTTGCCGAAGGGGTCGGGGTATGCCGCCGAACCCTAGAGAGACGGTTTTTCCGCGCCATCGGCCGGTCCCCGCTTAAAGAGATTGCCCGTTGTCGTGTTGAGCGCGCTAAACGTCTCTTGTCGGAGACAGACCTCCCTCACCACCGTGTGGCGGCAGCAGCCAACTTCGGAGGCCTGAAGGCTCTTAACCGCACTTTCCGCGAAATTGAGGGGCTGCCGCCCAGTGTTTTTCGCCAGGCTGACAGGAGTTCTGCCCGCGGCGGCATGCCGGTGGCGGCCGTGACGATGCCGATGCGGAAAATCCCTCAACCGGGTATTCCGGACGCTTAAAAATCAGCGAGTGCGCGTGGCACGAATACTGAAATTTCATAAATTGCTTGCTCTGGCAATACTGGGCGTTCTTTGCCTGCCCGGTTTCCTTGTCCCAGCAAAGCAGAATGAGGTCCCGGATGCCTTCCGCCAGGCCCAGAAACTTCAGGCGGAAGGCAAACTCCAGGAGGCGGCTCAAGCCTACCAAGACTTCTTGAAAAGTCATCCGGATGACGCGTCCGGGTTGAACGGCCTTGGATCGGTCCTGGTCAACCTCAAGCAATACAGAGAGGGAATTGCCGCGTACAAGAGGGCCCTGGCCATAAGGCCCGGTGTTTCTGCACTCGAACTAAACCTGGGCCTTGCCTACTTCAAGTCGGGCGAGTTCGAGTTTGCGCTTCAGCCCCTTCGTGATGTCGTACGTGCAGAGCCCAACAACCTGCAGGCCCGGACGCTTCTGGGCATGTCGCTGTACGGCACCAGCCGTTTTCAGGAGGCCGCACTAGACCTTGAGATTGTCGCACACCAGGAACCAGACAACAGCCAGCTTCTATTTACCCTGGCGCAGTGTTATCTGGCCAGCCATCAACGCGACCAGCGTCAGAAAGCGCTCGAGATTTTCAAAAAACTGGAACGTGACAATCCACACTCAGCGGCTACACATATGCTTCTGGGGGAAGCGCTGGATGCCTCGGGAAGAACCCAGGAAGCAATTCGCGAATTTGAAGCTGCTGCTAAAGCCAACCCCGTCCCCCCGGTCGTCCATTTTGCCATTGGGTACCTCTACTGGAAAACCAAGCGGTTTGACCAGGCAATGAAGGCATTCCAGACAGAACTGAAAGACAGTCCAAACAACGCCCGGGCGATGGCTTATCTTGCCGACATTTTTGTTCGCCGACAGGAGGTCCAACAGGCGCTGCCCCTATTGCAGAAGGCCACTGGAATGGACAAAGGCATTCGCATCGCTTATCTCAACCTCGGCATCGTTTATACGCACAAACGCGAATTTCAAAAAGCCATTGAAGCGCTGAAGGCAGCTGTCCGCCTGGATCCCTCCCAAACTGACGCGCACTATCGTCTCGCCATGGCGTATAACGCTGCGGGGCAGGAGGCGGAGGCCCGTGCTGAACTCAAGAAACTCAACCGGATCCACGCAAAGAGTGCCTTGGACTTCAAGCAGAAAGTTTCCGGCCATTCTCCCCCGCCAGAGACTGACAGACCTTGATCCCTTTTAAGCATTTTCTCGCAGGGCCATATGACAACCCCGTCGGGGAGGGTTCCGTGCGGGCTGATGAGGAAATTCTACATGAGAGTAATCTTGCCCCGCAAGCGCTTTCAGCTTGCAAGCTGCGTGCAGGTGTCTTATGCTTTCGGTCATTCCCGGATGGAGGCAGCAATGTTGTGCAGATTAAAGCTTTTCAGCACCGTGGTCGTATGGTTTCTGTTTCTGCTTTGCGGATCAGGTCTTCGGGGTGCCAGTCCCGCAGGCAAGCAGGCGGAAACCCCCTATACGAACCCTTCACTGCCCATTGCCCAACGAGTCGATGATCTCGTCTCGCGCATGACGCTCGAGGAAAAGGTTCTTCAGATGCAGCACACAGCGCCGGCCATCCCGCGGCTCGGCATTCCGTCCTACGACTGGTGGAACGAGGCCCTGCACGGAGTAGCGCGCTCCGGTTATGCGACGGTGTTCCCGCAGGCAATTGGAATGGCCGCCACGTGGGATTCCGATCTCGCATACCAGGAAGGTCGCGTCGTCTCCACCGAAGCCCGCGCCAAATATAACCAGGCCCAGCGCGAGGGAAACCACAGCATCTACTACGGGCTCACCTTCTGGTCACCCAACATCAACATTTTTCGCGACCCGCGTTGGGGGCGTGGCCAGGAGACCTATGGAGAGGACCCTTTTCTCACTACGCAGTTTGGCATTGCTTTTGTCCGGGGGATGCAGGGCGCCAACCCTAAGTATCTCGAAGTGGTGGCCACGCCCAAGCATTTTGCTGTTCACAGCGGTCCCGAGCCCCTGCGGCACGGCTTCAACGCCAAGGCTTCGCCATATGATATTGAAGACACCTACTTCCCTGCTTTCCGCGCGACCCTGGTAGATGCCCAAGCGGATTCCACCATGTGCTCCTACAACGCCATCAACGGCCCACCCGCCTGCGCAGACAGCTTTCTACTGCAAAAGACGCTGCGAGACGAGTGGGGATTCCACGGGTACGTCACCTCCGACTGTGGCGCCGTAGATGATATCTTCAGAGGGCATCACTATGCGCCGGACCTCGAGCACGCCTCCGCCCTGGCTGTGAAGGCCGGCACGGACACCACCTGCGGCAACGAATACGTCACGCTGGTCAAGGCCGTCAAGGATGGACTGATCAAGGAAAGCGAGATTGATACGGCCGTCAAGCGGTTGTTTACAGCCCGAATGCGCCTGGGCATGTTTGATCCCAAAGCGGACGTTCCCTTCAACACGATTCCCATGTCGGAGGTCAACTCGCCGGCACATCACGAACTGGCCCTTCGCGCGGCGCGCGAATCCATGGTGCTGCTGAAAAACAATGGGATCCTGCCGCTGAAACCGGGCGTAAAAACCATCGCCGTTATCGGTCCCAACGCCGAATCACTCCCGGCGATTGAAGGCAACTACAACGGCACACCCTTGCATCCCGTGCTACCGATTGCCGGAATGCAGAAAGAATTCGCGGGCAGGACAAAAGTACTTTACGCTCAGGGCTCTTCGTATGTAACGGAGTTTCCGGTACCCGTCCCACAAACCGTGTTTCATCCAACGGGGGATTCCCATGCTTCGGGACTGAAAGCTGAATATTACTCAAGCGCGGATTTCACCGGCCAGCCGGCGCTGGTCCGCACGGACCCGCAGATCCAGTTCGACTGGAACGGCGCTGCACCAGCTCCAGGCATTCCCATGAAAGCATTCGCCGTCAGGTGGAGCGGTACCCTCACCCCGCCGGGACCGGGAGATTATACATTCCAGATTCGCAAGGCCCATTGTTATCGGTGCGAAGTGAGCGAGAGGGTCCGGGTCTACCTGGATGGCAAGCTCCAGATTGACAGTGTTCAAGACACTCGTCAGCGCGCCCGGGGCGTCACCAACAGCAGCGGATACACTCGCCGACCCCAGGAGCCTTCCTTCAAAGTGCACTTCGCGGATACGAAACCGCACCCCATTCGCGTGGAATACTCGCACCGCTCTCCCCTGTTCGGCGCCAGCCTCACCTTTGAATGGCAGCCACCCGCCGACTTGCTGCGCGCGGAAGCGGTGCTGGTGGCGAAGCAGGCGGATGTTGTTGTAGCCTTCGTGGGGCTTTCGCCGAACCTGGAAGGGGAAGAAATGCCCGTCCACGTTCCGGGCTTTGATGGCGGCGACCGCACCAACCTCCAGTTGCCGGAAGTCCAGCAGCAACTGCTCCACGCGCTGGCCGCAACCGGTAAGCCGCTGGTGATCGTGCTTCTGAATGGCAGCGCGCTGGCTGTGAACTGGGCGCAGGAGCACGCGGCCGCAATCCTCGACGCCTGGTATCCAGGTGAAGCAGGTGGTACGGCCATCGCCGAAACCCTGGCCGGTTCGAACAACCCAGCCGGCCGGCTGCCGGTGACCTTCTACAGGTCTGTGGATCAACTTCCCCCGTTCACGGATTACTCCATGCAGAACCGGACGTACCGCTACTTCAGCGGTGAACCGATCTACGGATTCGGTTACGGCCTCAGTTATTCGAGTTTCGCGTTCAACAATATCCGCCTCTCATCCACTCGCGTCGAGGCCGGTGAGAATCTAACGGTCGAGGCAGACGTAAAGAACACCTCCGGCATTGCAGGGGACGAAGTTGCCGAACTGTACCTCGAGTATGGACAAAAGGTGGGGGCTCCCCTTCGGGCCCTCAAGGGGTTCAAGCGCATTCATCTGGCGGCTGGGGAGACCCAACACGTCAGCTTCACGCTCGATCCTCGCGAGCTGAGCATGGCGACAGAAGAGGGCGAACGCATGGTGCTGGCCGGAAGCTACACTGTTTTTGTCGGGGGCAGTCAACCCGGCAAAGGCGCCAGGGGAGTAAGCGCGCACTTCCAGATCATCGGCCAGCATAAGTTGCCGCAATAGGGTCCATTGGAATCCACTGTTCTTAAGGTTGAAGACCGGGAAAGCCGCCCGCTAGGGAAACAGTGGGATTGGGGGACACCTCTAAAGGCAGTGTTTGTAGTTACACCGTCCGAAGTGTGGCAGACCGCTGCGCAACTATTATGTTCGGGGCTGGAACTCAAGCGTGAATTGCAAGCACGGGGCAAGGCCCCAGTTGCAGCACTCGATGGGTGGTTGAGCCGAAAAGCGCAAGGTCCAGAACGTTGCGACCGCGTACGCCCACAACGATCAGATCGGACTGTTCCTCCTCAGCCAGTTTGACGATTTCCTCATACGGCTTGCCTGCTCGGACGATCATTTTGGTCGTGCAGCAGCCCCGCACACCCTCAGAGACTTTCCCTTCCAGCAGATGGATGACACGAGCATTCTCCACTTCGCGCTGCTTAGGAGCAGGTGGATGCTCCAGAACATGGACCAGTGACAGTTCGCTCTTGTATTCTGTCGCCAACGAGAGAGCATAATGTAAAGCTCGATCTGAGCATTCTGAAAAATCAGAGCACAACAGGATTTTGTGGAGCTGGACGGGTTCTCCCTTACTTCCGGGCGCCACAAAATCGTGGGTGGGTCTACGAACAGCAAGCACCGGACAGCCGGCTTTTCTCAACACCCTTTCCGTCACCGAGCCCAGCGTCAGTCGCTGGAATCCACGCCTGCCGTGAGTTCCCATGACGATCATGTCAACGGAGTTTTCTCTCGCAAAATCCAGGATTGACTCCGTCGCAACCCCTTCTTCAACCGCCACCATTGCCTGGACTCCTCCCTCGGCGTGGACCTTGGCAAACTCCCGCAGCTGCTCTTCAGCATGTTCGCGTAATTCCCCATAGAACTCGTTGACAGAATCGGGGATGGCATACTCCGGATAACCAATAATCACCGGACGCACAACGTGCAGCAAGTAGAGTTCGGCCTGGTAATGGCGCGCGAGAGAGAGTCCGTACTCGAAAGCTCTCTCCGAGAAATCAGAAAAGTCTGTGGGACAAAGGATGCGTTCGATCTTTAGCATGGCACACCTCCGGCCTTGTAAGTGCATCGATCATCCTGCTATGGAGATGGCAGTTGCAATCCAGCTAACATGCTTACAAAACCTCTTCTTCCAGGGAACAGCTTTGGTCTGTCCATGTTGCTTCAGGCTCAGGACGGGGCCCGAACCGTCAGAACCGGGCAGTCGGCGCCCGCGACAACCGGATAGGCAACGTTGCTGAGGTGCTGCCTGGCAAGTGCCTCCGGGCTGCGGACCCCCAGCACAATAAGGTCAGCCTGACGCTCCCTTGCAATTCGCAGGATTGTCTCCGCCGGTTCGCCGCTCTCAACCAGGCACTCCGGCTCGCACCAGGGTACCGTTTCCGAAGGAAATATCTCCTGCAGTTCGTCGCGGAACGCCCGAGTCAGTAGCCGGGCGCTGGTCCGGACGGCAGCAGGAACGACGTGCAGAACCGTCAGGCGCGATTCATATTCCAGCGCAAAAGAGAGCGCGAACGGAGCAGCAGCGAAGGCATCTGCGGACAAATCCGTGGGATAGAGGATCTGCCGCAACGCAATGTCTTCAGCTGGGCGATCCAGGGCATGAGGTCCCACTGTCAGGACCGGGCACTCCGCTGTGCGCCAGATTTCTTCCGCCACTGAGCCCAACAGAAAACGCCGGAGGCCGCGGCGACCGTGCGTCGCCAGAACCAGCAGATCAATCTGATGGTCCCTGACCATTGCATTCAGTTCTTCAGCAACTTCGCCATGGCCCATAAGAACCTCGTGCGGGATGCTTCGCAGTTCGTCGGCTTCAGCCAGGGCCGTCAGGCGCGTGGAACTGCCCCGGCGGAGGTCTTCGACATAGGGCGCCGCCTCCGGAGACACCATCGGGTAAGGATGAGGCACAACCACGTGTGCCAGAACCATTTTGGATTCATACCGTCGCGCAAGCGCAAGGGCGTGCGGCAGACTGGCCTGAGATGCGGGTGAGAAATCTGTTGTCCAGAGAATCTTCTTCAGCTTGATGGGCTTTGCTGCAATGTGTTCGTGGGTGGGGACCGCTTTGGTTTTTTCCATAGGTCCTCCTTTAGACTCACGTCTAATTTCACGCTAGCAGCCGCCGTTTGAATACGCTGTGATCACGGTCACAGGGCGAAGTCCAGAACCTGCGCGAACACCACTCAGAGAGGTGCGCGGCGCCGGCAAAAGCCTTCGCCGTTGCCAATACCCGGCTTGTCGGCTACAGGCCTTGTACCCTCAAGTTGGGCTTTTGTAGGAAGGCGGATAATTGGTAGAGGCGATGGAAACAGGCTCGCACAGGCGCGGGGCACGCCTCTTACGCCGTGTCGAGGTCGGAAGGCCCAGGCTGCCAGCTCCGGTAATATTTTCTGGTGAGCGCTGTGGCCTGGCCGCGCCCGAGTCGTCCCCGGAGGGTGCGGAAAAATTCTTCAGGAGTTTTTTCCTTCACCAGTGCCTTCAATACCTGATGCTGCTTTCTGAACGCTGCTTCGGTAACATCGTCAGGGTCGACCAGCGAGGTAAGAAGACCGTGCAATATCTGAACGGTTGAAGCGTGCGCTGGATAATCAGCTAGATTGTTCATCTCGCCAGGGTCATCTTTCAAGTTGAAAAGCAATTTGTCGCCATACCAGGAAAAGTAGATGTATTTCCAATCTCCCTTCCGAATCATAAAAGAGCCCGCGCAATTCCCTTCCGAATTCGACTCAGCATAAACAAACTCGTGATGCAAAGCTTGGACTCCTTGGGTTATCGGCAAGAGGGAGTGGCCGCGAAGGCCATCCGGCCGGGGAACCCCTGCAAAATCGAGCAGTGTTGCGACGAGGTCAACGTGAGAAACCGGAGTTTCAATACTCAGCCCCCGGGGCAGACCTGCTCCCGCCATGACCAGGGGCACCCGGGCCGCGCCCTCCAGCAGGTTGTTCTTCAGCCACAACCCATGCTCCCCGAGCATTTCACCGTGGTCAGAGGTATAGACAACAAGCGTGTTCTCAAGCTGCCCGGCCTTTTCAAGCTCGTCCAGCAGCTCACCAATCATCCCGTCGAGTTCCGTAACCATTCCGTAGTAGGCGCTTCTGGCGCGCCGGACCCGCTCT
>OBLQ010000278.1_pt1 | contig 19187 bp, 15 predicted proteins | sample 1519881 | NCBI WGS metagenome assembly OBLQ01 (sample SAMN01911456, study PRJEB22533) | soil metagenome | biome: Soil | place: Malaysia | collected 2012-04-30 | depth DG_metagenome m | reverse complement strand
CCCACAAGGGCGGCATCCACGTGAGCGCAGTGATGAAGGAATCGGCCGCTTATGAGCATATTGATCCGGCGCTGGTGGGGAACGCTCGCCGCGTGCTGGTGTCGGAACTTTCCGGGAAGAGCAACATTCTCTATAAGGCCGCCGAGCGCGGACTGAAAATTGACAAATCCAGCGCCGCCGCCAAGGTGGTGGTGGACAAGCTGAAGGAGATGGAACACTACGGTTACCAGTTTGAAGGCGCCGAGGCTTCGTTCGAGGTGCTGTTTGACAGGCTGGTGCACGAAACCAAAGAGCTTTTTGAGCTTGACGGCTTCCGCGTGATTACAGAAAAGAAGGGCGCGGGCGAGCCCTATTCCGAGGCTGTTATCAAGCTGCGCGTGGACGGCACGGAAGAGCACACGGCCGCGGAAGGTTCGGGCCCGGTGAGCGCGCTGGACCACGCCTTGAGAAAATCGCTGACCACCTTCTTTCCCTGCATCCGGGATGTTCGCCTCACCGATTACAAGGTGCGCGTGCTGAATTCTGAAGGCGGGACCGACGCCAAGGTGCGCGTGCTGATCGAATCGAGCGACGGGCAGGAAAGCTGGGGGACGGTAGGCGTCTCAGAGAACCTGATTGAAGCCAGCTGGCAGGCCCTGGTAGACAGCATTACCTACAAGCTGAAGAAGGAATACGGCTCCAGAAAGAAGGTAAGCAGCGCGGATGCCGCCGCGGAAGGCGAGCCGGCACCTCACCGCAAAGAAGCAGTCGGCTCGAAACATTCGTAGCTCGTCGGCACTTGCGTCAACAACCCGCCTGTTTAGGTTCCGACCTCTGCTTCTATCAACCACCCCGTAACCGAGGCAATGCCCATTGCTTTGAATCGCCCACAATCTTAAACTGAAAGAAACACCAAAGTCCCTCTGAAAGGAGAATCGTCATGAAATGGACGGAGCTCTTGAAGAGCGAAATCGAGACCAGCTACCGAACCACCGCAAAACTTCTGGATAAAGTAGATCCGGGAAATCTGGCATGGAAGCCGGGGAGTGGCAGTAACTGGATGACCATGGGCCAGCTGCTGTTGCACATTTCGAACGGCTGCGGGGCTGGATGCAAGGGATTTGTGACGGGTGACTGGGGCCTGCCGGAGGGCAAGAAAATTGAAGATCTGCCTCCGCAGGAAATGATGCCGCCCGCGGAGAAGCTGCCAGCCGTCAAGAGTGTGGAGGAGGCGAAGAAACTGCTGGGGGAAGACAAAGCGCTTGCGCTTGAGATGATTGACCGCGCGGGAGAAAGCGATCTGGAAAATCGCAAGTTCGCGGCCCCATGGGAACCATCGAACTCAATGCCCCTGGGCCGGCACCTGCTGATGATGATTCAGCACCTGAAGCGGCACAAAGGCCAGCTGTTCTATTACCTGAAGCTGCAGGGAAAAACAGTCAATACATTGGACCTGTGGGGTTAGAAATCCCAGGGGTTTCTAAAGGTTGAAAGTTAGGAGAGCCCCGGGCCGGATCTCGCATCAGGGCCTGCAGCGTCCCTGATGTGCAAGAATTTTCACTTCTATTGACTGAAAATAAGCCCCTTGGAGTCTGAGTTCATTGTGTCTGAGGTGAGCTTTCCTGAGTGCCCTAAGGAGAATTCGCAAGCTCTATAGAGGATATAGCCGATTGAAGAGCTTCTGGTTGACTTATAGAATATTGCAAACGTAGTTCTGCGGCGATCAAAGTGGTGGAGGTCGGTTTTGGAAACTCTGCCCGGGGCCCGACGAATTAATTCTTCCAGGCTAAACGCCGATGCAGCGTTTGCGCGCGTTAATTCGTGTCTTCCCGCTGAAAGGCGCCTTGGTGACTCCACCACAGTAATCGTCAGAGTGTCGCTGAACTCATTCCTCGATGGTCTTAATGAACTCAATGGTCGCATTGAAAATTCTAGTCACATGGGCGGACGGGACGGCCTGCTGAACCATACCCCATTCAAAATCTCAATTGCAAGAAGTGGTCCCGACAAGAGTGGCTGCGACCTTGTCACGTTCTCCGATTGCCTGCACATCACGCGCTGCGGGGTGGGAGGCCCCGGGCACGTTTTTTTTCCTCTGAAAGCTCACGAAACGTGGATGATTGTCGAGCCGTTTGCCTGCAACCGGCCTGAGAGGCCTGCAGTCTTCTAGGCCGGATTTACAATTGTGCGCCAGCGATTTTTGGCTCAAGACGATTGCTGGCGTAGGAAACGGGTGCTGCGCCCGGCCTGGAGGCGGGTCAGCAGCGCACTTTAGCCTGGCAAGGTCTGCCGGATTCACTTGCACCCAGTGAGCTGTGCAGACCCGCGTGAGCATGATACTTGAGGCCCGACCATAAACTTGCAGGGAGGTGTGATGCGCGGGATGGCATTGTTGAAAACAATAAGTGAGGATTACAAATCGATTACACATCTGAGGTTCCCCGGGGCTAAGGAGCAGGTTCCATCGGTCCTGGAGGAGGAAGCCCGCCTGGTCAAGATCCCCGCCTGCTACTATGTGGCGACCAGCATAGATGGATTGATCGCAGACAGATCTGGCAATGTCGACTGGCTAGGCCGCTTCTTTGATGTGGATTACGGCTTCCATGGCTTTCTGGACTCCGTCGACACCGTTGTGATGGGCAGGCGCACCTACGAACGCATCCTGAAGAACGCGAGAACGAACCCCTATGAGGGAAAACTGTTCGTGGTCCTCTCTCGCACGTGGAAAACCGGGCCTTACGCCCACCTTTTCTGGCACGGTCCCCTGGAGGACCTGATGCGCCGGCTTGAGGGGTTCGGATCAAAATCACTGTGGATTGTAGGCGGCGGATCAGTGGCCGGAACATTTCTTGAAGCCGGATTGCTTGACGAAGTACGGCAATTCGTGATGCCGCTGGTGCTCGGATCGGGAACTCCACTCTTTGGCCCGCTTCGGGAGCACGCTTCTCTGCGGCTCAAAGATAGCCAGTCCTTTGCGAATGGCGTCCTGCAACTGACGTACGCCCCCGGAAGTTAGCCCGACGAGTGGTTGCGAGATGCTGCGCGGCCGGGCTCATGTCAGTTACGGCGGAAGACGCCCGGTTTTCAATCCGGCGTGGGGCAGACGCTGAAGCCTTTACTTTATCACCGCCCATGCCAGGCCATCAGGGCCCCGGTCCGTGTTGATGCGGCCGATCTCTTTGAGAGTCTTCAGGTCAATCACGGCCACGAAGTTTTCCGGGCTGCAGGAAACGTAGGCCCGCGAACCATCAGGCTGCATCAAGATGCCTCCGGCGCCGCGCCCAAGGTTCAGGCGCTTGACCTCGCGCCGTGTGGCGGCATCGAAGATAGCTATGTTGCCGCCGTTGCTGACCAGCATGGAGACGAAGACATATTTCCCGTCGGGCGTAAACTTCAACCGATTCGCGCGGGTGACATGGGCGTCAAGCGTCTGAACCAATTTTTTTGTCGTAAGATCGATGATGGAGACCGTGCCGCCCTCCGCAGCTGCAGACCAGAGTTCCCGCCCGTTGGGAGCGACATCAAATCCTTCAGTACCCACACCAGTCGGGACAACCGTTTCCTCCCATCCCTGAGCTCCGCGCGGCGGGCCGGGAGCGCCAGATTCAGCGACCTTTTCAATAATGCTGATGGTGCCGGAGTTGACGTTTGAAGTGTAGATGCGCGTGAGGTCACTTGAAACCACAATCATGTGGGTGCGGTCCTGCCCGGTGCCGAGTATCCAGTCGATTTTCCGTGTGGCGGGGTTGATACGTCCAACGACCTTGTTGACCTCCGCCGTGAAGTAAAGTTCTCCGCCTGCAAAGTCCAGCCCGTGCGGCCCGCGCAGCCCGCCGAGATCAATCAGCGGAAGCGCCTTCTGCGCCACCAGGTCTGCTACAGAGATGGTATTGAAGGCCCCGGAGCCGTAGTTGGAGATGTATGCCAGTTTTCGATCAGATGATGCGACCACTTCATGAGGATCATTTCCGGCTGGAATTTTGGCCACTACTTTGAGTGTTGCCGGGTCCACGATCTCGAGAGTGTGGTCCTGCTTGGCAAGCACCAGCAAGGCGGGCGACGGCGTGCTCCCGGCCCAAAGCGTTACGCTGCCCAGACACGTCAGCAGGAAGGCAAGAATCAATCGCGGTTTCATCAGCCTTTCACTCCTTCATCAAATTGTTTCCAAGCCCCGCCATCGCCGGTTGAAGCAGACACCGCCATGCAAGACCAGGCCAACCGGCGGCTGCGATTGATTCTACATCCAACAGTTCCGGCTGGCGATCCCTTAATTCCCGGTGGCCATCGCGGTTTCTAATCAGTCCGGGTAGTTTCAGTTGACGAGTTGCCGAAATCAGAATCAGGAAACATGGGCAGGGTGTTCAGCAGGAGCTTTTTTCGGTGCGCGGACTGCCACCATCAGGGCGAAACCCACGACTGCTGCAATCATCAGAGTAATCATCATTCCCGTGTCAGCAGTGGCGTGCGCAAACGCCCCGGCGATGGAACCTCCGGCAAAACTGCCGAGGAACTGCATGCTGTTGTAGACGCCCAGCGCGCTGCCCTGGGCGGTCTCCGGCCCGGAGTTGCTGACCATGCTTGGAAGCATGGGTTCGAGCCCGGTAAACCCGATATAGAAAAGCGTCCCGCCGGCCAGGACCGAAGTCAGGTGGATTGGATTGAATCCGAGCAATCCAGGACGAAACAGAAGAATAGCGCTGGGTATGAAGACAAGAAAGGCCACGGCAGCGAGCGGCCTGGCCAGCCCATGGTCTGCCCCGCGCGTGAAGGCGAACATGGTGACAGCGCTGATGAAAATCATCGGCAGCAATACTTCGTAATACTGGGTCATCTTCAAATGGTAGCGGCCGGTGACGATGAGCGGGAAGTAGAAGAAGAACGTGCTCATGAAGAAGTTCATCAGAAATCCGCCCGCATCAAGAGCCAGCAACGCTGGTGTGCGAATGATGTCTCGCAGCGGGGCGGGCGCAATGCCGGAGGGTGGCGTTTCCGGAAGGTAATGCACCAGGAGCATGTCGGTGCCGATGCCGAGAATTCCGGTGATCCAGAAGAGCGACGCAGTCCCAAATATTCCCGCGACAATGGGCCCGGCTATCACACCGATAATGAATGCGGCACCGATCGGGATGCCGAGGATGGCCATGGCAGTGGAACGCCGCTCAGCCTGAATATGGTCGGCAACCGTGGCAAAGGCCACAGAAATGATGGCGCCGCCACCCTGTACCAGCCGGCCCACGATCAGGACACCGATCTGCATAGCAGAGGGGAACCAGTGCGGAACCGCGCAGATAAAAGACCCAAGGCTGAAAAGCGCCATACCCAGGATCAATACTCTCCGCCGGCCAATACGGTCTGAAAGGCGCCCGAGCGGAATTTGAAGGATGGCCATGGTGAGGCCGTAGCAGCCGAAGGCAAATCCCACCAGAAAACGTGAATGTGTGAACCGCAGACCGTAAAGCGTAAAGACCGGAAGGACAAGAAACAGACCCAGCATCCGAAGGCCGACCACGCTGGCCAGCGTCAACAGGATCTTCTTTTGGAGACTGGTGAAGGGTACGCGATCGGTTTTTGGTTTTCTTGCCATTTCAGAGCAGGGAAATCAAACAGCTGAAGAGCCTGCCGGATTCTCCGCGGCCCCCAACCGGGAAAGCACGCTGCGTATCAGTTGAATGGAGTGCCGATTACTGCCCAACGAACTCCGCTTTGACAGCCTGAGGGATGATGCCGGCCTCGAAGCCGCGGTCGAGCAAGGTTTGCACGGCGCGGCGGCCCTGTTCGCCGTAATCGAGTGTCCATTGGTTAACGTACATTGAAACAAAGTGTTCAGCCGTTGCCGGTTCAAGTCCGCGGGCAAAGTTCAACGCGTATTCCAGCGCTTCGTCACGATGGTCGAGGCCATAGGCGATACTTTCGTGGAGCAGTTCATCTGCCCGGCGGATGACATCCGGCCCGAGCGCGCGCCGGATCACATTGCCGCCCAGCGGCAGCGGCAATCCCGTTTCGTTCTTCCACCAGACTCCCAGGTCGACCATCCTGGCGAGCCCATAATTTCCGTATGTCAACTGGCCTTCGTGGATGATGACGCCGGCATCCACTTCTTCTTTAACTACCTTTTCCAGGATCTCGTCGAAACGGGTTTCCACCGGTTCGAAATCGGATTCGTAAAGGCAAAGAGCCAGGTACGCCGTTGTTTTCTTTCCCGGGATGGCGACCCGTTTCCCCTTCAGGCCTTCTCCCTGCAGGGGGCCGCGGGTGACGATGAGGGGTCCATAGCCGTCCCCGAAGCTGGCGCCGGAGGACATCAGGATGTAACGGTCAGCCAGTTCTGCATAGGCGTGAAATGAAACCGCTGTGATGTCATAAACTTCTTCCCGGGCTTTCTGGTTCAGGGTTTCGATGTCTTCCAGCACGTGAGTAAACTCGATGTTGCCTGTCGGAATCTTTTTGGTCGCCAGCGCGTAAAACATAAAGGCGTCATCGGAATCCGGGCTGTGGGCCAGGCGGAGATCGATTACGGGAGCGGTCGTTCTGGGGCCTTGTTCGGTAGAATTCTGTGGCATCGTCTCTCTAGTGTCGCTTCAGCGAAAAATGGAAACAGCAATTTTATCACAATCGTGAACCGCCTCTCAATTGCGCGTTCCAACGTTCACTTGCGCACTCGTCGCTTCGGCACATTGTTGGTTTCCTCAGATAAAGGCGCACGAGTTGTGGAATATCATGTTGCGATGACAGGCGGTGGTTCGCTTTCGGTCTTGGGTTTAACCGATTTCGAGTTTGCGGGAATGCGCGAAGCCCGAATGCTGCCGATAATCACCATCAGATTGGTCGCTAGAATGGTGGCAAAGGCGAGCGCGGGTAGAAACGCGAAGGTGTTGCCGCGGGTCTGGATCACCTGGAGTGCAAGAACAACCGTGATCAATCCCCGGGGCATGATCCATAAAATTAACTCACGTTCGGTCGCGTGGAGGCCTTTCCACGACCAACTGCTGGCCCGGACCGCCAGCGCCCGCGCCAGAATCACCGCACCCAGCACACCCACAGCCTGGGGAAGGTAGCGGACCAGTTCACGGAATTCCACCACAGCGCCGAGCAGAACGAAAAAGAAGGTCCGGACGAGGAAAGACAGTTCCGCGTGGAAAGTCAGGACCTGGGTGTGGTGTTCTTCGCCTGCAAATTCGAGGCCCAGCGAGTCCTTCACCACATCCAGTTCCGTGCGCCGGGTGTTTGCCAGGAAGATGCCAAAGAAGAAAACGGTGATGAGTCCGCTGACGCCAATGTGTTCCGCCGCGGAGTAGAGCAGGAGCACCACCGCCAGGGTCAGCGGATTCCAGAAACGTTGGTCAGGAACTTTTGGCAGGAGGTATGACCATACGAAGGCCACCAGAATCGCCAGCAGGAAGGAGATAAAGGCCACAAAAAGAAGCTGCCCGACAAAACGGGTTGCGACGGGTCCGCCAGTCCGGCCTATATCCAGCAGAATTCCCACCGTCAGGATGGCGAAGGTATCACTGAGCGAGGCGTCAAGGATCATCGTTACTCGGGCCGGCGTGCTGGCTTCAATCTGTTGCAAAACCGGCAGGGTGATGGAACTGCTGGTGCATCCCAGGACGGCGCCCACGGTCAGTGCAGCAATCGTGGAAATGCCCATGCTCCAGCGCATGACGAGAGCGATGACCGCGAGGCTGAGGACGTAAGCCAGGAATGAAAGCAACAAGCTGCCGGTAAAATGGCGAAGCATGGCCTGCAATTCGAGTTCGAGGCCGCCTTCAAACAGGATCAGGATAACCGCGAGCGTCCCCAGGGCATGCGTGATAGCCTGGAACTCCCTGCCGCTCACCATGCCCAGCAGCGGCCCCAGTACCAGTCCGGTAACCATCAGCACGATAACGTCAGGGACGCGAGTGCGCTTGAATAGCTGGTTGGCGACGAAAGCCAGCGTGATCAGTCCACCGAGTAACGCGAACAACAGGGTAATGCTCATAGCATCCCGGAATTGCTTTTCCAAAGAGTATGCGCACCATGGGCCAGGTGCGTTAATGTTGGATGAGCCTGGTCAGACAACATCCATCGCTAGCCTCCATTCTCTCACGAATCCGGTATTGTAGGCGTCCAAAGGCTGAATGTGACTGAAAACATTGCCGGAACTACGGAGCGCCTTCTGGTGCATTAATTCGATAGGTCTTCATCGCAATTGTCCCGAAAGCAGTCCCGGGTCGTTATTTGCAGTCTTGCCGGGTCTCTTGCCTTTCTTGACAACAGCGACGGATTTCCACAACAATGACGGATTGTCACTGAAGATGCGAGTCCAGAGGGCATCGGGTCTTCAAAGTTGAAATTGAGAAAGGTTTAGCGTATGCGTTGGAGTCAGGTTTTCATCCCGACGCTTCGGGAAGTTCCTGCTGAGGCGGAGGCTGTGGGCCATCAACTCCTATTGCGGGCGGGCTACATTCGCCAAGTCGCCGCAGGGGTGTACGCCCATCTTTACCTGGCCCAGAGGTCGTTTCTCAAAATCAAGCGGATTATCCGCGAGGAGATGAACCGGATCGGGGCACAGGAATTCTTTCTGCCCGCGCTCAACCCTGCAGAGCTCTGGAAAGAATCCGGCCGCTGGGATGCCGTGGACGTGATGTTCAAATTCAAGGACCGGAACCTCCACGACATGTGTCTTGGCGTGACTCACGAAGAGGAGATGACGAACATTGCGCGAGGCGAGCTGCGATCGTACAAGCAACTGCCGCAAATCTGGTATCAGATTCAGGAAAAATTCAGGGACGAGCCGAGGCCCAAGTCCGGCCTCTTGCGCTTGCGCCAGTTCACGATGAAGGATTCCTATTCCTTCGACCTGGACGAAGCGGGCCTGGATGTGAGTTACGACAAGCATGTGGATGCTTATCACCGCATTTTCACGCGCAGTGGCCTGCGATATTTGCATGTGGACGCCTACTCCGGAATGATGGGCGGCAAAGTCTCCAGCGAGTTCACCGCGCCGGCCGAGTCGGGAGAAGACTGGATTGCACAATCGGACTGCGGGTACGCTGCGAACCTCGAAAAAGCCGAAGGGCGTCCCGTTCCCGTCGAAGACCCTGCGGGTGACAGGGCTATGGAGCCTTTTCCGACTCCGGGCCAGAAAACGATTGACGACCTGGTCAAGTTCACGGGCGAACCGGCCTCTCGCATGATTAAGACTCTGGTTTACATTGTGGAAAGCAATCCACTGATTCTACTGCTACGCGGCGATCACGCACTGAGCGAAACCAAACTGGCTTCTGTGCTGGGCACTTCGATGTTCCGCCCTGCTACGCCCGCGGAAGCTTTTGAACTGCACGGGGCCCACTTGGGATCGCTGGGGGCGGTGGGGATCAAGGACGCCAGGATTGTGGCAGACCTTGCACTGAAGTCGCGCCGCGGTTTGATTACTGGGGCGAACCGGGACGACACGCACATGAAGAACGTCGTGCCGGGCAGAGACTTTGCGGCAGAATACGCAGATCTGCGCGCGGTCCAGGCCGGGGACCTTTGTGTTCAATGCAGCAAACCACTGCGACTGACCAAGGCAATCGAACTCGGGCACGTTTTCAAGCTCGGATGCCGCTATTCGGAGAAGCTGCATGCCACGGTGTTGGATGCGAACGGAAAGGAAGTTCCGCTGGTCATGGGTTCATACGGAATTGGTGTTGAGCGCATCCTCGCTGCCGCTGCGGAACAGAACCATGATGCGGACGGCATGTTCCTTCCGCGGTCCATAGCTCCATTTGATGTTGTTCTCACGGCTGCCAATATGGACGATTCCGGTGTGAGAACCCACGCGGAGAATCTTTATAAGCAGTTGCAGGAAATGGGCCTAGACGTGCTTTTTGACGACCGCGAAGAACGACCGGGTGTCAAATTCAAGGATGCGGACCTGATTGGTGTGCCGTACCGCATCACGCTTGGAAAGAAGAAGCTTGCTCAAGGGTTGGGCGAAATCTATGATCGCTCGACAAAGCAGGTCCACGATGCTAACCTTGACACGTTGGTAGTGGCGCTGCGGGAACGCTTAAGAAGTCAGAACTAAGCGGGCAAGCGACCATAACGGAGATGATGTCACTCAGCGACTCGGGGGAGGGTGAGTGAAGGCGATACTCTCCCTGGCATTTCTTGGGATCGTGGCATTTTGCGCGCTCAAGATCGTGCCGGTTTATGTTGATAATTACCAGTTTCAGGATTACCTGAACAACACGGCTGTGGACGCCACCGTTCGCCAACCACAGCCGAAGCCTGAGGACCTTCAGGCTGCAATTTATTCAAAAGCCGAGTCACTGGGGCTACCCGTGGAACGTCAAGACATTAAAGTTTCAGTCGGCCAGACGGTTACCATTGATGTAGCGTATGAGGTTTACGTCGACCTGAAAATTTACACGCTCCCTCTCCATTTCACCCCCTCGGCTAAGAACAGCAATATCTAAGCCGTGCGCCCCCGATCGAAGTCATCAACCCGGATGCCGTCAAAGTCCCTAGCGAAGGGATTGTATTTCTCCCTTCAGGAGCTGGTCCTTTGGCAAAAGGTGGCGCTGGCAGCCGGAGTTTTTGCCTTTCTGATAGCTGTCCTGGGTTATATCTACCTCTACGTCCATTTTTCACGCATGATCGATGCGCGATTAAGCGGCGACGTTTTTAACCACGCGTCCCTGGTTTACGCAGCTCCTACACCGGTGGAAGTTAGTGAGCGCGGCACCCCGGAAGGATTTGCTGCAAAGCTCCAGAAAGCGGGCTATACAACGGGGCAGGTGGAGTCGCATTTTGGGACCTACGAATTGGGAGAAAACCGCCTGGTTGTTAAGCCTGGCGCGGATTCTTTCTTTCACGGGCCGGTGATGCAGGAAGGCGCTGCAACGCTGTTGTTTAGAGGGGGGCGCCTGGCTTCGATCACACCCCTTGAGCATGGCGCGCCACTCAGGAATTACTGGCTTGAGCCGCAGGCGATTACCACGCTTTTTGGCAGCGGCCGTTCCAAGCGCCGCGTGGTGAAATACGAGCAGCTTCCCAAAGAGCTGGTAAATGCGGTGGTGGCTGCCGAGGACCACACATTTTTCACGCACCACGGAATCAATCTTTTTCGCATGTTTTCGGCTGCCATCGCCGATTTGCGTGCCGGCCGGATGGCGGAAGGCGGCAGCACTCTGACCATGCAGCTGGCAAGGAATTTCTTCCTGACGCCGCGGCGGACCATTAACCGAAAGCTGCAGGAAATCTTTATTGCCATGCTGCTGGAGCACCGGCTCAGCAAAGAACAGATTTTCAATTTTTATGCCAACGAAATCTATCTGGGGCAGAGCGGCAGCTTTTCGATTTATGGTTTCGGAGAAGCCGCGAATGCGTATTTCAATAAGAACGTCTCCTCTCTGACCCTTCCCGAGGCCGCGTTGCTGGCTGGGATTATTCGCGGCCCCAATTTCTATTCGCCGTACCGGCACGCACAGCGCGCAACGGAGCGCCGTAACCATATTCTGGACGAGATGGCCGAGTCTGGTTACATCAGCAAAGCACAGGCCCACGAGGCTTCAAAGTCCGCGCTGGGACTGGCCCCGGAAAACGTGGGAGGCAGCCAGGCGCCCTATTTTGTGGACATGATCCAGGATGAACTGCTCTCCCATTTTTCCGAGGAGCAACTGCTTTCGCAAAGCTATCGCATCTACACGACGCTTGACCCGGACCTGCAGCGGGTGGCGTCTGAAGCTGTCGCCACTGGTATGGAAGAAGTTGACAAGCGGATCGCCGGGACGCGCCACCATCCACCGCAGCCGCCCAATGGTCCCAAGCAACCCCAGGTGGCGATGGTGGTTCTCGATCCTCACACCGGTGCCATCCGGGCGCTGGTGGGGGGGCGTAACTACGCGCATAGCCAGTTGAACCACGCCCTGGCAAAGAGGCAGCCGGGCTCATCTTTCAAGCCTTTTGTTTATGCGGCGGCCCTGAATTCCGCCATCGATGGCACACAGCCGCTGGTCACCCCGGCGACAATCCTGATGGATGAACCCACAACCTTCCAGTTCGGGGACGAGGTCTATGAGCCCAAGAACTATGAGGATGAGTATCGGGGAATGGTTACGGTCCGGAACGCCCTGGCGCATTCCCTGAACGTGGCGACGGTGCGGCTGGCAGAGATGATCGGCTATGAAAAGGTCAGGGATCTGGCGATTGCCGCCGGCATCAATCAGGACATCAAGGCGACGCCGGCGATAGCACTGGGGGCCTATGAGGCAACGCCTGTGGAGATAGCCGGGTCCTATACGGTTTTTTCCAATTCCGGCACCTATGAGCAGCCCCGGTCGATCCTTCTGGTAAACAATGCTGATGGCCAGGCGATCTATCGGGTCCCGGAGGTTTCACGGCAGGTGCTTGACCCCCGCATCAGCTTTTTAATGGTAAGCTTAATGCAGAGCGTAATTAATGAAGGCACCGGGTCGGGAGTTCGAGCACGGGGATTCGCTGCACCGGCCGCCGGCAAGACGGGGACATCGCACGACGGCTGGTTTGCGGGATTCACGTCCAACCTTCTCGCTGTTGTCTGGGTGGGTTATGATAATGACCGGGAATTAGGCCTCTCGGGCGCTTCCTCGGCGCTTCCTGTGTGGACGGCGTTTATGAAACACGCCACCAAGCTTCCGGATTACAATGATGTTCAGCAATTTCTTGAACCTCCAGGAATTGTGGGCGTCCCACTGAATGACCAGGGGCAGATTGTCGCCTCGAACTCCTTGGAGAAAATCCACAATGAATTCTTCATTCAGGGGACTGAGCCCCATTCTGAAAACCCGATTGAACGAATAGGCGGAATCCTGGGACGGATTTTTCATCCGGACAGCAAGTCGGCAGCCCAGGCCGCCCAGGATGTGACCTCAGCGCCGACAATGCCGGCCGCGAGCCCTGCGCCACTGCAGAATCAGCAGGCCGCGCAACCGGACAATCCTCTTCAAACGCCTCGCCAGACGCAGAAAAAGGGCGGCCTCTTGCACAGGTTTCTATCTGTTTTCAAAAGTGGAGATTCAAAAGCACAGCCGCAGCAGCCTTCGACCACTACACCGCAACCCTGAGGTGTAACCGCCCGGTGCCGGGAGGGTGAACCATGATACGGGTTAACTTGATTCGCACAGTGGGAGCCCTGATTGGAGCTCTGGTTGCACTGAGCGTTGCAAGCGGGAGGGCTCAGGACCAACGCATCAGGCCGGCAGACCAGTCCGGGAATTTACAGCCGAAAGCTGAAAAGGCCCTGAACCTTACAGATGAAGAATGGGGCGATCTATACATGGCTCGCAAGACATATGACGCTGCCATTGATCATTACTCGCTTGCGATCCAGTCCCATAAGAATTTGCCCCAGGACAATATCCAGGTTGCCTCCCTGTATAACAAGATGGGTATCTGCTACCAGCAGAAGCTTGACTATGGGAAGGCTCGCAGGGCCTACGACAGGGCTCTACGGCTGGACAAGAATAACGCGCAGGCATGGAATAATCTGGGCACAACTTATTACCTGACCAATAGCGAGAAAAAGTCCATCAAGTTCTACCGTCGAGCCATAAAAATAAATCCCCAGTCAGCTTCCTATCACCTGAACCTGGGAACTGCGTACTTTGCGCGCAGGAAATACAAGGATGCATCAGATGAGTACCGGACGGCGATTGAACTTGATCCTGAAGTTCTGACAAGGAGTTCCAGCGGCGCGGGGACGGCCGTTGAAACCCGGCACGTGGACGCCAAGTACTATTTCTACCTGGCAAAAATTTTCGCTTCGGTGGGCAACCCCGTTGAGGCGATCCGATACCTTCAGCACGCGATGGAAGAGGGTTTCAAGGACCGGAAACGAATTCTTGAAGACCCGGACTTTCAAAAAATCAGCAATGATCCTGACTTCGTCTCTTTGATGAAGAACCCTCCTGTCGCAATCAAGGATTGAAGCCGGATGTGACGTCCTGTGGGAAGGCTGCTCGCGGGTGGAAATGTTCCAGTTGCATTCGAGTAGGGCGCTGCGGATGTTATAATGGCGGCCATTGGTCTGGCTGGGAAACATGAAGCTGAAGTGCATCGGGTTCTTCATCTTGTTACTGTTCATCTGCGGGGGAGTGCAAGCTGCTCCACCGAGAGTCATCCTGGTTTTCCCGCTTGAAAATATGAGCGGAAACGCCAGTTTGGGCTGGATGTCCGAGGGCCTCGCGGAACTGATCGGGACCCGCCTCACTTCACCCGGCCGGTACGTTATCGAGCGCGATGAACGAAACGACGCCTATGACCAATTGGGACTGCCGCTTGATATGCCCCTGACGCTGGCCAGCGAGTACAAGGTGGCCGGGACGCTGGGCGCCACGATTGCCGTGGTCGGACACTTCACCTTGGCCGGAGATCAGCTCACCACGCATGTGCAATTGCTTAACATTCCAAATCTGACTCTCTCCCGCGCCATTGAGGTTTCCGGCAAGCTCACCGATCTGGATGCGCTTGAGACCCGCCTCAGCTGGGAACTCTTGAGATCCCAGGCCGGAGAAGCGGCGCCCGTTACCGAAGAAGAATTTCGCAACCGATTTCCTCCTGTTCGCCTGGGCTCTTTTGAAAGTTACATCCGGGGAATTTTATCCACTGACCTGAAAAGCCGGGTCCACTTTCTCAGAGAGGCGGACCGTCTGAATCCTCGCGACCATCGCGCTGCGTTTGCGCTGGGAAAATACTATTTTGATCAGGAAGCCTATGCAGATTCTGCCCGGTGGCTTCGAATACTAAATTCCGGTGACCGGGATTATGCTCAGTCCCTGTTCCTGCTGGGCATCGACGAATATTTCCTGGGCAACAACGCATCGGCCAGGGTGGCCCTAAAGAAGCTTTCAGAGATTGTTCCGCTGGGTGAGGTTTTTAATAACCTCGGGGTCGTGGAGTTGCGCGCGGGCCGCTATGACGAGGCCCTGGAGGACTTTCAGCGGGCCTTGCAAAAAGACCAGGCGGATTCCGATTATGCTTTCAATATGAGCATGGCCTTCTGGCACTTGAAGAAGTATGATCAGGTTTCGAATTATCTCCACAAGGTTCTGGCGCAGGACGCGGATGACCTGGAAGCCCACGTTCTTCTGGCGGAAGTTTCAGGCGAACTGGGTGACACCGGGACTCGCGAGAACCAGTTGGCCTGGATTTCAGACCACGAAAAGGACCCTGCCGATGATCCTCCGGGAGATAATAGTACGGTGCAGTCTGCTTCTGATCCGTCACCAAGAATCAAGAAGGAATACGACGGAAAGGCGTTTCATCTGCTTTCTATTGAACTTGCCCGCGCCGCCCATAAAACGCTGGAGGACCAGCCGGGCCATGAGATTCGGGCTGCCGGGCAGACCCATTTGAAGCAGGGCCAGGACCTGCTTTCAGCGGGGAGGCTGGCTGAGGCGGAACGCGAATTGACCCAGGCGGTGCTTCTGCTCCCTCATAGCAGTGAGGCCCATCGGGTTCTGGGACAGGCGTATGAACGTGAGGGGAAACACACGCTTGCGGCAACGGAGTTTGAAGCTTCACTAAAGGAAAAGGATTCGTTTGACGCGCACCTGGGGCTGGCGAAGGCCTATGTTTCCCTCGACCATCTGGAGCCGGCTTTGAAGCAGACCCAGGCGGCTCAGCAGCTTGAACCGGCCAATACTGAGGCCAGGGACCTGGCAGAGCAGATCCGCGCGCAATTGTCCGTGCACAGTGACAAACCTTGAGAACAAAGTTATTCAAGTATGGTTTGACGCAATCAGTCCTTTTGATGGGCGTCTTCGCTCTTACACCGCTGTATGCCGCCCAGTCTCCTCCCGTAGTGGTGCAGATCGATCTGGACGGAGTTGTACAGGCCGTGAGCGCGGACTACGTTGTTCGCGGGATCACGTACGCAAACCAGACGGGAGCCAGTGCGATCCTTCTTGAATTGAGCACGCCCGGCGGGCTGGGTGATTCCATGCGTGAGATCATTCGCGCTGTGATGAACTCGCGCGTTCCCGTTATCACATACGTTTATCCCAGCGGCAGCCGAGCTGCCTCAGCCGGGTTCTTCATCCTGCTTGCGGGAGACATCGCGGTAATGGCTCCAGGGACCAACACAGGAGCTGCGCATCCCGTGATGATCGGCGGCCTCGGGGTGGGGAAAACCGAGGAAACCAAAGTCCTGAATGATTCCGCCGCATTCATCCGTTCGATTGCAGATACACGGGGACGGAATGAAAAGATGGCCGAAGACGGCGTTCGGCAGAGTATTTCGCTGACGGACCAGGAAGCCCTGAAGAACAATCTTATTAACGCCATCGCTAACAGCCCGGAGGACATCTTCAAAGAGTTTGACGGCAAAACGATCAAACGCTCCGATGGTTCCGAAACGGTCTTGAAGCTGGCGGGGGCCCGGATTGTTCCTTATCAGATGCCCTGGTTCAAACGTATTCTTTCCTGGGTGGCGAACCCCAATATCGCGTTTATTCTGGGGGCCATTGGTGTCCTGGGTTTGTATATTGAATTTACGCATCCGGGCGGAATATTGCCGGGGGTCGCCGGGGCGATAGCGCTGGTCCTGTCACTATTCGGTTTTCACCTCATGCCAATCAACTATGCCGGAGTTGCCCTAATTCTGATTGGCCTGGCATTGTTTGGCCTGGAGGCAGCTTACACTTCGCATGGCATTCTCGCCGCGGGGGGAATCGCTGCCATGATTTTCGGGTCAATGATCCTCATCAACTCGCCGTGGCCGGGCACAAGGATCTACATTACAACCGTACTTTCCGTAGTTGTGCCTCTGGCCGTCATCACCGTCGTTCTGATGCGCTTCGCCTGGAAAGCGACCCGGAGCAAGGCGGTCACGGGTGAAGAGGGCCTGGTGAATTCAATTGGCGTGGCGCGCACGGACCTGAACCCGGAGGGCAAGGTTCTCGTCCACGGTGAGTTGTGGGATGCGCGGGCTGAACAACACATTCCTCCCGGCGGCCGTGTCAGGGTTCGAAAGGTTGAAGGATTTACATTGCATGTTGAGCCTGTGGAAGAATCCCGGTAGACTGTCCACAATTGGAATTATTGGCAAGTCCTGACGGTTTGAAGCAGCGGGCCGGGCCATTACAGCGGGTGATTCGGGAACAGCACCTTTTTGTTCCGCGAAAAAACGGGAAGGAGGAGAGATGGGCTATCTGGTTGCCGGCGTAATCCTTTTCTTCTATGCCGCGTCGTGCTTGAACGTCCTCAGAGAGTACGAGCGGGCGGTTGTCTTTCGGCTGGGCCGCGTGCAGCGGCCGGACAAGGGTCCGGGCCTGATCTGGATCTGGTGGCCCATTGATAAGCTCGTCAAGATTTCATTGCGCATTGAGACCTGGGACGTAACGCCCCAGGACATCATTACGCGCGACAACATCTCCGTAAAGGTCAACGCCGTCCTTTTCTACAGGATTATCAACGCGCAGAAGGCGGTGATTGAGCTAACCAACTTTCGATATTCAATTGAGCAGCTTGCGGCAACCACTCTCCGCGCTGTGCTGGGCGAAGTGGAGCTGGACGATCTGCTCTCTCAGCGCGAAAAGCTGAACCTGCGGCTGCAGAACATTATTGATGAGCAGACAGAGGCGTGGGGTATTAAAGTGACCCAGGTTCAGGTGAAGCAGGTGGATATCCCGCAGGAAATGCAGCGGGCAATCGCCCGGCAGGCAGAGGCTGAGCGGGAACGCCGTGCGAAAATCATTAATGCCGATGGAGAATTTCAGGCTTCACAGAAGCTGGCGGACGCGGCCAGGATTCTGGCGGTGGAACCTATCACCATCACTTTGCGATATCTTCAGACTCTGGCAGAATTAGGTACGGAGAAGAACACGACCATCGTGTTCCCGATTCCAGTGGAGCTCTTGTCAGTTCTGATGCAAAAAGTGAATGTGCCACCGGCCGGCCAGAGCTCCGGAAAGGGTTAAGCCAGGAGATGCGTGATTCCTGCGCCGTCGGAGAGATATGGGTAAACCAATGGACTATTTTCGGGATGAGAAGGGAGCCTCGGGCCGCCAGTTGGTCCTGATGTTTCTGGCCGCAATTGCGGTCTGCGCCGTGTTCTTTTCTCTGGGCTTTGTTGTGGGATACAATCATGCTCCTTCAAAAGCGGGGCCTGTCACGGAAACCGTAACCTCGCCGGGCGACATTCCGCCCACGGTGAACCCTCCGGCTGGCAGCTCCAGCGTGTCATCCCCGCAAGGCATGGAGACCGAGACCGTCAGTCCCGGTTCGGCTTCCGTTCCTCAACCAGAGCGTCCGACACCCTTGACGCCCGAACCTGTTGCGAAGGAACAAGCCCAGACTGCCGCGACTCCGAAGAAGACAGCCCCAAAAGTAGTGCCCAAAAGCAATTCGGTGTCCCCGCCTCGACGTCAGTCGTCGGACTCGCCTTCAACCAATTCAAATTCTCATTTCGCTGTTCAAGTGATGGCCTCAAGAACGCTTGTTGACGCGCAGAACCTTGTAAAGCTGCTGAAATCCCGGGGCTACCCTGTTTATGTTCTTACTCCGCAGCAGGCCCACGCCCGCGACAAACTCTATCGCGTGCAGGTGGGCCCGTTCACGACGCGCGCGGCGGCCGACGCCACTCGAGATAAACTGGTGGGGGAGGGCTTCCGGCCATTCGTCGTGCGCTGAGCATTCGGAGGTCAGGCCCGCCGGGCCCCTTGGCAGAAACTGGCCTTCCTTTTTCCTCCACAGTCTGTGGCGTAACGGGACCTCCTCGTTCAGGTAGGGAATGATAACCGCCAACTCCACCGCTTCACCTTGGCTCGAAAAACTTTCGGTACGCTACGCCGCCAGCGGTTTCAGCGGCCTTCTTCTCTTCGCCTGTTTCCCGATTGTCAACTGGAACATTCTGGTATGGGTTGCCTGTGTTCCTCTGTTGGTGGCTCTCATCGTTGAAAAACGATGGTTACGGGCATTCTGGCTTGGATACCTGGCCGGGGCGGTGTTTCTTTCGGGGAGTTGCTACTGGTTCGTCAGTGTGATGCAGGGTTATGGGAACCTGAATCCGGTGGTGGCAGCGGGCGTCCTAATTCTATTTGTAATTGTATTTTCCACGTTTTATGGCGTTTTTGGACTGATTGAAACTGCCGTAGCCCGCAGGTCAATTTTCGCGGCCCTCATTCTGGGTCCGTTCCTGTGGGTTGCAATGGAACTGGCCAGGACCTACCTGATCACCGGGTTTCCGTGGAACCTGCTTG
>OBLQ010000277.1_pt1 | contig 19230 bp, 19 predicted proteins | sample 1519881 | NCBI WGS metagenome assembly OBLQ01 (sample SAMN01911456, study PRJEB22533) | soil metagenome | biome: Soil | place: Malaysia | collected 2012-04-30 | depth DG_metagenome m | reverse complement strand
ACCATGACACGGTGCGCGATTCGCCCGGCGGCCCCACGTGGTGCCCCCACAGACACGTGGTCAGCCGGTCGGCGGCGTTACGATGCACCGCCACCCATGCATACGCGGCTTCGCACACCGGGGCCACCAGCGGGACGTGTGCGTACAGCGCCAGCGGCCAGCGCCGACCGCCGTGCGCCAGCGCGCGCAGCACCGCCTCGGCGCCGTGGCTGTATGATCCGTCGGGTTCGACGAGATGCACGGCGCGGGCAAACTGTTCGCGGGGGATTTCCGGAAAGCGGTCGGCGGCGGACTGGAAGGGCTCGTATTCCACGCGGTCTCCGGTGAACGCCTTCCAGCGCGCAATCCAGCGCCGGCAGAAGCCGCAGTCACCGTCGAAGATCATGAGGGGATGATTCATTACCCCGGATTCTACTCCGTGCCCGGTTGGACCCACGAGGGACAAAAAAACGCCGCCGGGAGAACCCGGCGGCGTTTTTCCTGACATGCTGTCGCGTGTCTAGGTTCCCTGTTCCCAGCTGGCCAGGTAACGCACCTGCTGGTCGGTGAGAACGTCGATCTCGTAGCCCATGCTGACGAGCTTGAGACGCGCGATCTCCTTGTCGATGCGCTCCGGCACCGCCATGACCTCGTTCTTCAGCGAGCCGTGCTGCTTGACCATGTACTCCGCCGCCAGCGCCTGGTTGGCAAAGCTCATGTCCATCACCGACGCGGGATGCCCCTCGGCGGCCGCCAGGTTGATGAGACGCCCCTCGCCCAGCACGTTGATGCGCTTGCCGTCCTTGAGCGTGTACTGGTCGACGTCCTTGCGCACGCGCTTCTTCCGGGTCGCCATCTTCTCGAGCTCGTCGATTTCGAGCTCGACGTTGAAGTGACCCGAATTGCACACAATGGCGCCGTCTTTCATCTTCTCGAAATGCTCGCGGCGGATGACGCCGATGTTGCCGGTGAGCGTCACGAACACGTCGCCGATTTCGGCGGCTTCGTGGCCGGTCATCACGCGGAACCCGTCCATCACGGCCTCGATGGCCTTCACCGGATCGACTTCCAGCACGATCACGTTGGCTCCCATGCCGCGCGCGCGATTGGCCACGCCGCGTCCGCACCAGCCGTAACCCGCCACCACCACGTTGGAGCCCGAAAGCAGCACGTTGGTGGCGCGCAGGATACCGTCGATGGTGCTCTGGCCGGTGCCGTAGCGGTTGTCGAAGAAGTGCTTGGTCAGGGCGTCGTTCACGGCCACGATGGGAAACTTGAGCACGCCTTCCTTCTGCATGCTGCGCAGGCGGATGACGCCCGTCGTGGTTTCCTCGGTGCCGCCGAAGACGTGCTTGAGCGCGTCGTCACGGCTCGAGTGCAGCGTCGAAACCAGGTCGGCGCCGTCGTCCATGGTGATCTGCGGCTTCAGATCCAGCGACTGGTTGATGTGCTTGTAGTAGGTGTCGTTGTCCTCGCCGTGGATGGCAAACACGGGAATCTGATAATCCGCCACCAGGCTGGCCGCCACGTCGTCCTGTGTGGACAACGGATTGGACGCGCACAGCGACGCCTCGGCTCCGCCCGCTTTGAGCGTGCGCATCAGGTTGGCGGTTTCGGTGGTGACGTGCAGACAGGCCGCGATGCGAACCCCGGAGAGCGGTTTTTCCTTTGTGAAACGCTCGCGAATGCTGCGCAGCACCGGCATACGGTCGTCCGCCCATTCAATGCGATCCTTGCCCTGCGGGGCGAGTCCGATGTCCTTGATGTCTTGCTTCATTCGGTTTCTCGATCCTTTCTCGCCGATTGCGATGGGTTCGTGGTTGTCTATTTCGTGGCGGCCGCACCCACGCTGGCGCGGCGCTTGAGCTCATCGACATAGTCGGTGTGCTCCCAGGTGAATTCCTTCTCCTCGCGTCCGAAGTGCCCGTAGGCGGCCGTCTTGCGATAGATGCCGCGGCGCAGCTTCAGGCGCTCGATGATTCCTTTGGGCGTGAGGTCGAACACGTCGCGCACGATGCGGGTCAGCTTGTCATCCGCAATCTTGCCCGATCCAAAACTGTCCACCATCACCGACACCGGTTCGGCCTCGCCGATGGCGTACGCAACCTGGAGCTCGCATTCATCGACCAGGCCGGCGGCCACCAGGTTCTTGGCAATGTGACGCGCCGCGTACGATCCGCTGCGGTCCACCTTGCTGGGGTCCTTGCCGGAGAACGCGCCGCCACCGTGGCTGCCCATGCCGCCGTAGGTGTCGACGATGATCTTGCGGCCGGTGAGTCCGCAGTCACCCTGCGGCCCGCCCACCACGAACCGGCCCGTGGGATTCACCAGCAGGCGGTAGCCGTCGCCCGGGAAACCGTATTTCGCGAGCACCGGCTTCACCACCTTGTCGTTCATGTCGTGACGAATCTGTTCGTCCTTCGCGTCGGGACCGTGCTGCGTCGAGACCACCACGGTGTCGATGCGGTAGGGCTTGCCGTCGGCGTACTCCACCGTAACCTGCGTCTTGCCGTCCGGGCGCAGATACGTGCACGCCGGATCGTTGCGCCGCACCCACGCCAGCTGCTCCGCCAGGCGGTGGGCCAGGAAGATGGGCAGCGGCATGAACACGTCGGTGTCGCGGCACGCAAAGCCGAACATCATGCCCTGGTCGCCGGCGCCGTCGCGGTCCACGCCCATGGCGATGTCGGGCGACTGTTCGTCGAGCGACGTCAGCACCGAGCAGGTGTGGCTGTCGAACCCGAACGCCGCGTCGGTGTAGCCGATGTCCTTGATGACGCCGCGCGCGATGGACGGAATGTCGACGTACGCGTTGGTGGTGATTTCGCCGGCGATGAACGCCAGCCCGGTGGTGACGAGCGTTTCGCACGCGACGCGCGCTTTTTCATCCTGGGAGAGGATGGCGTCGAGCACCGAATCCGAAATCTGGTCTGCGATCTTGTCGGGGTGTCCTTCGGTTACGGATTCCGACGTGAACAATCTCTTTTCAGACATGTTCTCTCCTTCTTGCACAAAGCGCCTGCGTTGGCGCACTCACCGGGTGATGCCCGAACCCTGCGTCCGACGCTATTTGAAATCGATTTCGCTCGAATCTCCGACGTCCAGTTTCTTGAAGCCGCCGCGGATGACCGCATTGGCGCCAATCAGGCTCGACTCGAGCAATGCGTCCGTTACCATCGCGCCTTCCGACAACACCGAATCGCGTACCACGGACGCGTGGATCACCACGCGATCGGCAATCGACACATAGGGGCCGATGATGGAATTCACGATCTCCGCGGTGGGCGAAATCGACACCGGCGGGATGACGATCGACCCTTCGATGGGCCGGGCGACCGGGGCATTCTTCAACAATTTGCGGTTGGTTTCAAGCATGGCTTCGGGCTTGCCGCAGTCAAACCACTCGTCGATCACGAAGGGCGCGAAGTGGCCTCCCCGCTGGATCATCAGCTGGAGCGCGTCGGTGATCTGGTACTCGTTGTTGGTAGTGACGTTGCCCTCGAGGTTGTGCCGGATGGCGTCGTACAGGCCCTTGCCCTCCTGCAGGTAATAGAGCCCCACCAGGGCCAGGTTGGAGGGCGGGTCGGCGGGCTTTTCCACCAGGCGCGTGATCCGGCCGCCCTTGACCTCGCACACCCCGAAGCGCCGGGGATCCTCGACTTCCTTGACGCCGAGCACGTGGGTCTTGCTGGCCACCACCTTCTTGAGGTCGGTCTTGATGATGGTGTCCCCCAGGACGATCAGGAGCGGCTCGTCGCCGTAGCCCACCTCGCGGGTCAGATCGACGGCATGCGCAATCCCCTTACGCTCCGCCTGGAACACAAAATCGACGGGCAGTTCCGGGTAGTACTTGCTCACGAACGACTGGATGAGTTCCCCCTTGTAGCCGACGATCAGCACCAGCCGCGACGGATTGAGAGGAATGATGTCATCCAGGATGTGCGCGATGATGGGCTTGCCGGCCACATACAGCAGCGCTTTGGGCAGTGTGTACGTATGCGGCCGCAGCCGCGTGCCGATGCCCGCCGCCGGAATGATTGCCTTCACGTCGACTCCTTCACCGGTTACTGCTCGCCGGCCAGTTGTTGCTTGAGCGCATCGATCTTTTTCACGGGCGTGGGATCGACATCATTGAGGTACGCGAGATAGACACTGGTGAAGTCCCCCAGCAGCATGAGCGCGACCATGCGCGCCAGGCGGCCTCCGCCCGGTGTTTCCAGACGCTCCACCCGCGCCGCGTACGGCTCCATCAGGGACAGCCCCGCGTCCGCCTGCCGGCGCGTCATGGGATGATCCTCGCGATCCTCGAGCGAGATGACCACGGCGTGCGCCAGCAGATGTTCGCCCACCTCCCAGCCCACGATCTCGTTGTGGTCGAGTTCGGGGAAGAACGCGAAGTGTGCCAGCGTCTTGGCATTCTCGTTCATCTGGCACGACCAGCGCCGCGCCACGCCTTCCAGAAGACCGGGCGCCGCATAGATGAACGGCGTATGCCGGTGCAGTTGCTGCGCCATCTCGGTCGCAGCATTGTCGCGGCGCGCGGGAGCGTAGGCATCGCAGCGCTCGCGCGCCACGTCCAGGGCTTCCCGGTATTCGTGGTCTTCAAAGACCGCCACACCGCCCGCCCGCAGCACCTGCAACATGGGCAGCAGCGAAAAGCCGATCGCGGAGCGCGGGGGCATGCCGCCCGGAATGATGCACGCAGGCACGTGGTCGCGCTCGCACCGCGCCGCCAGTTCGCCCCCGCTGGTGATCGCCACCAGGGTGGCGCCGTGCTGGCGCGCGGCGTCGTACGCCGAGAGCGTCTCGCCGGTGTTGCCCGAATAGCTCGAGACTATCGCCAGCGCGCCCTTCGCCAGGTTGGCGGGCAGATGATAATCGCGGCACGACAGGATGGGCACGCGCGCCCGGTCGCCCAGAAACGCCCGCGCCAGGTCGCCGCCGATGGCGGATCCCCCCATGCCACACACCACGACACGCTCGAAGCTCTTCGAGCGCAGCGCTTCCACGCGCGGCGCGAAATCGCTTCCGATCTTCCACGCGGACTCCATCTGCGCGGGGAATCCGATGACTTTTCCGAGCATGTCGCTGGTGTCCAGGTGGGCACGAAGCGCTGCAAAATCGACGGTCACGAGCGGGTGCCTCCGGATGCAGTGGATACCGGCGTGTGCGCCTTCACGAATGCCTCGATTTCGGCCTCGATCTCCGCCGTGGTGCGCAGACGCGATACCCGCCGCACCAGCGAACGGCACTCATCGAAGGTCATGGAGCGGATGGCGCGCTTGACCTCGGGAATGACGTTGGGACTCACGCTGAACTCGTCGATGCCGAGGCCGACCAGAATGGGAACCGCGAGCAAATCGCCCGCCATCTCGCCGCACACGCTGAGATGCACCCGGTTACGGTGCGCGGCGGTCGCGATCAGACGCAGCAGCCGCACGATGCTGGGGTGCAGGTGTTGATACAGATGGGCGATCTTGCTGTTCCCACGATCCACGGCCATCGTGTACTGGATCAGGTCGTTGGTCCCGATGGAGAAGAATTCCACTTCCCGCGCGAACTGGTCGGCGAGCGCCACCGCGGACGGGGTTTCCACCATGATGCCCAGCGGCACGGACTCATCGAACTTGTAGCGATCGCGCGCGAGCTCGTCGCGGACCTCGGCGCAGATTTCCTTGGCGCGCAGGATCTCCTCGATCTGCGAGATCATGGGAAACATGATCTTCACGCGGCCGTGCGCGCTGGCGCGGTAGATGGCGCGCAGCTGGGTCTTGAAGATGTCCTTGCGCGTGAGACAGAAACGAATGCCGCGCCAGCCCATGAAGGGGTTCAGCTCCGGCACGCGATGGAGATAGCTCGCAATCTTGTCGCCACCCACGTCGAGCGTGCGGATGACGACCGGCTTGTCCCCCATCTTCTCGACCACCTGGCGGTAGACCTTGTACTGCTCCTCCTCGCCGGGAAGGTAGTCCTGCGAGATGAAGTAGTACTCGGTGCGGAACAGGCCCACGCCCTGGCCGCCGTGGTCGATCACGGAATCCACTTCGTTGGCCGCGTCGAGATTGGCGCACAGCGCGAACTGCCGACCATCCAGCGTCTGCGCCGGGTATGCGGTCAGCAGCAACAGTTGTTCTTCGAGCGCGCGGACGCGGTCGATCTCCTGGCGGTACTGCTCGATGGTGGCGGGGCGCGGGTTGACGATGACTACGCCGGCATTGCCGTCGACGATCACGGTGTCCCCGGTCTCCACGTGTTCGACCAGGTTCTCCAGTCCCAGCACCGCGGGAATGCCCTGCGAACGCGCGATGATGGCGGTGTGCGAGGTGCGCCCGCCGAGGTCGGTGGCGTATGCCACCACCGTGCCGCGATCGAACTGCGCCGTGTCGCTGGGAGAAAGATCGTGCGCCACCACCACGCTGGGCTCGGTGGGCCGTGCGGAAATCGTGGTCGCCACACCCAGCAGCGTACGCAGCACGCGTTTCTTCACGTCCTGAATGTCGATGGTGCGCTCTTTCAGATACGCGTCCTCGATGCTGCCGATGGTCGCGATGAAGCGGTTCATCACCTTCTCGAACGCGGCGGCCGCGTTGAGGCGGTCGGCACGAATCACGGCCGACGTGTCGTCCATGAGCGTGACGTCGGCGAGAATCAGGAGGTGGGCGTCAAAGATGCGCGCGTGGTCTTCGCCCATGCGCGTCGCGATGTCGTGCTTGAGCGCGCGCAGTTCGCGGACGGTGTCGGAAAGGGCGCGGGCAAAGCGCTGAATCTCGACGTCGACGTCCGCGCCGTCGATGGTGTTGCGCGGAACCGAGACGCGGTCGCCGTTGCGCACGAATGCAGTCCCGATCACGATGCCGGGAGATGCAGAAATGCCCCGCCGCTCGAGTTCCGGCCGGGCACGAACGGCTCCGTTGGCGCCGCCGTTCGATTTTGCGGTCTTGTTGCGTGACATGTCCGTGAATTCCCGCGGCCGATTGGGAAGAACCTGTCAGGGCCGTCGGGGTCCGCGGCCTCCAGCCGCGGGTCAGTCTTCGTAAAACTTGGCGTCGAAGAGCGCTTCGATGGCTTTGCGGGCGTCGGCTTCGTCGGCGCCCTCGATCTCAATCCGGACCTGGGCCCCCCGCGCCGCGGCCAGGCTGGCCAGCCCGAGGATACTCTTTCCGTTGGCGTACTTCTCCCCGTGGTACACGCGGACCTCGCTGGAAAACTGGGCGGCAACCTTGACGAACTCACCCGCCGCGCGCAGATGCAGTCCGATGCGGTTTCCGACCTGTCTCGTGAACTCGATCATGCGTCCGCCGTTTGAGCGCGCGTCAGTGGAGCATCAGCGCGACGATCCAGGCCACCGGAAACAGCGCAAGTGCGAGCCGCGAGGCGGGTATTCCCCGCCGGGCGGCCAACCAGGCCAGCACCGCGACCGCTGCCGTCGTGATGAACACCCGGGTCCCCTGCCTGAACGCCCCGGTCGCGATTACCCCCGCCAGCCATCCGCCCGCAAGAGCCGCGCCGGTTCGGGCCAGAACCAGGGCCCGCTGGACCCGGGGACTCGAAAATGCCTCGATCAGTCCCCATCCGCGCTCGTAGCCGAGCGACAGGCCACGGTATCGGACCGTGATCAGGGCGGCGTTGTACAGGACCAGAACCGCCACTAACCCCGGGAAAAATCTGTATATAGCAAAGGTGCAGGCCAAAGTCAACGCGAGCGGGCGCAGGCCGCCGCCGAAGAACACGTCCCCGGCCGCCGCCAGCGCGCTGGCGCAGGCCTGCTTGAACCGGGAAACGGATGCCGGGCCATTCTGTCCCCCCTCCTCCTCGATCCGCAGCACGCCACCCAGCACCACCGGCACCATGTTGGGGTTGGTGTTGAAATGCTCGCCGTGATGCGCAAGCAACCCCTGGGGCCCTTCACCCCCAACGTGGTCCTTGACCGCGTCGAGCGCAAACAGCACGCCCAGATTCTGCATCCCGCGCCGGTGGATGGTGGCCTGCACGAACAGCATGCGCGCGAACACGCGGTTCAGGTCGGCGCGCGTGAGTTTTCCGGTTACAGCAGCCATGCCACCACCACCGCCAGCAGGCCTCCCACCGCCGCCATCCGTCCCAGCGTGCGGGTTGCAAACGCGTGCGCGATGGTTGCCACCGCAATCGCGGGCAGTACCGCCAGCCACAGGGTCGCGCCGGCGGCCGCGGTTCCGGCGCGATCGACGATCACATCGGCGAGCGCAAGCGAGCCCGGGAGCATGAGGGCGGCGAGCACGCCGCTGACAACAGCGATGTAGAGAGCAGAGCCCACCGTGTACACGACCAGATTGCGTGTTGCCACGTTCGCGTCCTGCGGGAGTCTGAATCGCTCCAACCATTTCTCACGCGCCGTCCCGGCGCGTGTATCCAGCCATTGCCCGGCTTCGCCGGCCGCCAGCCCGCAGAACACCGCGCCCGCAATCACCAGCGATTCGCGCGGATCACCGGTATGGTGCAGCGACAGGCATGCCGTGCCGGCGCCCACCACTCCCCCCAGCACGGTATTGGGCCGCCGCGTTCCGCGGGCCGCACCGATCGAGAGCCACACCAGTTGCAGCGCCAGCCCACAGTGCAGCGCTGCGGCCACGTGCCCGAAGCACAGCCCCACGACGAGCGCGGAGAACACCGGCTCGCCGGCCAGGCTCTGCCACCCGGCGCGATCATCCAGGGCAAGCAGGCCGGCAATGATCGCGATGCCCACGAGATCGTGCATTTACACCACGAGCGAGTTGATGATGCGCGCGGGATTGGCCGGAACATCCTGCGCGGAAAGCGTCACGCCGCGCTTGACCATCTCTCGCAGCGCGGAGCGTTCATCGGCGGTGAGAAACACAAACGGGAGCAACTCGACGGATCCTTCGCGGAAGTGAATGCCTCCCACGTTGACCTCCCTGATGCCGAGCCCCGCGGACACCAGCGCCAGCGCGTCGCGCGCCGACTCCACCAGCACCAGCACACTCTCGGACTGGAACAGGTTGCCCTCGATCTGCCGCACGGTCTCGGCGATCCCGGCAAAGGAGACATTGACCTCGGGAGGCACGCACGACGAGTAGAACTTGCGCTCCCAGTCGCTGCCGGCGACACGGTCGTTGGCCACCAGGATGCGATCGGGCTTCACCACCGGCATCCATCCCAGTATCACCTGTCCATGAATGAGCCGGTCGTCGATACGCACAAGTTTGACGGGCATGGTCAGAGCTGGTCGGTGTCGACAGACTGAATACTGTCGCGCCCCCGCGCCGCCAGTTCAGCGGGGAGACGGGCGAAGCTGAACTCGTTGCGCTTGTTCAGAAACGCCAGCAGCATGGGGAGATTGACTCCCGAGACGATGCTCACGTTGCGGTGGTTGCGCTCGACGGCGAGGGTGGCGTGTCCGCAGCTTCCGAAGAGAAAATCGACAAGCAGAATGAAGGCATCCTCGGAGCCCGCGTGCTCCATGATGCCTTCGATTTCCTGGGCCAGTATCTGGGGGGTCTTGTCCTCGTTTGACAACGAATAAACGCCGCTGAAGTCTCCGAGGATCTTGTGCGCGGTGGCCACCAACTCGGCCCCCAACCTCCCGTGTGTGACGACGATGGCCGATATCATCCTGATGCCCACCGTGGATTGGGTCATTCCCTGTCGTAACGCAAATAGTGCCTCGTTTGTCGATCGCTCTTCATGATGTCGATGAGCAGCGTGTTGAACTTCTCGGCGGCATTGATGCCGTAGACCTTCAACATGTGGTTCATCGCGATCACTTCGGAGATTACCGTGATGTTCTTCCCCGGGAAAAGAGGAATCACAACCTGGGGGATCTCCACGTCGAGAATCCGGGTGAGCCGGTCATCGAGGCCGGCCCGGTTCCAGTCCTTGCGCGGGTCCCACTCGTCGAGCAGTACTTCCACCTCGATGCGCTTCTGGACGCGCACCGAGCGGATGCCGAACAGGTCCTGCACGTTGATGATGCCCACGCCGCGGATTTCCATGAAATGGCGCAGGTGCTGGTTGCCGCGTCCGATGAGCACGTCATCGGCGATGCGGGTCACGTGGACGGTATCGTCGGCCACCAGCCGGTGGCCGCGCTCCACCAGATCGAGCGCGATCTCGCTCTTGCCGATGCCGCTGCGCCCCGTGAACAGCAGGCCCACGCCGTACACATCCACCAGCGTCCCGTGAATCTCGCAGGTCTCCGCAAAGCTGTCGTCGAGGTAGCGGGTGAGCTCGTGGATGAAGGGGGTGGTCAGCATGGTGGTGCGCAACAGCGGCACGTGGTGCCGGGTTGCGCCCCGCAACAGCTCGACCGGGATGTCCAGCGCGCGCGTGATGATGACGCACACCAGGGGCACGGAGAACAGCCGTTCCACGGCCTCGTGGCGCACATCCTCGGAGCGCGTATTGAGGTAGAGAATTTCCGTTTCGCCGAGAATCTGGATGCGCTCGTTGAGGTAGTTCTGCATGAACCCCGCGAGTGCCAGCCCGGGACGGTGGATGTCCGGAATGGTGATGGGAAGCGCACCTTCATTGACGCCGTTGACCAGTTCCAGCGAGAACGTCTCGCGGGTTTCCGCGAGGAACTGTTCAACCGAAAGCGACTTTTTCCGGGCGGTGTTCACGGGCGCAGAACCGTCACTCGCTTTCCGCCACGCCCGAGACTTCTCCCAGGCCGGTCGCGCGTTTGCGACCCTGCAGGCGGCCGCGATGGCGCTTGAGCTGCTCTTCCAGTTTTTCGACCGCGCGGTCGACCGAGAGGTACATGTCTTCGGATTCCTGCACTGAGACGAAGTCCTTGCCGTTCACGTGCAGCGTAATTTCCACGCGCTGGCGATATTTTTCCAGTGAAAAGATGAGGTGTACGTTGACGATGTGATCGAAATATTTCTTCAGGTGCTGGACCTTGCCCTCCGCGTAGTCCTTCAGGGAGGGAGCCAGATCATAATGTCTTGCGGTCGTGGTGATATTCATGACGACCCCTTTCTCATTGTATATATGAGCGATTTTGGGCGCGGGGAGGAGTTGCGCCGGGAAAAGTGCTGGCAAAAGAGGCGGTGTGAATCATTCTCGCACCTGCTCTAAATTATAACCCCTTCACCGGCACGGCAAGTAGAGGGTGCTCCGGCCTCAATACGTCTTTCGCATCCGGGCCGGCAGTATATTCAGCTGTTCGCGGTACTTGGCCACCGTGCGCCGAGCAATATTGAGTCCATCTTTTTTGAGCATATCGGCGATTTTCTGGTCCGAAAGCGGGGTCCGGGCGGCTTCGCCCTCGATAATCCGCCGGATCTTGTCCTTGGCGCTCTTGGCCGAGACTTCCCCGCCGTCCTGGGTGCCCAGGCTGGACGAGAAGAAGAACTTCAGCTCGAACACGCCACGCGGGGTCTGCACATATTTGTTGGTGGTTACCCGGCTCACGGTGGATTCGTGCATGTTGATCTCGCTGGCCACCTGCTGCAGCGTCAGTGGCTTCAGGAACGCGGTCCCCTTGTCGAAGAACTCGCGCTGCTTGCGCACGATGCATTCCATGACCTTCACCATGGTGCGGCGGCGCTGCTCGATGGTCTGAATCAGCCATTTGGCGCTCTTCAGGCGCGCATTGATGAAATCGCGGGCCTCGCTGTCGCCGTCGCGGACCTCACGCATCAGTTCGTCGTGATAGTGCTGGCTCACGCGCAGGCGCGGAATGTTGCGGTCGTTCAGATAGACGACGTACTTGCCGTCGACGTTCTCCACCACCAGGTCGGGGATCACGTACTTGGGATCCTCCGCCACGACTTCGAGACCGGGCTTGGGATCCAGCGTGCTGATGAGCTTGCACTGGTCCTGCACGTCCTGGATGGTGAGACGCAGCTTGCGCGCGATCTCCACATACTTCTTCTGTTTGAACTCGTCAAAATGGTCGCGCACGATGAGCGCCGCGGGTGATTCGTCGAGCCCGCGGAAACGCAGCTGCAGCAGCAGGCACTCCTGCAGGTTGCGCGCGCCCACGCCGGGCGGATCGAAGGACTGGATCAACTCGAGCACCCGGTCAACCTGTTCGATGGGTACGTTGAAGGTGCCCGCCACCTCGTCCAGATCGCAGGTAAGATAGCCGCTCTCGTCCAGGGAACCGATCAGATAGTCGCCGATCGCCAGCATGACGGCGTCGTCCGTGGCGATGCGCAGCTGGCCCATGAGCTGGTCGGTGAAGGTCTGCTTCGCGACCGGCACCTTTTCGAAGAACTCTTCCTTGTGCTCTTCTTCCTGGGTCGAATTGCCCAGGTCGAAGCCCTCGTTGAAGTACTCGTCCCAGTCGACGGTCTCGGCACCCGCTTCGCCGCCTTCCGGCTTGGCCTCCTCATCCGGCGTCTCGGCGGGCGTCTCGGTGGGTGTGGCTTCGGTCGCCGGGCCGTCCACTTCGGCGGCGGTTTCGCCCGATTCTTCGGCGTCTTCCACCGTCTCTTCGAAGTCTTCGACCTCTTCGAGCAGCGGATTCTCCATGATCTCCTGCTTGAGCATCTGCTGAAGCTCGATGGCGGGCATCTGGAGCAGCTTCAGCGCCTGCTGAAGCTTGGGCGTCATGACCAGCTGCTGGCGCTGCCGAAGGTGGAGTCCGATTTTCATGTCCATAAGCGAAAGGCTCCGTTGATTGAGAGCGCAGGCGTCAGCCTGCGCAGAAACACAAATCTACAAGCGAAATGAATTCCCCAGATAGATCTCACGGACCTCGGCGTCGGAGGCCAGCTCGTCCGCGGTGCCGGAGCGCTTGATCGCGCCCTCGTACATGATGTACGCGCGGTCCGTAATGCTCAGCGTGTCGCGCACGTTGTGATCCGTGATCAGAATCCCCAACCCCTGTTCCTTCAGTTTGCCGACGATCATCTGCAGGTCCTGAACCGCCAGCGGATCGATGCCGGCAAACGGCTCGTCGAGCAGCATGAACTTTGGATTCGCCACCAGCGCGCGCGTGATTTCCACGCGGCGCCGTTCGCCGCCCGAGAGCTGATATCCCATGCTCTTGCGTATGTGGCCGATGTCGAGCTGGCCCAGCAACCGGTCCAGCACCACCTTGCGCTCCGAACGCGCGTACGGCATGGTCTCGATCACCGCCATCAAATTGTCCTCCACGCTCAACCCGCGGAAGATCGACGGCTCCTGCGGGAGATACCCGATGCCCAGGCGCGCGCGCTTGTACATCGGCATGCGCGTGATGTCGGCCGCATCCAGCCGGATGGTGCCGGCGTTGGCCCGCACCATGCCCACGATCATGTAGAATGTGGTGGTCTTGCCGGCGCCGTTGGGGCCCAGCAGGCCCACCACTTCGCCGCCGTTGACCTCGATGCTCACATTGTTCACGACCCGGCGCCGTCCGTAGAGCTTCTGCAGCCCGTCGGCACTGAGCCGGGAACCCGATGTCGCGGCAACCGGTTCCATCTCACTCAACTTATTGGAGACCGTCGAACTTTCCATCCTCTTCCACGATTCGCGCGCGCATGTTGCGCTTAATGTCGACCGAATCCAGGGTATGGTCGCATTCCATCCCGATTCCCGTGATGACGTCGCGCCCGCGCGTGAGCTTCACGTGACTGTCGCTCACGATCTTGTCCGTCTCGTTGAGATAGCGCAGGGTGTCCGTCTCCAGCACCTCACCCTTGGTCGAGGTGGCCACCACGTCTCCGTACGCAAGCATGTCGTGCGTGAGCAGCGAATACTCGCCGTTCTTGGCCGTGAGCGTGGTCTGCAGATTTCCCATATCGTCAAAAAACTCGATGGTCGGACTGTCCAGCATGAACACGTTGCGCGCGTTGTAGCGCAGGGCCCGCGGCGCCGCCAGTTTCCACTGCACGCGGCCGCTGTCGGTTTCCTGCGTGACGAACTGGGTGATGGTTTCGTCCGGCGACTGCGTCCCCGGCTTCGGTGCGCTTGCCGGATTCTTCTTCGCGCACCCCACCCCCACCACCGCCATCAGCACCACAAACACGCTAACCCTCCACCGCATACGCCTCCACCCGCTCTCCCGGCTCCGGTTCGCGCCAGCGCCGGTGAAACCACACCCACTGCGCCGGATCCAGCCGGATCAACTCTTCCACCGCCTGCGACGCCTCGGCGGTAATGCGTTTCACGTCCGCGTCACGGTCGCCGCCGGGCACCACGGCGAGCTCGGGCATCACCCGCACGACGTGGCGCCCGTCGTGTTCGAGAAAGATTCCCATCGGAACAATGGCCGCGCCCGTTGCCATCGCCAGCTTGGCCACCGCCGTCGGTGTGTGCGCGGGGCGTCCGAAGAACGGCACCCAGGCCCCCGCCACGCGCGTGTGCTGATCGATCAGCACCCCCAGAAGTTCTCCGCGCGCCAGCAGATCGAACATCGGCCGCGGATTGTCGTCGCGATCGAGCGATGTCACGCCGAGTCCGCGACGCAGGCTGAGGAGGCGCTGGTCGAGCCTCGTCACCCTCATCCGCCGCCCCACCACCGTCACCCCGTACCCGATGGCCGCAAAGTATGCGGGCAGCAACTCCCAGCATCCGATGTGGCCGGTGATCACGATGACTCCCTTGCCCCGCCGGTACGGGCCCAGGAAGTGGTCCATCCCTTCCACCCGGCTCACCCGCGACACGATCACGTCGCGCGATGCGCCCTCCAGCCGTAGAAACTCGTGCGCGTTGCGGCCGAGCTGCCTGAACATCGCATCCGCCAGCGCGCGGCGCACGGGCAAAGGCGCATCCGGAAACGCGAGGCCCAGATTTTCCACCGCCTGGCGATGGTCCCGGGTGGCGATCCGGCCCGCCGTCCGTCCCAGCCGGGCGAACAGCGCCCGCCCCGTTCGCTGCGGAAGAACCCTGGCGAGAGCGCTCAGGCCTCCGATCAGCGCAACTTCACCGGCGCGCTTGATCCGTTTGCGCGCCCGCATGGGCCGCCACCTCGTGAATGTGCCAGAAAATCATCCGCTCGACCGGGCCCGTGAAACGGCCAAAATCGTTCACACTACGGTAGTTAGCACATCCAATAGGGGCTGTCAAGCAATGACTGTGCCAAACGAGGCATTATGAGGAAGAACATGGTGTTACCGGGACGGGAAGACCGAAGACGGCGAGGGAACGCGGCGGGCGCCGGAACCCGTTGCCCGGTCGAGGGAGCCGGCCTATTCGCTACGCAGACCGGCGCGCAGGATGTCGTGCAGGTGGAGCAGACCGACCGGGCGGCCGGCGGAATCGACGATGAAGTACATGAGCAGCGGCCCCGGGAGGTTCAATTCCATCTTCTCGAGCGCCTCGGCCGCCAGCATCTCCGCATCGATGGTCTTGGGGTCCCGCGTCATGACGTCTCCCACCGGGACATCCAGCGCATCTTCGCGGCGCGTGATGATGCGTTTGAGGTCGCCGTCGGTCACGATGCCGGTGAGTCTTCCCTTCGCATCGACCACACCCGCACAGCCGATGCTCTTCTCCATGGTTTCGAACAGCGCTTCGCGCAGCGTCTGCGTTTCCGTCACCACCGGAAGCGCCTTGCCGGTGCGCATGACTTCCTTCACACGCACCGTCAGTCGCCGGCCCAGCATGCCGCCGGGGTGCGTGAGCGCGAACTGTTCCGCCGTAAAGCCGCGGCGTTCCATGAGCGCGCTGGCCAGCACGTGGCCGAGGACCAGCGATACCGTGGCGCTGGTGGTGGGAGCGAGTCCCAGGCATCCCGCCTCGCGCGATCCGTCGAACTCCAGCACCACGTCGGCGTGCTGCGCCAGATAGGAACTGCGTGACGCGGTGACGGCGATCAGCGAGACACCGATCTGCTTGAGCGCGGGCAGCAGGTCGCGCAGTTCGTCGCCCATTCCGCTTTTCGAGATGACGATCACCACGTCATCGGCGCGCACCACCCCGAGGTCGCCGTGCGCCGCCTCGAAGGCGTGCACGTAGAAACTCGGCGTCCCCGTCGATGTCAGCGTGCTGGCGATCTTGTTGGCGATCTGTCCCGACTTCCCCACACCCGACACGATCACCCGTCCGCGACAGTCGCGGATCAAATCCACCGCCGTGCCCAGTTCGGGGCCGAGCCGCTCGCGCAGCTTCGTCAGTCCCTCGATTTCTTCGTCGATGAGGCGCCGCGCGCCGTCGAGCAGGGCGTCGGTGTCCTGTTGCCGGGGGGTTTTCATGCGGGAGAGAGTAACACGTTGCGCCGGCGCGGGGCTACGCGCCCGGCCGCGTGCGCGTGGCTTCGAGAACGCGGACCACGCCCTCCAGCAGCGGCGCAAGTTGCTTCAGCGGCAGCATGGAGGCCGCGTCGGAGAGCGCCTTTGCGGGCTCGGGATGGGTTTCGATGAAGAAGCCGTCCACGGGAACCGCCGCCGCCGCCCGCGCCATCATGGCCGCCAGCGCCGGTTCGCCTCCCGACGACGTGCCCAGCCCGCCGGGGCGTTGCAACGAATGGGTGACGTCGTAGATGACGGGGCATCCGGTGTCGCGCATGCGCGCAAAGCCGCGGAAGTCCACCACCAGGTCGTGGTAGCCGAAGCTGGTGCCACGCTCCGTCAGCAGCACGTCGCGTGCGCCGGCGTGTTTGAGTTTGTTCACCACGTTGGCCATGTCTTCGGGGGCGAGGAACTGACCCTTCTTCACGTTGACGGGTGTGCCGCACGCCCCCGCGGCCTCGATAAGACTCGTCTGCCGGCACAGGAACGCGGGTATCTGCACCACGTCGAGGACAGGCGCGGCAGCGCGCACGTCGTCCTCGGAATGCACATCGGAGAGAATCGGGCATCCCAGAATGCCGCGGGCCTTTTCCAATATGCGCAGACCTTCTTCGATACCAGGCCCGCGGAACGAGTCTCCGGCGCTCCGGTTATCCTTGAGAAAGCTCGCCTTGAAGACAAATTGAAACTCGCGAACGATGGGGAGGTTCGCAATCGTCTCCGCAACGGAAAGCGCCAGCGCTTCCGACTCGATGACGCACGGTCCCGCAATCAAAAGCGGCCGGGCGCCGTCGCCCACGGTGAAGGAAGCAATACGCGCGCTGGCAGGCACGGCGGGTGGGCGGCGTCAGGCGCTCGCGCGCTGCGTCGTGGATGAGCCGGAATTCTTGAGCGCCTTGGCCGCGCGCACCAGCCCGAAGAACATGGGATGCGGCCGGTGCGGACGGCTCTTCAGTTCGGGATGGAACTGGCCCGCGATGAAATAAGGATGGTCGGTGATCTCCACGATCTCCACCAGACTGCCGTCGGGCGAGGTGCCGGAGATGGTGAGTCCCGCCTTCTCGAGCTGCTCGCGGTAGGCGTTGTTCACTTCCCAGCGGTGGCGATGGCGCTCGCTGATTTCGGTGGTTGCGTAGAGATCCGCGGCCAGCGTACCCGGCTTGATGTGGCACGGCCACGCGCCCAGGCGCATGGTTCCGCCCTTCTTGCCCGAATGCGTCTGGCCTTCCATGAGATCGATCACGGGATGGGCGCAGCTCGGGCTGAATTCCGACGACAGCGCGTCGGCGATGCCGCACACGTTGCGCGCAAACTCGATGACCGCGCACTGCAGGCCCAGGCAGATTCCCAGAAAGGGAACGTCGTTTTCGCGCGCATAGCGAATGGCTTCCACTTTGCCCGCAATGCCGCGCTCGCCGAACCCGCCCGGCACCAGCACGCCGGAAACGCCGCGCAACGCCTCGTCGGCGCCCAGCTTCTCCACGTCCTCGGCGTCCACCCACTGCACGGTCACGTGCACGTCGTTCTGCACGCCCGCGTGCGTGAACGATTCGATGATGGATTTGTAGGCGTCCTGCACCTGCACATACTTGCCGACCACCGCAATCTTGACCTCGTCCTCGATGGCCGTCATGCGCTGGATCATGCCCTCCCATTCTTCCATGTTGGGCTCGGGCGCATTCACGTGCAGCAGCTTGAGCACGATGTCGTCCAGGCCTTCGCGATGGAAGTGAAGCGGAACGTGATAGATGGAGGCCACGTCGCGCGCCTCGATGACGGCGCGCTCGCGCACGTTGCAGAACAGCGCAATCTTGCCACGGATTTCCGCCGACAGCGGGCGTTCCGAACGGCACAGCAGCACGTCGGGCTGAATGCCGATTTCCAGCAGGCCCTTGACGCTGTGCTGCGTGGGCTTGGTTTTGATTTCCTTGGCAGCCTTGATGTACGGGATCAGCGTCAGGTGGATGAAAATGCAGTTGTCGGCGCCCTCTTCGTGGCGCATCTGGCGGCACGCCTCCAGAAAGGGCAGGCCCTCGATATCGCCGGTGGTACCGCCGATTTCGGTGATGATGACGTCGACATTGCCGTTTTCCCCGCACGCGCGGATGCGCGTCTTGATCTCGTCGGTGACGTGCGGCACCACCTGCACCGTCTTGCCCAGATAACCGCCCGAGCGTTCGCGCTCGATGACAGACTGGTACACCTTGCCCGCCGTCACGCTGTTGTCGCGCGTCAGATTCTGGTCGAGAAAGCGTTCGTAGTGTCCGAGATCGAGATCGGCTTCGCCGCCGTCATCGGTGACGAAGACCTCGCCGTGCTGATACGGACTCATGGTGCCCGGATCAACATTGAGATAGGGGTCGAATTTTTGAATGGCGACGCGCAGGCCGCGCTGCTTGAGAAGCAGGCCGAGAGATGCCGCGGCAATGCCCTTGCCGAGCGACGACACCACCCCACCCGTGATGAAAATGTATTTCATTCCTGCCACTTCAGGTCCCTTCTTCTCCCGTCGTTGTGTTTTCATTCAGTCTAGGGAGCGCTGCAAAACTTTTTCAACCTTTTTTACATCCGACGGCACATCTACGCCGATGGTTTCGTGCTGCGTCTCCACAACCGCGATCCGCATGCCGTTTTCCAGCGCCCGCAGCTGTTCCAGCCGCTCCGATATCTCCAGCGGCGTGCGCGGGAGCCGGGCCATGCGCAGCAGCGCGGCGCGGCGGTAGGCATACACGCCCACGTGGCGGAACGCGCCCGTGGCGCGCATTCCATTCCAGGGAATGGGCGCGCGCGAGAAATACAGTGCGTGGCCGCGCCCATCCACGACCACCTTGACGATGTTGGCATCCACGAATTCGGCGGGGTCGCGCAGCGCATGGCAGGCGGTGACGATGTCCACCGCGCCGTCGCGCGCAAACACGCGCACCATGCGTCCCACCAGGCGCGGGTCGAACACGGGCTCGTCGCCCTGGAGATTCACGATGATATCCGCGCGGATGCGGCGGGCCACTTCCGCCACGCGGTCGGTTCCGGTGGCGTGATCGGCGCCGGTGGTGACCACGTCGCCCCCGAATGCGCGCACGGTGTGTGTGAT
>OBLQ010000276.1_pt1 | contig 19243 bp, 12 predicted proteins | sample 1519881 | NCBI WGS metagenome assembly OBLQ01 (sample SAMN01911456, study PRJEB22533) | soil metagenome | biome: Soil | place: Malaysia | collected 2012-04-30 | depth DG_metagenome m | reverse complement strand
AGGAGCAGGCCGTACCCGACGGCTCCACATTCTGCACACGCCCGCTTGGTCGCCGGGGATGACGATCTCTCGCAATTCACTTTCTCCAGGAGGGTGGTCCCATGGCAATCCGGTTTCGTTTTTCTTTGGTCGCTGCCATGCTGCTGGCGCTGGGACTGGCGGCATGCGGCAGCAGCAGCAGTCCCACCAGCAGCGGTGGCGGAACGGATAAGACGCCTCCGGGTGTTGCCACGGTAACGCCGCTGGACGCGTACCACGTCAGCATTGAATTCGATGAAGCATTGGACCCGACGTCTGCTCAAACGGCGTCGAACTACGTGATCACAAGCACGTCGCCACCGCCGGTGCCGGCGCCGAAGGCCGGCGCCGCCGCAGGAGGTCTCTACAACCTTGGAGTTCTCTCCGCGGTGCTGGGCACTGACAAGAAGACCGTAACGCTCACCACGGAGCTGCCGATGGCGGGGCTCGATTGCACCGTCTCGATCGACGGGGTGGGCGACAAATACCTCAATTACATCACGACGCCGATTGACAAGGCGTTCACCGGGTCGAGCAATCCCGACCTTACACCCCCGCAGTTGCTGAGCCACACGCCGCTGTCCAATGCGAGCAACGTGCCGCTGAGCGCGGTGGTCACACTGCAGTTCTCCGAGCCCGTGCAGTCATTCACCTGGACGTGGACCTACGGCGGTGGTTCGGTGAGCGCCAACCAGAACACTGCCGACCAGGCTTACTACACCTTCACGCCCGACGCGGCGCTCTCACCGGGCACGGCATACACGTTCTCGATCTCGGGTGTGCAGGACCTCTCGGGCAACTCGATGCTCGATGTGGGCTGGTCGTTCACGACCACGAATACGGCGGATACCACTCCACCGACGATCCTGGCGGTATCGCCAACCAACCTGGCGACCAACGTGGACGTGAACTCCAACCTTTCCATTACCTTCTCGGAGGCGGTCACTCTCGAAAGCGACGGCATCACCGTGGTTCCGGACCCGGGCAACGGCACGACCACGTGGTCCAACGGCAACAAGACGCTGACGTTTGATCCCGACAATCCGCTGGCGAGCAACCAGCAGTACTCGATCACCGTCTATCCCAACGGCGTGAAGGATCTCTCCGGGAACGGCATCCTGGGCGTGCACACCTACGTGTTCACGACCGACTCCAGACTGGCGGGGGGCAGCATTGCGGGAATCATCAGCGGCGATCCCGGCACCCAGGCCGCAAATCCCGCCGGCGCCACGGTTGTGGCCGCGAACGATACCCCGTTCAGCGGCGCCTTCGACATCCTGGGGGCGGCCACGGTGGCGGGAAATGACTCGTATTCGATCCAGCACCTGACCGACGGCACCTACTACTTGATATGCGTGCTGGACACGAATCACAACGGCAACATTGATCCGTCCGAGGGTGACGCCATCGGCGCATACGGAGTGAATTTCGCCACCAACGACTTTGAACCGGACAGCGTAGTGATCAGCGGTGGCACTCATGCGACCGGGATCAACTTCCCGCTCTATGATCCGAGTGCCATCACGGGCACGGTGTCGTATGACGGCGCGCACAATGAAGGCCACACGGTGTACGTGGGCATTTTTGAAACTGCGGGCTTCGATCCCACGACATCCACGCCCGTGGCGTACACGGAAGCCTACTGGCCCGGCAGTCCGGAGTGGGGAATCAACACGCTGGATAATCCACTGCCGGATGGAAACTACTATGTCGCCGCGTATCTGGATGTGAACGACAATGTCACTTACGATCCGGCCACCGACGCGGCCGGCGTCTACGGTGGCATCGCGACACCGACGGCGATTCATATCGCCAATGGCGCAGACATTTCCGGCATCAACGTGTTGATGGCGGATCCGGTTACCGCCTTCACGGCGACCAACGCCATCGTCTGGTCGGGCGCGCTGCACGGCACGAAATTCCAGCGCCTGTTCATGACGCTGCACCAGGCGCAGCTCCCGGCGGGCAAATAGCATCTCGCTGTGATGCGTGCGGAGAGCCCCCGGGGATCACCTCCGGGGGCTTTTCGTTTTCATCCATACCCATACAGACGTACCCCAATTGACGGATTGGCGCCCTGGTGCTAATTTTCTCGCACATGCTAAAAAAGCAGCATTCAAACTCCGCACGGGGGAAACCTGCCATGAAACCAACGCGTAACTTGAGTCGTCTAAGTCGTCGGGAACGGGAGATCATGGATGTCCTCTATCAGCTGGGCCAGGCGAGCGCCGGAGAGATTCACAAGCGCATTCCGTCGCCGCCCGGTTACTCCGCGGTGCGCGCCACCCTGCGCATCCTGGAAGAGAAGGGTGTTCTCAAACACGATTTCGACGGCAAGCGCTACATCTACCGCCCCGCACTCGCGCATGAACAGGCGAGCCGCAGCGCGGTGGCTCATCTGTTGAACACATTCTTCGGCGGTTCACCGGCGGGCGCTGTCATGGCGCTGCTCGAAAACTCGAGCACCGAACTGACACAGGAAGAGTTGGACCGAATGGCCGCGCTCATCGAGCGCGCGCGCAAGGAAGGACGATAGTCATGGGCGCGATTCATTCCCTGATGGCTTGGCCCGACGCGTTCGCCAGCATCGCGGTGTTGACCTGGCTGGTCCGCATTACTGTCATTGCCGCGTGCGCATGCGGCTTTCTCGCACTCGCGCGCCGCGTGCCGCCGACCATGCGCCACGCGGTCGCGGTCGGCAGTCTGCTTCTCGTCGTACTCCTGCCGGCGGCCTCGAAGCTGCTGCCGGCCGTTTCCATTCCCATACTCAAGTCGCCGGTGACGGTGACAACCGCGAAACTCATCGGCGATGCGGCGGTCTACCGGATCGATGATATGAAACCTGCAGTGGTAAGCGCGGACGGCACGCCGGTGGTCGTTGGAGCGATTGACGCGGCTCCCGCGCAGCTTGTGCCCGCCGAAAAGGCGTCGATTGTATCGCGCGTCGTGGCGCGGGTGAAAAGCGCGTACACGTCGGGCACCAACTGGATTCGTCTCGGGTTTGTGCTGTGGGTGATGGTGGGGACGGGACTGCTGGTGCGCCTCGCCGTGTCGTTTGCCAAAGCCCGCCGGCTGGCGGGCAGGGCGATGCTTGTGGACGACGAAGCGTTGCGCGAGGAAGTCGAGCGCGCGTGCCGGCTGCTCGGCGTCACCCGGCACATCGACGTGGCGGTATCCGACGAGGTCGACATTCCCATGGTGGCCGGTGTCATTCGACCGCGCGTGATTCTGCCGGCGGCCGCTGCCGAATGGTCACGCGAACGTCTGGCGGTGGTGCTGCTGCACGAGATCGCGCACATCCGCCGGAGCGACTGCGTGTCGATGTTGTTCGCCCGCGTGGTGGGTGCATCACTGTGGTTCCACCCCCTGGTTGTAATGCTCTCGCGCCACGTGCGCCGCGAATCCGAGCGCGCCTGCGACGAGCGGGTGCTGTCGACCGGTGTGCTGGGCTCGGACTACGCCGCACACCTGGTGTCGATCGCGCGTCTCACGGCGCGCCGCGACCTGCTGGGCCACGCCACACTGGCGTTTGCCGCGCGTTCGACGCTGGAAGAGCGGGTGGCGTCAATCCTGTCGGGGCGGCCGCGTCCCGTGCGTGCGCGGATAACGGGCCTCGTGATGGCGGCGGCGCTGGCCGTCTTTGCGTTCACCGCCGCCGTGCGTCCCACCGCGTCGAGTTGCGCCGTGGTGCCGTACCACGGTTACTCCTACGAGTTCTCGCAGCAGCAGCAGCAGAAACTCCAGGAACAGGTCCAGAACAGTATCCAGACGCAATTCCGGTACAGCGTGGCCGGCAATCACCACTACAACAGCGAGGGAAGCGACGGCGCCGAATGGTACAACCGGGCGTCGGATTACTACCACCGCGAGCAGTTTGGCAAGGCCGCCCGCGCCTACATGAATGCGGCGCGTTTCGAATTCCAGACTGCGACGGCGTACTACAACGCGGGATGCTCCTATGCGCTCGACGACCAGTCTACGGAGGCGATCGATGCCCTGCAGAAGGCGTTCGACGAGGGCTTCGACGATCTGGGCAAGTACGCCAGCGACGATGATCTGAACTCATTGCGCCAGGATCCGCGTTTCAAGAAGCTGATGGACACCGTCATGAAATCCGACGAAGGCCAGCAGCAGCGACGTGCCGCCCTGCGCGACTACGACCGCCTGGCCGGCCGCACGGACGTCGATGACGGAGACTGGAACTCGGTGGGCGTCGACCTGATGCGTGTGGGCGAATACGACAAAGCGGCCACGGCATTCGACAACGAGTTCAAGCGGAGCCGCAACGAAGACGAAGATGCCATCTATAACAAGGCGTGTGCGCGTGCACTGCAGGGGAAGAGCGACGAAGCGCTGAAGCTCCTCGAGCAGGCCATCGCGACCGGTTCAGTGGACCCGGAACACATGCGCAAGGACAGCGACCTGGTCTCGCTGCACAAGAACAAGCGTTTCGACGAGCTGGTGGATCTGGCCGAAGATCTGGAGCTCAACTACTCCAACTCGTGGGGTGACAACGGGTGGGTCTTCAAGAACGGCAAGGTGCGCCACGAGAGTGACGACAAGTACTGGAAGAAATCGCTCGCACACTTCGAAGAGATGACGCGCGATCATCCCAAACTCGGGCGCGCCTGGTTCAACCTGGGCTATGCACAGCTGGAGTCGGGTGATGCGAAGGCCGGTACGGCCAGCTTCCAGAAGGCGCTCGACCTGGGTTTCAAGCCGTCGGTGATGATGTACAACCTGGCGTGCTCGACTGCGCAGGAAGGAAACGTAGACGCGGCCTTCTCATGGCTCGAGAAGTCGGAGAACGCCGGCTTCCGGATGTGGCAGCATGCACGGTGGGACGATGATCTCGATCCATTGCGCGCCGATCCACGCTGGAAGGAAATGAAGGCGCACTGGAAAGACGAGGAGCGCAAGCAGGCGTCCTCGCCGGACATTCATATCAACTTCGACTAGCCTGCTCTGAACCGCGGGTGGCACCCCTGCCACCGGAACCGGGCTCCGGCCGAACCTCCGCCGGTGCCCGGTTTCTTTTGTGCTATTCTTGATAATCACCCCGCACCGGGCTTGAGGGTCGCCGCTCCTCGTCACGCGCCCGGTTGCTCTGACCATTGCCCGAGGAGGCGGACCAGTGAATATCCGTCCGGCCCTGGCGCCGCTGGTTGCGCTCATGGCGATTGCGTGCAGCGACAACTCCGGTTCCGTCGCGCCCGGTGATACCACTGCGCCCACCATTGTTTCCGTGACACCGCATGACGTGTATCACGTCGACGTGACGTTCAGCGAAGCACTGAACAAGGACTCGGCCGAGAACCGGTCGAACTATGTGCTCGCCGCCACCGATTATGCCAACCTGGCCCTCGGTGTTCCCGGAGATACGATGATTGTGTTTCCCGCGCTGATGCCGGACCGGAGAACGGTAACCATGACCGTGACGCCGGCGATGTTCCATCTGAAGATGAGCCTGTCGGTGTCCGGCGTCCTGGACACGCACGGCAACCGGATGACTACGCCCGCGACTGCCGCGTTCATCTCGAACAATTCGGCCGACAACACACCGCCGGAAATCTACTACCGCTCTCCCGCTCCGGGTGCGTCCAACGTGGCTGTCGGGGCGCCGGTGGTGATTGAGTTCTCCGAGCCGTTGAATCCCAGTACGGTGCGGCCGGGAATACAGTGGAACGCCGAATCCGGTCCCGTGGACTACTACCTGAGTGTTCGCGGCACCACCTATACGCTCACACCGCGCCATTTGCTTGCGTACAAGGAGCGACAGACCATAACGGTCTCACAAATCCAGGATTTCATTCAGAACACGATGCCGCCGGCAAGCTGGTCGTTTACTACCACCAGTATTGTCGACCGTACGCCCCCGACGGTAGTGGCGACGTCACCGCGGAACGGAACCCTGAATGTCGACGTAAACACGAACATCTCGATTACGTTCTCGGAACCGATCAACCAGTTTCAATTCGAACTGGCCGGAAACCCCGGTATGAGCGGCGATATGTGGTGGTCCGGCGACGGCAGGACGTTCACCATCGATCCGCAGGCGGCGCTTTTCAATGACCGGCAGTACACGATCACGGTGTTTCCAACCGGTGTGTACGACCTCGCCGGAAATACCGTAACCGGGATCACGAACATCGTCTTTTCGACGGGGAAGAGTCTGGAGAACGGCAGCTTCTCTGGTGTGGTATCGGGCGCTCCCGGAACCGCTGCGGCCGACCCGACCGGCGCGATTGTGGTGGCGGGCTGGTACACACCGCTCGCCTACACGCAGGTTGTCGGCAACGATTCTTACACGATCATGCATCTCGAAGATGGGTCGTACGCGATCCTGGCCTTCAAGGACACGAACGGTGACGGCAACCCCACGGGCGACGGCGATGCCATTGGCGCGTATGGGGCGGATCCTGCCGCCGGGGATTTTGACTTCAGCACCGTCCAGCTGACGGGTGGAGCGCACATCACAAACCTCGATTTCCCGATCTACGATCCGAGCTTCGTCACGGGCAGGCTGACGTACGAAGGGGCCTATCAATCCAACACGCCGAACACGTTCGTCGGCCTGTTTGCAAAGGCCGGATTCGATCCCTCCACGTCCCAACCGGTAGCGGTCACGCTGGCGTATTCGCCCTATGGCGGGACGTATTCGCTCAACAACATGGAATCGCCATTTCCCGACGGCGACTACTACGTGGGTGCATTCATGGACGCGGACAACAACGGGCTCTTCAACCGGGCCGTGGATCCCTTGGGTGTGTACGGGGGCGTGGCGACACCCACGGTGGTGCATCTCGCCAAAGGCAGCGACGCATTCGGCGCAGACATCCTGATATCGGACCCGGTACCCGGGATTGCGGCGACCGCGGTTCACTGGCCGGCGCCCGTCACGGGCGGGAAGATGCAGAGGCTTTACGAGATGGCCCGCACCATGGAGCGTCAGCCGGGTGGCTCATCCATCGACGAAGAATCATCCGGGGCAACTACTCGCTGACAGCGTGGTTGAATTTTCGGTTCCGCAGGACTAATCTCTCCTTCGCTTTCCATTCGCAGTTCAGCAAAGCTCCTCGGAGGTGTCCGTGAGACGCTACGTTACCATGGTGGCGATTGCCATCGTGCTGGCCGCATCCGCTGCGATGGCTGCCGGTGACACATCCGCGCCCGATCTGATCGCGCGCGGAAAGTTGCTGGTGTCGTTTGGTGGATGTGGCGATTGCCATACTCCCAAGAACATGACTCCCCAGGGTCCCGTGCCCGACATGACGCGTGCGCTCTCCGGTCATCCCGCCGGACAGCCGATGCCGCCGGTGGACAAGCAGGCGCTGACGCCGGGTTACTGGGTCCTGATGGCGCCGGATCTGCAGGCTTTCGTCGGTCCGTGGGGTGTTTCGTATCCCGCCAACCTCACGCCCGACGACCAGACCGGACTCGGTTTGTGGACGGAAGACATTTTCGTCAAGACCGTGCGCACGGGCAAGCATATGGGCACCGGACGTCCGCTGCTTCCGCCCATGTTCGTCCAGAATCTGCAGACGCTTTCCGACGATGATCTAAGAGCAATTTTCGCGTACCTGAAATCACTTCCCCCCATCAAGAACCAGGTGCCGGCTCCAGTCGCGCCGCCTGATGTGAAGTAGTTTGAACCGACCGTAAGAAGGAGGCCTCTCAGTGAAACTATTCGTGAGCCTGATGACGTTTGCAACCCTGGTGATTGCATCGTCCGCTGCTCTGGCTGCAAACGACAACGCTGCTCCCGATCTCGTGGCGCAGGGAAAAGCGCTGGTGATGCACGGCATGTGTCACGATTGCCACACGCCCAAGACCTTCGGTCCCCAGGGGATGGGGTTTGACTGGTCGAAGACGCTGTCCGGCTATCCGGCCGCTCAGCCGCTTCCGCCCATGGACAAGCAGGCGCTAAAGCCCGGCTACTGGGTCCTGGGCTCGCCGGATCTTCAGGCGTGGGTGGGCCCGTGGGGGATTTCCTACGCCGCCAACCTCACGCCCGATGAACAGACCGGCATCGGTCTGTGGACGGCGGACGTGTTCATCAAGGCGATGCGTACGGGCAAGCACATGGGCGAAGGACGGCCCATTCTGCCGCCGATGCCGTGGGAGTTCATCAAGGACATGTCGGATGATCAGCTCAAGGCAGTATTCGCGTATCTGAAGTCGTTGCCGCCGATCAAGAACGCGGTGCCGCAGCCGGTGGCGCCAGCCGACGTGAAGTAAGAAACCAACGGTTTCTTTCGGCAAACGGGGTGGCGACGTCTTGTCGCCACCCCGTTGTTGTTCGCTCCACAGTCCAGTTCTACAGCCTGGCCGATCCCGAGCCGTCGACGGTCAGCTTGACACCAGGCTACCTGACCAATTAATCTCATGATTCCTCAGCCAGTTACCGAACCTGAACAAGGAGGACCGGCGATGAATTGGTTTTATCGCGTCCTCGCCTTACTGGTCTGCGTGGTATGCGCCGCGTGTAGTAACAACCCCGTAAGCGAAGACAAGACCCCCCCCGAGAATCCAACCAAAGCCAATCAGATCGCCACCGAAGGCTTCACCGCCCTTGGCGACGCCCTGGCTGCGCTCAACAGCGCCAGCAATTCCGAGCTTCGCAACGTTCGTTTCAATTCCGAACGCAGCCAGTTCGAAGAGGCGTTGAAATACCAGGCGAACAACGGCGTTGCTCATCTGGGCCTTGCGATTCTCGAGATCGTCGAACTCAATTACAGCAGTGACATCTGGGCGGTGGTGGACAGCCTGCAGTCCTGGGGCTGCGGGCCGCAAGGTATCCTTCCGCCCGTCGAGCTGACTCCTTTCGATCTGGCGCCTGTCGACGCTCGCCACATGCTGCTGGGGCGCCAGTTCCAACTGGCGGTGATGTTGCCGGTGGCCACCTCCACGCGGATGGCCGCGGCCTTTCCCGCCAACGTGACGGTTGGAAAGGTGCAGGACATCATCACGAACACCGTGATTCCCGCGCTCAATCGATCGATCAAGCATCTTGATATCGTCGAAAAGAAAACCGGCACGTCACTCCATCTCACGGTTCAAACCGGACACGGTACCGAAGACATCGTGATCGACATGGGTGAGATTCTCGTCTTCAGCGCCGCGGTTCACGCGCTGCGTTCGGGCTTCAGCGCCGCCACCGCGTACGACGAGGATGTGTTCGACCACGATGGGACCTATGACTGGCTGGACCAGATCTGCTATCTCGCCAATGACAACTGCCGGTACGCGTGGACGGTGGACGCGACGGACATTGGCGGCGGGATGGTCGATCTAAAAATCTTCAGGACGTATGACGACACGTCGACAGCAATCGATTCCATCTGGATTGATCTTGCGCACTACAACATGGAAACGCGCACGGGTTTCCTGTCTCTGCGCAACGGCGGGACCCCGCTGAGTAACGCGCAGACCGACCTGCTGGGCACACTCACGCGGCTGGAATCGGCGGTGACGTTCATCCGCAACCGCCAGAACGAGTCCGATCAAAACGTGATCAAGCTGGCGGACCTGACCGATCTGGATTCGGGACTCGGCGATCCCGGTGCGCCCAACTTCGCGAAGAACTGGACGAAAGTGGAGGATGTCATTGCGTTCATCCAGCAGGTTCTAAGCGGACCGGTGGTCTTCAACGAGGAGCTGGGTTCGCACCACGTCCCGTTCACCTGGACCGTCAACCTGAGCACGCTGTACACCAATCCGGTTCCCGATTGGAACACATTGCTTCCCTATCACCGCTGGAACATTCCGGGTGGCGCATGGCGAACCAGTGTCGATTCACTGACCACATACAACAATAGTGGCTACGAGTGGTGGAATTACGCCCACACTGGCCCGCACTCGTGCGGCTTCGTCTATTATCCGTCTGTGAATGACGTGACGCTCCACCAGCGCTGGTGGAGCTTCGACGGCGCCTCGTTCTTCGATCTCCTCGATGGACCGAACGGGAACCCGGTCGACCTCCAGACGGCGCGGTTCCCCTATCTGCCCGACTACACCCTCCACGGGCTGTTTCCCGACATGACCCGGGCGCGGTGGCTGGAGTTGATCGACATTCTCGATCCGCCGGCGAGCATGTATCTCGTGAGCGGCCGTGGCCGTTCACGATAATTACGCGCATGGAGAAAGGCGGCGTCCCTTCGCCGCCTTTCTCATCGCCGCGTTGCTTGCGATCCCGTCCGCATCCTGGGCGGTGGATATTCCATTCACGCAGTTGTTCTTCGGTCGGCAGTTTCGCTCGTTGCTCGAGGACGCGGCGCATTACCCCGCGTCCTTCGTGTCCGCGGAGGGCTCCTACTGGGACATCTACCACGAGCGGCGCAACCTTCGTCTTCAGGACTACGAGCAGAAGATGGGAGCAATCACCGCGATAACACATCGTGGCCACTTACTGCTGGGTGTATCCGCGTGGACCGACCGATTGTCCCTGGAGCAGGAAAACCTGTACACCGACGCGGACCGGTTGACGGGGCAGCGCGAGAACAACGGGGCGAAGGGCATCGCGGGCTATTCGCTTGCCCGGGACCTGCCCCTGGGTGTGAGCAGAATGGATGCGCTGGCCGCTGCAGGCGGGAATGGCGCCTTCCTCGGCGAGTTGGAACTGCAGCTATTCTGGAATGATGCTGCCAGCTTCCTGGTCGTCGGCGAGACGATGTCCAACGCGCTGGAGGTGGACGAAGAAATCAACGGGAGCCGTTTTCCGTTTCGTTTTCCGTTCGATACGGATCGCTGGTTTGCCCGCTTCCAGCTGAACACACAACCGGCGTGCATTCGTGCCTGGGGTCTTTACGAGGGCAACAGCGGTTCGGGTGACGCGGTGAAAGAGTTCGAAAACCGGGTGTGGTGGCAACGGTACGGCGTGGGTGCAAGTCTCGACTATCATCTGGAGCCCGCGTACCGCCTGCAGCTCACGCCGCACCTCTCGCCGGGTGTGACACGCGGCCCTGGCGCGAGGCTGCGCGTGGACTACACCGATGCCACGCTGGACCTCGCGATGTACTTCCAGGATGTTCGTTACATGCATCTCGATGATCTGAGCATCACCAATCCCATTGTGAGGCTGGACGTGGTTCCGCTGCCGTGGTTGTCCTTCTTCGGTGGCTGGGAACGGCTGCATGCCGAACACCATGGCGATTCCTTCTTCGACGTGTGGCCGTTCACGATCTGGGACGTCTTCACCGCCCGGCGATACCGGGTCGGTGACTTCGACACGCACCTCGACACATGGTTCGCCGGGGCGGCCGGGCGCCTGGAGAAGAAACGGTTTCTCGGAGAATTGTCCACGCGCTTCGAATGGTGGAGCAGTGACACCGATCTCGAGTGGCTGGAGCGGATCGACGTGCTTTTTCCATTCTTCTTTCGCTACGAAAGCCACCAACGATCGTGGAGTCTGGGCTCGGATTATGCGGTCCAAACTGACGTGGCGGTGTGGTGGCGGTTCACGGCGGCGATGTGGCTTCGTGTCTCGGGCCGGGCGACAGTTCCCATCGCGGCCGGCGGCTCTGCAGGCGGTGGAGCCGGAGATGGCTCGGGTGGGGGCGGTTCCGCTGGTGGCACGCCTGCAACACCGGGCACAAATTCGACGCACGGCGGCCTCATCGGCACGGCGGAAATCGTCATCGGGCGGTGACCTTCGTTGATATCAACACACCGCAAAACGGTGCGCGGCCGCGTAAATGAGCGCACCGGGGTTGTCCTGAGCCGTTGCGTGTGTCATCATGATGTTCTGCGAGGAGCCGCCGCGCCGGATGCCCGGCCGGTCACGCGTGGCCCTCTTCGACTGCCCCACCTGTCCGACTCGCCCCGCCGGAGGTGCTTGTAATGATCTTCCGTCCCAGGTTCTCCCTGTTGGCTGCTTTCGTGCTCCTGGTCGCCATGACCGCGTGCAGTGACAATGGTTCAGGCCCGCCCCCGGGCGACACCACGCCTCCGGCCATTGCTTCCGTGACACCGGTGGACGTGACGCATTTCGAGGTGACCTTCAACGAAGCAGTGACGAAGAGTTCCGCCCAGGACAATAACAATTACAAGCTGGTTGAGGTCGTCACCGCGCAGACGATCGACTCTTCGGCTGCGTCGCCGGGAGATTCGTTGCTGGCCGGCGCCGCCGTACTCCTGACCGACCAACGAACGGTATCCATCACCACCTGGACGCCATTGAACGGATTGACGTACACGCTGTCGGTCACCGGTGTCGCGGACCTTCACGGCAACCAGATCATCACCGCCGCGAAGAAACTGTTCATCGCATCCAACCAGCCGGACACCACGCCCCCGTACATCGTGAGTCAATCGCCGGCACCCGGCGCAACCGGGATTCCCATCGGCACTCAGATCGAAATCCAGTTTTCGGAGGCCATTCTGGGCGGCAATGCTGCCTGGACGTCACCCTCCGGCCCGGTCGGGTTCTACAGGCTGGGGCGGAACAACAGCACGGCGCTTCTTCTCGACCCATCGAGCCTGCCCGGCTATGACCAGACGCAGACCATTTCTCTCACCGGATTCGAAGATCAAGCGAACAACGTCATGCCCGACGTGGAGTGGTCCTTCCATACCACCAGCGTGGTGGACAACACACCGCCCACGGTTGTGTCCACAGTGCCAGCGAACCTGGCCACGGGTGTGGACGTGGGCACGAACATTCAGATCACTTTCTCGGAGCCCATGAGCCCGCGCATTCCCGGCCTGTATGCCTCACCGGGTTTTTTGACCACGCCGACATGGTCGGACGACGGCAGAACGCTGACCCTGGACCCGAGCAGCGATCTCTCGGCCGGCCAGCAGTACACCCTGACGCTCGCACCGAACGACGTAAGCGACCTCAACGGCAATCCGATGACGAACTATTTTAGTTGGGTCTTCACGACCGGCGACAAACTCAATGATGGGAGCATTGCGGGAACCGTTACCGGAGATCCCGGGACGCCGGCAGCCGACCCGGCCGGCGCCGCTGTGCTGTTGCAGACATACACCGTGTTCGGTGCCACCACCGTGACGGCCGGTGGCACATACCTGCTCGCGCACGTGCCGGACGGCTCATACCCCGTACTGGCCATAATGGATACCAACGGAGACCATTACTACTACCCCTGGTGGGGCGATGCGATCGGTGGCTACGGTCTCGATGTCTTCCAGGGACTCTATGACACGGTCACCATCAGCGGAGGCAACCACGCCAGCGGGATTGATTTTTCGCTCTACGATGTTCGCGCTGTGAAGGGCAGGGTGTCCTATGACGGCGCGTATGCATCTGCGAACTGGCCGGTGTATGTCGGGCTGTTCGACGCGGAGAGTTTCGATCCCAACAACCTGGATTCACAGTTCGCCACCCAGGCCCACGGGTACGACCTCGCCTGGTACGTGGACTCGGTCGACCAGGGCTTTCCCGACGGCGATTACTATGTGGGCGCGTATGTGGACGTGAACAACGATGGATACCAGGCCGGAGTCGATCCCGTGGGGATGTACGGCGGCTTTGATACGCCGACCGTGCTGCACCTGGTGAACGGAAATGACTATTTGAACATTACCATTCCCATCACGGATCCGGTTCCGGCCGCGTCACCCGCACAGACGGCCACCGTACACTGGCGCACTCCCAGACCGGATCCGCGCATCCAGCAACTCTTCGAGATGATTCGCAAGAGCATGCCACAGACGCCCGAGTGAGCTGATGCAGGCGGGCGCTCGCATGGCCCGCCTACTTCAGCAGCATCATCTTGCGCTGCGGCGTGCCTGCGGACCCTTCCATGCGGTAGAAGTACACACCGCTGGCCACTGCACGGCCGGAGCCGTCGCGCCCGTTCCACGTGGCGGCGTGAGCGCCGGGCGATTGCACACCCTGGTCGAGACGCGCGACCCGGGCACCCGAGACATCGTAGATGCCAATGACCACGCGCATGCTGCGCGCCAGCGTGTACGGGATCGATGTCGTGGGATTGAACGGGTTGGGAATGTTCTGGTCCAGCACCGCCGTCAGCCGGGGCGCACCCGCGCCGGTCAGCGTTTCATCATATCCAGCGACGAAGACATCGGTAGCCCCGCCATACGGCAACGGGCCGCCACCGGGATCGGCCGCTCCGTCCATGTCGCCCGCCACGATGAGTTGCCCATGGGCGATGGCCGGAAATCCGTAGACGTTGTCATCGCCGGCAAACGAAAAGCTCCAGCGATGCGCGCCGTTGCTCGCGGACAGACGCGCGACAAATACATTGTAGAAGACGCCCGACGCCGCCACCGGCCCGCCGCCGAAATCGATTGATCCCGAGCCGTTACAGGCAAGCACCAGGTCGTTGTTCTCGGCGAACGTCATCCCGTATCCGAACGCGTAGGTCGTCGCGGTGAAGGTCTTGCTCCACATGTATGAGCCGTCGGGTGCATAGACGGCGACCGCCGGCTGCGGTGAACCTGTGGGCGTGAGCGGCCCGCCACCGAAGTCAACGGCACCGTCAAGGTTCTCCGCAATGGCCGCGCGTCCGTCCGGCGCCAACGCAAGGCAGGCGGGAGGATCAAGACCGGCGTTGCCAAAACGGTGATTCCACAACGCGCGTCCGTCGGAAGCAAACTTGACCAGGAACAGATCGTTGAGTCCGGCGGACGTCAGCGCGCCCAGACCGAAGTCGATAGTGTGCTGGAACTGGCCGAAGAGAACGACGTTGCCGGTCGCGTCTGCCTCCATGCCCGCCGTGGCGGCATAATCATCGCCCAGGGTCTCGCTCCAGATGTGATTGCCATTCGGGTCGAACTTCACGAGAAACATGGCCTGGGACGAGAGGAAGGGCGGCGACAATGACCCGCCACCGAAATCGATCGTATCCTGGTAGTGGCCGGCCACGATGATGTTGCCGGCGAGATCGGTGGCGACGAACTGCCCCGCGTCGTTCGTCTGGTTCGCGCCGAACGTCTTGATCCACAGCTGGGTTCCGTCGGGGGCATACTTGACGATCCCGACCGGAATTCTGTTTCCCACGGTCGGAGACATGGCGCCCACCGCGATGACATTGCCATCCTTGTCACTGGTGACGTCCCACGCAATGTCGTCAAACGTGCCGACTCCGACGCGGTGATTCCAGAGCGCGTTGCCGTCGGAATCGAGCTTCGCGATGAATGCGTCCTGCATTCCCGCCGATGTCAGCGTGCTCTTGATGGTGATGGTGCTGTAGAACGAACCGCAGATCAGAACGTTTCCGGTGGGATCGGTGGCCACGGACCACAGATTCTGCGTGTCGCTGTCGCCGTAGCCGTGACCCCACGTGTACGTGGGCGCCGCGCGGGTGGCGCCGGCGAGCAACAGGATGAGCAAACACAGGGCGCTGATTCTCAGGGACATGGAGCACCTCCGCGGAGGAGATTGAGTCCGACTGCGAAGAATTCGCCGGGTGGGGTGGGTGGAGCACAGACGAGGTGACCCTTTCAACCTATGGCCCCATACGCATCTATGCAAGCAGTTGATTCCCGTGCCCGCTACGGGGCGTGCCGGGCCGCGGGAGGCCCGGCTGGTGACCAATCGCGGTCTTTGCGCGGGACGGTGGTTCTGGTATAGTTTCCACTCGACCTAAAACCTTGTCCCGACGCAAGTTCATGACGCTTCAGGTCCACATCGAAACCTACGGCTGCCAGATGAACGAGTACGACTCCGAGCTCGTGAAGTCGATCCTCGTTCAGCGCGGCTTCACGCTCACGGAGCGCTTCGACCGCGCCGACGTGGTGCTCATCAATACCTGCGCCATCCGCGAGAAGGCGCACCAGAAGATCTACGGCCGCCTGCAGCAGCTCAAGCGCATCCGCGCGTTGCGCTCGACCGACCTGACTGTCGGCATCCTGGGCTGCATGGCGCAGAACCTGAAGCAGGACCTGCTCGACGGACACGGCGAAGTGGACTTTGTGGCGGGGCCGGACTCGTACCGGCATCTGCCCGAGCTCATTGATGCGTCGCGGGGCGTCATTGAACCGACGGCGGCCTTGGAAAAGGCCGCGCTGAAGCTCTCGACGACTGAAACCTATACCGGCGTCGACCCGGTGCGCAGCGGCGGCGTGAATGCATGGATTGCCATCATGCGCGGCTGCGACAACATGTGCACCTTCTGCGTGGTTCCATATACGCGCGGACGTGAGCGCAGCCGGGACGCCGACGGCATTGTGGCCGAAGTGCAGGCGCTGGTGCGCGACGGCTACAAACAGGTCACACTGCTGGGACAGAACGTGAACTCGTACCGTCACGGCGAGACGCGCTTTGCCGATCTCATGCGCCGCGTGGCCGACGTCCCCGGCATCGAGCGCGTGCGCTTCACCTCGCCGCACCCCAAGGATTTTCCGGCGGACCTGATCCGCGCGATCGCGGATCACCCGAAGCTGTGCAAGCACATCCACCTGCCGTTGCAGGCGGGCAACGACCGCGTGCTCGATCTCATGCGCCGCACCTATACCAACGCCGAGTTCCGCGCGCTGGTGGACGAGATGCGCGCCACCATTCCCGGTCTCGGACTCACTACCGACGTGATCGTGGGCTTTCCCACCGAGACGCACGCGGAGTATGAGGAGACGCGCAGGCTCATGGAGGACGTGCGCTTCGACGCCGCCTTCATTTTCAAGTACTCGGAACGCAAGGGCACATACGCGCAGCGCAAGCTGCGCGACGACGTACCGCAGGATGAGAAGACACGTCGGATCGTTGAACTCGTGGATTTGCAGAAACAGATCACCGGTGAAATCAACCACTCGCTCGTTGGCACGACGCAGAATATTCTCATCGAAGAAACGGCGGAGAAGAGCCCCGGCTTTGTGTCGGGTCGAACCGATTCCTTCAAGCACACCATCATTCCCAGCGACGGCGTGGAAATCGGCGGCACCGTGCGCGTGGAAATCGAACGCGCGCGTGGCGCCACACTCTACGGCCGCGTGCCGGACGCATTGCCACAGGAACCACGGGCCGCACGCCACTCGAGGGCCGCGTGACATCCCGATATTTCAACCAAAGGACATCCAAATCATGACGCGAACGAGAGTCAGCCAGAACCACACGCGCGGCCGGCGCACACTGTCCGCCCCGCGCGTCGCCAAGAACGGCCGCACCGCCAAACGCAACCCGACGGGCGCTGCCGTCGTCGGCAAGTCGCGCGTGCCGTTTCCGCGCATCGCCGAACCGATGTGGGCGCTGGTCTACGACACCGAGAAGGACAAATGGGACAAGACGCGGGGCTTCCGCAAGGTGCAGGTGGCGAAGCCGAAAATCGATCCGCGCGACCCGCACGACGCCGACCAGGTGATCCTGAAGCTCAAGTACACCGGGTTCTGCGGCTCCGACGCCGGCATCTGGTTCCGCACGTCGTTCAAGGCCATGATCCACAATTCGCTCAAGGAAGAGGGCAAGACCACGCGCGTCATCGGCCATGAAGTGCTGGGGACCGTGGCCGAGATGGGACCGGTCGCAGCCGCCAACTACGGTTTCAAGAAGGGTGATCTGATGGCGTCGGAATCGCACATCACGTGCGGCCGCTGCCACCAGTGCCTCATCGGCCAGCGCCATGTGTGCGTGAACGAAAAGATCATCGGTATTTCGCAGGACGGCGGGTTCGCCGAGTACATCAAGTTGCCGGCCAGCGTGCTGTGGCGCACCGATCCCAACAAGATTCGCCCCGAAGTGGCCGCGGTTCAGGAGCCGTTCGGCAACGCCGTGCACGCCTCCACCGCCGTCGACCTGCGCGGCAAGACCGTCGCCATTTTCGGCGTGGGTGCCATCGGACAGTTCGTGGTGATGATCGCCAGGGCGCTGGGCGCCGCGCGCATCATCGGTATCGATCCCAATCCCGTGAATGCCGCGCTGGCGCGCAAACTGGGAGCGGATGATGTGGTCGAATTCAAGATTGAGAACGACGAGCGCAACGGCTGGAAGGCGCACCCCGACGTCGTCGAGCGTGTGGTCAAGTTCAGCGGCAGCGACGGCGTCGATGTGGCCATGGAAATGGCCGGCTACAACTCGTCGGTCAACAACGCGCTCATGTCGGTGCGCCGCGGCGGCGATGTGGTGCTGTTCGGCCTCAAGCAGGGCGACTTCAAGATCCAGGACTTCCAGCGCAACATCGTGCGCGGCACCACCATTCACAACATCATCGGCCGGCGCCTGTTCGAGACCTGGGAAATCACCCGGAACCTTCTCGAAGCGAAGGAGAACGGCATCCAGGACAAGATCTGGAATGTCATGCTCAACCGGGGCAAGGACACCATCACCGACATCAACGACTTCGTGCCCGAACAGTTCGAGAAGAAAATCGGCACCCACCCCAAATTGATCATTCGGTGGTAGGGGGCGAATGCCGCTAACGCCCGGTTCCAAACTCGGAATTTATGAAGTGGTCGCGCCGCTGGGTGCGGGTGGAATGGGCGAGGTGTATCGTGCCCGCGACACCAAGCTCGGGCGCGACGTGGCCATCAAGGCCCTCCCGCCGCAGTTTGCGCAGGATCCCGACCGGCTGGCGCGCTTCGAGCGCGAGGCCCGCTTGCTGGCGTCGCTCTCGCATCCCAACATCGCCAACATCTTCGGCCTCGAAGACATCGACGGCCATCGCTACCTCATCCTCGAATTCATCGAGGGCGAAACTCTCTCGCAGCGGCTCGACCACGGCACGCTCTCCATCGACGAATCGTTGAAGATCTGCCGCCAGGTGGCCTCGGCGCTGGAGAGCGCGCACGAGGCCAGCATTGCCCACCGCGATCTCAAACCGGGCAACGTGATGATCACGCCCGCGGGCGACGTGAAGGTGCTGGACTTCGGCCTCGCCAAGGGCGGCGTGGGATCGGGCACGGGCTCGGATGTAAGCCTCTCGCATTCGCCCACGCTCACGCACCAGCACACCGGCGCGGGCGTGATTCTGGGGACGGCCGCCTACATGAGCCCGGAACAGGCGCGCGGCCGCACCGTGGACAAGCGCACCGACATCTGGTCGTTCGGCTGCGTGCTCTACGAATGTCTCACCGGCCGCCAGGCATTCGCGGGCGACACGGTTTCGGACTTGATTGCGAAGATTCTCGAGCGCGACCCGGACTGGGACGCACTGCCGTCCCGCACCCCGTCGCGTATCCGCGACCTCCTCAAGCGCTGCCTGGAGAAAGACGCGCGGCAACGGCTGCGTGACATCGGCGATGCGCGCATCGAGATCGACAATGTGATGGCCGCGCGCACGTCGTCGCCGGAGGCGATGGCCGCCGCGTC
>OBLQ010000275.1_pt1 | contig 19250 bp, 17 predicted proteins | sample 1519881 | NCBI WGS metagenome assembly OBLQ01 (sample SAMN01911456, study PRJEB22533) | soil metagenome | biome: Soil | place: Malaysia | collected 2012-04-30 | depth DG_metagenome m | reverse complement strand
TGATCTTGTGCAGCACCACCATGCCGACATGACCGATCAGGTAGGCCCAGACCAGATTGCCGCCGTCTCCGTGCAGTTCCGCGATGGCATGCACGAACGGGCTCATGCGGCCGGTCAGCTCGTCCATGCCGAAGAAGACCACGGTGCCGGTGATGGCCATGCCCAGCACCAGCAGCAGCCCCAGGCCGTGCACGGTGCCGGCCAGCGCACTTTCCTCGGCGGTCTCGTGCAGCTTGCCGGAGAGCCAGCCCGGGATTTCCTGAATCTCCTTGATGATGGCCTTGCGTCCCTCGGCGGACATATAGGGGAACAGTCGGGCGAATCCACCCCTGGCGGTGCCGAAGGCACTCCACAGGATATGCAGCACCACGATGGCGCATGCCGCCAGCCCGATCCACTCGTGCATCGTAAAGAAGAACGCCTCGGCGCTGGTGCGGATACGCCCCAGTTTCGGCAAGCGCATGAACGACTCGCTCAAGAGCTGTAGTGGTATGGCCAGGGCGAGGCCCGCGTGCAGCCAGCGTGTCGGACGATCGTATCCCATGTTTCTCCCCTATTTATCGGTCTGCTTGCCGGCGATGGCCGCCAGGCGCAGGCGCAGGGCGTTGAGCTTGATGAAGCCGCCCGCATCCCTCTGGTCGTAGGCGCCGGCATCGTCCTCGAAGGTGCACAGGCGTTCGGAGAACAGCGAGTTGTCCGACTTGCGGCCGGCGACGCTGACGCTTCCCTTGTACAGCTTCAGGCGCACCGTGCCGTTCACCATGGCCTGGGATGCGTCGATCATCGTCTGCAGCATGCGCCGCTCGGGGGCGAACCAGTAGCCGTTGTAGATCAGGCTGGCGTAGCGCGGCATCAGCTCGTCCTTCAGGTGCGCGACTTCACGGTCCAGGGTGATCGATTCGATCGCCCGGTGCGCGCGCAGCATGATGGTGCCGCCGGGGGTCTCGTAGCAGCCGCGTGACTTCATGCCGACATACCGGTTCTCGACGATGTCGATGCGGCCGATGCCGTGCCTGCCGCCCAGGCGGTTCAGCTCGCGTAGCACGGCGGCCGGGCTCATTTTCTCGCCGTTGACGGCCACGATGTCGCCGCCTTCGTAGTCCAGTTCCAGATACTCCGGGGCATCCGGCGCCTGCTCGGGGGAGGTGGTCCAGCGCCACATCGATTCCTCGGGCTCGTTCCACGGATCCTCCAGGATGCCGCCCTCATAGGAGATGTGCAGCAGGTTGGCATCCATCGAATACGGGGATTTCTGGCCGCGCTTGTGTTCGACCGGGATATTGTGCTTCTCGGCATAGGCCAGCATCTGCTCGCGCGAGTTCAGATCCCATTCGCGCCACGGGGCGATGACCTTGATGTCCGGCTTCAGGCCGTAGGCACCGAGCTCGAAGCGCACCTGGTCGTTGCCCTTGCCGGTGGCGCCGTGGGCGATGGCGTCGGCGCCCTCGGCCTCGGCGATCTCGACCATGCGCTTGGCGATCAGCGGGCGGGCGATGGAGGTGCCGAGCAGGTACTCGCCCTCGTAGATGGCGTTGGCGCGGAACATCGGAAACACGTAGTCTCGCACGAAGGCCTCGGTCAGATCCTCGATGTGGATGGATACGGCGCCGCAGGCCTCGGCCTTGGCACGCGCCGCCTCGACCTCCTCGCCCTGGCCGATGTCGGCGGTGAAGGTGACGACCTGGCAGGCGTATTCGTCCTGCAGCCATTTGAGGATGATCGAGGTGTCCAGTCCGCCGGAATAGGCGAGCACGACCTTGTTGACCTGTTGTTTAGCCATCTCCAACCCCTGTGTTCGCTCCGCAGACCGGGGCGCAGTGTAAGCGCGCAACCCGGCATGGCAATGCCCTTAGTGGGTGAGCAGGAATTCCATCAGCGCCTTCTGCACGTGCAGCCGGTTCTCGGCCTCGTCCCAGACCACCGACTGCGGGCCGTCGATGACGTCGGCCGTCACCTCCTCGCCGCGGTGTGCCGGCAGGCAGTGCATGAACAGGGCGTCCGGACGCGCCTCGGCCATCAGGCGCGCATCCACCGTGAAGCCGGCGAATGCCTTTTCGCGCTCGGCCTGCTCGTCCTCCTGCCCCATCGAGGCCCAGACGTCGGTGGTCACGAGATCGGCGCCGGCGGCCGCTTCCAGGGGCTTGTCCGTCAGGCGGATGTCCGCACCCAGGGTGCGCGCGGCGGCCAGCAGCCGCTCATCCGGCATGTAGCCGGCCGGGCAGGCCAGGTGCAGGCGGTAGCCGAAGCTCACGGCACCGTTGACCCAGGAATGGGCCATGTTGTTGCCGTCGCCGATCCAGGCCACGGTGCGCCCGGCGATATCGCCGCGCTGCTCGGTATAGGTGAACACGTCGGCCAGGATCTGGCACGGATGTGTCCAGTCGGTCAGGGCGTTGATTACAGGTACCGACGAGTACTCGGCGAAGCGCTGCAGGGTATCGTGGCCGAAGGTGCGGATCATGATCATATCGACCATGCGCGACAGCACGCGTGCCGAATCCTCGATCGGCTCACCGCGCCCGAGCTGCGTGGTGCCCGAATGCAGGAACAGCGCATGGCCGCCGAGCTGGAACATGCCAACCTCGAAGGACACGCGCGTGCGGGTGCTGGCCTTGTCGAAGATCATGCCCAGCGTCTTTCCCTCGAGCGTGTGGTGCATGACCCCCAGCTTCTGCATGCGCTTGAGCTCGGCGGCGCGGGCGAGCAGCGCGCGCGCCTCGTCCGCAGTGATGTCGAGCAGGGTCAGAAAATGTCTCACGGCGCGTCCTTTACGGCAGGCAGCGGTCCACGATGGCCAGCGCCTCGTCGATCTCGTCCGCCGACACGTTCAGCGGCGGCAGGAAACGGATGACTTTGGGCCCGGCCAACAGCAAAAGCAAGCCCGCATCCCGGCAGGCGGTGATCACGGGCGCGGCCTCGCGATCGAGCTGAAGGCCGGCGATCAGCCCCAGTCCGCGCGCCGCGCACACCGATGCATGTTTCTTCGCCATGGCCTTCAATCCCGCGCTCAGCCGCTCGCCCTGGGTGCGGGCATTGGCGACCAGGTGCTCGCGCTCGATGGTGTCGAGCACGGCCAGTGCCGCCGCACAGGCCAGCGGATTGCCGCCGAAGGTGGTGCCGTGGCTGCCCGGCGTGAAGGCGGCGGCCACGGTTGCCTTGGCCAGCATGGCGCCGACGGGGAAGCCGCTGCCCAGGCCCTTGGCCAGCGACAGGATGTCCGGCACCGCGGCCTCGTGCTGGAAGGCGAACATGCTGCCGGTGCGGCCGAAGCCGGTCTGGATCTCGTCGAGGATCAGCAGCACGCCCTCGGTATCGCACAGCTCGCGCACGGCGGCGAGATACCCCGCTCCGGGCATGTTGACGCCGCCCTCGCCCTGCACCGGCTCGAGCATGATCGCGGCGGTGTCGTCATCGATGGCGGCCTCCAGCGCCGCCAGATCGCCGTAGGGGACGTGCAGGAAGCCGGGCATCAGCGGGTCGAAGCCGATCTTGACCTTGTCCTGGCCGGTGGCGGACAGCGTGTTCAGCGTGCGTCCGTGGAAGGACTGCACGGCGGTGATAATGGTGCGCCGCTTCGAGCCCTGATCGTGCCAGTAGCGGCGGGCCAGCTTGATGGCGGCCTCGTTCGCCTCCGCACCCGAGTTGCAGAAGAAGGCCGCATCCAGGCCGGCCAGCCGGCACAGCACCTCTGCCAGCTGCTCCTGCTGCGGGATGTGGAACAGGTTCGAACAGTGCACCAGCGTTTCGGCCTGCCGGCACACGGCCTTGGCCAGCGCCGGATGGGCGTGGCCGAGCGTGTTGACGGCGATGCCGGAGATGAAATCGAGGTAGCACTTGCCCTGGTCATCCCAGACGCGGCTGCCCTGGCCCTTGACCAGGCGCACCGGGAAGCGGGCATAGGTGTTCATCAGATATGGGCTGCTCATCGGCCGAAGTGTATGGAACAAGGCGGAAATTGCATCTGTTCCGGTGTCCCGGGCGTTCAGCAGTCGGCGTCGGGGCAGACGATCTCCGGCTGCAGCGTGGCATGGCTGACGCCGAGGCCGTGCAGCATCTCGAGCAGCGCGGGCAGGATGGTGCTCCAGTCCTGCATCGCCTCGATCTGCACATGCGCCGACAGGGCCACCTGGCCGCTCGGCAGCCTCCACACATGCACATGGTGGGTGCCGGTGACGCCATCGGCGGCGTTCAGCGCCTCCTGCAATTCGTGCACATGGAAACCCGCCGGCACCGATTCCATGAACTCCATCGTCGTCTCGCGCAGCAACCGCCAGCCGCCCCAGACCAGGATGCCGGCCACCAGGAAGGACAGGATCGGATCGATGGGCATCCAGCCGGTCAGCAGGATGACGGCGCCGGCGACGATGGCGGCGATGGAGCCCACGGCATCGCCGAGCACGTGCCAGAAGGCTGCGCGTGTGTTCAGGTCGTCGTCGCCGTGCAGCCAGCGCAGGATCAGCAGGTTGACCAGCAGGCCGACGACGGCGATCGCCAGCAGGATGCCGCCCTTGACCGGATGCGGGGTCGTGAGGCGGTCGAAGGCCTCCCAGGCGATCCAGCCGCTCAGGAACCACAGCGCCAGGCCGTTGATCTGGGCGGCGAACAGCTTGGCGCGGCCATAGCCGTAGCTCATGCGGGCGGTGGCGGGGCGCCGGGCGATGTGGCTGGCCATCAGTGCCAGGCCCAGGGCCACGATGTCCGAGGCCATGTGTGCGGCGTCGGCGAGCAGCGCCAGCGAGCCGGATACCAGGCCGCCGCCGAGCTCCACCAGCGCGAACAGCGTGGTCAGCACCACGGCCTTGCTCAGCGGCGCATGATGGTCGTGTTCGTGGTGTTCGTGCCCATGCGCGTGATCGTGGTGGTGATGCCCGCTCATGCGTCCCCCGGCACCGCCTGGTACCAGCCACCCGATTCCAGCAGGGCCACCGGCGTGCCGAACAGTTCGCGGAGGTTGGCCGCCGTCAGGGTGTCGCGCTTGGGTCCGTCGGCGAGGATGCTCCCCTGGCGGAGCAGGATCACGCGCCCGATCTCCGGCGGGATCTCGTGGATGTGGTGGGTGACGAGGACCAGCGTCTTGCCGGCGGCCATCAGCGAGCGCATCAGCGCCAGGTACTGGAAGGTGGCGGTCAGGTCCAGGCCGCTCGTCGGTTCGTCGAGCACCAGCACGCCGGGCTCGTGGATCAGGGCGCGGCCGAGCAGGCAGCGCCGCTGCTGGCCGGTGGACATCCGGGCATACGGGACGTGTTCGAGCGCGGCGATGCCGATCAGGTCCATCAGTTCGCGGGCACGCGCCACGTCGTCCTCGCTGTATGACTGGTGGGCATGGATGCCGATGCTGGCATACAGGCCGGACAGGATGATCTCCAGGCCGTGCGCGTCCGGCTCGTAATCGTCCTGCAGGTCCTGCGACACCATGCCCAGGTGCTGGCGCAACTCAAGGATATCCCAGCGATCCTGGCCGAACAGCGTCATGCGGCTCTGTTCGCGGTGCAAGGGATAGATCTCGCGCGTCATCAGCTTCAGCAGCGTGGATTTGCCGGCGCCGTTCGGGCCGATGATGGCCACATTCTCGCCGGCGTGCAGGCTCAGGGTCAGATCCTCGAACACGCGGGTCTGTTCGCGGTTGGCGGCGATATGGTGCAGCTCGACGATGGCGGCGGCCTGGGGCATCGCCCCACGCTAACGGCCGCGAGTAGCGCGGCAAGCCCCCGTTTTGCTAGGGTTGCGCGATGGAAACGCCCGCCTCAAGGCATCGCACCCGCATCAAGGTCTGCGGCATCACCCGCAGGCAGGACGCGCTGTTGGCGGCCGAGCTCGGCGCCGATGCCGTCGGCTTCGTTTTCTACGACAAATCCCCCCGCTATCTCGCGCCGGAGAAGGCCGCTGCCATCGTGCGCGCGTTGCCCCCGTTCGTTTCCGCCGTCGGCCTGTTCGTGAACCCGACGCAGGATCAGATCGACGCCGCGCTCACGCACTGCCCGCTGGATGTGCTGCAGCTGCACGGCGACGAGTCGCCGGAGTTCTGCGAGGCCCAGCACCGGCGCGTCGTCAAGGCCGTGCCGGTATCCGGGCCGGCGGATCTCAAGCGGGCGCATCGCTTCGACTGTCCGGTGCTGCTCGACGCGCGGGCGCCGGATGGCGTCTACGGCGGTACCGGCATCCGTTTCGACTGGGGGCTGCTGGATGGCTTTGCGCATGCGTGGCCCCTGGTGCTGGCCGGCGGGCTGGATGCACAGAACGTGGCCGCGGCACTGGCGGTTCGCCAATGGTTCGCGCTGGATGTATCCTCCGGCGTTGAGGCCTTGCCTGGCATCAAGGATGAGGGAAAAATGCGGGCCTTTTTTGCCGCCGTGCACAAGGCGGAGGAGCGGGAGTAGCTGTGACGGCATCAGATTCGATGTATGACATGGGCCTGGCGCATCTGCCGGAGAACGGCCATTTCGGCCGCTTCGGGGGCCGTTTCGCCGCCGAGACGCTGATGCGGCCGCTGGAGGAGCTGGAGGCGGCGTTCTTCGAGGCCTGGGCCGATGAATCCTTCCAGCGCGAGCGGCTCTCCCTGCTGCAGGACTATGTCGGCCGGGCCACGCCGCTGTACCATGCCGAGCGCCTGTCCCGGGAGAACGGCGGGGCCCAGATCTACCTGAAGCGCGAGGATCTGACCCATACCGGCGCCCACAAGATCAACAACACCATCGGCCAGGGCCTGCTCGCCCGCCGCATGGGCAAGCGGCGCGTCATCGCCGAGACCGGCGCCGGCCAGCACGGCGTGGCCACGGCCACGGTGGCGGCGATGTTCGGCATGGACTGCGACGTGTACATGGGGCGCGAGGACATGGAACGGCAGATGCCGAACGTGTTCCGCATGCAGCTTCTGGGCGCGCGCGTGATCCCCGTCGATTCGGGAACGGCGACGCTGAAGGATGCGCTGAACGAGGCGCTGCGCGACTGGGTGGCCAGCTGCGAGGACACCTTCTACATCATCGGCACCGTCGCCGGCCCGCATCCGTATCCGCTGATGGTGCGCCAGTTCCATGCCGTGATCGGCCAGGAGGCCCGGGCCCAGTGCCTGGAGAAGACGGGGCGGCTGCCCGACGTGGCGGTGGCCTGCGTCGGCGGCGGCTCCAACGCCATGGGCCTGTTTCATCCGCTGCGCGACGACCCGGTGCGCCTGGTGGCGGTCGAGGCGGCCGGCCACGGCCTGGACTCCGGCCAGCATGCGGCCTCGCTGGCGGCCGGCCGTCCCGGCATCCTGCACGGCAACCTGACCTATCTGCTCGAGGACGCCGAGGGGCAGATCCAGGGCACGCACAGCATCTCCGCCGGCCTGGATTACCCGGGCGTGGGGCCGGAGCTGGCGGCCATGTTCGAGGACAAGCGCCTCGAGCTCGATGCCGCCACCGATAGCGAGGCCCTGGCCGCCTTCCAGCAACTGACACGCAGCGAGGGCATCATCCCGGCGCTCGAGTCCAGCCACGCCCTGGCCGCCGGCCTGCGCATCGCCGCCGCCATGGATCCTGCGCAGACGGTGCTGATCAACCTGTCCGGCCGCGGCGACAAGGACATGGGCACGGTGATGCGCGTCCTGGGCGAAGCCGGGGGTCGGGCATGAGCCCCATCGACCGCCTCACCGCCCGTTTCGCCGCCTGCCGTGCCGCGGGCCGTGCCGCCCTGGTCGGCTACCTGACGGCGGGTGATCCCGATCCGGCCGATTCCGAGGCGCTGCTGCAATCGCTGGCCTCCGAGGTGGACATCCTGGAGATCGGCATGCCGTTCTCGGACCCGATGGCCGACGGCCCGGTGATCCAGGCGGCCAGCGAGCGCTCACTCGCCGCCGGTACGCACATGGACGACGTGTTCCGCCTGGCCGAGGCCGTGCGCAAGGCGCAGCCGGACATCGGCATCGTGCTGATGGGCTATGCCAACACGCCCTACGCCATGGGCTTCGAGCGCTTCGCCGAGCGGGCCCGCGAAAGCGGTGTGGACGGCGTGCTCTTGGTGGACATCCCGCCGGAGGAGGGCGCGCTGTGCCGCGACGTGCTGAAATCCCGCGGATTGCACCAGATATTCCTGCTGTCGCCGACCTCGACGGACCGGCGTATCGGTCTGGTGGCTGAAAATGGCAGCGGCTTCATCTATTATGTATCGCTGACGGGGATCACCGGCGCCGAGATGGGCGAGGTCGGCCAGGTGCGCGAGAGCGTGGAGCGTATCCGCGCACGCACGGAGCTGCCGGTGTGTGTCGGCTTCGGGATCAAATCCCCGTCGCAGGCGGAGGCCGTTGCCGCTTTTGCCGATGGCGTGGTCGTGGGCAGCCATTTCGTCGCCCAGGTGACGGCCCACGCGGGCGATATCGGGGCTGCGGGAGCCGCCATCCGGACGGCCGCAGCGGCCATGCACAAGGCGATGGCACGCGCCTCCGTGGCAGGAGAGGTGATTTGAAGATCAAGGTGCTTGGATGCTACGGGGGGCAGCTGCTCGGGTTCCATCTGACCTCATTCCTGGTCAACGAATCCATCCTGCTCGATGCCGGCTGTCCGACGGAGGCGCTGAGCCTGGAGGAGCAGCACGGCATCCGCCACCTGTTCATTTCCCACACGCACCTGGATCACATCAAGGATATCGGCTTTCTGGCCGACAACCGTTCGCTGAAGCGTCTGGGCGGCAGCGCCGACAATCGCTGTGTGACTGTCTACAGCCTGCAGGAAAATATCGACGTGCTGAAGGAACATTACCTGAACAACCGGGTGTGGCCGGATTTCACGCGCCTGCCGTCGGCCGCGGATCCGATCCTGAAGCTGCAGGCGATCGAGGCCGAGAAGACGATCGCCGTGGACGGCGTGTCGATCACGCCGATCCCGGTGAACCATCCCGTCCCCTGCACCGGCTTCCTGCTTGAGCAGAATGGCATGCAGTTCATCTATACGGCGGACACGGGCCATACCGACCATATCTGGGAGGTGGCCAACCAGCAGCCGAACCTCAGGGGCATCATCCTGGACTGCTCCTTTCCGAACGCCTATGAGGGGCTGGCCGATATCAGCGGCCACCTGACCGCCAACGGTGTGGCCACGGAACTGAAGAAACTGGAACGGCTGGGCAGGGGCCCGGTCTACCTGTACCACATGAAGCCGGAGACGCTGAATGTTATGACGGCCGAGATCGAACGGCTGAACATCCCCCACCTGCGCATGCTGACGCAGGTCGACGAACTCCTTCTCTAGGATCAGGAAACACCACGCATATGAATTGGCTGACAAGACTCATCGAACTTCCCAAGCAGGCGAAACCCAAGGAGGCCCCGGAAGGCCTGTGGGTGAAATGCCCGAGCTGCAGCGAGGCGATCTACCACAAGGAGCTGATGCGCAGCCAGATGGTGTGTCCGAAATGCGCCCACCATCACCGCGTCGATGCCGCCCAGCGCGCCGAGCTGCTGTTCGACAGGGACACCGTGGAGGCCTACGACGGCCAGCTGCGCTCCGAGGATCCGCTGTCCTTCAAGGACAAGAAGCGCTACCGCGACCGGGTGCGCGATGCCGCGAAGAGCGCCGGTACGGAGGATGCGGTGCGCAACTATGTCGGCGACATCCAGGGGCGCACCGTTTCCGTTTCCATGTTCGAGTTCGGCTTCATGGGCGGCAGCATGGGTTCGGTCGCCGGCGAGAAGATCGTGCGCGGCATGGAGCGTGCCCTGGAGCGCAAGTGCCCCTATATGCTGGTGACCGCCTCCGGCGGCGCCCGCATGCAGGAGGGTATCCTGTCGCTGATGCAGATGGCCAAGACCTCGGCGGTCGTCAATCGCCTGCATGCGGAGAAGCTGCCCTTCGTCTGCCTCTTGACCGACCCGACCATGGGCGGCGTGTCCGCATCGGTGGGCTGGCTGGGGGATGTGATCATCGCCGAGCCCGGGGCGCTGATCGGCTTCGCCGGGCCACGGGTGATCCAGGAGACCGTGGGCCAGGAGCTGCCGAAGGGCTTCCAGCGGCCGGACTTCCTGATCGATCATGGCCTGATCGACGCCGTGGTGGACCGGCGCCAGCAGCGCGAATACCTGTCCGCGCTGTTCGACAAGCTCTGTCAGCGCCCGTATCGCCAGTCCTGATTGACCACCCCGCCCAGGGGTTCCGATGAGCAGTAAACCCGATTCGGTCGAGGCGTGGCTGGCCCAGCTGGGCCGGCCATCCGCCGACCGCGATTACCGCCCGGGGCATGCGCGCATGCATGCCCTGCTGGAAGGGTTGCCCCTGCACCGGCCGCGTCTGCGCATCCGCATCGCCGGCACCAACGGCAAGGGTTCGACCGCGACAATGCTGGCCGCGGCACTTGAGGCCAGCGGCTACAAGGTGGGCCTGTACACCTCGCCGCATGTGCGGCGCTTTTCCGAACGCATCCGCATCGACGGCATCGAGGCCCCTGACGCCATGCTGTCCGCATGCCTTGAACGGCTGATGCCGCGGGCGCAGAGCGTGGGCGCCTCCTATTTCGAGGTGGCCACGGTCATGGCCCTGGCCTGCTTTTCCGAGGCCGGGGTGGATGTCGAGGTGCTGGAGGCGGGTGTGGGCGCGCGCCTGGACGCCACCACCGCGGTGCCTGCCGAGGCGGCGGTGCTGACCCCGGTCGGACTCGATCACCAGGCCTGGCTCGGGGATATGCTGGAGGCGATCGCCGGCGAGAAGGCCTGGGCCATGGACGGCTGCGCCGTGGCGTTATCCGCGCCCCAGCCGGAAGCGGTGCTGCGGGTGCTTAAGGCGCGCCGGCCGGATCTGGTCGTTCTCGATGCGGCCGAGGCGGAAGCCATGCCGCCGCTGCGGGCGGTGGGCGGGCATCAGCGGCTGAACGCGGCCCTGGCCTGGCGCATGCTCCGCCTGCTTTCACAAAAGGGCATGGTCGCACTCCGGGAAGCGAAGGCGCTGGCCGCCATCGCGGCAAGCGAGATCCCCGGGCGGCTGCAGCGTATCGACTGGGGCAGGCGCCGCATCTGGCTGGATGCGGCGCACAACCTGCATGCGATACAGGCCCTGCTGCCGAGCCTGAAGGCGCTGGCCGATCCGTTCGAGGCCATCATCGTGCTGACGCGCGGGGATCGTGATCTGGCAGCGGCGGAGCCGCTGCTGCAGCCGTTGGCCCGCCATCTGCACATCGGCCGCGGCAATGAGCGTGCCGACGTGTTCCGGGCGCTGGATGACACCATCGCGGCCAGGGACGAAGGGGATTTCCTGGTGACGGGCTCGTTCATCACGATCGATCTGGCCAGCGAATGGCTGGAGATGGTACGGGGTATCGCCGCCTAGCTGTCCACCGTGAAGCCGCTGGCACCTCTGCGCATGCCGACCGGGCCGGTGCGCGTCATCTCGATGATGCCGAGCGGTTCGAGCATGCGCAGGAAGGCCTCGAGCTTGTTGGCCTTGCCGGTCAGCTCGACGGTGTAGCTGGCCTCCGAGACATCGACGACCTTGGCGCGGAACACGTCGGCCATGCGCAGCACCTCGGCGCGGGTGTTATCCACGGCGCGCACCTTGACCAGCAGCATCTCCCGCTCCATGTGCTCGGTCTGCGAGATGTCCTCGGCCTTGATCACCGGGATCAGCTTGTTCAGCTGCTTCTTGATCTGCTCGATGACGGCCTCGTCGCCGCGCGTGACCAGGGTCATGCGGCTGACCGTCGGATCCATGGTGGCCGCGACATTCAGGCTCTCGATGTTGTAGCCGCGCGCCGAGAACAGCCCGGCCACGCGCGTGAGCACGCCGAACTCGTTCTCGACCAGGATGGTGATCACGTGCCTCATGCCAGCACCATCTCGTTCAGCGCCGCCCCGGCCGGCACCATCGGGTAGACGTTCTCCTCCTTGGCCACGACGAAGTCGATGACCGTGAAGCTGTCCCGGTTCTTCAGCGCCTCGGCGATGACCTTCTCGACCTCGGCCGGCTTGGTGACGCGGTAGCCTTTGCCGCCGTAGGCCTCGGCCAGCTTGACGAAATCGGGCAGCGAATCGGAGTACGAATGCGAGTAGCGCGATTCGTAGAACATCTCCTGCCACTGGCGCACCATGCCCATGTAGGAGTTGTTCAGGATGGCGACGATCACCGGCAGCATGAACTGCTTGGCCGTGGCCAGCTCCTGGATGGTCATCTGGATCGAGGCGTCGCCGGCCACGTCGATGACGATGGCGTCCGGGTTGCCGATCTGGGCGCCGATCGCGGCCGGCAGGCCGAAGCCCATCGTGCCCAGGCCGCCCGAGGTGATCCAGCGGCGGGGCTTCTTGAAGCCGTAATGCTGGGCCGCCCACATCTGGTGCTGGCCGACCTCGGTGGCGATGATGGCATCCCCCTTCGTCAGTTCGTGCAGCTTCCTGACGACGTACTGCGGCTGGATCGGCCCGTCCATGGCCTGATCGAAATGCAGGCAGTCCTTGGCGCGCCACTCGTTGATCTGGTGCCACCAGACGGCCAGTGCCGCCTCGTCGGGCCCGGATTCGCGACGCTCCAGTTCCTTCAGGATCTGGCCGAGTACGACGCCGACATCGCCGACCACCGGCAGGTGCGCGAACACGTTCTTCGAGATCGACGCCGGGTCGATATCGATATGGATGATCTTGGCGTCCGGCGCGAAGGCGTCCAGGCGGCCGGTGACCCGATCGTCGAAGCGGGCGCCGACCGAGATCAACAGATCGCTGTGCGTGACCGCCATGTTCGCCTCATAGGTGCCGTGCATGCCGAGCATGCCGAGGAATCGCTCGTCGTCGTACGGGAAGCCGCCCAGACCCATCAGCGTATTGGTGACCGGGAAGTTCAGCTGGCGGGCGAGCTTGGCCAGCTTCTCCGCGGCACCGGGCGAGCCGATGACGCCGCCGCCCGTGTACAGCACGGGGCGCTTGGCGTTCAGCATGGCCGTGGCGACCTTCTTGATCTGGCCGAGGTGGCCCTTGGTCACCGGCTTGTACGAGCGCATCTCCACCGTTTCCGGGTAGTCGAACTCGCAGACGGCGGTGCTGACATCCTTCGGGATGTCGACGAGCACCGGGCCCGGCCGGCCGGTGGTGGCGATATAGAAGGCCTTGCGGATGGTCGGGGCCAGTTCCTCGACCGACTTGACCAGGAAGTTGTGCTTGGTGGCCGAGCGCGTCAGGCCGACGGTATCGGCCTCCTGGAAGGCGTCGTTGCCGATCATGCCGGTGGCGACCTGGCCGGAGAAGCACACGGTCGGGATCGAATCCATGTAGGAGTCCACCAGGCCGGTGATGGCATTGGTGGCGCCGGGTCCGGAGGTCACGAGCGCCACGCCGCACTTGCCGGTGGAGCGGGCATAGCCGTTGGCGGCATGCAGTGCCGCCTGTTCGTGGCGCACCAGCACATGCTTGAACAGCGGTTTCTGGAAGATGGCATCGTAGATGGGCAGCACCGCCCCGCCGGGATAGCCGAAGATGGTATCCACGCCCTCGCGCTTGAGGCATTCGACAAAGATTTCCGCGCCGGTCAGTTTCATGCTGTTGTGCCTTTGATGCCCCCGAAATGCAGACCGGCGAACATAGGCAGGGCGGGAAAGCGTGTCAAGCGCGAAGGCTTGAAACTAAAGGTTTCCGTGGGGTTCCTGCGCAGGCTCCAGCAGGCGCGTCATCAGGATGGCGTCCTCGCGCCGGGTCTGCCCCGGTGGCGGCGGATAATATTCGCGGCGGCAGCCGGCGATCCGGAAGCCCAGCGCCGCGTACAGCTGCTGGGCGGGCGCGTTGGAGGCGCGCACCTCCAGATACACCATCGACAGCCCGGCCTTGCGCGCAAACAGGAAGCGGCTCAGGCGCGTGGCCAGCCCCTGACGCTGGAAATCCGGATGCACGGCGATCTGCAGCAGGTGCACCTCGTCGAGCACATCGTGGCTGAGCAGATAGGCGACGATCCGCTCCTCCCGCTCGGCCACGATCAGCTCGTGCCCGGAGGCCAGGGCATGCAGGATGCTCTTCTTGGACCAGGCCTCCGGCAACAGCCGGCGGTTCAGCTCAAAGACGGCCGGCAGATCGGCCTCCGTTCCCGGACGGATGCGGATCATGAGCCTTCGGGAGGGGCGACCTGCTCCTTCCATCCGCATCCCTCACGGACGCAGATGTGTTCGGTGCCGCGGCGCTTGGTGACCTTCTCGGTGACGAAGGGCGCGCCGCATTCGGGGCAGGGGCGATCCACGGGCTTGTCCCACAGCGCGTTCTTGCACTTGGGATAGCGCGAACAGGAATAGAAGATCTTGCCGCGTCTGGATTTCTTCTCGAGGAAGGTGCCCTTGCCGCAGGCCGGGCAGGTGATGCCGGTGTCCTTCGGCTTCTCCAGGGGCTGGATGTTCTTGCACTTCGGGTAGTTCGAGCAGCCGAGGAAGGGGCCGAAACGTCCCTGCTTGATCTCCATCGGCGCGCCGCATTTGTCGCACAGCTGGTCGGTCAGCTGGCGCGGCTGCGCCTCCGCCGGCTCCTCCCCCTTCTTGGCCAGCGGGCGGCTGTACTTGCATTCGGGATAGCCGGTGCAGGCCAGGAAGCGTCCGAAACGCCCGAGCTTGATGGCCAGCGGCTTGCCGCACTCGGGGCAGGTTTCGCTGGTCTCCTCGTGCGTGACGTCCGAGCGCCTGACGTTCTCCTGGGTGCTGTCGACCTTGGATTTGAACGGCGTCCAGAACGTCCGCAGCAGCGGCTTCCAGGCCTGTTCCCCGCGGGCGATGGCATCGAGCTTGGCCTCGACGTCGGCGGTGAAGCCGGTATCGACGATGTCCGGGAAGTACTGCGTCAGAAAGCGGTTGACGATCTCGCCGGTATCGGTCGGGACGAAGCGCTTGCGCTCCATCTCGACATATTTCCGTTCCCTGAGGACGTTCAGGATCGAGGCATAGGTCGAGGGCCGGCCGATGCCGTATTCCTCCATCTCCTTGACCAGCGTGGCCTCGGAGTAGCGCGGCTTCGGTTCCGTGAAATGCTGGCTGGCATCCGCCTGGCGGATGGCGACGGCCTGCCCCCCGCTCAGCGGCGGCAGCATCGATTCCTGTTCGGCATCGGCCGGTTCGTCGCGGCCCTCCTCGTACAGCTTGCGGAAGCCGGCGAAGGCAAGGGTGGAGCCGGTGGCGCGCAGCGTGACACCGTCTGCGGAGGCGATATCCGCGCGCACCTGGTCGATCAGTGCCGGCGCCATCTGGCAGGCCACTGCCCGCTGCCAGATCAGCGCATACAGCTTCCAGGCGTCATGGTCGAGCACGGCGCGCATCTGCTCGGGCGTGCGGGAAACCGAGGTGGGGCGGATCGCCTCGTGCGCCTCCTGGGCGTTGCGGCTGCTGGTCTTGAAGCGGCGCGGCTTGGCGGGCAGGAAGGCCGGATCGAACTGGCCATGGATGTAATCACGGATGTCGGCGATGGCCTCCTCGGCCAGGGACACCGAATCGGTTCGCATATAGGTGATCAGGCCGACGCGCTCGCCGCCGACATCCGCACCCTCGTACAGGCCCTGGGCCAGCTGCATGGTCTTGCGGGCGGTGAAGCCGAGCTTGCGCGAGGCCTCCATCTGCAGCGAGGAGGTGATGAATGGCGGCGACGGCTGCTGCCGCTTCTGGCTCTTCTCGACCGATGCGACGGTATAGTGTCCGGCCTGCACGCGATTGGCCGCGGTGCGGGCGGAAACGCCGTCGGTCAGGTCGAACTTGCCGAGATTCTTGTCGTCCAGCGCATGCAGCCTGGCGGCGAAGCGCTGGCCTCCGGCCTCGCAGGCGGCCTCGACCGTCCAGTACTCCTTGGGCTGGAATTCGCGGATATGCTGTTCGCGTTCGCAGATCAGGCGCAGCGCCACGGACTGCACGCGCCCGGCCGACAGGCCGCTGCGGATCTTGCGCCACAGCAGCGGCGACAGCGTGAAGCCGACGAGGTAATCCAGGGCGCTGCGCGCCTGCTGGGCATCGACCAGCTGCATGTTGATCTGGCGCGGATGGCTCACGGCCTCGTCGATGGCCTTCTTGGTGATCTCGTTGAAGGTGATGCGCCGGATGTCCTTGCCTTCCAGCGCCCCGCGCCGGCCGAGCTCGTCGGCGACATGCCAGGCGATGGCCTCGCCTTCGCGGTCGAGATCGCTGGCCAGGATCAGGCTGTCGGCCTTGCCCAGGGCCTTCTCGATGGCGTCCAGGCGCTTTTCCTTGTCGGCGATGACCTCGTAGGTCACGGCGAAGTCGTGGTCCGGATCCACCGATCCGTCCTTCTTCGGGAAGGCGCGGACATGGCCGTACGAGGCCAGAACCTTGAAGTCCTTGCCCAGATATTTCTCGATGGTTTTGGCCTTGGCCGGTGATTCCACCACGACGACTGCGCGCATCAAATCTCCTGAACGAGCGTATACCGATCGCCGGGCAGTCTGTCGATCACGCCCCGAAGTTCAAGCGCGAGCAATATCGGAGACAGCTCGGGCAGGCTCAGATGGCACTGCTCGCACAGCGCATCCACGTGCGCCACACCCTGTTTCAGCACCGCGAGCAGCATGGCCTCTGTCGGTGAGGCCGGTTCGTACCGGGGCGCGGTGGCATCCGTTGCGGCATCCCAGCCCAGTGCCTCGGTGACCGAGGCGGTGCCGTCGGCAAGCCCGGCCCCGTCGCGGATCAGCTGATGGCAGCCGGCATGGTTGCCGCCGAGCACCGAGCCCGGTACGGCGAACACCTCGCGTCCATAGGCCAGGGCCTGATGGGCCGTGATCAGGCTTCCCGAGCGCTGGTCGGCCTCCATGACGACGGTGGCGGGGCTCAAGGCGGCGATGATGCGGTTGCGCCGCGGGAAGTGCTCGGGCCTGGCCGGGACATCGGGCGCGAACTCGCTGATGACGCATCCGCGGCGGACGATGGCCTCGATCTGGCGGCGCTGCTCCTCGCGGTCGACGGCCAGCAGGCCGCATCCGAGCACGGCGACGGTGATGCCGTCCGCCTCCAGGGCCCCGGCGTGGGCGGCGGCATCGATGCCCTGGGCCATGCCGCTGACGATGACCGTGTCCTGGGCTGCCCATTGCCGGCACCAGCGGCGGGTCAGCAACCGCCCCTCGCGGCCGGCCTTGCGCGCACCGACGACGGACAGCATGCGTTCCCGGCCAAGCACCTGTGCATCGCCCAGAGCATACAGTACCAGCGGCGCGTCCTCAGCGGCGGCCAGGCGCTCGGGATAGTCCGCATCGCCGATGCCGAGCAGGCGGATACCATGGTTGGTGCAGGACTCGATGATGCGATCGGCCTGGCGCTCATCGCTGGAGCGCAGGGCCTGCACCAGTTTCGGGCCGATACCCTCCTGCGCTGCCAGCGCCTCGGCGCTGGCCTGCCACAGGGCATGGGCCGATCCGAAGACGCCGAGAAGCTGTCTGCCGGTGATGGGGCCGATGCCCGGGATCAGGCTCAGGCGCAAAAGCTGCCGGATGTCCCCCGGTGTCACGGGGTCCGTGCGTTGCCCGGAAGGATCAGGGGGCAATGCCGGCGGGCGTTGGCCTAGGGGCGTGCCTGGTTGCGGACGGTGTCGCCGACGTTGATCGGGTTGGTCGATTCCGTGACCAGGGCAATGGAGGCATCCTGCTGCGGCACCAGGACGATGATCTCGCCGATCTTCTCCTCCGGCAGGCGCACCTGCTTGCCGGTCACCGGATCATTGACCAGGCGGCCGGCGCGATGGATCGACAGCACCGTGCCCGCCCTCAGGTGGTCGCGCAGCCCCAGGTTGATGCCGATGATCTGATGCTGGCCGGCCTCGGCGGCATCGTTGCGCAGGTACATGACCTCGCCCGACAGCGGCTGCTGCGGGTATTCCGGGACGATGCGGGTGCTGACGACATGGGCCGGCTTCAGGCGGTCGCCGCGGGACATCTCCTCAAACGAGGTCAACACGACGCCGCGGTAGATGTCTCCCTCGTGCGTGGAGACCTCGACCTGGCCGAGATCGTTGATCAGGTAGCCGACGAGCTTGCCGGTGCGCGGATCCTTGACCGGGTCGCCGGTACGGAAGACATCGAAGACCTCGCCTTCCGACGGCGACGTATCGAATTTCAGATAGAGATGGTCGTTGGCGCCGTAGTTGATGCGCTGGTCCGAGGAATTGACGATATGGCCGACGCCCTTGATCGCGTCCGGCTGGATGAAATCCTGCCGGGCCAGCGCGGTCAGCAGCACGCTGGGGTCGATCTTCGGCTCCAGGTGCTCCACCGGCTTGATGATGATCTCCGGGCGCGGCCGGACGGTGCTCAGGCCGCCGGTGGCCTTCTGCTCGGGGTTGAACCAGATCTGGTTTCCTGGGTAGATCAGGTCGGGATTGCTGATGTACAGGTTCCTTTCCCAGATCTTCATCCATTTCTCAGGATCCTTGAAGAAATGGGCGGCGATGTCCCAAAGGGTATCGCCCTTCTTGACGATATAGGGCTGGGGAAAATCCGGTTTCAGGTCATCCTGCGTGACGCCGGCGGGCATGGTGACCGGGGCCGCATGGGCCTGCAGCGGCACAGCCGTAAGCGCGCAAGCCAGCAGAAGGGCGGCGAGGCCTTGAAGTTTCATGCGAACCTCCCAGCGTAAGCCATGAATAAATCAAAGGATGGCATAAGCCTATGAAGCCCGCAAGCGATGCGCATCACGTTGCCCGACCTTGGGCTCTTCATGCCGGCGCAGGCGGGCGATATTCGTGCGATGGCGGATGAGCGTCAGCAGGCCCAGGGCACCGGCACTGGCCAGGAAGGCGGGATGGCTGCCAAAGCCCCAGGCCAGCAGGGGCAGGCTGCCGGCCGCCAGCATCGACGACACCGACACATAGCGCCACAGCTTCAGGCTGAGCAGCCAGATGGCGAAGGCCAGCACGGCGATCCACGGCTGCCAGGGGAGCACGACGCCGAACATCGTCGCAACCCCCTTGCCGCCCCTGAATGCCAGGTAGACGGGGAAGCAATGGCCGACGAAGGCGGCCAGCGCGATGCCGGCGGTCAGCCATTCCGAGACCTGCCAGTGGACCGACAGGCCGACGGGGATCGCGCCCTTCAGGAGATCGGCGGCCAGGGTCAGGATGCCCACCGCCTTGCCGCCGGTGCGCATGGCGTTGGTGGCGCCGATATTGCCGCTGCCGTGCCGGCGCGGGTCCTTGCCCGTAAGCCAGCGGCTGAACAGCAGGCCGAACGGGATGGCGCCGATCAGGTAGGCGGCGGCAATGGTGGCGACAGCGGCGGCAGACAATCGGGTCAGTACCTGTTCAGGTGCCGGATGCGGCTGGCGTCGAGTTGGCGCTGCAGGCGGGGGGG
>OBLQ010000274.1_pt1 | contig 19252 bp, 18 predicted proteins | sample 1519881 | NCBI WGS metagenome assembly OBLQ01 (sample SAMN01911456, study PRJEB22533) | soil metagenome | biome: Soil | place: Malaysia | collected 2012-04-30 | depth DG_metagenome m | reverse complement strand
TCCTGGGAGCCAGCGGCTGGGCCTATTCACGTGGCGGTCCTGCGCTATATATTCTTGCCTACATTTCCCTTGCCTACGTGGTGTCTTTTGTTATTCTTCCGTCGCTGTGGTAGGTGGGCCGAACGCGCGGCCTGCAAACGCAATCGGACTTTTTCGAAAGCCGCTACGGCAGCAAACTGCTGGCGGGGCTGGTGGCGGTTATCGGAGTGGTGTTCATTGTTCCCTATTTGCAACTGCAACTCAAAGGAATGGGCATCATTGTAGAAGTGGCGAGCTTCGGGGAAATCCACCGCACGCTGGCCATGATGATTGCAGGGGCGCTGGTGGCCGGCTTTGTCTTTACCAGCGGGGTTCACGCCGTTGCGAGGGTCAGCATCCTGAAAGATCTGCTGCTGCTCGGCGCCGCGGTGGTGATTGGCATTGCGGTTCCCTACCACTGGTTCGGCGGCATCGGCCCCATGTTCAGGGCGCTTGCACGCGCTCATCCTGCCCACCTCACCATGCCCGGCGCAACCAAATATATGGGACACGCCTGGTACGTCTCCACCGTGCTGCTTACCGGTCTGGGGGCATACATGTGGCCGCACCTCATCGGCAGCTGTTTCACCGCCAAGAGCGCCGATACGCTGCGGCGAAACGCCATCGTGATGCCGCTCTACACGCTGACATTGCCGTTCATCTTTTTTGCAGGTTTTGCCGCCGTGCTGATTGTCCCCGGGCTCACGGACGGCGACCTGTCACTCCTGACCGTGGTGCAGAAGACGTTTCCGCCGTGGTTCCTGGGGATTGTGGGCGGGGCTGGCGCCCTGACGGCCGTGGTTCCTTCCGCCATTCTCATTCTGACGGCAGCTGCATTGTTCGCAAAGAATTTCTATCGACCAATTATTGCGCCTTCGATGAGCGATGACCGTGTTGCGAAGCTGGCCAGGTGGACGTCTGTGGTGTTGATGGCCGTAGCGTTGTTTTTCACGCTCACCAGCGGGAAGACCATTGTCGCGTTGCTTTTGATCGGGTATGCGGGAGTTTCGCAGTTTTTCCCCGGCATAATTCTGGGACTCTTCTGGAGCCGCACAAGCAAGGCAGGAGTTTTCTCCGGGCTCGTGGTCGGAATCTTTGCAGTCGCGATTCTCATCCTGACCGGGCGAGATCCCGTTATGGGACTGAACGCGGGTTTCGTTGCCCTCATCCTCAATCTTGGCGTAACCGTTATGGTCAGCCTGCTGGGCGGTTTGCGAGAGAGCGAATCTTCCGAGAGCGTCACACCCTAAGGTATGTTCCTGCACGGGGGACAAAGCCCACGGCAGATAAAGCGCAGTTATTGCTTTCTCTATTCCTCGCAGTGTTTTCTTGCGGCTTCCCATGCGAGCATGGCGCGTTTTCTGCTGACACCGCCGTGATAATTGCCAACGGCGCCCACTTTTCTGATGACGCGGTGGCAGGGAATGATGAAGGCGATAGGATTCTGGCCCACCGCGCTTCCTACCGCGCGTGACGCTTTGGGATTGCCCACGCGCGCGGCCAAGTCTTCATAAGGAACCACAGTCCCCGGAGGGATTTCCAGCAGCGCCTGCCACACCTTGATCTGAAAATTGGTTCCGCGCAGGTCGATGGGCAGTTTTCCCGGGCGGTTGTTGCGTGGGAAAATTTTATCGAGATAGCGGCCGGTGGCTTCAGCATCTTCCACAAAGTCTGCACCGCGCCAGCGGCGACGCACTTCATCAAGAACGGCGTCGCGGCTGCTGGTCACAAAATACATGGCGCAGATTCCCCGATCCGTCACGGCGAGCAGGCATTCGCCGAACGGGCTGGGATGGAAGCCGTAGCTGATGCGCAACCCGGCACCGCGCTTTTTGAACTCGCCGGGCGTGACAGCCTCAACGCTTACGAAAAGGTCGTGCAACCGGCTTGGGCTCGAAAGGCCCGCGGCGTACGCGGCGTCAAGAACGTTTCCGGATTCTTCCAGCGCGTGCTTGGCGTAGTCGAGCATCAGGAATTGCAGGAAGCGCTTGGGACTGAGTCCCGCCCAGCGCCGGAAGAGACGCTGGAAGTGAAACGGGCTGAGGTTGACGCTTTTCGCGACTTCATTGAGATCAGGCTGTTCCGGAAAGCGTTCATCAAGATAATGGATCGCCCTTTCGATCCGCGAGTAATCGTCTGGCATTGAACGCATCTTTTTATTCCCCCTGCGCACCATCTTGGGACGATTCCGGGGAAGTCGCAATCCGATTCTTGCGGTGAGGGAGCAGGTTCTTGAATTCACCGCACACCCCGATCGGTTAGGGGATGCACCACCCGGTGGTGGGGCACCCCAGCGGAAGGTCTCTACTTGAGCGGCAGGGAGACAGGCCGGTGTTCGCGCGCTGAAATCTCTGAAGCGAAGCAGATTTCATGAGTGTGTGCGGCGTCATCTAGGCTGGCATGGGACTCGCGATCTTCCAGGATGCAATCAATGAAGTGACTGACTTCTTGCGGGAAGGGATGGTGTGCTACGTCGCCGCTGTCGGGGAGAACGGTGGGAATGGCCGCCCAGTTTTTCTGGCCGGGCCAGCGCCTGCTGAAGACCTCATTGTTGCGGATGGCGCCCTGGTCTCCCAGCAACTGGATGCGGAAAACGTACGGCATGATGGACTCCACTGAAGAGGCCACCTTGCCGATCGTGCCGTCTTCAAAGCGGACCAGCGTGACGCTGTTAGGCTCGTACTCATAGTGCAGAGGGTTGTCCGGGCTGGTGTTGGCGTAGGCAAAAACCTCCACGGCCTTTTTGCCCACGAACCACCGCAGGCCGTCGGCGGCGTGGCAACCTCCGGTCAGCAGGCTGCTGCCCGCCATATCCTTTTTGATGTCCAATAGTATTGGGCGTACCAGGGGCCAATACCATGAAGGTAGTCGACTTCAGCCGCAAAAAGCTTACCGATGAATCCGTCAGCCAGCATCGCTCGAATGGTCTCGAACAGCGGGTTCCAGCGCAGCACGAAACTGACCACGGTCTTGACGTTCGCGGCGTGAACGGCAGCCTGAAGTTTCCTCATTCCTTCCAGGTTGAGGGCCACGGGTTTTTCGATCACCAGGTGCTTGCCGGCCTTTGCCGCCGCAATGCCCTGCGGGACGTGCAGATGGTGGGGTGTGGCGAGCACCACAATCTGGATGCCGGGATCGTCGAGCAACTTTTCGAGCTGTTCATAGGCCCGCGCGCGCTGAAGACCAAATTGTTCGGTCTTGGCGTGGGCCCGCTCTTTATCCCGGCTGACGATGGCGCGTACCTCGGTGCGAGGGTCGGCTTCAAACGACCGGATGTATTCCCCTGAAACCCATCCCGTTCCTACAATTCCTACACCCAGTTTTTCCATCTGAAGCCTCCGTCTGGTTGTTCATAACGCTCCCGTTTCTGCTGGCCGCTATTCTATCAAGGAGCGGGTTCAAATGGTCCTCTTTTAAACCACCTTCAGGAATCCCGCTCATGTGTAGCGTCCTATTCTCCGATGGCGCCCGCGCCTTACTCTCACACAATCAGGTGAGTCGAATCACTGGGCCAATTTTCCGTCACAGGAAGGATTCGACAAACTCCTCCTGCTATAAGTATGCACTATGTGCGGTTATACGGAGGAACTCGCGGCCAAACCTTGCCTGTGTTGGGGGCATCCCGAGCCCACTTATGAGGAGATGTTCTGACCCGAATGAGTGGAAATTGCAAAGAGTAGATGCCCTACTGCCATTTGGCCCGATGACCTCGGGTGATAGCCATATGTGGTTGCCTCAATGGCAATTTCCTACGGCCCTGCTGGATGAAGTGAAAGAAGGAACGGGAGAACGATAGCGGCTTGCTCTGCGTGGCCGAAACGCTTTCTACACTTTCTGAGCGACTTGGTGGGGATGGGAAAGACCGTAGCTGACGAAAAGTTTGCCCTCAGCGACCTGATGAATGCCCGGTACCAATTCTTCGACTGCTCGGCCTTTGAGGATGTAGCCGCGGGCGCCTGCCTCCAGAGCCCGCACAACGTAGTGGTAGTCTCGATGGACGGTGAGGATAATGGTGCGGGCTTCAGGAATAGACTTTTGGATTCGTCGGGCTGCTTCGATGCCGTTCAGGTAGGGCATTGAAAGGTCAAGAAGAATAACGTCCGGCCGATGTTGATGAGCGAGAGAGACCGCCTGTTCTCCATCGGCAGCTTCAACGACTACGTTGAAACCCGCCCGCTCAAGGAGAGTCCGCAGACTCCGGCGAACGGGTCCATTGTCGTCTGCCAGCATCAGTCGCAACGTCATCAGAGGATTAAACACTTTCCTCTACTCCGGTCATAAGGGGGCCCCGCTTTCCAGGACCGTGTAATTTTCCCCTTAAGTACTTTAGGTTACCCCTGCAGGTCTTCATCCGCCTGCTCAACCCTGCACTTAACCCTTGTTTTCCCACCCGGATGGTCAATGTCACTACTCTGTGGTTTTTCGGGCACCAACTTTGCGGCCCGGCAAGCGTCGCGCGCGGAGAACCGCTTCATTGTGCGCATTTGCATCGTATTCGTATATGAAGAAAGGGGTCAATCCGGTAAAAACCTTAAAATCCTGTCGGGGATGCCGGTAGGCCAGGGGAAGGAATATGACGACCGGCAGGAGTTCAGGGTTGAACCAGGCCGCGTCGGATAGCGTATCGCACGAGGCTGGCAGTTTCATGGATGTCGAGTTTCTCCATGATCCGTGTCCGGTGCGATTCCGCTGTTTTCGCGCTGATGTTCAGCAGTGAAGCCACTTCCTTGGTTGTTTTTCCTTCGGCCACAAGCTGCAGGACCTGCAGCTCACGCGGGCTCAGCGTGTCGCTTGGAACGTCAACTTTGTTCAGGTAGGCGTCGACAACCGTATCTGAAATGTCGGAGCTCAGGAACGTCGAACCCCTTGAAACTTCTCGAATGGCCTGAACAAGTTCGCCGGCGGCGCGGCTTTTCAGGACATAGCCCCTGATTCCCGCTCGAAGGGCTTCCAGGACGTACTGAGCTTCCGTGTGCATGGTCAGAACGACCACTTTGGTCTGGGGGCTTACCTGGCTGATGGCCTTGGCTGCGCCGATCCCATTCATCAACGGCATGGCCAGATCGAGGATGGCGACATCCGGCAATAATTCCTGGGCCAGCCGGGTGGCCTGGTGGCCGTCCGCGGCTTCACCAACGACTTTGAAGCCCTCCTGCTCAAGAAGGGCCTTCAGTCCCTGGCGCACCATTTGATGGTCATCTGCCAGAAGGATACGTATAGGCATCTTTTCCCTCCGATGGAACCTGAACCGAGATTTCCGTGCCTTTGCCGGGACTGGAGTTAATTATACATTCACCATGCAAAGGAATCAGCCGTTCTCTTATGCCGATCAGTCCCAGGCCGGACCTTCCTTTCTGCCCCATGATGGACTGAACATCAAAGCCGGCGCCGTCATCGGTAACGGTCAGATGGATTTTGTTCTGCTCTTTTTGGATCCGGACCGAAACGTGAGCAGCCCTGGCGTGCTTGGTGATATTGTTCAGGGCTTCCTGAACGATACGGTAAAGGGCAACCTCCACCTGGGGTGAGATCCTCCCGCCGGTGTCTCCCTCGACGCTGATGGGGACTCCGAAGCGCTTTGAGACGCCCTGGGTGAGGAACTCCACTGCTGGAACCAGTCCGAGGTCGTCCAAGATGGTGGGGCGCAGTTCATGGGAAAGCCGCCTTAATTCAGATTCAATCCGCTCGATGAGTTGCTTAATCTCTCCGATGGTCTGCTGGCCGGATGGAGGGAGGGTATTCACCATCCCATCGATTGCGATGTGGACTGAAACCAGGAGCTGGCTTGCCTCATCATGGAGCTCATGGGCGATGTGTTTTGCCCGTTCTTCGAGGGCCTCATTCAGCCGGTGCAGGGCTTGTTCGGCGCGCTTGCGCTCTGAGACGTCGCGGGCAATGCCCTGGATGCCGACCACTCTCCCACCGTTCAGAATAGGGCGGGCACTGATCTCAACGGTAAGGGAGTGACCGTCTTTAGTCAGAATCTCAAGCTCACGTGTCAGAGGATCGCCGCCGGCCATAAGGTGCTGGAACATCTTGGCCGCTTCTTCAATATGCTCCAACGCCAGGAGGTTAACCGGGATGGGAGGAGGCTCGTCCCGGCGATATCCGGTAAGTCTTTCCCCGGCCCTGTTGATCGACGTCAGCCTGCCTTCGGCGTCGGCGGTGAATACGATGTCGTTTGCGTTTTCGAATAGCTCACGGTAGCGTTCCTCACTGACCTGCAAGGCGGCGTTCGTTTCCCGGTAGCCGCTGATAGTCATTTCGTATGGAGTGAGGGTTTCGATCAGAAATTTTTCGGCCGCCTTCATGACCCCCGACTTCTCCCCAACGTCGGGCAACTGTGAAAGGGCGGAGTTGAGGGCGTCGGAATGGAGCGTGACCATCTCGATCAAGCTGATCTCCAACCGCAGAGCTCGGCGCCCCAGTTCGTAGGCCTCTTCCAACGCCAGGTCATCTTTCTTTTCAAGGTAGCCCCGCAGTGCTGACTCGTATTGGTGCCTGAGTTCGCGCTGGCTGGCTTTCATCGCAGCCTCCCCTGAAATGTGGCGACCAGCACCAGGGCGTCATCTGTGTCCAGCCCGTCGCGAGCAAGAATGCCTTCTGCGGTTCTTTCGGGCCTCTCGTAAAGGACCATACCGTCTTCAAATCCGCGCCGGATGCCATCCGTTGCAAGGACAAGAGTGTCCCCGGTGTCAATTTTCAAGCCGGCGGCATGCAGCGGTGGCAGGCTTCCACCGATGATTCCGCTGGACAACAAGAGAGACTCCTTCGCGGATTTCCCGTCAGGAGTTGAACGCACCAGGACACCTTCAACGTTGCCCACGCCCACCCATTCCATGGAGTTGTCGAACCCATTAAGAAGAACCATGGTCATGACAGCGCCACGCGTGCGGTGCAACCTCCGGCTGCATTGCTCGAGCACCTGGACCAGGGGCTTATCAGAATATTCATCTACCGTTTCCAGGGCGAGCCTCGCGGCTTCGGCAGCCGCTTTGCCATGACCTAACCCGTCAGCGACGGCAAACAGGACACTGTCTTCAAGCGGCTTCACCAAGTGCAAGTCGCCCGACACAGTCTCACCCGCCATACGCTTTTCCGCCACACCCCATTCGACTAGTTCTGAATTCATGACTTCCATTTGATGGTGGTCACTGTCGTCCCCCGGCCCTTGTGGGAAACGATGGCAAACTCATCCATCATTCGACGCACGCCCGGCAAGCCCAGGCCCAGGCCCCCAGAAGTGGAATACCCATCCTTCAGGACGGCCTCCACGTCCGGAATGCCCGGGCCCTCGTCCGTGGCCTGGATGACAATTCCTTTCTTCAGTTCCCTTTCAATTGCCCAGCAGATGATGCTTCCATTCTTCGCATAAAGCAGGAGGTTGCGCGCCAGCTCCGAAATAGCTGTGGCGATCACAGCCAATTCGGACGGGCCGAAGCCCAGACAGACCCCCAGTTCCCGGCCTTCCTGCCGAGCGGAGAGAATGTCTTCATCCGATCTGATCAATACTCGGACTTCATTTTCCGTACTAGCCATGGTCCATCCGTTTCGTCCTTCGGTTCATATATTCGAGGCCTTCTTCCAGGTCGAGTGCAGTTGCCACTCCTTCCAGTTTGAGACCCAACTGGACCATTGAAAAAGCGACCTCGGGCTGGATGCCGACGATAACCGTATGCGCCCCACGCAATCGGATCATGGTAGCGATATCGCTGAGGGTCCGGCAGGCAAATGAATCGAGAACGTCCAGCGCTGTAACGTCGACGATCACTCCACGGGACCGGTATTTTCCTACTTTTTCGGTCAAAGAATCGCGCAAGCTGATCAGGTCAGCGTCCCGCAAGGCCGTCTGCACAGAAGCGATTAGATAGGGTCCCTGCTTGAGGATCGGGACCTGCATGGTTTACCCTCCTTCCTCCTCCTCAGAGGTGCCGTCTATCCGGGTAACTTTAAAGCCTAGCAACCGGTCAGCCTCTTCAATTCCACCCCGCAGGTCGCAAACCGTATTCATCTTGGTCAGGTCGACACCGATCGTAACCAGCGTCTGGGCAATTTCAGACGATAATCCCGTAACGATGGCTGTCGCTCCCAACAGGCGGGCTGCTTCCACTGTGAGCACGAGATGGTTGGCGACCGCCGAGTTGATGGAGGGGACGCCTGTAATATCGATCACTACCACTTTGGCGCGGTTAGCGCGGATTCCGCGCAGGAGTTGCCCGGTCAACTGGCGTGCCCGCTGCGGATCGATAACGCCGACGATGGGCAGAATCAGCATCCCCTCGCGTACAGGCAGCACCGGCGTGGACAGTTCTCGGATGGCATCCTGTTGCTCGCGGATGATCCTTTCGCGCTCGTGAACGAAACCCACTGCCACAGTCACCGTAATCCGACGAGCAGCCACCTCAAAGGCGTCCAGCATCCGGCTGAGCAGATCAACACTTGATTCGCATTTGACGAAGAGCGACCGCAATAACACGTCGCGCAAGAGTAGAACGATCCCTATAACTTCGTGAGTTTCCACGCCCCGGGGAATGATCCGCTCGGAGAGGTTGCGAGCATAAGCCTCCAAAGCTTCGACAGCGCCGGTTTCCAGGACGTCAACGTAGTTGTCATAGATTGATGTTGTCTCAGTCAGAATCTCCTCATCGCTCATCGCCGTGAGAAGTCTTGCCTCCGTAATACGGCGCGCCCATTCCTCTCGTAGCGCGGTTCTGTTTTTGCGGAGATGCGCGACAAGTTCAGGGAAGACATCAGAGGACCCGCGTTGAGGCTGGGGGCGTGATTTTTTCTTGGCTGCAGGCATGGAAGTTTTCCCTCCTTCGTTCTGCTGAATTCTTATCCTGCCCCCCACAGGTTTGCGCGGTAGCCGTTTGCGCCGCGTAACAACGCAGAGCGACGGGGCCTCGGGAATAGCACGGTGAAGGACGCACGGTTTCCCGCAGGGTCTCAGTACCCTTACAGCCGGATAGCTGATCCTAGTAATATTGTGCTTGTCAGCATCCTGGCGAAATGCGCATGCATTCGAAGGACGCTATCCAGCCCCCCTGCCACGTTTCATCTTTAAGAGTTTTGCCTTTTCTGGGACAAAGTGTCAAATCCTTTTGAATTGAAAGACTCAGCCGCCATCGGTGGCTAGGCCCTGGGCATTTGGCCCGGTGCCGGAAGGTGTTGGTGAAGGCAGGAGATCGCACCTGTTCTTCCTGCGGAACTGAGCTTGCAGCGGACTGTTTCAAACCGGTGTGTTGCCGTTCCACCTCTGCAAAACATTTCATTAAACGGAAGAAGTTTGCGTGTGTATGGACCCTCAAAACCAAGGCCATTCATTGTGTAATCTTCTGCACCTTCGGGTTGCAAGTCACACAACAAAAAGATGTTACGGATCTCTTGGGAATTGGGGATTCGGCAGAGTTTTCAAGCGCCGGGCTTTTGGCAGGTGATGTGCTCTCGACGGGGGTAGTAAATGCCAGGTTGAGGTAGCGCAATTGGCCGAAGAAATCACGGCTGTGACAACCCGTTTCGGACTTCTTCCTCCCGAGCCGGTGATCCTTGGCGCGTCGAGCGCCATGAAAGAGGTCAGGGACAAACTCGAAAAGATCGCATACATCGACGTTCCTGTTCTTATCCGGGGAGAAGCAGGCAGCGGAAAAGAGGTCCTGGCGAGGCTTATTCACAAGAAATACCCGGGCGAATTTACTCCTTTTCACAAAGTAAGTCCCGCCGGGCGAGCCGGATGGCGCAAAAGCGCGAGTTTCGTGCTCTCGCAGGAAGAACTTAACGGGGGCAATGGAAATGGCCACGATCTTCAGGAAGGTTCGGGAAGGCCAGGATGCATTGGGACGTTGTTTTTCGATGAGGTGGCGGAGTTGAATTCTGCTTCTCAGCGTAACCTGACTCAGCTGCTGCACGATGACCGGCCACCCGGTATGGGCCTTTGTGACTACCCGCCCCCATTATTCCGCGTGGTCTGCAGTACCAGTCATGACCTTGAACGGGAAATGAGCTTGGGTAATTTTCGGGAGGATCTTTTCTATTCCATCAACATTGTCAGCTTGCCCATTCCGCCCTTGCGGGCGCGGCGTGACGACATCCCGGGGCTGGCGTTGTACTTATGGGAGAGCTACCAGGAGGAATTGGGTTCAGTTACTCCGGAGCCCTCAACCCGCCTGCTCGATGTCCTTCAAGGGTTCGACTGGCCTGGAAATATCCGCGAACTCGCAGGCGTGATGAAGCGTTATGTGCTTCTGGGTTCCGAGGACAAGATTGTCGAGGACCTGGCTACGAAGGCGTTTCTTCCGGCGGGATGCAGGACCTCATCCGCTCGAGGTATCTCTCTGAAGAAACTGGCGAAGCAAGAAGCGCAGGAGCTTGAAAGGAAGATCATTTTCAAGACTCTTCGTGAAACGCAATGGAACCGGAAGCAGGCGGCGCGCGCTTTGAATATTAGCTACAGGACTCTGCTTTACAAGATTAAAGAGGCCGGGGTGCCGCCAAAAAGAATCGTCGTGAAACGGGAGAAAGAAAATTGAAAAATCTTACTGAGCCAAAAAACGGCAAAGCGAACGTGGGTCAAATGGACGCGTTGGAATTGAAAAGGCGCGCGGCGGAGGATGCTTTCAAGGATGCAGACACTTACGCCGTTGGCGCAAGGCCACAAACCAAGACGGCCCCCTCCGTTAAAGGAGTTAATCCGGTTTCATGTTTGATGAAAGCGAAGCAACCACGGGTGTCCGTAGGTTCTCAGGAAGGGATTGACGGAGTCCTGGTTCACGCGAATGACAGCCAGGCCAGTCTGGTTCTTTCGGACGAATTGCTGCGGGTCTCCCTTGCTGATGAGGTCGCGGCGCTTGCGGATGAACCCATCAGTATATTCCACGTTCGGGGTCCGGCACCCTGGGTGGAACAGTTGGTTGCTGGTAAAGCATGAGGACAGCCGGTAGTCTGCGAGGGTCCCGGCAGTGGCCGGACGTCAAGCTTCTAGGATTCTGCAATTTACCTGAATTCGCACTTTCCGATTTCCTGACCAAACGCTCAAGCTTGGATGACCGGTCGTTGAGGGGTGTTCCGGAACGACCTCGAGATTCCACCCGGTCAAAGGCTTTGGGCACATGTGCAAGGTTTTTCGCGCGCCTGACCTTTTATCCTTCTTCTTCAACCAGAAGCAGAGCATTAAGCGCCATGAGGTTAGAGCTGTTTGTCATCCAAGGCTCAACACAAAGGGGGTGCAAAGCAGTTCTCAGGCATGAATAACTTTGCATAATGTGAAATCGGCTTCCGATTCTAGCGTCCTGGCTGCAAAGGCTCTCGTCTGATGCGAGTAAGTCCTAACTTGTTGAAAAATATAGTGATACAAATGAGAGGCGCTTTAAGGCTCCAACCACACTGGATTTCGGAAGCTGGTCAGGCTTTGGCATGTCGTGTGCGAGTAGATAGTTGAAGATAATGACCGGGGGTATCTGGCAGGAGTGAGGTTTTGGGTTTTCATTCGACAGGATTCCCTGAAAGGGTCTGGTTCCTTCAGGGATTGAACGGCGATAATTACGTGGTTTGAATCGGAAGAACCCGACGCTTGCTGTCCGATGTGGAAGCGAAGAAAAGGAACAAGGCATGGGAAGTACGGTGAATACATTTGATGGCCGGCTAACTTTCTGTCAGCCGCTTCCACCCGGGGGGACGATTTTTGGCCGGACCGAAGGAATGAGGGGGTTATGGCAGGTTGCGGAAAAGGTTGCTGCCGCCAGCGTTCCGATCCTGATCTTGGGAGAAAAGGGAACGGGCAAAGAAGTCTTTGCTGGGTTTATTCACTCCTGTAGTCCTGGTCCCAATGCCCCGTTCCTGAAATGGACTATGCCGGCCCCGGACGGGCACGCCACCGATGAAATCGCCGTTTGCCTGGATCCTGAGGGCCTTGATGGCGAAGAAAAGTTTGGGGGCAACGGAAAATCTGGCCGGCGCCTGTGCACGCTGTTTGTTGATGAAGTTTCCGAAGCGGGCCCTGAACGACAATTGGAACTGTTGCAGTTGATGAAGGGGTCCAGGCCCTTCATTTCGAGCGACGGGAGAAACATTCCCGTTTCTCTGCGGGTCATCGCGACAAGCGCCCGCGATCTGACGCAGGAAGTGGCCGCCGGACGCTTCGGTGCCGACCTTCATTCCCTCCTCAGTGCCGTGACGCTGCGGCTGCCTCCGCTTCGGGAGCGCAAAGAGGATATTCCGGAACTTGCCAGGTATTTCTGGCGGATTTACAGCGAGAGGTTTGGCTGCCAACCTGCGCCTCCGGGCCCGCAGGTGATCGAGCGTCTCCAGAAGCACAACTGGCCGGGAAACATTCGCGAACTGGAAAACGTGATGAAGCGCTATGTGGTTCTCGGGACCGAAGGAATCATGGGATCTTGGCGCACAGAGTCGTCCCGCGTGCCAGCTGCCGTCGCGCCTCCCAACGGGCATTCCTTATCCTTAAAGGATGTGACTCGTGAGGCGACGCAGGCGCTGGAACGCAAGATCATTCTCAGGACTTTGCAGGAGACCCAGTGGAAACGCAGGCGGGCGGCACAGGCCCTGAACATCAGCTATCGGGCGCTTCTATACAAGATCAAGGCGGCCGGGCTGCTGTCAGAAGAGCCGAAGGCCGGGGCGCAGGATAAGGAAATTCTGAAGATGAGTGACAACGCAGCGTGACAGGGGGTCGGGGCTCCGGGAATATGCTTCTGGAGCCGGCGCACGTGGCCTCGTCGCAGCAGTCTGGAGGTCGCAACAAGATGATCTCAGTTTTTGAACGTTTTTCGACGCACGAAGGGAGGCAGGGAATGTCAAGAATTTGGCCGTGTCTTGTGGCCCTTGTGACCGTAGTGACGATGAATGCTTCGGCGCAGTCTGCTGGCCCTTCCAACCAGACTGTCTTGGCGGCCGGCATTAGCAATGCAAAAATGGAAACAACTGACGACTGGAACCGCCGCCTCCAGAGCCTCGTCCAATCTGCCCTCTCAAGTGGACAGAATAGCCCGTCTCCGGGCGATTATCGCATCGGGCCGGACGATTTGCTAAAAATTACAGTTTTTGATGCCCCGGACCTCAGCCAACCCGTCCGCGTTTCAGGAGACGGCGAGATTTCTTTGCCCCTGCTTGGGACAATTAAGGTAGCCGGACTGACACCGCGGGAACTTGAGCTGGTTCTGCAGGCGCTGCTGCGTCAAACGTATATGAAGGACCCTCAAGTGAATGTTACGGTGGCTGAGATGCAGAGCCACAGCGTATCAGTGTTCGGGGCCGTCAAACAGCCCGGGGTGTTCCAGATTCGCGGCACGAAAACACTTCTCGAAATGCTCTCCATGGCCCAGGGTCTCGCACCGAATGCCGGGAACGAAGTGCTGGTTATGCGAGGAGCCGGCGAGGACGTTGGGTCGAATGTGCCTCCGAAAGCGGGAATGAATAGCACTGCGGAAGCAGACGCGCAGGGCGGAATCCCGCCTTCGACATCATCCGCATCTTCCGCAAGCGCGGGGGACCCAGAAACAATTGAGATCAACCTGAAGCGCCTGCTGGATTCGGGAGATCCCCAGTACAATGTCGCCATCCATCCGGGCGACATCATCAAGGTAAAGGCCGCTGGAATCGTTTATGTGGTTGGCGACGTCAATCGGCCCGGGGGATTTCCCGTTCAGGACAATGAACAAATCACCGTCTTGCAGGCCATAGCACTGGGGCAGGGGACGGCTCCCAACGCTGACAAGGGCAAAGCCAAAATTATTCGAGTCGCAGAGAACGGACAACAAATCGAATTGCCTGTCCAGTTGAACAAGATTCTGTCCGGAAATGCTCCTGACCCTGTGCTCAAACCCAAGGACATTTTGTTTATTCCCAAGAATGGCTCAAAGGCAGCTGGCAAGGCTGTTCTTGACACGTTTTCAAGGTGGATTGTTTGGCGGGGAGTTCCATAAATCGTTGTGTGGACATTCCGGAAGTGTTGGAGACTTTGAAATGACCGAAGAGAACAAAATTGAACTCTATAAGGGCGCAGTCCTATCGAAGGTCCGGAAGCTTTCGGCGACGGTTATAAACTCAAGCTCGCCTGACCCCGAAGGAGACGTGGACGTTCATTACATCCTGAAAGTGCTTAGGGAGCATTACCGAATGGTGCTGTATTCGGGAGCGGCCGTTGGGCTGATGGCCTTGATTGTCTCCCTTCTCATGACACCAGTCTATCGTTCTTCGGCAACAATTGAGATTAAAGAAGCGACACCAGCTATCGAGAGTTTGCAGACGTTGCAGACCCAGAATTCGGCTAACTATGACATGATGGTGACTGAGATCGAGACAGAAGTCGGGATGCTTAGGAGCGAAACACTTGCCCGGCGGGTGATCGACCAGGTCATCTTGGCAAAACAACCAAGATCGAAATTTCCAATTTTTGACGCCTTGAGCAATGCCTGGTATGCCTTCGCTCACTGGTACGCCGGCTCCAAAGAAGACGATTCAACCGACCCAGACACAGGTTCTACCCAGGCAAGTGCATCACCCGCATCCCAAATGGACCCCAAGGCCTACCAGGCTGTGGCGGACAGATTTGAGTCTTTACTCAGTGTTTCCCGCGTCGGAAAGAGCCGGCTGGTAACCATTAGTTATGAGTGTGATAACCCGCGCTTGGCTGCTCGCGTCGTCAATGCAGTAGTCTCCAATTACCTACAGTTGCACAAGGATGCCTCCGACAAATTTACTGAAGTACTTGCCAAGCAAGTGTACGAAGCGAGGAGCGACTTAGAACAATCGGAGCAGAAAATGACGCATTATGCCCGCCACAATGGGCTGCTCTATTTGGAGACCAACAATGGCAACCAGGAAAACATTGTTAGTGAGCGCCTCAGGGAGATTCAGTCTCAACTGACTGCTGCGCAAGCGGACCGGTACCAGAAAGAGGCGGTCTACAACCTCGTGCAGAAGGGAGACTATGGCTCACTTCCGGGGGTTTTCAAGGACACACTTCTGCAGAATCTCACAGAAAAGGTCGCAGATCTCAAGAGTCAATACGCTCAGCTGTCTTCCACGTTCACCGATGGCTATCCCAAAGTCAAGCAGGTAAAGAGCCAGCTTGTGGCCGCGGAGCAGGTGCTGGCTCGAGAACGTGTGCGTGCTGCCGCGAATATTACCAATGACTACCTCGCGGCTGTGCGCCGGGAAGCCCTTCTGGCGCGCGAATTCCAAGTGCAGAAGGATGCAGCAAACTCGGTGGCGGAAAAGTCTACGCAATACAACATCTTGAAGCGCAATGCAGATTCTGACAACCAGCTGTACGAAAACATTCTGCAAAAGGTCAAAGAGGCCAGTCTGGTTGCCCGCCTTAAAGCAAACAACGTCAACGTCGTGGACCAGGCTGTCCCGCATTTCCTGCCGGTCAAGCCTATGATCCTGCTCAACTTGATACTCGGTCTGATTCTCGGTCTGGGAGTAGGAGTTGGGCTTGCTTTTCTGCAGGCGCACTATGACACCACGTTGAAAACCGTCGAAGAGGTTGACCGCTTCCTGGGCCTGCCAGCCCTGGCGATGATTCCGGCGGTCGACTCTCTCGCGCAATTGGTGCTGGAGGAGAAAAACAATAACGGCCACGGCCTGATGCTCCCTGAAGTGCTCGATACTTCGCAGATGTCAAGGTCAGAAACTCCTTGGTACAGAATAGATAAGCAGATCCAGCAGAATTATTCGCCCCTGGTGGAAGCTTTCCGAACCCTGGGAAGTTCGGTGATGTTGGAGGCCGCTGGCCGGAAGAGGGTGCTGCGGAGTATCGTCGTTACAAGCTCCCAGCCGGGCGAGGGGAAAACAACTGTTTCGGTAAACCTGGCGATCGCGTTGGCGCAGCAGGGGAGCCGGGTCATTCTTGTTGACGCCGACCTTCGGCGGCCGGCTGTCCATCGGGCGCTGGGGTTCAGGAATGTACGTGGTTTATCAGGCTACCTGGGGGGGGTGAGCCAGTGGGCTCCCTGTGTCTTACCGGGTCTCTCACCGGGACTTGACACTTTGCCTGCCGGGAACTCGGGAAAGAATCCGATTGCACTGCTTTCCTCTACTCGAATGAGGATCCTGATCAACGAACTGCTGGAGGAATACGACTATCTCATTGTTGACTCTCCAGCGCTAGTACCCAACCTGATGGACGCGCGCATTCTGGCCGGCATGGTGGACGGCACTCTTATGGTGGTTCGAAGCGGGATGGCGCCTCGGGACTATGTCATCCGAGCGTGCAAGCAATTGAACAATGTTGTTGGAGTGGTCTTGAACAACATGGATGTGCGGGCGATGGAGGATTACTACGGCTACGACTCTTACGGATACGGCAACCAGGATGGCGAAGAGGATGCCGACCACAGTCCGGCCCAGAAGAGGATTGCAGGGTAACGGGTCTAATTGGATTAGTGGCCCGAGTTCCAGCGTGGATATTACATCAGGTGCAGCGTGGTTGAAGTTGTTTGCGGGGAACGATCGGCAGCAGGCATTCTCACATGTTCGCCCAAGTTAGAGAAGTTGGCCGGCTGGCCATGACAGGGCAATTACATGATGCGCACGTCATGTGCGAAAGGGTGCTTGGAATGTTTGACGCGCCCCTTTCGCCTAGAGCCATTGCTGCCGAAGCCCGGCCATCGACAGATTGCAGGTCTTAGAATCTGGGGAAAGTCTTGAAAGGCGCGGGGGCCGGGTCGCGGCTGAGGCCAACGCGCTCGGCAGGGTCTACTCCGTCCGGGTTGGAGGAGGGTTTATGGGTAACAGACCCGAAGCCAACATGTTGAAAATCCGGGGCTGGACACAACCCCCGATGAGTTTACGAGCGTATCCGGCCTTTCGGCGAGCTGAGGAAAATGAGGTCCCAGCTTGCAATGGCACTTCCGCGTCATTAAGTCCTGGAGAGGGTATCAACGTTCTCGTGGCCGATGACACAGAGATGGGTACTCAGTTGCTTGCAGATGCGCTCAGCCGAAGTCATCATTTTCAAGCCATCGCTGCCCCGGAAGACGTGGCCCATATTCTTCGATCGACCCCTGACTGGGAGCCCCAAGTCGCTCTGATCAGTCACTCGTTGAACAGTCGTGGGCTTAGCGGGCTTGAACTTTCTCGCCGCCTGCGAAGCACTTTCTCACGGGTAAAGGTGATCATCCTGCTTGACCGCTCAACACGAAAATCGGTCGTTGAAGCTTTCAGGGCAGGAGCACAGGGCGTGTTTTGCCGAACAGGTTCCCCAAAGCTATTACGCAAATGCATCCTCTGTGTCCACGCAGGCCAAGTGTGGGCCAACAACGAACAGATGCATTTCTTGCTCGAATCGCTCTATGAGGTCCGATTCAAACCCCTGATGGATACCAAGGGTTTGAGGCTCCTTTCCAAACGTGAGGAAGACGTCCTTTACTGTGCAGTGGATGGTTTGAAAAATCGCGAGATCGCAGCTCAGCTTCATTTGAGCGAGCACACCATCAAGAATTATATGTTCCGAATTTTTGACAAGTTGGGGGTATCGAGCCGAGTGGAAATGGTGCTCTATGCCCTCAGTCAGTCCACATCTTCCGCAGACCTGAATCACGAGACCGTTCTGAACGGCAATCACGCTTCTCCTTTTGAAGCACCGAAACGAGTCGAAATCAAGTGAACATCCTCGATGGCCAGTACCAGTTGCTAAGAAGTGCTACCGAGATACCGGCTATTGATTACGGGTTTGTGGTCCGTCACTCGAAGTTGGTGATTGACACCGCAATGCCACCCGGACATCACCGAATACTCGGACAAAACTATCCACTGCTAGAACTCTGGCGGTCTGAAGTTTAATCCCGCGGTCAGGCGGAGGGAGAGACCTTGTGCAAACTTTTCAAGACTTGCACAAGGTCTGTCCCAACCAACGCCGCCGTTTCCAGGTGAACCGGTCGGCGCCTTCCTGCCAGGGAAGACCTTAAGGTGACGTGGTAGCCTGGATGTGGCCTGCGGGGGCGCTTTCAGCCCCATTCGCGTCCACCGATTTGGCATCGTAGTAGTACGGTGTGCCGCCCCGGACGGTCGCATCAACAGACGACGTAACGTCCACCGGGAATGACCCGTTGAGCCGGCCAAATGGACTTGCCAAAGATTTCCCACGGTAAACGTTATAACCTTCCATGGTAGCCGCGGAAGAAGACGGTGCATTCCAGAGCAGATCGACGCTATGGAACGTGAAAGGCGAAGCCCATGAGGCGGATTGTGTGCTGCTAAACGCGACGGCGGCTCCCGACTGAAGACCATTTCCGGTGATCGTAACAACCGTTCCACAGGAAGTCGGACGCTGGGCCGGTGAAGTACCAGAGACGCCAATGCTGTCTGACCTGGAACCGGCGATGTTGGTGAAACCACCTGCCGGTGTCGTTGATTGATTGTGGGGATTTTTTGCTATGGTTACGCTCACAATCCCGCCTGTGTGCGCCGGTATGACCGTCTGCAGTTGGGTTGAGCTTACATAAATTACAGACGGTGCGGCAACACCTCCAAAGGCAACCGAAGCAGACGGCGTAAATTCCACCCCGGAGATGGTCACTGAGGTTCCCCCCGTCTGGGGCCCGCTGTTGGGTCCAACACAGTTGATTGAAAGCTGGTTGCCTGAATGGCCCCATCCCTTGCCTTGAAACCCCGCGGCAAAGTTTGTGGGGATGGAAAATGCAAGGATGGAAAGAATGGAAAAAAGGTAATAACGGCGGTCATCTGAGGTCGGCCCGAAAATATGCATCCTGACTTTCCCCTTCTTACGTAGGTTCGCGATCTGCGCATCGGCCTCCCCCTCGATCGACTCAAAGGTTCGTTCGTCGTCCACTATTCTTGCGAGTTAGAAACCCTCTCTATATAGAGCAGAGTTTGTGTATCATCAGCCCTCCCCAAAAAGTGCTCAAGTGCACGTCCTCGCACTTGCAGGTTTTCAGTCAGTCGTGTCTACCCGGAAATCTATTCGGCTGCAATCGGTTTGAAACCCTGCTTTTAAAGCTACTGTGGCTGCGGCTCTTAGACTAATAAGCTGAACCCCGGAGTAGCAACTGTACGAAAGGCTAGAAGAGGTTCAGGTTCTCTAAGGAACAGGTGGACAGGATTGCCCGCATGGTACCGGGATTTCATTCTGCTGCGGCACGCCCGCAGGCCATGCCGCCTGGGATTGCGTTTGCTTAGGGGCGGACGGCGCCTGCAGGGGAGAACATTCGGAGTCAGGTTATGGAGCGGAGGGAGAAAAGGAACAATCATCCTCTGG
>OBLQ010000273.1_pt1 | contig 19261 bp, 14 predicted proteins | sample 1519881 | NCBI WGS metagenome assembly OBLQ01 (sample SAMN01911456, study PRJEB22533) | soil metagenome | biome: Soil | place: Malaysia | collected 2012-04-30 | depth DG_metagenome m | reverse complement strand
GCTCGCGCGCCAGCCGGGCCAGCAATCGCGGATTGGCGGAGTTGGCGCCGTCAAGGAAGAGCACGCGTTTGCCCTGCAGCAGAATCCGCGGCAGAAAGTAGTGGCTCAGTTTGGGCACGTTGCCGGGGCCATAGAAGACTGCGAGGCCCTGTTCAGGGAAGGCCCATGGCACGGTCCGGCGTGGCGGGCTGGAAGCGGGTATCTGGACTGCCGTCGAAGGGGAATCGTCTGTGCCATTATTGAACATGTTTTTTTGCTGGCCACCAGGATTATTTTTACTAAGTAAATGATAATAAATATCTTGTTTGTTTTTAATGGCTTCGGATTTCATTGTGACTTTCGCCTTGTGAACTCTTTACAAGGCGATATTAGGCGAATAAAAAGCGAAAGTCAAGCGAAACATGGGTCCAACTTGCTCCTTTTTTCTCTGAGATTAACCTGAACCGCCTGCCAGGCATCGCAAGGTGTAAAGAACCCCCTCTACGTGACGTAATTTTCCTGGTACGGCCCTCAGGGCGTCATGCAATGAGGATCCTGGCTCGTGTGATGATGCCTGAGGTGCTTACTGGCGGCCACAGCAAACGGACCCGCATCCGGGCCAACCCACAGCCTGATCAACGGCGGGTTAAATCCACCAGTCAGGACCGGGAATTTACATGGTCTCGCCTGCGACCTTTTAACAAGGGGCCGTAGCCACCGCATATTGGCCTTTCCAAAGAACTTCTTTCCATCGAGGGGGTCGCAGAGAGATCCCCTCCCCTCCTGTCAAAGCATTTTTGACCAATGGTTGCAAAGTGTTGCAGCGGTATATGCAAATTCTTGGTCACCGGCGCCTGAGGCAGCCTGTATAACTGTCTGGTTATCATCGGGTAATTTACCTAGCCATATTTGAGGATTTCCATCGATTGTGCTGCCCCAACTTTAAGGCTATTCTTTAACCGCTTATAAGGGACACGTTCCGATACTACTGCGGATTTCACAATTCATGCTGCCGGAAAACCACGCCGTCCCTCATCTGGAGGCCATGGTGATCGGTACAACTCAACAGAGCGAGTTCTCAACTCAATTCTCGAAGACACTCGGCCACCCCGTCCGCGTTCTTGTGGCGGACGACCATCCGATTGTGTTGCGGGGTCTGAAGTCCATTCTGGACCGCGAAGGGTTTGAAATTGTCGGCGAAGCCTCTGACGGCGCCCAAGCCGTGGCGCAGGCGCTCGATCTGCAGCCTGACCTGTTTGTGATGGACATCAGCATGCCCGTGATGACTGGCATTGAAGCGGCCGCTCAAATCCGCAGAGCCGTTCCATCCGCAAAGATCATCCTGCTGACGGTGCATACGGAAAACCGGTACATCCTGGAAGCCCTCAGATCAGGCATCCGTGGTTACGTCCTCAAGTCGCGCGCGGCGAGCGAACTGGTTGAAGCCATCCGTGAGATCCTGAACGGCAGAATCTACCTCAGCCCCGGAATTTCACACACGGTTGTGGAAGCTTATCTTCAGCAGAACACCGGAGAGAGCGAGTCGCTCACGCGCCGCGAGCTCCAGGTGCTTCAACTTGTGGCGGAAGGCAAAACAACCAAAGAAATTGCAGCATCGCTTGCCGTCAGCGCCAAAACCGCAGATTCTCATCGCAGCAACATCATGCACAAGCTCAACCTGCACAGTGTGGCGGACCTGGTCCGCTACGCCATCAGGCGTGGGCTGGTCCAGCCCTGAGTTATTAACTCTTTAACATTCAGGTGATTTCCCGACTTTATTCCACTTTTTCCCCTCATCAATTCCTGTGTTCGCCCAATTGTAGATGTACTTGCGTGCACATATCATTTTCACAAGTTGATTGCACAGAGATTTTGACTTTCCGTAGCCCGGGGAGGCGAATGGAGGTTTTGAGGCAATTAGCGAGTTGGCACTGAGTTGGAAAGTAGCTGAGAGGAGGGGGACCTTGACCAACATCGTAAGATCGATTGATGGATTGACATATCGCGCCAAGGAGTACGAATCGCAAACTCAAACGGTAGCCGGAAACGTCGAGTCAGGTTTTGTTGCTGAGAGCTCGGTAATGAGAGACATCTTCAACCAGATCCGCCGGATCGCTGAGTTTGACATTCCAGTGTTGCTTCTGGGTGAGAGCGGCACCGGCAAGGGCATTGTGGCGAACATGATCCACGAATTGTCCAGCCGCTCCGCAGAACGGTTCATGAAGATCAACTGCGCGGCGCTGCCGTCGGAGCTTCTTGAAAGCGAGCTGTTCGGCTACGAGGCGGGCGCGTTTACGGGGGCGACCAAGGCGAAAACCGGCAAGTTTGAGGCCTGCCACCGCGGGACGATTTTTCTGGACGAAATTGCCGAGATGCCAATCGGTCTGCAGGCAAAGCTCCTGCACGTCCTCCAGGACGGAGAGTTTTCACGGTTGGGCAGCTATACGCCAACCCAGGTAGACGTCAGAGTTATTGCCGCCACCAATACCACCATTTCGCAGGCGATTACCACGGGGACATTCCGCCGCGACCTTTATTACCGGCTGAACGTTTACACCATCTGCCTGCCTCCCTTGAGGGAGAGGCGGGAAGACATCCCGGCGCTTCTGGACCACTTTATTGAATACTGGTCCCAGCAGATTGACCGTCCCCCGCTGCCGGTGTCGGGCACGTTGCTCACCGGCTGCATGGAATACGCATGGCCGGGCAATATCCGCGAGCTTGAGAACTTTGTGCGGCGTTACCTGATTATCGGCGACGAGTCCCAGGCCCTCAGTCAGTTGCAGCAGGACGTCACTGCCTACCGCCCCGGATCCGTGCCGGCCATTCAGCCCGCTGCGGGCGCACACCCGTCCCAGCCGGGCGACCTGAAAGAAGAAGTTCGCCGCCTGAAAGAGGGCGCGGAAAAAATGGCCATTACACGGGCGCTGACAATGACCGGCGGCAACCGTACCGAAGCCGCCCGCATCCTGCACATCAGCGTCAGGGCGCTGCAATACAAGATCCGCAACTTCGGCGTCGAAAATGCCGGGTTCCGGGGAAAACCGGGCCCGTCAGAAGAGATCGCCGCAACCTTCGGCCAGCATATCTGACTCTGTCCTCGACACCTTGCGCCTCGCCATTCCCGAATCTTGATAGACCAGGGTTCGGGAATGGCCCTTCCCTTGAAGATGTTTCTGCGTGTTCCGCTCATCGGCTCTGTAATCTTGAATCTGTAATCTGGAATGCCGCGTTGCCCCGTCATTGGCCCACTACCCGCGCCAGTCTCATGCGACAATCGAGGCCGGCAATGGCGGAGCGTTTCTGGCACCCCTCCATTCTGACCCCGCTCAGGTTCGATGACCGGAGACATTAGGGATCAATATCAGCGCAACCTGCGCTCGCCTTCTTGCGACTTTGAGGTGTACGGCCGACAGAAGCCGGAACATGAATTTGCTGTTTGAACCCTGGCATAAAGAGGTTCATGATAGGAGTTAACAAAATTAATTCGCAGACCGAAGCAAGAAATTCCACCAGAGGAGGTCACGATGAAGATCCGCCTTGGTACGTTCAACTGTGAAAACCTTTTTCTCAGATATAGATTCGACGGTCCCTCGGTTCGGCGGAAAAAAGACGAGGCCCCCGACGATTACAAGAAACGCGTTCAGGCCGCCCGCAGTAAAGCACTGACGGAATTCGAAAAGTCGGGAGGGCCGCCGGACTGGATTGCCAGAAACCTCGAAAATTACTCTTCGATATCGCATACGCAGCGCAGGGCTACGGCCGCAGTCATTGAAGAGAACCATCCGGACATTATTGCCCTGGCCGAAATTGAAAACATGGAGGCGTTGAGGAAGTTTAATACCAGGAAATTCTTTAAGACTGAGACCTTCAAGCACTGCATGCTGATCGACGGCAACGACCCGCGCGGAATCGATGTCGCGGTGCTGAGTAACCGTCCGATTGTCCATCTGAGATCCTACGTGGACGACGTGTACAAGACAGACAAAGGGAAGCAGGTGAAAACCTTTTCGCGCGACTGCCTGGTGGTGCGTGTTGAGACCGGCAGCAAGTGGCTGACCCTTTTTATCAACCATTTTAAATCTCAGTACATGGACAATCCCGAAAGGCGGACACGGCAGGCAAAAAGGGTTGCAAAAATCGTCGAGGAGACTTTCGGCAGCAACATTGACAAAGAACTTTTCGCCGTTGTGGGTGACTTTAATCAGTCACCGGATGACAAGTCCCTTCAGCCCCTGCTGAAGGCGAAGTGGAACACCGACGTGCTGGCCGGAATGCCGAACAACTGGACACACGTGTTTGAAAAAGGTAACAAGGTCCAGGGAGTGAGCCGGTTGGATTACATTCTACTCTCGCAAGCTTTGGCGCCAAAAGTCGTGAAACCGCCAAAAATTGAGAGGAGGGGACTGGCCCGTTATAAGGGGCTCGACCAGTTCTATGCTGATACGGAAAAACGAATCCTCAAATCTGTGAAGGGACCCGGAACAGAAGCGTCGGACCATTGCCCGGTGTTTGTGGACCTCGAGATCTGATGATTCGAGGTTCGCAGAAAGAGCTGGTGTGCATGCCAAGCACAACCGTAGCCGCGCCAGTCCAATGCGAAAATTGAGCTCGGCAGTGGCGGAATGGTTCTGGCATCCCGCCATTCTAATCTCTCACAACTTCGCTGATAGCAGATATTCAGGATCGATATCTGCGCTGCCCACCTGCACGTTGAGGTGGATCCAGGAATTTCCGGCTGCAATGCCGCGTCCAACATGATATAAGGAACCTCGATGAGCCGCGATCACACCAAAGTGACTCTGTGGTTTCTCACGCTCGCGTTCGTGCTGGCTTGGTCCGCTATCAATCCGCACGATTACTTCACCTGGTTTCTTGAGGTGGTCCCCGTTTTCCTGGGCGTTGGGGTTCTCGCCGCTACCTACCGGCGTTTTCGGTTTACAGACCTCGTCTACGGCCTCGTCTTGATTCAAGCTGCCATCCTGATGATTGGAGGGCACTATACTTATGCGCAAATGCCGCTCTTCAACTGGATTCGCGACGCCTTTCATCTGACCCGCAACGATTACGACAAGGTCGGCCACTTCGCCCAGGGATTCGTTCCCGCACTCATCGCCCGCGAATTCCTGCTGCGCAAGTCGCCGCTTAAACGCGGCAAGCTGACGGCGTTTCTGGTTGTCTCGATTTGCCTGGCCTTCAGCGCTCTTTACGAGCTGTTTGAGTGGCAGATGGCCGTAGCGCTAGGGCCACGCACGAACGATTTTCTGGGGACGCAGGGAGACGTCTGGGACACACAGGAGGATATGGCGACGTGCCTTGTGGGCTCGATCGTGTCGCTCCTGTTGATGAGTGGGATTCACGACCGAGCACTGCAAAAACTCAGGGCTCACCGCGGAGATGATTAATGCCTGTGAAAGTATCCTGCACGATGCACGGTTTCGTGTACCACAATTCGAGTTGGCAGCCACGCCACGCTTCTGATCTAAGCGGATCCTCATGTTCCGGTTGGCGAAAGGCAACCGGCGCGTGACCGATTTCTTATAGCCATCTTTCTCTTCAAATGTTAATCAACGGCTCGGTTCTTGCATTCCATGCGCTGGCGCATATATCCTTATCCTGATCTCGCGGTGATTGTGCCCAGGTCGGACACACTGGCGGGGTGCGATGAATCTACGGGGGCGCCCGGAAGAACCGGCCTGCCACAGATCCGATGCAGAGTGACTCAGACATTGCTGGTTTTCTTCTAAAAGCCATAGGGATCCTGGCCGGATTGGCGGCTCTTTATGTCGGTTTGGAGGTTCTCCCTTATTATCTGAGAAACGCTCGATTTGCCGGAGACGTGAAATCGCAGGCGCGCATCTTTGGTGGCGATGAAAAGTACGCAGCAGCCCTGCAGGACGTAATCTATCGGGATGCGCAGGCGAAGGGTCTGCCAATCGAACGTGACGACATCCAGGTGGAATACTCATCCACCGGCACTCGAGTCGACGTGGACTACACGGTAACCGCTGATCTGGGCTTTGCCCAACTACCCCTGCACTTTCATCCGCACTACCCGCAGCCCATCGAGACTTTCCCTTCGCCCGAGCCGCAACTGTTTGGCATCATCGGATTGATTCTGGGGCTTTACTGGTTTTTCAAAGGGTTCGGCATTTTCCGCGAATATAAAGTGATTGCGGATACGCCGCTGGTGCCCATTCGCAGCGTGGCCATGGGCCGCGTGCAGGTCCACGGCAGGGCCATCGGCGAGAAGACGTTGCGGAGCCCTGTCTCCAACCAGGACTGCTTTCTTTACAAGGTAGACATCGATCGTTATTATGCCGGACGGCAGCGCCAGGGCCGCTGGGACCCGTACCTGACGGACGCGGGCTCGGTGGGCTTCTACCTGGAGGATGACACCGGCAAAGTCTTGGTTGACCCCCAGGGCGCCGAACTCGAACTGGAAGAATCCTATCAATGCCAGATCAGCAACCTCGAAATCGTTCCACTGGACGCGCCATGGCGCTCGGAAGGGCCTGAGGCCAGGTCCCCGGGCGTTCCCCCTTCGGACTCGGAACTGCGAAGGTATGTCACGCGCGTGGCCGAGGGAGTGAATACAGCGGCCTTTCAGGGCACGGACCTGGCTTCGTCGCTAGAGGCGGGGTCGCGGCAGCGGCAGCGCCGCCGCCGTGCCAAGAAGTCTTTCGGGTTCCTGCGGGGCATGCTTCCGTTGACCCAGCTTGACCAGTTCGACAGCGACGCCGCGCCAGGCGACTATCGGCTTACTGAATACTGCGTTGTCCCCGAAGGCGAGTATGACATCACCGGCACCTGCGCCATGAATCACGGCCCGGGCAATGACCTCGACCGGCAGTTGATTACCCAGGGACAGAACGATTTGACCTTTCTGATTTCGGACAAGGCTGAGAAGGCCCTCGAGCAGGACCTGCATTTCCGGGCGTGGAAACACATCATTGGAGGCGGCCTGCTGGCGGTCGGCGGCGCCGCGGTGCTGCTCGAAGCCCTCGGACTCCTCGTGTAATCCAACCCGTCGCGATACTCAGGGCTTGCGCCTGCTTGCAGTACATTCCTTTGCCGTCTCGATGCCGCAAAACGCGAGGGGAAAACTATATTTGGGATCCCGCGCGATTGGTCACGGAACGGATGGGCACGGCCACACCGAGCTCGGGCGAGCCATGTATCCGCCTGCCATGGACCTGACCTCGCCTCACGTTGAGCACTGGAGCGACGCAGAACTTTTCTGGATCATCCAGAACGGCGTGAGGCTGACGGGAATGCCGTCGTGGAAATCGACCATCAGCGAACCCGACTCGTGGAGGCTTGTGAACTTCATTCGCAGCTTGCCGGAAGCTGGTGTTCAAGTTGCCGCCCAATCCGACCCTCCGGCCAGAACAGGAGAAGAGGGGTCGAGAGAGGAGTTGATCGAATATGGCAAGACTCTTTACCGGCAGGAAGGCTGTTTCATGTGTCATCGCCTGAACGGCAAAGGTGGAAAGGTGGGGCCTGACCTGACGGTGGAAGGAGCTCGCGGAAGGACCGACGAATGGCTGGTCGGCCACTTCAAGGACTCTCCAGCTTACACTCCCGGCTCCATCATGCCGGCCTTTAAGAACATGACGGACGAACAGTTGAAGGCGCTCACTGCCTTTCTACAAAGTCAAAAGGGAAGCAATTAGCCGTCAGGGCTGGGAGTAAATCGGGCTTGAAAACACTTGCGGGTCGTACTTTCTACCGTACTTATTGGGATGGACCATGACTAATTCCTTCGATTGTTTCAAGCGGATGGTTCCGAGGGTAGAAGTGTCTGCTCCAACCGTGACCTCGCGAGAGACTTCATTCAGATTCTCTGGTGAGCAATGCTCTTCCCAGAGACTCAGTTTGTAACTGCCGGCCGGAACATCAGGAATCACGACGTCGCCCTGCCTGTTTGAAACTGCAAAATACGGTGTGTCAACGACAACCACAATCGCGCTCATTTGAGGATGGATGTTGCAGAAGATATAACAAATGCCGGCACGGTCAAAGTGGACGCTGCGAGTCGATCCCGCCTCGTAGAGCCCCAGGTCGAACCGTTTGCCGTTGAACAGGGAAAAGACATTGTGGAAAAACGGATCATGATTCGGGAAATCCACGACGGAGCCGACTTCCACCGCCATCACGTGGGGGACGAATTGCTTATTCTTCTGAACAAGCTGTGGCCGGGCCCCTGAGTCTTTAGGGCGGAGCGGCGAACCCGCCTGGCCTTCTCTGGGCGTAAGCCATAAGACCACATCTAAGTTTTGCGGTGAACCATGGGAGCTTCGCTTGGCACTCTCAACGGTGACATGCGCTTTCACGGTGGCGCCGTGTGCGCACACTCCTCCAAATCCACACAACATGGCTGCTGCCCACACTAGGCAGGTTTGTTTCATAACTGACATAAAGGTACCCCCGATGGGTCTAGAATAGAACTCCGACCCCCAGGTTCAAGTGTCCCGCAGTGTATCTGTCGCCATTGGTCTCGGACGTGTTAATGTGGCGATATTCCAGTGAGAAAATCAAGTCCGTGCGAGGCCTGTAAATCACATTGAACATCTCACTCTGGTTTCTCAAAACCCGCGAATAAGCATAGCTGTATGACGTGTAAAAACGTCGCAGATCACTGCTGAAAGGATTATCTTGTCCGTAAGCCGCGTTGAATTCCACTGCCTCTGACGCTTTGAACTTAAGCTGTGTCCACCCGCCAATGGTATTCAGGCCCGCCAGCGACGAAGTAGGGTCCGTAACCGGCCCGCTGAAAATAACGCTGCGCCCTGTTCCTCCACCGAGCCCGCCCAGCGCTCTTCCCCGGTAGAACTCTCCAGTGAGACCCAGCCGATTGCCCATCGGAACACTCAAGTCTGCTGTACCCGCCCAGGCATCTATGCTCCGTCCAATCCCATAATTCTGGCGGCTGTAGTAGCCCCCCAATCCCAGCGAAAGCGCGCGATCGTCAGGACCGTGTGTCCACGCGATGCGCGATGCATAGGCCGGCTGGCGTGACCTTTCACCAGCCTGAGGGGACCGATAAAAGTCCGACGCGGGAGGCTCGCCCGAGAGAGGATCAAGAAATCCCGCTTGTAGTGTGATGCCACTCGAGTTTGAAAGATTAAACCGATGCTCCACCCGGGCCTGCGGAGTCCACGTCCAGAGGTTCCCTGCGTAAGAGAAAGCGGGGTTGCCAAGGGAGGCAATCGAAGTTGGAGACAGAGGAGAAAAGAAGGGGGTATCCTGGCCCACGACGATGGACGTCCGGTCCCAGTCCATGCGCACTGTAGCGGTCCGAAGCCGCATCAGCCCTTCCGTCACTCCGTTTAAGGTATTCGGGAATCCGCCGAAGAGGTCCACGTGCAGGTTAGCGCTGGTTCTGGCGCCGGCGATTGTCGGGCCATACACTACAAAACCCAGTTCCGATTGGCGAACTGTCGCGCCAAAGCTGCCCGCTGTGTCAAACGCCCCGCGGCCGAGGGCGAGGTTGGGAACGTCCTGATTGTCGACACGTCCGCTATTTTCAAAAGCATTCAACAGAGCAATTCCGGAAAGCCTCACGCGATACTTGGATGCGCTTTCCACTTTGCTTTGATACTGGTCATCCACCTTTGCCTTAAGGAGTTCCTGGTTCTCCTCCAGGCTTGATACACGCTCATTTAATCCCGGGTGCCCAGACGGGCGATTCACGCCGGATTGTACTGAGGGTTCCTGCGCTTGCCTCTTCGCGATTGTCGTTGTTTCATTTGGCGGGGCGGCGCTTCCGGCAAGGGCCAGTCTATTGAGGGCGCCCTCAAGCTCATGACGAAGTTCACGCGTTTCCTGGCGGGAGCGGGACACTTCAGACCGCAACTCTGAAATTGTGGCGTTGAGCTGCTGGACCTGTTGGGCCAGTGTCCTTAACGATTGTTCAAGGGATTGAGCAGGCCCCTCGTTCCCGGTGGTACTCACCGCCTGTGCAGCAGCGGGAACGGATGTCAGCAATAGCGCCAGGATTGCGCCTCCAGCAATTCCGCAAGGCCGTCCTTTACGCGATACCATAAGATCGCCCTCCGTATGCTTTCCCCTGCCGCTCTCTACCGATTGCGGAGGGGCATTGATTGAGAGGATGCAAGATGTAGCCGGCTTCTCCCCTTTCCGTAGATTTTACTCTTCAACCCTGTGGAGCACCCGGGTATTTCGTCAGGGCTCAGCTTTCTCCCCCACCAGGTAAAGTGAGCAGACGCACTTTTGACATACGGGGTTTCGGGCCACATCGAGCTTCCGGCGAAACGTCACGGCTGGCTCGCCGTTCAGGACCTCACGCAGACTCGCCTCGTGGATGTTGCCGATGGGGCGGTGAAAAAAGCACGGACGGACCGTGCCATCAGCTTCGACCACAGCTGAAACCCAGGGCGCGTTACACCTTGGAGCTACAGGCTCTGCCTGCCCGAGGGCTGCCCGAAAATGAAGCACTATTCGGCGCAGTTTTTCAGGAGTTTCAGAAATATAACCCGATTCGATCTCCCGACGGCAATCGCGGATCAGCCCTCTGACCTCAAGGTCCAGCCCTTCAACTTCCGAGTCGTCCAGTGCGACGCAGGCCTGGCGCTCCCGCGCCCAACCGAGCGGTCGGTTGAAAGCTTCAGAAGTGGTATCAGCAGACAGAAACGAAATTGAGTTCAGTCCCATGGTGTGGGCCACGCTCACGGTGTCGCGAAGGTATCGGAAATTACTTTTTTGAACTGTGCAGCGGCCATGGACCGGCATTTGAGGACGCAGGCGCCTGATCTCACGAATTCCTGCAGAGAGGCGCGAGAACGCTCCAGGCACAGACCGGATCGCATCATGAATTTCCGGCGGGCCATCAATGGAGATGATGATGTCATCCATCCATTGGGTCACGATTTCGGCGTGCCTCTCGAGCAGCAAACCCGCGGTGAGAAGCGTCAGCCGGATCCCTTCTTCCCGGCACAGCCTGGCGAGTGACCTCAGGTCCGAATGCATTAAAGGCTCGCCACCGGAAAAGACGATCCAACGCACCTTGAGCTCTTGAAGGCTATCCAGGTGCGGCTTGAGATCTTCAGCGGTGATTTCACGCACCTGCCGGATCTTCCAGATGTCGCACATGAGGCACCGGCAATTGCAGCGGTTGTGAGGAAATAGAATCAGGATGGGCAGGTCGTGGATTCGAAAATCGAAGACTTTTCCTCCAAACGCGCTCTCGGGGGCCACGCCCTCAGCATGCTTGCTCATGCGCGCACCAGCTTTCCAGCCAATCGCAGGTCCGGGCCCAGACGTGCGCGAGGATCTTTCAGCAGCCGCCCTACAGGAGCGCGGACAAGACAGGAGGTTCCCTCGACTTCGATGTCTTCAAATCCATCGAGGAGGTCTGGCGGACAGCAGAGGGCTGTTTTGGCCGAGACCAGGTGAGGTTTGCCGGAAACCATGACCATTTCAATCGTCTCCAGGCGCGTGTTGATCAAAATTTCGGCCGGGGCCAGATCTTTCCATTTCACAACGAGCAGGTCGGCAGTCGAGCCCGGCTGCAATTTGCCTTCGTCGTTTCGAAGGTGTAGGACATCGGCTGCAGATCCCGTGACCATGGAATAAATCTGCCTCGGGTCCATGCCTTCGCGGTGCGCCGCCCTGATTTCATCGAGCAAATCTCCTTCGGCGGTAAGGGCCGAGTCGCTTCCCAATGAAATGCGATCCTGCCCGCCAATGGCGGCAGTATCAAGCGTGGTCCCTAGAGTGAAGCGATTCGAAGTTGGACACCACACCAGCGCCGCGCCACGCTGGCGGCGAAGTTCGTGCCCGCGCTCCGTCAGGCCGACTCCGTGGACGATGACGGTTCGCGAGTCGAGTGCTCCGAGCCGGTCGAGGTCAAAAATTTCATCTTTACTCTGCCTGTCCAATCCGTCTGCAAGATGGATGATGAATGGCGCTCCCGGTGGCGTTGAAAGGAAAGATTCTCTTACGTTTTTTCCGAACCGTAGCGAGTGGGCCCAGCCGTACCGGTCCACGACATGGACCGGAAAGTCGGCTCCGAAGATGCTCTCTTCAAACGCGTTGTGGTGGCAGACGGTGGTAACCCCGGAAAGCAGGTTCTTAAGTCCCCCCCACCAGAGCCTCACCGGCTTCGGAATCGATAGATGTTCGCGAATGTGCGAACTCTCGGGGTGGAAGATGTCGTCTGCCCATTTTTCAAAATTAGGATAAGGGCCACGGCCGAGCCTCGGGAACAGATTGAATTCCAGATGGTCGTGTGAGTTGATCAGCCCGGGGAGAATGAGGCAGCCTTCCAGGGAAATTTCTGCCCACCCATTTTTTGAACCCGCGCTTTCCAGGCCGGTTCTATATCCACCTCGAGCGATCAGTCGAAGGATGCGCCCGTTGGCGATCTCCAAATCTGCCCGCACACTTGTCGAAGCATCCAGAGCAATCCACCCTCCTGAAAGCAGCAGCGAAGGTGAATCACCCGCGTTAAGCCGCTGGCGAGGATGAACTGAACTCTTTGCAGTGCACATCATCTGTTATCCGAGGGTTAAGGGCCGTCAAGCCCGAAGGGGCTGATAAAAATTACCGGTCCTAACCTGGGCTTGATCAAAGAGATGTTCTTTTCCGCGTTTTTTGAAAATCGGTCCTCCTGCTTCACCAACTCAGGGACTGACCATTTGTTCCAGCTTGGGCCCGAGTTCCCAAGACGTTCTCTAGCGGCGCCCGATCGAGAACTGAAAATTCGCGATTTCCACCACCACTCCTTCACGCGGAAGGGCGCCACACCAGGCGGCCGCCGAGCTGCCGGACATGATCTTCCTGAAAAAAGAAATTCATGTCATAGAACTGCACCGGACCAACCCCGCATGCGCAAGTGAGATGACGAAGGATTGCTTCCGTCCGCGCAGGCGATTCCATCTTCTCTGTGTTTCACAGGCCGGACCAACCCCGCAAAAGCTTCAGTCAAACGGGCAGCCTAAACTTGCCTGGTGAGCCGCCGTTCGGCGGCCGAAAAACGATGGCGCTGTCTTCCCGAACTTCAAGGACGGCAGGCGGCGCCAGGATCGAAAGCGACAATCACCGGTTCTTCGGCTTCGTATCCCGTGGATTAAAGGTGACGATCATGAGTCACCTAACCTGGCCCAAAGAACATAAAACTTTGCAGGTTCGCGCCGCCGCAACAGGCGAGCTTTTAACAGGTGAAGGGCCCATCCTGCGCCATGCCATGGCTCAAACTGTTTCCACTCGATACCGTGCTCACGGGCCAGTTCGTCGAGCCTGTCCGGCGTCAGATATTCTCGGCTCCGTACGCTATCCGAAGGAAAGCCGTACTCGCTTTGAAATTTCAGCTGTCTTTCTTCGAGCATTTTCTGTCCGCTCTCTTCGTTCCGGTAAAAGGGAGAATCGATGACCAGCACGTGGCCAGGCCTGCGCAGGCATCGCAGGGTTTCCTGCAAGGTCCGGGCATAATTTTCGGAATAATGGAAGGAGGCATTGAAGACGGCAACGTCAAATTGCGCGCCGTCAAAAGGCAATCGATCCATCTCTGCCTGGAACAGGTCGAAGGGCCGGGGCAAGAAATCGATGTAGTGGTGGGCAGCGCCCAGGCCATCACGCGTGTTTGTGAGCAAATCTACCGCGGTGGGACGGTGTCCTCGAAGAGCAAGTCGGTAACTCAACCAACAGTTTCCTGCGCCGATATCCAATACGTCCAAGCCTCTCTCGTACCGGTGCTCAAGCCACGGAAGAATGCGCTTACAGAAGAACCGAAAACTTCGCGAGCGAATCTTCCATTGCCGGGTGTTGCGACCGGTAACGTCCCTGTAGGGAAGCTCCAAATAAAAGTGCGCGCCTGCAGACCCCCGTCCTTCGCGGAGCCTGACCGTTTCAGACTCGATCATGAATTGCTGAAAGCGTTCTTCACGTGCCGCCGTAAGCGCCTTCCAGATCCTGCCTTCATTGACGAACGTAAATCCGCAGTAAGAACATGAGGGTTCCGGCAAAACCCCCTGGGTGAGCACCATAGAAGGGTCTGAATGCCCGCAGACAGGGCATCGAAGGCGGGTACAGCGCGCGGTATCAGTTTCACCCTTTACGGATTCATCCAGTGTTTCCGCTTGTTGCGCGGACTTGACGTTCATGTTTAGGTCCTCTCAAACGTTAGAAGCATGTGGTCCGCCATGGCCCGCAATCCCGGACAGTCGCCAAGCCACGGGTCGATTTCAGCCACAAGACGAAACATGCGAGGGTGTTTTGCTGCGAGAAAATCGAGATACGAAGGCGGTACTGCCACACCCACCCCTTTCCAGCCCAATAGTCGAAAGTGTGGGGAGAAGGCCTTTTTCAACTGTCGTACCGAGTGGTACCAGACCTTCAATTCAGAGTGGGCTGAAAGAACGGCTGATTGCCCTCCTTGCCTGAACCGCCGAGCGGCCTTGCGGACGTTCCCTTGTGCGAGATACCAAAAAGTCTCCCAGATGCAGAAGCGTCCGAACAAGCACACGACCATCCTGCCGCGTTCTCTCACCACTTGCGCCAGGTCATAAGCCAGGAAAGAAAGATCGGGAATACAGTTAAGGCCTGAGAAGTTTGATAGCACTCCATCAAAAGGCCCTTCGTTCCGTAGTGTTCCAACTCGCTCGGTGGCCAGCACTCTGAAATCAACTGTCCCCGAAATTGCAGAGTAATCCGCCCGTAGCTGTGCCACTGCGATCATACGCGGCGCCGAATCGCACGCAGTCACGTGGATGCCTCGTGTTGCCATGTGCAGTGCGTCAACGCCCGTTCCACAATTGATTTCAAGAATGTGCTGCCCGGCTGTGAATGTCCGGTCGATTTCTTTCCAAACCGAATTGCGCTGGGCCGACCCGGTGGCTGAATTTGTAAAACTGGCGTCATAGGTCTCAGCGATTTCGTCGAAAGCTTCTGACGGAGTCATTGCGGTTCCGGAAGAAAAAGTCATGGATTTTTACGCCTCAACTTCGGCGAATGAAACCTTCATTTCCTCGCGCGCTCTGTCGATTTGTTGCCGAAGGTCGGATATACCAGCGCCAACGTCTGGAGACATAGAACCTGACAACTGGTGGGCTTTAACTTCAGCGCGCAACAGCTGATCGACACAGTGATAAAAGCGACGGGAATGGCGCCCACGAATCCTGTAATCGCGGTCAGACCCTTCGCTCCAGGCCTTGAGCGCAGTCACGCGCTCAGCCACAGCTTCAAAATAGGGAGTTCCGCGGATCGGATAAGCGACCGTAGTGAGAAAAACATCGGGGTTAGTCCGCTTGACATGGTTGATGGTGGCTTCAATATCAGTCAACTCCTCGCCTTCATAACCCCACATCAGGAACATGCCCGTCTGGATGCCATTGGCTTTGCAAAGCTGTACCGCAGATTGGACCTGCTCCACTGAGACCCCCCGGTGCATCGAGTCCAGGATCCTTTGCGAACCGCTCTCCGACCCGATCCATACCCGGAAACAACCAAGATCCGACAGAAGCGCCACGACCTGGGAATTCAGCCGGTCGGCGCGTGAGATACATTCGAAGGGAATTCTGAGGCCGCGGCGCTCCATCTCCGCCGCATATTGGAACAGCCAGCCGTGATGGATGGTAAAGACGTCGTCGGCCATCCACAGCATGTCCGGGTTGTAGCGCCCGAGAATCCATTCAAGTTCATCGACGACAGAAGAGGGTTTCCGACGGCGGTGGGTGCGGCCATACACCGCATGGCTGCACCACTGGCAGTCGTAGGGACATCCGCGCGCGGTGATCAGAGATACCGAGCCCGTGCCGTGATGTTCACGCCAGGTTTTCAAGTAGCGTTCGATCGCCACCGACTCACGGCTGGGCCAGGGTTGGCCGTCGATATTCGGCATCTGCGCCCGGGTCTGGGTTCGGTGAACCCTGCCATCATCTCCTCGAAAAGCAATGCCGTTTACCTGGCCCAGGAGGTGGATTGAACCGCTCCTGAGAATCGGCACCAGCTCCTCAAGGGTGATCTCTCCCTCGCCGATGACAACCACGTCCGCGCCGGCCGCGAGGTATTCATCTATGTAGGCGGCAGGTTCGGGCCCGCCAACAATGGTTTTCCAACCAGCCTCTTTTGCCGCTTGAAGAATCCGGACCACGCTTCCACGGGTCATGAGATTTGCGTAAACGCCCAGGATTGCGGGTTCGCCCATCCGCAGAACCTTCAACAAATCCTCCCGGGAGGCAAAAGTCGTGTCAAAGACTTCCACGTCAAAGTTCCTTGAGCGCAAGTGCGAGGCCAAATAGAGAATGCCCAGCGGAACGTAGGGCTTCATGATCGCCTGCTCTTTGGCGTCCTCCTCCAGGAAGTAGCCGTGGGTCAAAAGCAAATCCATAACGACCACCCGTCAAACAGCGCGGAGCAGAATCTCTCCAGTGGCCAGCGACCTCTGGCCCGCAACCATTGCCCGTGCTGCCTGTTATTCACATCCCATGGCCGAGCAGGCCAGGACTGGCAGCAGTGTCGCGCCGGAATTCCTGCAGGCAGGTTCTAATTGCTCAACTCTGTTCCAGAATTCCGCGACCTGATCGGGGCCCGCCCCGGCCGCAGGCGCCGAAACATCCCGAAGTCTGAATCGCCATTCTTCCGGCGAACTCCAGGACTCCACTTCCGCATGAAGCGCATCGCGGAGAGCACGGTAAAATTCACTCGTGTAAGCGCCCTTGAACATCATTGCCAGGTCGTCACTATCCACCCAATTGCTCTTGGCGCCCAATTCCTCGCGCACTCGTTGGTAGAACTTTGTTCCGGGCAAAGGGTAGGAAACTGAAACACCGATGTCATCAGGGCGGGTCTCACGAACCATCTTGATGGTCTTCTGAATATCGGTCCAGGTTTCGCCGGGATAACCGAACTGAAGGAAGAAACCGGCGCGAACCCCGTGCCGTTTTAAATTGTCACGGGCTTTCAGGACCTGCTCGACGCAAATCCCCTTATCCATGGCATCCAGAATCTTCTGGGATCCGGATTCCACCCCCATCCACACCTCCGCGCAGCCGGATCTTGCAAGAGCCGCAACAGCTTCTTCATTGCGTATGAGGTCCGCTCTTGACTGCACCTTGAATGGGATGACGGCATTCCGCCTCCTGACCTGGTCGGCAAAACTCTGGATCCAACGGTTATTGATCCCGAAAAGATCGTCTGCAAACCAGAGATGTTCAGCCCCGAGTTTCTCGCGAAGCTGCCACATTTCTTCCGCCACTGTCTCCGGAGCCCGGGCATGGAAAGAGTCGCCGTAGATCGGTTTCGCACACCAGTTGCAGCGATATGGGCAGCCACGGCTTGCTACCAGATTGAGAGAAAAGAAACCATGCGCTTTTCGCCAGACCTGCCGGTAGAGATCCACGTCAATCAGGTCGCGTCCCGGAAAAGGAAGCTGATCCAGGTCCCGCATCAGCGGCCTGAGTGACGATCGAATCACACGCCCGTCATGATTCGGTGAGTGCGCGACGCCAGGAATACTCATAGGGTCCCGCTTCGCGCCACTGACGAGGGACTCGACGACTTCAAGCAACGTCCACTCGGCTTCACCCACGAGGACGTAATCCGCCCCTCGCGCCAGGTACTCAGCGCGGTGGTCTGAAGAATCCGATCCATGAACGACGACCTTTGCGCCGGCCGAACGGGCAGCGTCGATCATTTCGAATGCAACTTCTCGCATGCGGCTCAGGCACATCTTGGAAAGGAAATTGAAATTGTCCTCGTAGATGGCAACTACTTTCGGTTGATGCCTGCGGAGGGCTTCTGGAAATCCTTCTCTCGGGTCTTCAAGCATGCTGTCAAACAGGGCCACCGGAAAGCCCCTCTGCCTGAGCAGAGCGGCAGCATAGAGCGTGCCCAGGGGAGGGTAAGGCTGCATCTTACGGACCTGCTTGCGGTCGTAAAAAAGGTGATAGGAGTGGGTTAGCAGAACATCAGCCAAGATCATCTCCTTTTCGCGAATGACTCCATATCCCCGAGACCAGTAATTCCATCTTCAGCAGACCTCCTGCATTCCGTGACCGAGTGATTGCCCCGTCAACAACGACCGGCGCGTGACGGGCCGTTCAGTGGCCCGCGCAATCCACAGTTCCCAGGGAAAGCCGTAATGGTTCTTCTGCAACCGCCATCGCAGGGGCGTTCCGAGCGCCCTGCGAATGCCTCCCCGTACCCAGGGAACCCTTGCTGCCGTGCGGCGGATCTGGTTGTTGAGAAGAAAGTATTCAAGCATCCGTTTCAGGCGGCGAAGTTCCTCCCCCTGGAGCCACGGTAGGTGATTGCTTCCTAGATCTACGTCGGCCCACTCTTCAAGGGACCGAGGCTCGCGTACACCTCTGAGCCTGAGTTCTGGCCAAATAGGAATTCCGGGATAGGGCGTAAAGATGTTTGGAGAAAAACTGACGTTCGAATGTTTACGCGCAATATCGCTCATAATTCGGAAGGTCGCCAGCCGGTCGGTTTCCCCTTCACCTGGATATCCGAGAATCAGGTTGAAAGTCACCCGAATGCCGGCCTGTTCCGACTTACGGGCGGTCTCATACATTTCGTCGATCCTCTGATGCTTTTTGTTCATCAATGCGAGAACTTCCTGCGAGGCGGACTCCGTTCCAAAGCCCATGTGCGTCACTCCCGACTCGCCCAGGAGTCGAACCTCATCGTCGCTCATCCGGCACAACAGGTCTGTTGAGGCCTGGAACGTCCACCGGAACCTGGCTTTGGAATCGAGAAAGCCTCGTGCGATTTCGACCGCTCGCTTAACATTGACCGGAAAGTTAGAGTCGAGAAATGCGACCTCGCTCAGGCGGTAGCGTGAAACAAGTTCAGTGACCTCCTTGACCACGCGACCGGCGCTATACGCGTTAAAACGCCTTTTGTAGAACACCTGGTCCGTGCAATAGTTGCACGCGTATGGACACCCAACGCTTGATGCATAGGGCAGCTTACGAATACCTGTTATTTTTTCGTACGCGTCAAATTTGCCCAAATCGAATGCGGGGGCAGGGAGGTCGTTGACGTTTTCAACCGGACGCTCGGGATTATGGTGAACACCGCCCTCCTGCTTGAAAGAAATTCCTCGCACATTGTCAAGCGCCTTCCCTTCGCTTAGGAGGCGGGCAATTTCAACGATCGTCCTTTCCCCTTGCGCCCGAACAACTACATCAACGAAGTCTTCGTTCATAGTTTGTGCCGGCAGGAGGCTGGGGTGCCATCCTCCGAAAATAATGGGAAGCTCTGGACGAAGCTGCCGAAATCCCGAAGCAAAGGGCGTCCTCGATCTCCTGGGCCA
>OBLQ010000272.1_pt1 | contig 19270 bp, 19 predicted proteins | sample 1519881 | NCBI WGS metagenome assembly OBLQ01 (sample SAMN01911456, study PRJEB22533) | soil metagenome | biome: Soil | place: Malaysia | collected 2012-04-30 | depth DG_metagenome m | reverse complement strand
TAGAAGGTACCGATTGAACCAGGATCCCGGAGTGCCCATATGCAACTTCCTCCGTTTTTGATCGCGAGCCGACTTGGTTACCAGTACTGATGATGCGGTGCTCGGCCCATGCCCGTCACGCGTGCAGTCAGGGTCAGAGAAGGCACCACAGGACTAATTGTATCCCCGATTTTAGCAAGCGGGGATTCAGCTGGACGACATGCGTGCCTCGGATCCAGATGAGCGTCCGTCAGTGTCATCCGCCGTAAGGCTTTCACTACCACACACTGTTGCTGGGCGTGAATCTGCTTGTGGCCGCTGAGTGCTCAATGCCTCGCCATCGTAGAATAGGAATTTCTATGTCAAACGCGGACTATTCCTTTGATGTCCTGGTGATCGGCGCCGGGCCGACCGGCCTTGCGTCCGGCATTGAGGCCCAGCGCGCAGGCTTCAGCGTGGTGCTGGTGGACAAGGGCTGCCTGGTGAATTCGCTCTTCCACTATCCGGCGAACATGACGTTTTTTACCACGCCCGAGTTGCTGGAGATCGGCGACATCCCTTTCTCGACGGCCAACCAGAAGCCTAACCGGCATGAAGCGCTGGAGTATTACCGCAACGTGGCCCAGCACTACAAGCTCGATGTCCGCCAGTATCAGCAGGTGCTGAGCGTGACCGGCCATGACGGCGCGTTCCGCGTGCGCACACGCGACCGCCACGACCGTGAGCATGAATACACGACGCGCAAGATCGTGGTTGCCACCGGCTACTACGACCGGCCCAACTATATGGGCATTCCCGGCGAGGAACTGTCCAAGGTGATGCACTATTACACGGAGCCGCACCCGTATTACGACACGGACGTGCTGATCGTGGGGGCCAAGAATTCTGCGGCGATTGCCGCGCTGGAGCTGTGGCGGCGCGGCGCGCGCGTGACCCTGGTCCATCGCGGGCCGGGCATCCACAAAAACGTCAAATATTGGATCAAGCCGGACATTGAAAATCGGATCAAGAACGCCGAAGTCACGGCATATTTCAACAGCACAGTGTGTGAGATTCTGCCCGAGTCCGTGCGCCTGCGCACGCCCGAAGGGGAGCGCGTGCTGAAGAACGATTTTGTCTTCGCGCTTACGGGCTATCATCCGGACTACGAATTCCTGGAGTCGATGGGGATTGAGTTGACGCGCCCGGAGATGCGTCCGGTGTGCGATCCCAGGACGTTTGAGAGCAACGTGCCGGGAATCTACGTGGCGGGCGTGATTGTGGCCGGCTCCCGCACCAGCGAGATCTTCATCGAAAACGGCCGCTTCCACGGCAAGCAGATCGCGGCCGATTTGAAGAAAAGATCGGGGATTGGACACGGGCCGCGAATGCACGCGAAGGAACGCGAATAACCTGAGCGAATTCGCGTTTTCTCGCGCTGATTCGCGGCAAACTTAAATATCTTCTTCCAGATACTCCATGGCGGCGTGCAGGTTGTTCTCTTCCAGGAAGAGGCCCTGCACTCGCGCCCTGCCTTCCGTTGCCGCCTGGCGGGCCGCCGACTGCGCCATGGGCAGGTCCACGCGCATTTCTTCGTGTATGAACCCGACCAGTTCATCGTTCTCTACGCGGGCCACAAAGGTGCCGCCCGCATTCTGTTCAAACATGACCTGGAAAGTCGGTTGATTGTCTAGCTTCATGATGTCCAGTGTGCCTAGAGGCATGGTTTTCCTCCGTTCGGCCGCCTGGCGCGCACTGGGATGCGCGCGGGTGAGGTAGCATATAGACACCCAAAGTCTAATGCTGATTTGAGCCTGATGTAAATGTCACGTTTCACGCGCGCGGAGCGGGTCCATGCGGGGATTTGGGGCCCGGCGAAACAGCGGCATCAGGAATGGCACTGAACGCAGGCCGCGCGGCGGGAGACGGGCCGGGTGGGGTATGCTGGATGCGCAAACTTAACGCTGAATAACGGAGAAATGCCAGTTCAAATGACACGCCTCGCAATCATCACTGCCCTTTCGCTGTGTTTTGCTGCACTGGTCCCTGCGGCCTCGGCGCAGCAGCCTGTTGGGAAGGAAGATACAAAGAACCACGGCAATCTTGGCGCCTATTTCGATTTCACACGGCTGTCCACCAGCGGCGGCAGCGCCAACATGCTGGGTTTCGGCGGGCGGATCGGCTTCAACGTCCAGCGCCACCTCGTGCTGGAATCGGAACTCGCCTATGACCTGCAACGCGGCCTGACCCGCACCATTACCTCCGGTTCCGTGAGCAATACCACCACCACGGACATCAAGCTGCTGCACGGGCTCTTCGGGTTCAAGATCCAGACCACGGGCTCCACCCGCATGTTCGCGCTGGTCAAGGGCGGATTTGTGAACTTCGGCATAAGCGGCCCGGCCGGCGCGGGCGCAATCAACAACCAGATCGGCGACATCGTGAACGGCACCACCGCAGGCGTGCTCTATCCCGGAGGCGGCGTTGAATTCAACCTGGGCAAGATCGGAATTCGCGCGGAAGCGGGCGACGAAATCATGTTTCTCAGCACCAAGCAGCACAATGTCCGCGCCACCATCGGCTACAATTTCCGATTCTGACGTTCCGTGCATCCAATTCTCAGGTAAGGAAAGCAGCCTTCCGGGCTGCTTTCTTGTTTTGGTAAAGAACAAGTGGAAGTCGCCGGATCACAAAGAAGCTATGCCCTGCTTGTAGTGGGCTACGGGCTTATTGTGGCCACCGTGTGGACGGAGAATGCGCTCCAGCGGCAACTGTTCTGGATTACCGCTGCGTTCTTTCTTTCCGTGACTGCAATGGCTCTCAGGAAAACCTCGCCCCACCTGCCCAGCCTGAATCAGGCCTTGGCGATGATCGGGGTCGGCCTGCTCGTGGCCGGCGCGGTCGTCCTGGCCGGCGCGCAATTGGGGACGTTGCACGGCTTGTTCGGCGCCCGCAGCGTGCTGCTGCACTCTTCGGGATACCTCATCTGGGCTGTCATCCAGCAATATCTCCAGCAGTGCTTTTTCTTTACCCGCATTGAGCGCTTCACCCGGAGCGGGATTTTAGCTGTCTCGATCGCGGCCGCGCTGTTTGCCCTGGTCCACTTGCCGAATCCAATACTGACGCCGGTGACCTTTGTCGGCGGCTGGATACTGAGCGATCTCTATCGCCGCTACCGCAGCTTCCTGCCGCTGGGGATTGTGCATGGCATGGTGGGACTGGCGCTGGCGGTTTCCATCCCCGATCACGCGCTGCACCACATGCGAGTCGGTCTGGGCTATCTGCACTATCATGGATGAACCCGGCGCGTATGCTAAATTAGAAGAGTGTGGGCGCGTAGCTCAGCTGGTAGAGCAACGCCCTTTTAAGGCGTGGGTCGCTGGTTCGAATCCAGCCGCGCTCACCATCCACGCACAGATTTTCGCGAAACAGGTCCCTCGCTACGCTCGGGATTTCGCCTCGCGGCTCAGACGCCGCGAACCCCCCTCCTGCTTGATCCGGGTTCCAAGTCATCAATGCCAGTCGTTTTCAAGGATGGTCAGAAACTCTCCCTGCGCCGAGTTAAACGCCAACTGCACGACCTTGTATCCGGGTGGGACAAAACGAGGGTCGTTGAGCTTTTCCTCAAGATCAATGGCGTTTTTTCCGAAAATCACGATGTACCGTTGCCGATCTGATTCCATGTGCGTGTCCATGGCGTGAAAGTCTATAGACGCTTTCTCATGAGCGCAACGTGTACTGCAAACCGGTGGCTCCTCGCCTCAAGATCGGCGGCTTGCCTCGCACTTTCCAGGCCGGGCTCCCTTAATACACATCGCACACAGCCGGTGGGGAGAACCTGCGTGATTGCAGCTCTTTTTCCAGCGCGGCCGAGCACGCCATTTCTTTCTTCTTCCTCACCTTGAATTTCGGCTCCTTGTCCACGATTGTGGCGGCCCGTTGCAGCGTATTTTCCCCTTTCAGCCTGTGGGCGGTCCGGGTGATGGCGTTGGTGTAGTCGGCAAAATTCTGGCTGTGCCGGAACTGGTACCGCTGCAGGTAGACGAAGGCGTCAGCGTCGTCCTGGGACTCCGCCGCCTGCTTGGCGTCTTGCATCCTGTCTTGTGCGTTAATCTGACGGGCTTCCAGCTCATGGACCGAAGAGGGAAGCGCCCAGCCGGTTGCGTTGATGGCCCGCAGGGCCACGATCGCGGCCTTGGAAAATGGTTTAGACAACTTGAGCGCCTGGCCGAAAGCCAGCCCAGCCGCCAGAAGAAGGAGAACCACAAATGGCTTTTTCATAAACGTTTTTCTCTCAGTTATTCTGCGGCAAAATCTCAGTAAGCAGCCGGCAGACGCCGCTCATTCTTTTTTGCCCCCCTCAAATTTTCCGTGCCGCCCCTCGCCGGCCGCGAACCTGCCCGCGCCGGCGTTCGCTTCGCCCGATTGCAGCACCTTGAACCCGTGTTGCAGCTCATTTTTCTGAGCTTCGTCCCAGGACAGCGACCACTGTTCGTAAGCCGACATCCGGTCAGCGCGCAGCCCCTGCTGCGGGAATTCCGCCAGCGATCGCGCCAGTTCTATCGCGACTTCCAGCGCCTTGCCCTTTTCCGCCAGCCGGTTGACCAGACCGATCTCTAAAGCCTCTTCGGCGGCCACGCTACGCCCTGTGAGGATCATGTCCATGGCGCGGCCATGCCCTATAATGCGCGGCAGACGCACCGTGCCCAGATCGATCAACGGCACGCCCCATCGCCGGTTGAAGACCCCGAAGACCGCATCGCGCGCGGCGATCCTCAAATCGCACCACAGGGCCAATTCCAAGCCTCCCGCTACAGCGTGCCCCTCAACGGCGGCAATCACCGGCTTGTTCAGCAGGAGCCATGTCGGTCCCATCGGCCCCGTTCCGCCGGGATCCACCGGCGGCCTGCGGCCTTCGGCAATCTCTCGCAGATCGGCCCCGGCGCAGAACGTGCCGCCGGTTCCGGTAAGAATGGCCGCGTGCAGGTTCGTGTCCTGCTCGAATTCCTGGAAAACCTTGCCCAGTGTTGCCGCCGTTACCGAATCGACCGCATTGCGCGCTTCCGGCCGATTGATGGTCACGACAAGGACTTTGCCCTTGCTTTCGCGCAATACGGGTTTGGAAGAATCCTGCATGAGCGATGATCCTATGCGCGAGATGCCGATAGTTGCGCGACTTTCAGGGAGGCGACTGCCTCTGCGATCCGCTGGAGTGCCGTTTTGACCTTCTCCGGCTCATAACCCACGGTGATGCGCAGGTGATGTTCCGTGCCCAGATGGGCCCCCGGAGCCATCAGGACGGAAGCTTTTTGCCGGATGTGGTCCACCAACTCAACCGAGGGCATGTCAAAGTGGTAGCGCACAAAGGCGATAGAAGTTGCCACCGGCTCTCCGACGGAAAACCTGCCGTTTTGGTCCTTCACCCAATCCCGCAAAATGCGGTGACCTTCGCGGGAGAGCTTCTTCTGCCGATCCAGCAGCATCTGCCGCCTGCCCGGTTCCAGCGCGATTTCCGCCAGCTTCATGCTCGGGCCGGCTGCGGCGATCACCAGGTATTCGTGCCGCCGCCATAGGGCTTCAATCGTCGCGGGCGAAGCCACCGCCCAGCCGATGCGCAGCCCGGCCAGCCCGTAAGCCTTGGAGAGGCTGTTGACGCAGACCAGCTTGTCATACATGCCCCAGACACTTGGTGTCTCCGGGCGGTCGAACTCGGTGCCGCAATAGACCTCGTCGGCATGCAGCCATGCGCCGTGCCGGTCGCAGACGGCAACAATGCGCTTCATCTCTTCAGGCGACACAATGCTACCCGTGGGATTGTTGGGATTCACCACGGAGATCAGCCTGGTCTTGCTGCTCGCCAGGCGTTCCAGTTCATCCAGATCAAGCTGCCAGTTATTTTCCGGGCGAAGCTGCGCTTCTTTGACCAGACAGCCAAGATTTTTCGCCAGCCCCCAGACCTGGCGATAGCCGGGAGAAACGACGATGACCTCGTCGCCCGGCTCCAGCAGCGTGCCGGCAATCATCCAGTTGGCCTGAGCCGCCCCGACGGTGACCAGCACGTTTTTGGGCGTAGCGTTGGGATAGAGTGCTGCAATGCGCTCCCGCAGAACTGATGTACCGTTGACCTCGGGATAGTAAAGCGGCAAGTCGATCAGCGGCTGAGGACCGTCGCCGGCCAGCAACTCGCGCACGCTGGCGCACTTCACTGAGCTATCGGCCAGGTTGATTTCCACCGTTCGCTCAAATTGCGACTGGAAATACTCGAGTTCAAAGTTCTGGAAGTCCATCGATCTTACCTGGCGGTGGAGGCATCCACTGCCACTGCGGTCGCCGCCTTTTTCCGCCTGCGCCAGTAAAAATAGAATGGTACGCCCGCTGCGACAATCCCAATGCCGATGAGCGCCTCTTTAGGCCGCTCGTAAAGTGCATTGAAGAACCAGAGCCCGCCCAGGACCACATAGATCGCCGGCAACCAGGGATATCCGGTGCAGCGGTATGGCCGCTCGGCATTCGGCATCTTGCGCCGCAGGACAAAAACTCCGGCGGTCGTCATCACGTAGCTGAGCACCATCATAAACATCACAAAGGTAAAGAGCTGGTCATAGCGGCCACTGAGCGCCAGGGCCGCGGCCCATATCGCCTGCAACACCAGGCTCATCACCGGAGTGCGCCAGCGGGGGTGCACCCGCGCCAGCGCACGAAAAAAGACGCCATCTTCCGCCATGGCGTAAAAGACGCGAGCGCCGCTCAGGATGCAACTGGCCATGGCGCCAAAGCAGGAGAGGGCGATCATCAAGGCCAGCCATCGCGCCGCCCCGGAGGAGAACATGGAAACCGCCGCCGCTTGCGCCACCGCCGTTACGCCGGCGATCCCCGTCATCGGCAGTGCATAGAGATACACGGCATTGATCACCAGATAGACCACTCCAACGGTCACCAGCCCGATGATGAGCGAGCGCGGAAGATTGCGTTGAGGGTCTTTGACTTCGCCCGCTACCCATGTGATGTAAACCCAGCCGTCATAAGCCCAGAAGACAGCGATCAGCGCCACGCCGATCCCCGCCAGAACTCCGGGAGAGCCGGCCGCAGCCGGGATGGGCATGGAAAAGTGGCCCCACGATCCTTTGCCCAGCGCCAGGCCCAGCAGGATAAACGCGGCAATGGCGGCGAACTTAATCCAGGTGGCGACGTTCTGCAGAATCGCTCCCTTGTGGACACCGAAGATGTTGATGACCGTCTGCACGGCGATGGCGCTCAGTGCTACCAGGTGCCCGCGCGTCAGGGCAAAGCTGCCTAGCGTGAGCACAATGTGGCTGGCGTCAAGGGCGGGAAAGACACTTCCGAAATAGAGAGAGAACCCGACAGCCAGAGCAGCGATGGTGCCGCCAATGCTTACGGTAAAGATCATCCAGCCGTAGAGAAACGCCACGAACTCGCCATAGGCCTCACGCATGTAGACATACTGCCCGCCGGCTTCGGGGAACATGGCGCCCATCTCGGCAAACGCGAAACTCGCGGGCAGGGTGATGAGCAGGCCCAGGGCCCAGACGGCCAGAAAAAGCAGGGGTGTGCGGGTGTTGAGCGCCACTTCCTGCGCGGTGAGAAAGATGCCGGAGCCGATGATCCCACCGGCGAGAAGCAGGATGGAATCCAGCAGCGACAAGCGGCGTACGAGTTTGGGCGGTTGGGCCAAGTCAATGCGTCCTGGTTGTTCAGGTGGCTTAGATATAATCTTGTTTTCTCCTGCGGCGTCAAGGGCTTTCGCCGCGAAGTTCTGCAAGTCACGGCCGGATGCGCAAATTTGCCTGGCCTGGAGATGAACCGCGATGACCGTTAAACCTCTTTACCTTCTGGCAGACAGCCAGCTCCTGTTCTGGAGTGACAACGGCCATCTGTTCCCTTCACGCATTCGCCAGGACATGGAGCCGGATAACCTGCGCGCCGCCTACCTTGGAGCCTCGAACGGGGACGACCCACAGTTCTACGAGTTGTTTCTTGGCGCCATGCAGGTGATCGGGCTGTCGGACTGCCGCCTGATTCCAGCAGAACCCTCCGCCGAGGACCGGAAGTTCCTGGAGAGCGCAGGCCTGGTGCTCCTGTCCGGAGGCGACGTGGAACGGGGCTGGCGCGTCTGGAAGGGAAACGGGCTGAAAGAAGAGATCCTGCGCAAGCGTTACGATGGCGCCGTCATGGTCGGGGTTTCGGCCGGCGCAGCCCAACTGGGGCTGGGCTCGCTGACTGAATCGTCTCAGCCGCAGAAGCTTGATCTGTTTCGCTTCGCTCCGTTCTACGTCGGAGCGCATGAAGAGGACGATGAGTGGTGGAACCTGCGCGCACTGGTCAATCTTTCACAGATTGAGGAACGCGGCATAGGAATTCCCGCAGGCGCCGGGGCCATCTACCATCCTGACGGAGCGGTTGAGCCCGTTCGCAAACCGTTGATTGAATTTTCCAAACTGGATGGCAAGCTGAATGAGAGCCTGCTGATGCCGCCGGCGGCCGCGCCGCTTAGCCCCGCGCCGGGCTCCTGACTTTTTCTTTCTTCCGGCCTCATGGCGTTAAACTCCGCCGATTTTCCCTTGGGGACGCTCAGTGTCTTCCATTCCGCACAACCTGGAAGAGCCCGGTTCGGAGAAGTACATCGGCGTCACCGTTCTGAACATTCTTTTCGGGTTGACTGGATGAAAAAAAGTATGTCTTCCCCGAATGATGTCCTCGCGCCAACAGGGAGGTACCGCCGATGTATTGCAGCCGCACTTCCGGCGCGGATGCCATGCGATTTTCCGCCGACGCTGTCATCCCCGATTTGGAGAGTCGATTACCGCGAATCTGTTCCCGTTTCCTGCCGCAGCAACTCATTGTGGTGTTTCTCCATGAGAAAATGTTTGGATTTGTGGACTCGAGCCTCCGCATCTTTCCAGCAGGCATGCCGCTCCGGACAACGACAGCCAGGCCAGCGGCCAGTCCCACGGATTGCGTGTAAGGACCAGCGCCGCCGGAGCGGCTACCCAGAGACTCAAGCAATAGAAGCAATCCATGAGCCTGCCCCAGAAGTTCTCTCCCAGTCGCGCCCGGACGCGCACCACCACATCCGCAGGCCCATCCTCACATGCGAGCAGATGAGTGACTCGCCAGGTGGCGAGTGCCGCCAGAAAAAAGCGAAACCAGATATTTTGCAGGCTCATGGGTTGCTTCAATCAAAGGCGGGCCTGCCCCGCTCTGGAGCAGACCCGCGCTGTTTCAGACATTGACCACCGCTACAGCCAAAAGCCTGAAAATGTGTTTGTAAACGATGTTGTAGTTCCAATCCGCGAGATCTCCGCCATCTCCACCCGAAGGGTTGAAGGCCCTCGTTTCAGCGTCCAACGAGAATGTGTACGAGCCTTGCAGGGAACCCGCCGGTATATGGAAGATCGCCGAGTTTGAAACGGAGTTGTCCAAGCTTGCATCCGTGGTCCAGTGTTGAAGAGTTGAGATGCCCGATATCGGTGAGATTGAACTCCCGGCACCACAGGCCCGAGCCTTCACTGACACAGAGCGGAAGCTTGGAGCAGATACCTCGTAGGCTACCTGAATGTCGATGTCGCGGCTGGTTGTGCGCGTAATCACAGGGCAGTCAAGCGACACGCTGGTAAACGCTCCACCGCCGCTATACCGCCAGCTAAGACCGGTAAAGCCGCCGACTGGACTGGAATTGTCGACACGGATGCCTGCCGGAGCTGAAGTTCCAATGACATGCTTCGCCCCGTCGCCAATCTCAAGCGTGAGCACGTACAGGCCGTCTGGGGAGTGCCGTGTGTCCCAGTCGAGCAGGAGCAGGTCAGGGAACCAATTGTCGCTGGCGGGTAATACGTTATACCAGCCATCGTCATGAAATGACGTCCTCATTTCCTCCAACACCCCGGCATGAAAGCGGTGCAGAGGCCAGGAAAGCTTGAACGAAGCTGGCGGTGATGTGTTGCCCGTCGGGTCGGTGTATTGGTAACGGACACGATAGTACGCGGCATTCTTTACTCTATTGCAGCCATAAATTTGGAGCTCGTTGCAAAAGGGCGCCCTGCCCGGCGGATAGGGTCCAGGATCCCCGTAGAGTCCGGTAGGATGTGGCCGGTTTGGCCGCAAAGCATAGCCTGAGGCCAGATCAATGTACGAAGGATCCAGTGGCATCAGGCCGGCAAATTCGATTGCCGGTTTGTCCGCACACGGCACATCCGGAACGTGGCACGTACGGCTTGCAATCGCAATGGGGGAGGCCACCAGGGTAACGTCCGGTATGTCCCCGGAATTCCACCGGACGTCAAAATATCCTTCCGAATAGATGACTTCCTGAGTGCCGTCTCCATTCACATCCTGGGTTACGCGGAACGTGATGTCGGGAACATCAAGGATCGGGACCCATTCTGGCACAAGCACATCGAAGCAGCGAATGAACGGACCCACAAACCGTTTCAGATCGAACCCCTTCACGGCAGATGGCTCGAGGTTCATTCGTGCGGCCAGTGTGTGCCTTACGGCGTCGACATGCTTGGCTTGGTCATCCAACGCCGTCAGATGTGAACCGGTCAGGTGGAACTCCTTCGGCAAAGGAGGAGTCAACCCCGTGGGAAATGCAGCGCTGGCCAGGAGGCGCTGCCGCTGGACCGAGCTTCCGGCAACTGTTGCACTTTTTTCCAGCGCAATTAAACGCTCCACTGTGTTGGACCCCACAGTTTGCTCAAGCCGCTGCCGCACCTGCGGATTAAGCTTGGAGATGAACGGCGGCGGATCCGGAATCGGATGTGGCGGAATCGCCGGTTCCTCAGCCAGGCGGAGAATCTCGGCGAGGTTCGGTTTCACGAATATTTCTGGCAGGCAGATACGTTCGCGACGGAAGCGCAAGATCCAGTCGATTTCAAAGCGCGGTACCCAGACGCAGAAGTTGCCACAAGCATCGGTGGTGGTGGTTCCAATATCTTCACGGTGGCAGAATATGGGAAAGAACCATGCCCACGGGCTTTCCACCGGGAACAAGCCGAGAAAACTGCAGTCTGTGTCCTCTACGTGAACGGTGGCGAAGGGAACGGGTAGCTCGTTCCCGGTAAATGGGTCAAGCTTGACTACTCTGCCGCAAATGCGCCGGAACAATAAGAGTTTCGGGTCGATCTTCCAGCGAAACTTTTCACTGATCTGTGCCACGGTGAGACCGGTTAAGTCTTTCGCGTGCAACCCTGTCAGCGACGCCAGCCGCTTGACTTGCGATTTCGTGAGCGGTTTATGTTCGGGAGTCTGTATAGCAACGTTTTCAGTTTGCTTTGACATTTCCTGCCTTCCTTGTGCGTACCTTTGCGGTTCCATCTCTGGTTGTTGCTCGTACTAACGGAATGTCCTCTGACAGCGGATGTCGTCTTACGAGCAGAGCGGGTTCCAATCTCTAAAGACGTAACCCGTTCTAAATTCCCTAAAAGATGGCTGGCTTTTTCTATTTGAGCCGGTGGGAGCCGTTGTCGAGTTCGAGAGTGCTATACGGTAAGAAGTTAAAAAAGAGGGCGCTGCGATTGGCGGCGCCCTCTGGAGCGTTTCAGTGGTGGTCAGGGGCTTTTGACCGAATTCCCGGAGTTGTGCCGGAAGGCCAAGTTACAGGCCGAACAGGTCGCCATGCTTGCTTCAGCCAGCTAGCTAGTAGTGGCGATCAAGCCGCCCACCCTGCAGTCGTCAATCGAGGCAATTTGGCGGAAATGCGGGGTCGGTACAGGATACCTTTCCACGGCCGGCACCAGGGTTGGCCCGAAGACTTCAGTGCTCGTAGTGCACGGCCCGACGTCCAGGTCCTGGAGTTTCAGCTTGTCGTGTTCTGGAGAATTGGGAAAAGATCCCAGCAGCTTGTTGTTAAAGAAGTTGAGCGCGTGCGTCTTTCCAGCCACAGAAAGATTGTTGGTTGATAAGCCAACTCCCAGAAGAAAAACGCCTGTTTCCGATTGCTCGCATCTTTTAAACTCAGCGTCAAGGTGCTGGCGTGAGTTGGATTGTCCCTTGCCATGGTTCTTGCCCTTGTCCTCGTCCTCGTCCTTCTCCTTGTCCTGGTCCTTGCCCATGGCTTTCTTGTACTGATCGAACATGTCGTGGCAGGTCAGGGGCGGGGAGGCGTGTTGCTTTCCCAGCTGCGGAGAATCAAGCCTGACATTTGCGATGTTGGCGAAATCCCGGACCGTATATTCCAGAACGTGGTCCAGGGGCATCATCCCCAGCCTGCCGTCCACAAATTCTACTGGAACAGTTGCCGTGGGAACGAAAGTGATGATGTCCGGGAGCGGCAAATCCAGGCTGACGAAATACTCTTCAGGTTCCCACTTCCACTCGTGGGCATGGAGTCGGAAATCAGCGAAGCCCGCATCGATATGCGGCCCCTTGCCGCTGATTTCCAGGTTATCTTCCCGCAGAGTGAATTCATAGTGATTCCTGTGTCCAGCGCCGCCTTCGCCGCTGACCCGGTGGTTGGGTGTCGGGAAGCGAAATTCGTGCAGGCCCTCTTCATCGAAAGGGATGAACGCCTTGATCCTTTGCGGATTCTTGCTATCCAGCACCAAAGCGAAAGGGCCGTGCAGGAACACTTTGAGCGTGCCCGGTTTTGCGATGGCTGGAGGCTGAGTGTCTATTTTGTTCTTGCAGCCCAAAGCGGCTGCAACCGGAACGGCAAACATGCCCTGTAGTAACGTGCGTCGTTGCATAACCCTCTCCTGAGACGTGAAAGCCTTCTGCACACTGAAAAACGAAGGATCCGGGATTTTTCCTAAGCAGCCGGCTTTTTAATTGCTTCTGCCGGTGAGGCTGAATCCGGCCCAGTAGTAGGGCTGCTGGGAGCGCATTTCCCTGCGTACATCACGCATCGCGTCTGCGGCGGATTCCGAAGCGAGGTGAGAATAGAACTTATGAACGAACTGGGCCGTACTCCGGGACTCTACATTCCACCGGCTCGCAACCACGGTCGGTACGCCACCTGCCAGGAAAGCCCGCACCAGGCTGTTTGAGTCCAGAAGTCCCTTCCCCGCAGCACCACTGGAACAAGCTGCCAGAACCACGATCTGCATTTTTCGCAGCAGCCCGGGACTGAGTTCCCGGGCTGTCAGGAATGAATCGGGCCCCAGTTTTAAGGCAGCACCCGTTCCCATGGGAACAGCGTGGCCAAAAAAGCTCAAACCCGCTGCCCGCTGCAATTCAACCCGTAACGCAGCCACGGTGGTGGGATTAGGGAAAAGCTCGAGCTGAGACTGAATCTGCCTGAGGCCGTCGAGGGCCGTATCGTGGCCCGGCAGGTAGTTGTCTCCATCGGCCGCGGAACCATCAATGGCCACCACCCGGTCATGCGACCGCAACACGGAAGGCGCTCTTAACGCCGTTTCGGCATACAGCCCTGGCGAGTAGATAAAGGAATATTTCTCGCCGAAGTACCAGCCTTCCGGGCTTTTCACCGCCTCCAGCGGAAGGGCTGCCATCGCGTCGTCCAGTTCGATGACGATGACCTGCGAAGGTGGAAGCCGGGTGACAACCGGTTCCAGAAGCAATCTATAAAGCGGCTCCGACTGGGTTTCTTGCTTGACTGGCTGAGGCCATTGCGCTGAAGAACAGCTTTTCTCAAAGTCCCGAATGCGGGCCTTCAAGTCAGATCGTTTGATGGGAATCGACAAGCTCTGCTGGACCCTCCGGCCCCGCACAATCCACACGTGTAAGCGGTCTTCAAAGCTGGCGTATACAACCCGGTTCTGGTTCATGACGGACAAAGCATGAAACAGTTTTGGACTGGAAATTCGCAGCAGTGCGGCCAGGCGCGGCCCGCTTGCTCCGGCAAAGGTCCTGCTCCTTGCCCATTCCCAGACCGCAAGGGCCCTTTCGTCGTCTTTTTTTGCCAGTAGCACCTGCACCACACCGCTGTAAATCTCGTTTGTCGCCCGCATCCAGTGCAGCTGGCCTTCACCATTGTTCATTGCGCGAAAGGATTCATCCGCTATGCGGATTGCCTGTTCAAATGCCGACATCGCCTCGTTGAGGTGGTTCAGCTGCAATTCAACCGAACCCAGTGTTTCGTAAAAATCCAGGCGTAAAAAAATGTCTTGAACGGAAGCCACAGCAGCTACGGTTTTCAGTTCTGCAAGAGCGCGTGCGGCCTCCTTTCTTCGCAGCTCAAAGGACGCCAGTTCGATCCTCGCCGCTGAGTTGTAAATCAGGTTATTGCGGGTTGCTCCCAGCAGCGATCTTGCTTTTACAGCTTCTTCTTCAGCGCCGGCCGCGTTGTTCTCTTCAAGCAGCAAATTGGCAAGCCTCAAATAAAGAAGGGCCCGGAGTGTGCTGTCCTGAGGCGCATCGTTTTCAAAAACATGGATCGAGTGTCTGAGGAGCGCCTCGGCTGCATTGATGGCATCGATGTTTTTGGCGCATTGCCGCATGACTGTGTAGAACTGATACAGCCTCTCCCCGGAGTAGGCGCCCGCCCAATATTTGCCTAGTCCTCTGACCGATTCCTTCCATGCGTCCGCATATTTCCCTCGTAGCCGCAGCATGCTGGCGGCCAGGCCAATGATTCGCAACCGCAGCTCCGGGAAATCAAAGTGGTTGCTTCCGGCAATCCTGTGGCTTTCTTCAAGGCTGGCATCGACCAGTTGGAAATTTGAAGATAGATTGGCGCATGTGGCTCTCTCGAGCGCCACCTCTCCTTGCAGCCATCGGTAATTCGTGTGGACCAGAGACTCCCGCAGCCGGGTTGATCGGGCAAGGCAGTTTGTTCCCTCGGCGCTCCGTTGCAGCGCGTACACTTCCTGGAAAATGGCCATCAACTCGCCTGGGCGATTGTGGTGCTCGGCGAACAAAGCGGCAGCACGGCGCGATTGTTCGAGAGAATGGAAGTGGAGGTCATTCTGGCCGGCAACGTATGCCTCACTGAGAGCTTGCACTGCAGCAAGATCATGTGGGCCAGTGGCGCTTAGAAAATCCTTCCACCAGGTGTCGTGATGGCGTCGCTCCATGACTTGGGCGATAAGCGCTAGAGATTGCGCATCCTTACCAGAAGGATTGGAGATGGCTGGTACGATCCAGCCGGCAAGAGCGAAGCCCTGAAATTGCTCTATGTCGCTCAGCACGTTCAATTCAGAACTGTGTCGCAGAAGGTACGCAGGCCGCCTGAAATCTGACGTCTTGGGTGGCGGCAGCTTCTCCTTCGCCTTGCGCAGATGGTCTCGCGCTTCCTTTGCCCAGGAGCCCGAAGAACGGTCCTCTGCAAGATATTTTTTCCAGTTGGCCACTGCCAAATCCCAGGCCTGGATCTTTTCGTAGGCAATGGACAGGTCAAACAACGCCACGGCGCGCTGTTCAGACGTAAGATCGGGGCGCTTGAGAACTTTTACCAGCAGATCGATGGTTCTTGTCAGGTTGAGACCGTCACCTGCGGCACCTCGTTCAAAGAAACTAACCGCCAGGTCAATGTCCAGACTCGGATCGGTGAGGCCCTGGGACCGAGCTTCCTCAAACGCTTCCTCGGCCGTCTTTGCCGCGCCCGGACCGGCCAGCAGGGCCAAACGCCCCTTGATCTGCAGCCACTGCGGATCTAATTTGTCGCCAGCCCCCAATTTTTTCGACAGTTCACTCGTGGCGCTCAACAGCATGGGTCGTTGAAGGTCAAGCCCATCATTGTCGCCCAGAGTCTTTGGCAGGGGGCGGTAGTCGCCATGGTCGACTGCGGTGAGGCGCATCTCGGTGGTACGACGTTCCGCATACGCGGCTGCAACTCTTTGGTTTTCCCGGTGCAGTTCCCATTGGGCGACTAACACCGGCCCCCATTGGAATGAGGCTGCTGCCACCAGCACGGCCACCAGGCCACCCACTACCGGTCGCAGTCCAGCGCTGGCCACCCAGGCACGAATCTGGTCCCCCAGCCGTGGGGGTGGAGCGGGCCTGGGGATTCTCCCGGCAATCTCGCGGGCCTTCCTTCTCTGTGCTTTCGTTGAGGCGCTGGGTATGTCCTGGATCAACCTCTCGATTTCAGGTGAGATCTCATCGGAAAACGCCTCGAGGTAACTGTTCAGCAGGGGGCCACAGTGGTCACATTGGGCAGCGTGTTGCAGCGTGCGATGGACGAGCTCAGGAGGCGCGATATTGGCGGCTACTTCGCGTACGATCTCTTCGCCAGGACAATCGGGGTATGGCTCTTGTCTCATACCGGCAGCTTCCAGGGACTTGAGTTGAGCGCGTTGCCATTGCAACAACCTTTCCAGGCAATCTTGGCACCCGGATAGGTGCGTCTCCGTCGGCTGGGGACATTCTCCAGGACTGGTATTCGCACATTGCTGAATTTCTGCATCGCTCAAATGCCCGGATCGCTGATTCACCGCCTGCGCGCCCCCCTTATCTTCAATCAAACGTAATTCAGTTGCGAATCCCTATCGCGAAGTCGCTGAGTTCAAAGGCAATACTTCCTGGCAATCCGTGCAAGCCGGGCAACCGTGTTCTCCACTGTCTTGGTGCCCAGCATGTACACACGGGCAAGGTCTGAAGCCGTCACCCTGGAGCCGTAAAACAGCAGAAACATGGCGATGTCCCGAGTGTGATCAGATTCGGCGTGAATCTGTTTTTCCAGGCACCGGGCCAATTGCCCTAACAGGATTTTGCTCTGCACTGCGGCAGCAGGATTTTTTGGGTCCGGAATGTCGTGAACAAGGTCGTCCAGTTGATCTTCCTGGCTGACATCGCGGCGCTGGGCGCGCCATTTGCGCACGTAGTCCTGTGCGACCGTGGATGCGGTGACCCGCAGCAAGCCTCGAAGACTCCCTTCATGCCGCCATTCAAGTTTCCGAAGAGCTCGGAAGTCGTTGGCCAGAACCTTGTGAAGAGTGTCTTGCCACAAGTTCTCCAGCACCTCGGCTGTTGGCTGAAAGCATGGACGGATGGTCTTCGCCGTCACACCGGTAACAAGGCGTTGGAACCGGCGCAGAAACTCGACCCAGGCGTCTGTGTTGCCTTGCAGGCACAGATCCAACAATTTTCGATCTAGAATTTCTGGCCAGTTCATTTCAGGCGTTCAGATGGCGAAAATTCTAATACCAACCAAGCCGGTGACACCCATCTTTTGCAATCTTTTTTGATGAGCTACTTACACTAATGTTTTGACGGACTTATGGTCTCTTTCAGGGAGCCTTGCCATGGGTTCCTCTAGCTGGATAACGACCTGGCAAAGGTGGGATAAATATCCGAGAAGTTAAATCTGGCACGGCCTAGTGCCTTCTAAATGATCCACTGGAGCTCGCGACAGCCACAATTTCGTGCTCCGCCGCAGGCCTCCGGTTGAATTTTCCAAATTGGATGGCAAGCTGAATGAGAGCCTGCTGATGCCGCCGGCGGCTGCGCCGCCTAGCCCCGCGCCGGGCTCCTGACTTTTCTTTCTTCCGGCCGCATGGCGTTATACTCCGCCGATTTGCCCTTGGGGACGCTCAGTGTCTTCCATTCCGCTCCGCGGCGGTGCTTTCCCAAATAGAGTATCTGGCCGATGTGATAGGCCGTGTGCATCAGGCTACGGTTAATGGCTTGCATCACCGTGTGCGGTTCCTGGCGGATATAGATGGTGCGGGTCAGGTCTTCCGGCTTGAGCGCCTTGATGGCTTCCAGCACCCGGTCAAAACTCTCGTGCCATCGCCGCATCAGGGCTTCCCGCGTGTCGGCTTCGCCAAGGATGAACTCCTGGTCCCGATTGCGGTCCGGCTTTTCGCCGTCGGTGGTGAGGAAGTCCGTCCAGCGTGAGCGCAAGTTTCCCGCCACGTGCTTTACCACCAGGGCCACGTTGTTGGATTCGGGATCAGGCAGGTAGAAGAAGTCCTCATCGCTGAGCTGCGTTAGAGCGCCTTCAGCCATGCGCCGGTAGCCGCGAAAGCCACGGAAGGCCTCGTCGAGATAAGCCGCTGCAATGGTATCGTTATCCGCCATGGCGGCTAGTTTACCAGCTTGCCATCTCCGTATTGGAACAATGCGTTTCCGGGGTTCCTCAAAAAACTTGCACCTGTTTTCCGGAGCCCTGCGTATAGACAAGTGAGAGCGCAAATTTTGGACGGTCAACGACAACTTCGGTTGCAGTCAGCTCTGGCGCAATGCGCCAGTGGCGAGCATGCGGCTTTTGCCGACATCGTCCAGGAGCATCAGTCCATGGTGTTCAGCATCGCCCTGCATTATCTGCAGGACCGCGGGCTGGCGGAAGACCTGGCGCAGGAGGTCTTTCTGGAACTGTACCAAAGGATCGCGGGCATCGAGTCGCCCGATCACCTGGGCCGCTGGCTTCGCCGCGTGACGGTGAACCGCTGCATCGACCATGGACGAAGGAAGAAACACCGGCGTGAAACTGCGCTGGAGGATTCGCCCGAGCCGGTTTCCCCCAACGGTGAAGCCGATCCGCTTCTCCTTGGGCGGCTGCAGGAAAGCCTGGCGGCCTTGCCGGAGAAGCAGCGCATGATGGTGGTCCTGCGGTATCAGGAAGGGATGGGGCCGGCGGAGATTGCTGAGCTGTTGTCGGTGCCGGTCAACACCGTCAAGAGCACGCTCCACCGCACGCTCGATGAACTGCGCAGGAAGATGACCCGCAAGCTGGGAGGGATACGTTATGCCTTTTTCTGAAGACGATTTGCGCGCGGCCCTGAAGCGGAAAGACCCCGGGCCGGGATTCACGCAACGCGTGATGGCCCATGTAGCCCAGCAGAATGTAGCCCAGCAGGAGAAGAGCAGCGCTCCCGCAGTGAGGCCTTCGCGCGGCTGGTTCACATGGCTGCGGACGCTCAGGCTGTATCCGGCGATGGCAGCGGTTGCAGCCGTCCTGGTTCTGGCTGTTGCGAGTTGGGTGGGTTTTGAACGGCATGAGCAAAGACAAAAGGCCATGCAGGCTGAACAGGAGGCGATCCTGGCGCTCAGGATCACGAACGCCAAGCTGAATCACGTCTTCCAACGCGTGAAGCAGTCTGAGGCAAACGATTCCGAGATTCGGAGAGAGGTGTTATGAGACTTACAACCACAAACGGAATATGGCGGAATGTCGCCCTTGCCGCTGCGCTGGCTTTTGCCGTGCTGCCGGCCCTGGCCCAGAACGCCAAACTGGAACTGAAGAACCTGGAGAAACTCAGCAGTAAAGCTTCTGAAGTGAATGACGTCACGCTGGATGGCGCGATGCTGGAACTGGCCTGGAAGTTCATACAGGCCGATGGCGATCCTGAAGCGGCACAGCTCAGGGACGTCCTGAAAGGCTTGAAGGGGATCTATGTCAAGAACTTCGAGTTTGACGCCCCCAATCAATATTCACAGGAGATCGGAAGAG
>OBLQ010000271.1_pt1 | contig 19270 bp, 15 predicted proteins | sample 1519881 | NCBI WGS metagenome assembly OBLQ01 (sample SAMN01911456, study PRJEB22533) | soil metagenome | biome: Soil | place: Malaysia | collected 2012-04-30 | depth DG_metagenome m | reverse complement strand
AGCGTCTGCCTTCTAAGCAGAGGGTCGGGGGTTCGAATCCCTCCGGGCGCGCCATCTTCTCGTGAAATTCGGAATCGTCGCGGACGTCGAGCGAGACTTCGTCGCTCACAACGCCTCTGCCGAAGACTGTCTGGCGCGCGAGATCGAAGGCAACGGCTGCAGCTGCATTTTGAGCGGACCAGTGCGCCTGTCCCAAGGGACAGGTTTACTCGCTGTGTTCGACCTGTACGCAGGTACTGTTTCGCTGTGCTGCCGGAGGTTGTAGGTTGGGCGAGGAGCCGGACATACACGAGTTAACGGTCCCCTAGCTCGATGTCGGCCAATCGAATCGCAGGAGCGACGAATATGAAAAGGTCGTGGTTCTCACTATTGTCGGTGCTCGGGCTTCTTCTTTTTGTACTCAGCCCCCTGTGCATGGCGCAGTCCCTCAGGCCCGGGACTGAAATCAAAGTGCGCCTGCTGGATCGACTGAACACCGGCGAGACCCAGGCAGGGCAATCATTCTCAGCTACCTTAGCCGAGCCCGTGCGTTCGGGTGGCCGGACGATCTTTGCAAAGAACGCCAAAGTCAGCGGGCAAGTGATCGAAGTCGTAAGTTCGGGACGACTCAAGCGGCCCGCCTCCATTTCGCTGCAACTGACCAGCGTCGGGAGGACGGCCGTTCAGACCGAAGTCTTGCAAATCGATGGCAAGTCTCATGCGGGACGCAACACCGCGCTGATCGGCGGTGGAGCGGCTGCCGGAGCGATTCTGGGAGCCATCGCCGGCGGAGGGAAGGGAGCGGCGATAGGTACCTTGGTTGGGGCGGGTGCCGGCACAGGGACAGCCTATGCGACGGGCAAGCAGGAGATCGCACTGCCTGCGGAAACGGAGCTCACATTCGCAGTGGCGGGAAATACGTCCGCGGAAGCCGAAACACCGTCCCCGAGCGCCAGGGTATCCGAAACACCGGCCCCGACCGCTCGGCCGAGTTCGCCGAACTGGCGCAGAGAGCCGTCGTACGCCGACCAGGATGATGACGATTCGGTTATGTTCTCCCAGCGCGACCAGCGAATCATCCGCGCCTATTTCGATTCTGACGACGAAGATTTGCCGCCTGGCCTCGCCAAGCGGCATGGGAATCTGCCTCCGGGTCTCGAGAAGCATCTTCGACGCGACGGCACATTGCCTCCGGGCCTTCAGAAGCGCGTCCGGCCCTTTCCAGAGAGACTCGATCGGCGACTGAGGCCGCTGCCGGGGGGCTACTCGCGCGCGGTCCTGGAGAATCGAGCCATGATTCTGGCAGGCGACGGCCGAATCGTGGACATCATGTTCATCTACCGGTAAGTTAGCGCCTGGCGAACTCAGTTCTGAACGTATAGCTGGAAAAACGAACCGCCGCCTTCGTGAAAGACGCTTCCAACGTCCTCGCGGAAGACCATGATCGGCTTGCGATCGGTCTGCGGCACCTGAAACGCTAGCCAGCCTTCGACAGATTCTCCGGATCGGAGCGTGCCGCTCAAGGCCGGAGCCGGCTGCATCGTGAGGGCCGGAGCCTTGTATTCATTTCCAGCGGCGGACATGGCCGTGAATTGATTCTGACGCAGTGTGTAATTGTAGTGATGCGGCGAAGTCCGCGCGGAAAACTCGAACCGCACGCGCGCCAAGAGAAATTCGAAGCCGGGCTTCGGCGGCGCGTTTGAAGCGCTGGCTCGCTTCAGGGTGTCCCACGCCTTTGAGCCGCGGACGATTTCGAGGACGGTAATGCGAGCGTCGTAGAGCTCGTCGCCGCCATCGTACTGGTTGCCGAATCCAATGATTGCGGTGAAGGGCAGGCCGACGGGCTGGGCATGGGCCGGGGAAAACGCCTGCGCGGAGAGCGCCGAGGGAGCGAGCAGCGCTACAAGAGCAAGGATGGCGCAAAGTCGCATTCGGGTCAGGAACCTCAGTCTATACTCAGTCGCGGAGATGGGTAAATCAAGCATGCCGCCATCGGCGGCTTCGGGGTACAAATCCAGTGTGGCGAGGCGTTTCTCTCTGAGAAAAGTTGAGACAATAAGAGATGCCTCGTCGCCCGCCGCGGCGGAGACTCCTCAGAATCACATCGTTTAGCATTTCTCGGCATGCCGCCGAAAGGCACTGCAGCGACCTCAATGGTTAAGAATTCCCCAACTGTCATGTACGGCGAATACGCTTCAATAAAGCGCTGTCGTTTCCGGGGCTGAATTCCCGGCCTCCTGAAGAGAATTTGCACAAGCCTTGAGGACGCGACCCTAGGCGGCTGCTTCAAGGATTGTGACCACGCAGGCGGCGAGATCCTTGCCGATAAGTCCTCCGCCGTTTTCGGCCAAGCCGATGCGCGCCTTGGGAACTTGAATGGCGCCAGCCTCGCCCCGAATTTGGAGGCATAGTTCATTAAGCATCATCAGCCCGGTCGCGCCGATGGGATGTCCTCGCGAAACTAGGCCGCCGGAGGGATTTACGGGAATCCGGCCGTTGCGCGCGGTGGCGCCGGAAGCAGTGAAGGGACCGCCCTGGCCGCGCGGACAAAACCCGAGGTCCTCAACGAGGTGGATTTCGCCGAACGAAGCGGCATCATGCAGTTCGACCAGATCAATGTCGGCAGGCGTCAGACCGGCCATGCGATAGGCGCGGCGGGAGGCGAGCACAGGAGCGCGGTCGTCCTCCCAGGAGCCGTCGGGGCGTCCACCGGCTACGGCGTGGCCGCGAACGCGCACGGCGCGGCCGCGGACTTCCGGCGGGCGGCTCTCTAGAAATTTGCGTGAGCATACAAGCGCGGCGGCGGCAGCGTCGCCAATGGGAGCGCACATGGCGCGTGTGTGCGGCTCGCTGACCATGCGGTCGGCCAGGACAGCTTCCACGTCCATCGGGAAACGATATTGGGCGCGCGGGTTGCCGACCGAATTGGTGTGGTTCTTCGCGGCGGCGCTGGCGATCTGCCGCGCGGTCGTGCCGTAGCGAGCCATGTGCGTTTTCGCCAGCAGGCTGTAGATGTCCATGGCGATCGAACGGTCCGGGCTGCGCTCAAAGCGGCTGCCGCATTGGGCGGCGACTTTGTCGTACATGTCGAGCCAGTCCTGCGGATCAAGCCAGTCGGTGCCTTTTTCGAGCCGGACGAAGAACTCGGCGCGACGAGTAGGGTCGTGCATCTTTTCCATCCCGATGGCCAGGGAAACTTCGCACTGTCCGGAGAGAATTTCCTTCCAGGCGCCATTGAACGCCAGGCTGGCACTGGCGCAGGCAGCTTCGACATTGGTGGTCGGCACGCCGGGTGGAAGCAGGCCTTCGCGAACCAGAGGCAGCAGGCAGACTTGCCCTTTCACGTTGGGCTGGCCCCAGAAGTCGAGCATCATGTTGCTGAACCAGACGTGGCCGATGGCGCCGCCGTCGAGCTTCGCGTCCTGCAGGGCTCCGAGATAAGCCTCGCGCACCAAATCTTTCGGTGAGCGTTCGAAGAAACGCCCGACAGGCGTGCTGTGAATGCCGAGGATGTAAACCGCGTCGTCCATCGCCATGCTCCTCCACTTCTTTTTGGCGCAACTCGCGAATGTTACGTCGAACGGCAGGGAATTGGCAATGAGGCACAAGGGGTGGCGTCAGATGTCCCCGCATGAATGATTGTGCTGGCCATGTTGACGCAATAGTGGTGGAATGCGGGCCGGAAACCAGCGAAAGCAGGTCAGTTCGGTGGAGTTTTGGCGGGAAGCCGCTAGAAGGAGAATACGCCCGGGGGGAATTATGAAGCTGCAGAGAGCAGAAATCGTTCGTTGCGTCATAGGGATCGGCTGGTGGATCGGGACGGCCGCGTTGCTGGCGGCGCAGGCGCCTTCGGGGCCGCCGCGCGCACCGGGAATCATGGCTGGAAATATTGCGACATTCACCGCAGACCAAGCCGCGCGAGGCAAGAGCGTATACGCCAACAGCTGCGCATCGTGCCACGGCGGCGACCTGAGCGGCGGGGAATTCGCGGGTTCGCTGAAGGGCGTCACTTTCAGCCAGAACTGGGGCGGAAAAACGGCCGAGGCCCTGTTTACGTATATCAGCACGAAGATGCCGCCGGCGAGTCCGGGAACGCTCGGGGATCAGGCGTACGCGCAGCTTCTTGCCTACATTTTGGCGGAAAACGGCGTCCAGGCCACAAACACGGAGTTGCCGACGGATCCAAAAGCTCTCACAGCGATGATTGTGCCGAGAGGCGCGACGCGGCGCGCGGGCGCAATGATGCCTTATTCGCCGCTGGCTCCGCCGCCTCTGCCGGTGAAAATCCCGAATCCTTTGGACACGATTACGCCGGTGACGGACGAGATGCTGCAGAATCCGCCAACCGGAGATTGGCTGCTTTGGAGAAGAACGTACAACGATCACGGATTTAGCGCGCTTAAACAGATCAACAAGAGCAATGTGAGCAGCCTGCGCGTCGCCTGGGCGTGGTCGCTGCCAAACGGACCGAACGAAGCGACGCCTCTGGTCCACGACGGCGTCATCTTCGTGCACGGCTACGGCGATCACGTGCAAGCGCTCAACGCCGTGACGGGAGATCTGCTCTGGCAATACTCGCGGAAGATGCCGAGCGACGCCCGGGTCATCTTCAAGCGCAACATGGCCATCTATCGCGACCGGCTGTTCGTGCCCACTTCGGACGACCACGTGGTGGCGCTGGACGTGAAGACTGGAAATGTGATTTGGGACCGGGAGATCGCCGATTACAAAAAGGGCTGGCAGGTCACCGGCGGACCGCTGGTGGCGAGGGGCAAAGTGATGCAGGGTATCGGAGGGCAATCGCCGGGGGGCTGCGCCATCGTAGCTTTGGATTTCGAGACGGGCAAGGAAGCGTGGCGCTTCTACACGATCGCGCGGCCGGGCGAGTACGGGGGCGACAGCTGGAACGGGCTGCCGCTCGAGAAGCGGAGCGGCGCTTCGGTCTGGACCGCGGGCAGCTACGATCCGCAACTGAATCTCGCGTACTTCGGCACCGCACAAACGTACGACACCGGGCCGCTGCTTCACCCGATCAACAAGCCCGGCATTACGAACGACAGTCTCTACACCGACACGACGCTGGCGTTCAATCCGGATACCGGGAAGCTCGTCTGGCACTTCCAGCACGTGCACAACGATCAGTGGGACCTCGATTGGGCGTTCGAGCGCCAGTTGATCAATCTGCCGGTGAATGGAGTGAGTCGGAAGCTCGTGGTCACGGCGGGCAAGATGGCGCTGTTCGACGCGCTCGATGCAGCGACGGGCCAGTATGTGTTTTCGAAGGATCTGGGACTCCAAAACGTAGTCACAGCAGTTGATCCGAAAACCGGCGAGAAGACCATCAATCCCGAGGTGGTCGTGGGAGACGGCAAGCCGCACACGATTTGCCCGCATCCGGGTGGCGGCAGAAACTGGATCGCAACTTCGTACGACGCGCGGACGAAGGTCTTGTACGTTCCGATGGAGGAAACGTGCATGGACCTGATTCCCGCGCCGCCGGGTGAGCGCGGCAACCTGACGTCGGGCGTCAACTGGTTCATACGGCCGCGACCCGATAGCGATGGCAACTACGGCCGCGTGGAGGCTTTGGATCTCGAGACGAAGAAAGTTCTATGGATCGACCGGCAGCGCGCGCCGCAAACCACGTGCGCGCTCGCCACGGCGGGCGGCATTGTTTTCGCCGGCTCGCTCGATCGTTACCTCAAGGCGTATGACGCCGCGACGGGCCGCGAGCTGTGGCAGGTGCGCTTGAACGACGTTCCGAACTCCTGCCCGATCACTTACAGCGTCAGCGGGAAAGAGTATTTGGCCGTCGGCGTCGGCGGCGGCGGCCCGATGACGGCAACATTCCCCGTGCTTGTGCCGGAGATCGAGAATCCGCCCGGTCACGGCGCCGCCATCTGGGTGTTCGAATTGCCGAACGAACATTCGTCGAAAACCGGCCGTTGACGCGCTGCACTGCCGGCTGCGCTACGTCCACTTGTCGATCGAGACGCTGACGGTGTAGCTCAGGCTGCCTCCCTGGAAGAACGCGTTGGTCTGCCCGCCGGTGACGACGACGTTGATGTCTCTCTCATGAGGCCAGCGCGGGATCATCGCGTCGTCCGGCATCTTGTACCAGGTGGCGTAAGGCTCCATTCCCTTGAGGGCGCGCGGGTAGTCGAAGCCATAGGCAAAGTCGCGGCTCTTGTAGTCCTTCACGCTCTGGACGGTGTTCTTGTAGAGCCACGCGACCAATTTTTCGGGCGTATCGTAACCGCGTTCGTGCAGGCTCTGCGCGATCAGCGGATCGACCACAGCCAGCCCGCCGAAAAATCCGGTGAAGACGCTGAAGAGATCGCTGATCTGTTCTTCATACTTCGGCGTGTCGGTGCTGGTTCCCTTTGCGCCCTGCCCCGGGCAGATGCCGAGGCCCCGGAAAAGGCTGACGACGTTTTCCTCGGCCTTAAAGCCCTTCTGCACGTGGAAAGGAGTCCATGGGTTGGCCGCTTCGTTTTCGGCCATGACGAGGTTGTTGTAGTTGAGATTGTTTCCCTGCGAGCCCATGTAGGTGTCGCCGGGAATGCCGCCATTAGCGAGATTTCGTGTGAGGATTGTCCAAGCGCGGCCGATCGTGGCGTTGGATTGAGCGAACGGTCCCATGGCGCCGATGCCGTAGTTCATCTGGAGCTTGTCGCGAATCGGCCCGTTGATCACGGCGGCATAGGCGAAGGAGTTCGTCGAGCTCATCAGTGCGGGCGTGCCGGAATAGGCAATGGCCAGAACGACGGGGAAGTACTCCGGCCGACAGCCGGCCATTACCGCGTTGACGGCTACCTGCTTGACCGTGTATTCCCACGGCGCATAGGCGCCGCCCGCCATCTTGCCGACGACTTCATCAGGCTTGTGGCTCGTGCCCTTGAGCATGGCCGCCACTCGTTCTTCCGTCGGAAGAACGACGGGGAGAAAGTCCGTCATGCCGTTGTTGAGATAGTATTCGTGGAGGTTGTCCGCCGTATCCGTGAAGCTGGACGCTCCCGTGGAAGGAGTGATCGTGCCGGTTTTCTTGTCGTCGTCGGATAGAGGCCGCGTGAGCGCGTCCACGATCTCCTTCATCATGGGCTTGCTGCTGACGGGGTCGTCGCCTTCGACATACTTCCAAAGCTCTTCGGGTGTCTTGCCGGCGACAGGATGAGGAGTGAAGGTAATGCGGATGTGCGGCATTCCTCTTTTTGCCGCGTTCAGGATGGCGAGTTCCTCAAACGCCCGGGTGACGACGGGAGTGGTCGGGACGCCCAGCTTTTCGACGCTTATGCAGTGACCGACGGTCGCTGGAGTGCAGGTGCTTCAATGACCGACGGCCATGATGGCCGCGTTGCCCTTGGCCTTGATCTCCTTCCACAGCGGTGGGTCATCGTCAAAGTACGGACCCGTTTTTCGCCGGAAAACGACCGTGACGCTGGGCATATTCTGGTTGAACCATTTCTCCATCTCGTGCAGCAGAAATCCTCCGCCGGGGAAGCCGGTGTCCACCAGGTAGACGGTCTTACCGTCCAGGCTGTCGAGCCGCGGGGCCATGGGAATGAGCTGGATGGGCGGCGGTGTGCCCTTGGGGCTGAGCGCCGTGATCTTGCCTTCGGCTGAAGCAGTCTTCGAGGGGCGCGCATGCGACTTCGACTCCTTCGCGTCAACGGACGCGCCTGCAAGCAAAGCCGGGGAAAGCCCGAGGAGCGACAACATTTTGCGTCGATTCATAAACCCACCTCTCCGTGGAATCCCTATATCCGACAAACCCGTTGCGCGGAACGGCCCATTTATAGTCCTGTCGGGGGCGAAATTGCAATTTAGATCAGCAGAATCGTGATACCAGCGGGCTGGAGGTGAACCGAGAACTCTCGCGAAAAAACAGAGCCCGGAAGCGGTGGCTTCCGGGCTCGTAGATAGCGCAGACGAAACGTGGTTCAGGGCTGATTCGGCTTGTGAGTGGCCTCCGGGGCCGGGGCGGCGTTCCGCGGAGCAGCGTAGGGCGAACCGGGTATGGGCATGTGCGCATCCAGCGCGAAGGTGTAAAGACGGCTGTGGCCGCCGCGGCCCGCCATCACGGAGACGTACTGCTTGCCGTCAACCATGTACGTTATCGGATTGGCGAACTGCGGAACGAGTCTAACGGACCAGAGCTTTTCGCCCTTGTCGGCGCCGAATGCTCCGAAATCCCCAATGTTCGAGGCGGCGAAAACCAGGTTTCCAGCCGTTGTAACCGTGCCCCCTCCGTTCCAGTTGGGGACCTCCCACCGCGCAGCCTGTGTCACGGGGTCCCACGCGAGCAGGAAGCCTCCGGAGGTCGGTGGCGGAGCCGTATTTTGCTGCCCCGGGGTGGGCGTCGGGAACTTGAACGAAATCCCCCAGTCGTAGACGCCGACTTCGGGCTTGAAATTCTCATCCTGCTGATAGCGGAAGGTGCTGTTCAGGGCGGCGACGTATGCAAGTTTGGTAGTGGGATTGAACGACATTGACGTCCAAGCGTGGCCACCCGCCGGCCCGGGCGCGACGGTGACCACCTTGCCGTTATCGCCATAATGCATCTCGGGGAGGTATGCGGGCCGCCCGGTTTTCGGGTCGAGGCCCGACGTCCAGGTTACATTCACGTAGGGTTTGCCCGAAATGAACTGGCCGGTCTTGCGGTCCAGCACGTAGAAAAACCCATTCTTGGGAGCCTGCATAAGGACCTTGCGCATTTTCCCATTGATCTTCAAATCCGCAAGAATCATACCCTGCGTGGCATCGTAGTCCCATTCGTCGCCGGGCGTGGTCTGGAAGTGCCATACGTACTCGCCGGTGCTGGCTTTGAGCGCGACAATGGAACAGATGTAGAGATTGTCTCCGCCCTTGGGGCTACGAAGATTCCGAACCCACGGCCCGCCCTGTCCGACGCCGATGTAAAGGAGATCGGTTTCGGGATCGTAAGACATGGAATCCCAGACGTCGCCGCCGCCGCCCAGCTTCCACCACTCTCCGGTCCAAGTCTTCGCGGCGCGCTCCATGGCCTTGTTCTCGAACGGCTTGGAGGGATCGCCGGGTACCGTGTACCAGCGCCAGATCTGCTTGCCGGTCTCGGCGTCGTAGGCCGTGACGTAGCCTCGCGTGGCATACTCGCCGCTCGCGTTGCCGATGATGACCATGCCCTTGACGATGCGGGGGGCGCCGGTCACGCTGTAATCGGAATTGACATCCGCTGTCTTCACTTCCCAAACGATCTTGCCAGTTTCGGCGTCCAGCGCGACAAGCCTGGTATCCAGCACGCCGACGTAGACTTTGCCGTCGTAGACTGCAACGCCACGGTTCGCCGGACCGCAGCAGATGCTGGGGCCGGTGCGGACCTTATCCGGCTTGCCCACCGATCCCGCCGGGAAGTTCGGGTGAGGAATTTGCGGATCCCAGCGCCACTTGAGTTTTCCGGTACGCGCGTCCAGCGCGAAGACCACGCTATAGGTCCCGGTGGCATAGATCGTTCCATTCGATACGATCGGTGTGGATTCGATCGTCCCGGGCTCGTTCCCGGCGTCGTACCACCAGGCCAGGCCCAGGCGGCTGACGTTGCTCGCATTAATTTGATCGAGCGGGCTGTAGTACGTCTCCGAGTAATCTCGGCCGTGCGTCAGCCACTCGTCGGCATCCTTGGCGGCGTTTCGGAGCGCATTGTTGTCTACAGGCTTGGCTTGTTGCGCCATCGCCACGCAGGCCGAGAGAACTAAGACCAGACCTACGAAGCACTGCTTGATTGCTTTTGATATTCGCATTTGGGTGACTTTCCTCCCGTTATAGATGAAGGCAGAAACGGCGATCCCAAGAATCTTTCTGCGGCCGGCGATGCGAGCCGCCTTTACACCTTCGCGCTGGATGCGCACATGCCCGTACCCGGTTCGCCCTACGTTGCTCCGCAGTAGAATAAGCCGGCCCAACCGCCAGCAGACCAGCCGCACCAACCGAATCACCCCTGAGGCACGTTTCGTCTGCATTATCTACGAGTCCGGAAGCGGCTGCTTCCGGGCTCGGATATAGCACCGATTAAGCGCATCTCAGGGTTGATTCGGATTGTGAGTGGCCTCCGGGGCCGGGGCGGCGTTCCGCGGTGCAGCGTAGGGATTGGGCGGAATCGGCAGTTTCCCGTCCAGTGCGAACGTGTAGACTCGCGCTTTACCGCCGCGACCCGCGAGAACGGAAACGTACTGTTTCCCGTCGAGCATGTAGGTTGCGGGATTTGCGAATCCCGGGAAGAGTTTTGTCTCCCAAAGTTTCTCACCCTTGTCGGCGCTGAAAGCCGCGAAATGCCCGTCGGCAGAAGCAGCGAACACAACATTGCCGGCCGTGGTCACCGTACCGCCACCGTTCATCTCAGGGACGCGCCAGCGTTCGGCTTCGGTCGCGGGATCCCACGCAAGCAAGTAACCTTTAGGAGGACCCGTCGGTGGGGTCGCCGGTGGCGGTTGACCGGCTTTGATTGGAGCCGTAGGCCTCCGGAAGACGATTCCCCAGCTGTACTCTCCAATTTCGTACTTGAACTCTGGCTGCTGCAGATAAAAGAAGCTGCTGTCCGTGGTGGGAATGTAGACCAAACCCGTATGGGGGTTGTACGACATTACCTGCCAGTTGTGCGCGCCTCCCGGGCCCGGCGAGACGACCACACCCTTGACGTAGTCACGAATGCCAGACTCTTCGATGGGCCGTCCAGTTTTGGGATCAAGACCCTTTGCCCACGTGACCGTTGCGATCGCCTTGCCGGAGATAAATTTTCCGGTCTTGCGATCGAGGACGTAGAAGAATCCATTTTTGGGGGCTTGCATGAGGACCTTGCGCATTTTCCCATTGATCTTCAAGTCCGCAAGAACCATGCCCTGCGTGGCGTCGTAGTCCCACTCGTCACCGGGCGTGGTTTGAAAATGCCAGAGGTATTGGCCCGTGGCGCCGCGAAGGGCGACTATCGAGCAGATGTACAGGTTATCTCCGCCTCCGGGACTGCGAAACTTCTGCACCCACGGTCCGCCTTGACCGACGCCCACGTACACGATGTCGAGGTCGGGGTCGTACGTAATGCTGTCCCACGGGTTGCCGCCCCCGCCCATTTTGTACCATTCTCCGGTCCAGGTCTTGGCGGCGCGCTCCATGGCCTTGTTTTCGAAAGGCTTCGATGGATCGCCGGGAACGGTATAGAACCGCCAGTCCAGCTTGCCGGTTTCGGCATCGTAGGCCGAGATGTAGCCACGGACGGAATATTCGCCGCCTGCATTGCCGATCAGGACCTTGCCGTTGGCGATGCGCGGCGCGCCGGTGATGCTGTAGTCGGCATTTTCATCCGCCGCCACAACGTCCCACACCACCTTACCCGTTTCTGCGTCGAGAGCGACCAAGTGACCGGTCAGCGTGCCGATGTAGACTTTCCCGTCGTAGATGGCCACGCCGCGGTTGACTGGACCGCAACAGACGCTGGGGCCGGTGCGGACCTTGTCGGGCTTTCCCGCGGATCCCGGCGGAAAATTGTGGTGGCTAATCTTCGGATCCCAGCGCCACTTTAGTTTTCCCGTGCGTGCGTCAATGGCGGAGAGCACGCCCCAGGTAACCGTGACGTACATCGTGCCGTTAGCGACGATCGGAGTACCTTCCACGGTGCCGGGTTCGGAATCCGTATCGTAATACCATACGAGTCCGAGCTGTTTGGCGTTGTCCGCGTTGATCTGCTTGAGCGGACTATAGTGAGCCTCCGAGTAGTCGCGGCCATACATCAGCCACTGATCGCCGTTCTTGGCGGCGTTCTTCAGCACGGCATCGTCGACGCGCTGAGGCTGCTGAGCCATAGCCGCGCAAGCCGAGAAAACTACGATCAAACCAACAAAAAATTTGCTAATTGCATATGATGCTCGCATTTCGGGGATTTTCCTCCCGTTATAAATGAGGGGGAAACGGCGAGACCAAGAATTCTTGCTGCGTCCGGCGATGCAAGCCGCCGGGCGCACGGGATGCCGCTTCATCCTTTACGCCCACTTGTCAATCGAGACGCTGGCCCTGTAACTCATATTGGCGATCTGATGATACGGGTTCGTTTCGCCGCCGACGACCACAATATTGAATGCATCGGCCCGCGACCACTTGGGCACCACGGAATCGTCCGTAAGGCTGGCTGCCGCCGGGCCCATGGGCGGTCGGCTAAACAAGCTGGATTTCAGGTCCCCCACGGTCGCGGTGGCATTCTTCTGAAGCCAGGCGGCGAGATCTTCCTTTGTCTTGTAGCCCAAGCCGACCAGCCCCTGAGCGACGAGTGGGTCGCACACGACAAGGGCCCCGAAGATGGTCGCGAACGGGATGCAGTTGTAAGCCATTGCTTCGTGATAGAGCGGAGTCGGTTTTACACCGAGCCCCTTGCCGCCCTGTCCTTGCTGGATGCCAAATCCGAAGAACAGGCTGACGACGTTCTCTTCAGCTTTGAAACCCCTCTGCACGTGGAAGGGCGTCCAGGGACTATCCTTCTCGTTTTCGGGAATAATGAGGTTGTTGTAATTGATGATGTTGCCCTGAGAACCCATATAGGTTTGGCCGGGTAGTCCGCCGTTACACAAGTTTTTCGATAGCAGCGTCCACGCGCGCCCGATCGTGGCGTTCGGCTGGGAAAACGGGCCCATCGCACCGATCCCATAATTCATGTTGAGCTTGTCGCGAATTGGGCCGTTGATGACCGCGGCGTAGACCAGGGAGTTCGTCGAACTGAACACCGCGGATTGACCGCTCGACGCAAGTGCCAGGATAATCGGGAAATACTCAGGTCTGGCCCCCGCCATCACGGCGTTGATGGCCACCTGTCTGACGTTGTACGACCACTCAGGAAAGGCGCCGCGCGCCGGAGTCATTTTGCCGACCGGCTCGTCGGGATGGTGGCTCGTGCCCTTCAGCATCGCGTCCACTTTTTCCTGCGTGGGCAGAACGATGGGCATGAAATCCGTCATCCCGTTGTCCATGTAATACTGCTGCAAATTATCGAATGTATCCGCGTAGGTGGGCGGCCCGACGGGAGGCGTGATCGTACCTGTCTTTTTCTCATCCGCGGTCAGTGGCTGGGTGAGAGCGTCAACGACTTCCTTCATCAAGGGCTTGCCGGTGACCGGATCGTTGCCCTCGAGATAGGCGTACATTTCCGCGTCCGTCTTGCCCCATATGGGATGCGGGGTGAAACAGATGCGCTCGTCCGGCATTCCTCTGTTCGCGGCGTTGGTTTTCGCCAAGTCTTTGAACGCAATCGTGACCATAGGAGCGGTCGGGATGCCCATCTTTTCCAACGTCATGCAGTGACCAACGGTCGCTGGGGTGCAGGTGCTTCAATGGCCGATCGCCATGATGACGGCATTACCCTTGGCCTTGATTTCGGACCAAAGCTTCGGGTCATCGTCGGCGAATCCCCCCGCTTTCAAGCGAAATACGGTAGTCACGCTGGGCATGTGGTTCTTAAACCACTTGGCAACCTGGTCGAGAAAGTGATCGGCGCCCGGGAATCCGTCCGAGACGAGGTAGATCGTCTTGTTGTCGAGGCTGCTGAGGCGGGGTGCCATCGGAATCAGCTCGATGGGAGGGGGCGTGCCTCTCGGGTTGAGGGCCTCAATCTTGGCGTCCGCACGTTCCGCGCTCTTGGACTTTTTCTGGGCCTCGGCGTTCGTGCCGACCAAGAGTGCCGGCGAAATGCCCAGCAGCGACAGCATCTTACGTCTGTTCATGACGTGCTTCTCCTTTGCCCCGGGGTAGACGTCCGCAGTCCCTTGTAGCTCATTTGAGCGCGGATGTTATCGGCGGAGTGCAGCGATGTCAAGAAATTGCCTTCTGTCAGCGTTCGGTGCCAAGTTGACAAATCTCTCGCCTCTGTTCTATGTTGAGCCGATTGTCCCGCACGCGCGATTTCCAGTGCGGAGGCGACCGCGGTGCCGAACGAAACCGAGGCCCTCCCGCTTCAAAGCGAGCTGGTTGATTGCGACCATCCGATCCAGGGAACCTGCTTCACGACGGGTAGACGCGCCCAGCGGGGCTGCCGTTTCAGCAAATTTTTCATGGCGTTCACGGGCACGAAGCGACGCGACTAGCTCGTGTGGCGCTCCCGGTGGCACAGAGGATCGAATTTGACGGAAGTGAAAATCAAAAGGGGCCGAAACTGCGGCTGATGAGAAAACCGCCGTTGTGGTGAGCGGGCATTCAGCGAATTTTGTCTGGCGCGCAGGGGGAGGAAGATGCTAGCGACTGGAAGATCGCCGTATAGCACAACGTTGATGTCAATCCTGCAGTGGACGCAGCGGACCCGCGGGAAGAAGGGTACGACCCCGCGCCACGAGCCAAAGTTGGAGACTGGCCGCGTATACCAGGAGAAAGGTTTCGACCAGCCCTGAGCATGATTATCGACTCTCACCAGCACTTCGTTCGTCTTGCCCGTCACCCGGAAGTGGAGGGTTTTCGCCAAGCGCAGCTTTCCGGAAAGAATCCCGATGTCCTCCCCGACATCTCGGACGCCGACGTTAAAAGGAGCCTGGAGCAGGTTGTCAGCTTGATGGGCGCGCGCGGCATAGATGTCGCATTTGCTTCTCCCCGTGCGAAAGCCATGGCGACCCATGAAGGTACTGCAGAACAGAACGCCATCTGGGCCGATCTCAATAACGGCCTTATCCTTCGCGCCTGTCAGTTGAATCCCAGCCGCTTTGCGCCGGTCGGCATGCTCGGCCAACATCCTTCGTGCCCATCCGAGCAGGTGGCGAAACAGATCGAGCGTTGGGCCAAGGAAGGTTTCATCGCATTCAATTTTGATCCCGACGGCACGGGCGGCCGCTGGCAAAACCAGCCCTTCACCGGAAAGCACAATTATGCGGTTTTCGAGGCGGCGGAGGGGCTGGATGTGCCGCTGGTGCTGCACGGCAGCGAATCGATCAATAAGAACTTTCCGCATACGGCTGTTCAATATTTGGTCGCCGATATTACGGGTTTCGTGCAACTCATGATGGCGAAGGATTTATTCCGGGATTTTCCGCGTCTTCGCTTTCTGATCCCGCATGGCGGCGGCGCGTTACCGTGTCAGATCGGGCGTTGGAGGGCGATCGCGAAGCACAATAGCTGGCTCAGCCCGGACGAGATCCTCGGCAACGGCTTCGTCTTCGTCGATACCTGCATATACAACCGCCTAAACATGCAGATGTTATTCGACGCTGTCTCGCTCGACAACATCCTGTTCGGCTCGGAATGCGATGGTGCGTTCCCCGGCGTGGTTAACGAGGAGACGCACGATCATTACGACAATACGCGGCGCTATGTTGAGGATTCGAAGCTGAACGCCGGAGACAAGGCCCGGATCTATGCAGTCAACGCGCGGCGCGTTTATCCGCGTGCGAGCCGGTGGATTCAAGCGTAGCGGCGGCTAGGCCCCGGCGGAGCATCTGGGGTTCCGGGCGCCCCCGCTTGTGCACCGATCGACGCCGGGCTTTCGCACCTTCTAGAATCCGAAGCCGAACTTTGAGATAGGTGCCATGGTGGCTGATAAGAAGAGAACCGCAACGTGGTCGAGAAAATAAAACACGGCGAAGCGTACCAACGCGCCTTTCCGCTTGTGACGGAGGAGTTTCTATGAGCAAACCTGTAGTGATCCGGAATGTGGAGAAGCCGCCGCAGGATGTGGTCGCCGCACTCGAGAAATACGGCGTGGCGACTGTGCACGAGGCCCAGGGGCGCACCGGGCTGCTGGCTTCCTACATGCGGCCGATCTATCCCGGCGCAGCCATCGCAGGGCCTGCGGTGACGGTATCATTGCCGCCGGGCGATAACCTGATGGTGCACGTCGCCGTCGAGGTCTGCGCGCCGGGGAACGTGCTCGTCCTTGCGCCGACCTCTCCCTGCACCGACGCCTATTTTGGAGAGCTGCTGGCAACCTCGGTGCGCGCGCGCGGGGTAAAGGGCCTGGTCATCGACGCAAGTTGCCGAGACGTTCGCGCCCTCACGGAAATGAAATTCCCGGTTTGGAGCCGCGCCGTGAGTTCCCAGGGCACGGTGAAAGCATCGCTCGGATCCGTAAACATTCCCGTAGTGTGCGCGGGTGCACTGATCGAACCGGGCGACGTCGTCGTCGCGGACGACGATGGCGTGGTTGTCGTGCGGCGGGCCGATGTGCGCGAGGTCGCGGCCGCATCGGAACAGCGGCTGCGCAAGGAAGAGTTGATGCGCGAGCGGCTTGCACGTGGTGAACTTGGTCTGGACATTTACGGCCTGCGGGCGAAAGTCAAGGAACTCGGTCTCGAGTACAAGTGAAAAAGGGGCGACCCGGCCGCCTCGCGACAGACGATTACGCCTGGCACGCTAGTACGCGGCGCCTGGCTGAACAGCGCGGTCGGTTCACACTCATGCGCAGAGCTGCATCATGACGACCAAGCCATTTCAGCGAGTTGCGATCGTCGGATTCGGCGAGGTCGGGGGCATCTTCGGTCGCGATCTCGCAGAACGCGCCATCGACGTATCGGTTTACGACATCTTGCTTCAATCGCCGACCGCGCGAGAGGCCATGCTCACCAAAGCGCGGAACTGCAAAGTGCAGGTCCGGGAGAGCCTCCGCGATTGTCTTCGCGATGCGGAGCTGGTGATTTCGGCAGTCACAGCTTCCTCGGCGGCGGAGGTCGCAGAAGCAGCTTCGGCGATCCTCGGATCAGGCCAAATCTATCTCGATATCAACTCGGTTTCGCCCCAGACGAAATCGCGGATGGCCGATCGAATCGGCCGGGGCGGTGGACATTTCGTGGAGGCTGCCGTTATGGCGGCGGTTGGGCCGCAGCGGCTGAAAGTTCCCATGGTGCTCGGCGGGCGCTACGCAGCCGAACTCGCTGCACAGCTCGCGGCCATCGGCATGAACGCGCAGGCAGCAAGCGAGCGAATCGGGGTCGCTTCGGCCGTAAAGATGTGCCGCAGCGTGGTGATCAAGGGGCTCGAAGCGCTAGCGGTCGAGAGCATGTTTGCGGCGCGGCGCTATGGTGCCGAAGAGGCGGTTTTGGCTTCGCTCGCGGCCACTTTTCCCGAGATGGGTTGGCAGAAGGAACTGCCGGACTATCTGATCGGTCGGGTCGCCGAACACGGCCGGCGCCGGGCGGCAGAGATGCGCGAAGCTGTCGAAGCGCTCGGCGACGTTGGCATCGATCCCCACATGGCTCGCGCCACCGCCGAACTCCAGGATTGGTTGGTGGACGAAATCGCCGCGCGCTCGCTCGATGCTCGAAGCGAGAAGAAATTTTCGTGGCGCGCGCTGGCTGACGCCATTGCCGCGGCAACCAAATCAACCCAGCGAAGCTGATTCACTCGTTCGATTCCCCCTAGAAAAGCCAGAACCGCTTGCGTCGGCGTGCGCGCCGCGGCGCGCGGCGCGCCCGATCTCCGCCGCCGTCGATTTCGGGCACATACGGTAGGGGCCGGCCTTCGAACGCCGCAAAAGGATTGTCCACAAGCAGCGCCCGGGCCACTTGCTCGCCATACGTCTCCGCCAGCCGCTCGAAGGCCTCCTTTAAGCGCAGCGGGCGTGATGTGACGTTGTGCGCATCGCTCGCGACGAAGTGAATCGCTCCCGCATGCAGCCACTGTTCCGCCATTTCTTGCGCGGAACGGCCGAATTTGCCGAACAACGATTGCGCTGTCACCTGCGCGTAGCAGCCCTGGCGCAACCAGGCGAACAAGCGTTCGGGCTGCGCGCGCATCAGTGGATTGCGCTCTGGATGCGTGATGATCGGATGCAGTCCCGCGAGTTGCATTTGGTGCAACGCCTGGTCGAGCGATGGTGGAATCGAGTAATCGGCGAATTCCACGAGCAGATAATTCTTCTGATTCAGCGTGAAGCGCGTGGAGTCACGGCGGATGTCTTGGAGATTTTCAAAGCTGAGGTGAAAGTCGCAGCCGGTGGCGAGCACGATACGGCCTTCGAATCGGGACTGAATTTCGTCCCGATGCTGTTTGACCAATTCGGGGACGAAACGGTAGTTCGGGCTCGCGTGCGGCGTGGCGATGACGTGGGTAATCCCGTCGGCAATGGCCATTTCCACCATGGCGCAAGCGACTTCCATCGATTGGGCACCGTCGTCGAGTCCCGGAAGTATGTGCGAATGAATGTCGACCATTATCGAGGGAGAATAGCGCAGCCGGAACGAGATAACAACGCGCGAACCGTTGCGATTACCGCAGAAATGTGACGCAGCCTGTGGGATTTCTCCGGAGCCTGCGATACACATAGCTGCACAGGCGGCGTCCTACCACTTGCTGTGGTAGAGGAAGAACGCGCCAAGCAGCGTGAGCGCCGCGCCGTAGAGGAACTCGAGTTTCTCCGCCTGCGTGCGAATCGCCACCCGCGCCCCTGCCCACGACGCGGGCACCGATCCCAGCGCGATCAAGCCCGCCACGCCCCAGTCCACATGCCCGAGGTAGGCGTGCATCACCGTCCCCGGCACGGCCAGCACCGCCGAGACGGCCAGCGAGCACGCAAACGCCACTTTGATCGGCTGCCGCAGGAATTTGGCGTAGCTCGGCGCATAGAGAAACCCTCCCGAATTCGCCAGCAATCCCGAAACCACGCCGATGCCCGCCGTCACCACGCCCAGGCGCGCTTTCCAGTGCCGGGGCTTTTCTCGCACGTCCAACGCGCCGCCCCCGGCTTCGCGCAACGTCGCCTTGCGCCGGCGCGGCACGAGGAACGACAGTCCAAACCCGAGCACCAGCAGCCCGGTGCAGAATAGAAGCGGCCCCGCGCCGGTGTACTTCGAAAGGTAAGCGCCGAGCAGCGTGGTGGGAGCGCCGACGGCAATGCTCCACCAGAAAATTCCCCAGTCCATCATGTCGAGCTTCCAGTACTGCGCGGCGGCGATCAGTGTTCCCGGGATGGTGGCGGGAAGCGGAGCCACCACGGCTACAAACCCTGGATAGCCCACCAGGCTCAGCAGCGGCGTCGCGACGGCGCTCCCGCCCTTCCCGAAAAGCCCTCCGAGAAAGCCCACAAAGATCCCGATCACCAGCGCGTCCAGGCGGTGCCAGCCCATTTAGTTGTCTGCTCCTCGGTTCCTGCGGTTCGTGTGCGGGCCTTTTTCGAGAAAGGGTGCGATGCGGTCTTTCTCCGAGATGTTTGCTCCGCGTTCCATCTTCGCCGAAGTCGGCTGCGCGGGCAACGGTTTCGCGGACAATTTTGCGGCGCTGGGGGCCGCCCGCGGAGTGTCGATTAGAATGGGTTGCTCTCCTTTGTTTTCAATGGGTTAGGCGCGTTTCTAATCGCCGGAGTGTCGAT
>OBLQ010000270.1_pt1 | contig 19276 bp, 12 predicted proteins | sample 1519881 | NCBI WGS metagenome assembly OBLQ01 (sample SAMN01911456, study PRJEB22533) | soil metagenome | biome: Soil | place: Malaysia | collected 2012-04-30 | depth DG_metagenome m | reverse complement strand
GCGGAGGCCGGGACGTTAAGCTACTGAGCGAGCGCTCTCGCGCAGACGCCGCGGGGACCGAACGCGACGCCGCCGGAGCGGGTCGCGCTCGAAAGCCGCGCCGAGGTGCCGCTCGTGCTGGACGGGAGGCCGCCCGTCGTCTTCCCCACCGTCGATGTCAATGCGAATGGCCGCGGTCCCTACCGGTTCGCCGTCGAGACGGGGTCCGGGGGCGTGGTGATCACGCCGGAGCTCGCTAAGGAGCTGGGGCTGAAGCGGACCGGGGGCGACGACCAGTACCCCGAGTACCGCCTGGACTCCATAGAAGCCGGCGGCGCGCGATTCGAGGGCGTCGTCGTCACCTCGATTCCCCTGCCGGGGCGGAACCTCAGCGGCTTGCTCGGGCTCTCGTTCTTCCACGACCTGCTGACGACGATCGACTATCCCCATCATCGTCTCGTTCTGGAGCGCGGCGCGCTGCCGGCACCCGACGGAGAGAACGTCCTTGCCCTGAAGAGATCGGGGGATTTCTGGCAGGTCCCGATCCGCATCGGCACGGCGAAGCTCGACGTCGTGCTCGACACCCGGGCTTCGTCGGCCCTCAGCTTCACGCCGGATGCCGCGGAAGGGATTCGGCTTCTCGGCAAGCCCGTGAAAATGGGCATCGTATCGGGAGCCGCAATCGCCCCCACGCCGATGCGGCAGGGCATGCTGGCCGACGCAGTCCGGATCGGCCGGTACACCGTCACCGGCACGCCGGTCGCCATCCACGACGTGCCGCCCGGATTTCCCCAGCGCGTGATCGGCACCCAGATCCTCAGCCACTTCGCCGTCACGCTGGACCAGCGCCAGGCTCGCCTGCGACTGCAACGGGAGGACCGGACGCTCGACCTGACCCCGCTGCCCCCCGCAACCTCCGCACCTTCCGATCCCAACGCCCGGTTCGCGGAGTACGCCGGGGTCTTCGGCGTCCGCACCATCTCGGCTCGGGGAGTCGATCTCTACCTCCAGCGCACGGGCGGGCCGGAGCTGCGTCTCGTCAAGGGGGCCGGCGACCACTTCGTGATCGACGGCATACCCGGCGCGGACGTCCGCTTCATTCGCGACGACCACCACCGGATCGTCGCGCTAGAGGTCAGTCAACCCGACGGCAGGTGGGAGCGCTCGGACCGCTCGCACTGATCCGGTGCACCGGCTCCGTCCCCGACACCGGGGTCGCTTTCCCCCCGTCCCGGCTCGAACCGAATCGATCCTGCACGCCCGGCAGGCTCGCCGAAGTCCCTAGCCCGTCCCACCCGGCCCGGGCGCTGGGATCTCTCGCTGGGGCGGCCCGAAGGGCGATCCGGCCGCTCTCGCGCCCTGCGGGCCTCCCGCGGAGGGGCTCCATTCGGCCTTCGGTTTCGACGGGAGCAGGGGGCCGGGGCAGTCCGCGACAGTGGATCCGGGGACCGGATCAGCGTAGTTTCCTGGCTGCTTCTGCAGGTTCCAGGGGGGGACCAGAGGGCCTGTCGGGGGAGCCAGACTTCCATGGACAGAAAGACGACGGTTCGGACACTTCTCGTGGTCCTGGCCGGGGCGTGGGTGGGTGCGGGGATTCTTGTCGCGGCGGAGCAGCCGGCGCTGCTGGGGCACCACGTCGACCAGCAGCGGATCGCCGACGGGGAGATGAGCCTCTACGAGATCCGCTCGGCCGGGCTGCGCCTCTTCACGACGCCCTTCAACAAGCTCGACGGCTACGGCGACGGGCCGATGAATCCGGCCGACCCGACCTCGCCGGGCGGGCGGCCGACGCTCCAGGGCAACGGCACCTTCCTGCGGGTCAACGGCCTCGACGCGCAGAGCTGCCTCGAGTGCCACTCGCAGATCAGCGCGGCGACGTCGCCTCCCACGCTCGGCATCGGCGGCGTGGGCGGGTCGAACAGCAACGCCATCATCATGCCGACGGAGATGAATCCTTCCGGCTTCCCCCTCGTCAACGGCATCGCCGACATGAACGGCCGGTTCGCGAACCCGCCCTTCGTCTTCGGAGCCGGCGGCGTCGAGCTCCTGGGCCTCGAGATGACGGAGGATCTCCAGCGGATCCGGAGCCGCGCGCTGGCCAACCCGGGGGTCGTCTACGAGCTGATCACGAAGGGCGTGAGCTTCGGGAGCATCGTGGCGGACGGAAACGGGAACCTCGATCTCTCGAACGTGCAGGGCGTATCGGACGACCTCGTGATCCGCCCCTTCGGGCGCAAGGGGGAGTTCAACAGCCTGCGCGCCTTCGACACCGCCGCGGTGCAGTTCCACCTCGGCATGCAGCCCGTCGAGGTGGTCGGCGAGGGGGTGGACGACGACGGCGACGGCGTCACCGACGAGATCACGGTGGGAGATCTCTCCGCGCTCGGCGTCTTCATCGCCACGGCCGATCGTCCGGCGATGGCAAGCCTGACCCCGTCGGCGACCCGGGGGTTCGCGACCTTCAAGTCGATCGGCTGCGCGGACTGCCACCGGCCCAGCCTCGAGACGGAATCGACCGTCCTGCCGCTGCGCTACCCCGACGTGCCGGACCATCCCTTCGACGGCGTCTACTACCGCATCGACCTGACGCGCCCCCCGGCGAGCTTCGAGCGCAACGGCTCCGGAGGACTGATCGTCCCCCTCTTCGCGGATCTCAAGCGCCACGACATGGGGCCGGGCCTCGCCGAGAGCTTCGCCCTCGCCGACGAGAAGACGAACCGGGAGTTCACGACCGCGCGGCTGTGGGGCATCGCGGACTCCGCCCCCTACCTCCACGACGGACGGGCCACGACGCTGACCGAGGCGATCCTCCTGCACGGCGGGGAGGCGCAGACTGTCCGGGACGCCTTCGCGGCGCTCGACGACGCGCACCGCGACGAGGTGCTGGAATTCCTCCGCTCGCTGCGCATGCCGAGGCACCCGCTCCAGCAGCTTCTCCGGTCACTCAGGCGAGGCGGCTCGAACGGAGGGACCGCCCTGCCTGGCCGCGAGGCCCCTTCCGCAAATCCTCAGCGGCGAAGCCTGGGCCCGGATCTCGGCGGGGGGAGTCAGTGAGGCTAGGCACCGCATACTGCCCGTCGTAGCCCCGCGCCGGCGGCTCCGGGACCGTGTCCGGCAGGGCGGCTCAGCCTTCCTGCGCCTCCAGCCAGCGCTCCGCGTCGATGGCGGCCATGCAGCCCGTGCCCGCGGCCGTGATCGCCTGGCGATAGACCAGGTCCTGCACGTCGCCCGCGGCGAAGACACCCTCGACGCTCGTCCGCGTCCCGGCGTGCGTCTTGATGTAGCCCTTCTCGTCCATCTCGACCTGCCCCTCGAAGAGCTTCGTGTTGGGCTGGTGGCCGATCGCGATGAAGACGCCGCCGATGGGCATCTCGGTGACCTCGCCGGTCCTGACGTTCTTCAGAGTCACGGCGCGGACCTTCTGGTTCTCGTCGGCGAGGATCTCCTGGATGACGGAGTCCCAGATGAAACCGATCTTGGGGTTCTTCTCCGCCCGGTCCTGCATGATCTTCGAGGCGCGAAGGCTGTCGCGGCGGTGGACGACGTGGACCTTGGTCGCGAACTTGCTCAGGAAGTTGGCCTCCTCCATCGCCGTGTCCCCGCCGCCGACCACGATGAGCTCCTGCCCCTTGAAGAAGAAGCCGTCGCAGGTCGCGCAGGCCGACACGCCGTGGCCCATCAGCCGCGTCTCGGACTCCATCCCGAGCAGCTTCGCCGAAGCGCCCGAGGCGATGACGACGGCCCGGGCCTTGTGGACCTTCTCGCCCACCCACACGCGGAAGGGTCGCTCGGAGAAGTTCACCTTCGTCACGTTCGCCGTGACGATCTCCGTGCCGAACCGGGCCGCCTGCTCGCGGAAGGCCGCCATGAGGTCGGGCCCGAGGATCCCCTGCGGGAAGCCGGGGTAGTTCTCCACGTCCGTCGTGATCGTGAGCTGGCCGCCGGGCTGCTGGCCTTCGAAGAGAAGAGGGTTCAGGTCGGCCCGCGAGGCGTAGAGGGCCGCGGTCAGGCCCGCCGGGCCGGAGCCGATGATGATCAGGTTGCGCACGTCGTCCGCCGATGCCATTTCCAGTGCTCCTTGGTTTTCGCCCGTCTTCAGGGGGGGCCGGTTTCCGGGAGAAGGCTCTCCGGATGGTTTCCAAAGCGGGCTTCGATTCCCGAGCCGGGGCGGGCGCGGGGCTCCGGCCTCGGAACGGTGAGTACTTAGGATAACAACAACGCCCTGTTCCCGCCCGTGGATCCTCGCCAGGATCCGGCTGCGGGAGGGCCGTTACCTCGGAGGGGAGGCCTTCCCCCCCGGGGCGGCTCCCGGCTTCACGACGCCGTCGGCGACGGGAGAGTCGGAGACGGAGACCAGGCCGTTCTCGAGCCGCACCTCGTATCGGGCTGCTTGACCTCGAAGCGCCACGTGCCCTGCCCGTTCTCGAGCCGCACCTCGTATCGGACGACCGTCGCCTCGGGGAACTCCGGCGCGCAGCCCCGCCGGACGTCGAACTGCCAGAAATGATATGGGCAGGTCACGACGCAGCCGTCGAGGATCCCCTCGCCCAGCGAGCCTCCGGCGTGGGGGCAGCGATCGTCGATGGCGTGGAAGCGGCCGCCAACGTTGAAGAGCGCGACCTTGCGGCCGTCGACGAGGACGGTCTTGCCGGTCCCGGGCGGGATCTCGTCGGCCCGGACGACGGGGTGGAACCGGCTCACGCCGGAGCGGCCTTCCGACGCCACGCCGAGTCGAGGATCCGCTCGACGACGGTGTCGTAGTCGATGCCCGCGTGATCCGCGATCTTCGGATAGAGCGACGTCTCCGTCAGTCCCGGCAGCGTGTTCACCTCCAGGACCCACGGCTCACCCGCCTCCGTCACGCGCAGGTCCACGCGCGAGTAGCCGGCGCAGCCCAGCGCGGCGTGCGAGCGGGCGGCGAGCGAATGGACGCTGTCGCGCACGGGAGCATCGAGGGGCGCGGGGACGAGATAGGTCGTGTCGCCGCTGAGGTACTTGGCGCGGTAGTCGTAGAAGCCGGACTTGGGGCGGATCTCGACGCTTCCGAGCGCGGCGCCGTCGAGGATGGCGACGGATATCTCCCGGCCCGGGACGTAGCGCTCCAGGATGACGTCGCCGTGGTGGCTCGCGGCCTCCTCCAGCGCCTCCGCGAGGCCGCCGGGCCCGCCGAGGATCGTCACGCCCACGGTGGAGCCCTCGCAGGAGGGCTTCACGACGAGGGGGTAGCCGAAGCCGGGGTCCCTGGCCTCCTTCGCCGAGCCGCGCGCCACGACCTTCCAGTCGGGCGTCGGGATCCCCTCGGCGCGGAAGAGCTCCTTCGAGCGGACCTTGTCCATCGCCAGCTCGCTCGCGCGCACTCCCGAGCCCGTGTACGGGATCTTCATCGACTCGAGCCTGCGCTGGATGAAGCCGTCCTCCCCGCCCGTGCCGTGCAGCGCGTTCCACACGACGGCGACGCCGGCCTCCCGCAGGAGCGATTCGATCTCGCCTTCGACCTTCCAGTCGAGGGCCACGGCGTCGTAGCCCTTGCGCTTCAGGGCCGTGAAGACGCCTTTCCCCGTCCGGAGCGAGATCTCCCGCTCCGCGGATATGCCTCCCATGAGGACGCCGACTCTCTTGCCGATCAGCTCGTCGCGCATCATTTCCGTCGCTCCGCCGGGACCCTCAGCGCGGGGCGTGGTCCGTGACCTGGCTGGTGGCTGGATGGCGGCCTCGCGGCGGGCCGCCGTGGATGGGTCGCGGGTCACTTTATGCCCCGGGGATGGAGCGGGCAAGCCCGGAAACCCGGGCCGGACCCGGCCCCGGGTCCGCCAGAGATCGGCCCCAATCGCCTATACTTGGCCCCGTTCGGGGCATGCCCCTTGCTATTCCTGCCTGTTGCGGTGCTCCCGAAAGGCGCCGAGCGCGGTGCCGGACCGCCCGATGTGTCCTACGGCGCAGCCGGCCTGCGGCATAGTCCGCGCGAGGAGGCAGGAGACGATGCCGGTGCGATCGATGGGCGAGGAGACGATGACGACGTCAGCCTGGGAGCGGAAGCTCCAGTCGCTGGAAGCCGAGTTCCCCCAGTGGGAGAAGACGAAGGACATCGTCGATCAGCTGATCGACCTGATGCTCAACTACCGCCAGTCGGGCCACCCCGGCGGCTCGCGCTCCAAGGTCCACGCCCTGCTGAGCCTGCTGCTGTCGGGGTCGATGCGCTTCGACCTGCGCCACCCGGACAAGACCTTCAACGACCGCTTCGTCCTCATCGCGGGCCACACGATCCCGCTCGTCTACGCCGTCCTCGCGACGCTGCACGAGTCGCTGCGGCTGCGCCACGCCGAGACGGGTGACACCCGTTTCGCCGTCGCCAACCCGGAGCGCTGGCAGCTCACCTGGGAGGACCTGCTTCTCCTGCGCCGGAACAAGGGGCTGCCGGGCCATGCCGAGTTCGAGGGCAAGACGCTCTTCGTGCGCTTCAACACGGGCCCGTCGGGCCACGGCTTCCCGCCTGCTGTCGGCATGGCGCTCGCCCTCAAGCGCTCCGGCGCCGAGGGCGTTCGCGTCTTCGCGATGGAGGGCGAGGGCGGCGCCACCGCGGGCGCGGCCCACGAGTCGATGAACTCCGCCTGGGGGCTCGGCCTCGACAACCTCCACCTCCTTCTCGACTGGAACGACTACGGCATCGACACCCGCCCGGCCTCATCGGTCGTCTACGGCACTCCCGAGGACTGGCTGGGCAGCGCCGGCTGGCGCTGCTACGGCGCAGAGCAGGGCTCAGAGTGGGGCCCTGCCTGCCGCGCCATCCTCCAGGCGGTCGAGGAGCCCGATCCCGCGCAGCGCCCGGCCGTCGTCTGGTTCCGTACGCGCAAGGGGCGCGGCTACGGCAAGTACGACGCCGCCTCCCACGGCTCGCCGCACAAGATGAACTCCCCGGAGTTCTGGGAGACCAAGCGCCCATTCCAGGAGACCTACGGCGTGAAGTTCGAGGGCTTCGGCGAGCCGGCGCCCTCCGATCCGGCCGCCCTGCGCGAGCAGGCGCGGAGGAACTTCGAGATCGTCATGTCCGTGATGAAGAAGGACGCGGCGCTCACGCGGTTCCTCTCCGACCGGATCGTGGAGATCGGCGAGGCCGTCGTCGAGCGGCCGAAGAGCTTCCGGCTCGACGTGAAGAAGAACCCCTGGAAGGACCGCCGCTTCACGGACTTCGAGAGCTATCCGCCCGAGATGTGGGTCAAGGCCGGAGACAACGCGCCCAACCGCAAGGCGCTCGCGGTGTGGGGCTCCTGGATCAACGCGACGGCGAAGAAGGAGTACGGGCGTCCGCTCTTCATCGCCATGTCGGCGGACCTGGCCGAGTCCACGAACATCGCCGGCTTCGCCAAGCCCTTCGGCGATCTCGGCAACTACGGCGTCTACGAGCGCACGCAGAACCCCGAGGGGGTGCTCCTACCTCAAGAAATAACCGAGTTCACGAACTCGGGGATCTGCGCCGGCATCGGGTCGGTGAACTTCTCGCCGCACCCGGAGGACGAGTTCGACGGCTTCGGCGGCGCGTGCTCGACCTACGGGTCGTTCAGCTACCTCAAGTACGGGCCGATGCGCCTCTACAGCCAGCTCGCCCAGGACTGCGACTTCAAGGTCGGCCCCGTCATCTGGGTCGCCGGCCACTCGGGGCCCGAGACCGCCGAGGACTCGCGCACGCACTTCGGGATCTTCTCGCCGTCGGTGACGCAGCTCTTCCCCGAGGGCCACGTGGCGGATCTCCACGCGTGGGAGGCCAACGAGGTGCCGGTCCTCCTCGCGGCGGGCCTCCGGGCGGGCTTCCCGATCCTTGCGCTGCACCTGACGCGTCCTCCGATCCGGATCCCGGACCGCAAGGCGCTCGGCATCCCGTCGCACTTCGAGGCGGCCCGCGGCGCCTATGTCCTGCGCGACTACGCGGCCGGAAGGCCGCGGGGCGGATGCGTCGTCGTCCAGGGGACGACGAGCACGAACAACGTCGTCGCGGCGATGCCCGAGCTGGAGCGCCGGGGACTGAACGTCAAGATCGTCGCCGCGCCGTCGCCGCAGCTCTTCGCGATGCAGCCGGCGGAGTACCGCGAGAAGGTCCTGCCGGACGCGGATCGCGTCGACGCCATGGGTGTCACGAACCGGTGCCGCGAGTCGATCCGCCGCTGGTTCGCCTCCGACGTGGCGATGGAGTACACGCTGTCGGCCGACTGGGACGACCGGTGGCGAACCGGAGGCTCGGTGGACGAGATCGTCACCGAGGCCCGCCTTGACGTCGACAGCGTCGTGAAGGGGATCGAGCGGTTCGTCGGCGAGCGCGACGGCCGCCTCTCCCGCGTGGAGAAGGCCCTCGCCGCGGCCCGGGGGCGCTGAGCCCGGGGCGGGTGCCCCGGGAGGTACGGCCCGCGTGAGTTGACCCGCGCCCGTCGCGTTACGGGCAGGAGGTCCGACAATGCCTGATATCAGCCGGCGAACATCCGAGCTGGGCACGGAGAACGCCTTCGTCGTCCTCGCGGAGGTCGAGGGGCTCGTCAAGCAGGGCAGGGAGATCATCTCCTTCTGCATCGGCCAGCCCGACTTCGTCACGCCCGACAACATCCGCGAGGCCGGCATCCGCGCCATCCGCGAGGGAAAGACCGGCTACACGCCGTCGGCCGGCATCCCCGCGCTGCGCGAGGCCGTCGCCCGCGACATGGGCAGGGCCCGCGGCCTCGACATCGCTCCGGACGACGTCGTCGTGGGCGGCGGGTGCAAGCCCTTCATCGGCTACACGATCAACTGCGTGACCGACTACGGCGCGGGCCACGAGGTGATCTACCCGACGCCGGGCTTTCCCATCTACGAGTCGCAGATCAAGGCGGCCGGCGCCGTTCCCGTTGCCCTGCCGCTGAAGGAGTCCCGCGCCTACGCCTTCGATCCCGCGGATCTCGCGAAGCGGATCACGCCGAAGACGCGGATGGTCATCCTCTGCAGCCCGCAGAACCCCACGGGCGGAATCCTCGGGAAGGACGTCCTCGAGGAGATCGCCGCGATCGTCGCACCCCACGACAAGATCTGGGTCTACTCCGACGAGATCTACTCGCGTCTCGTCTACGAGGGGCGCTTCGAGTCGATCGCGTCTCTTCCGGGGATGCTCCAGCGGACGATCATCGCCGACGGGGCGTCGAAGACGTGGGCGATGACCGGATGGCGGATCGGCTACGCCGCCAACCGCACGCTCGCGCCTCACCTGACGCGGTGGGTGACGAACACGGAGTCCTGCGCCTCGCACATCAGCCAGTACGCCGTCGTCGAGGCGATCAACGGGCCGCAGGACGCCGCGGACAAGATGAAGGCGACCTTCCTGAAGCGCCGCGATCTCATCGTGCGGCTCCTCAACGACGTGCCCGGCGTGACCTGCCTGACGCCCGGCGGCGCCTTCTACGCCTGGCCGAACGTCACCGAGGCCTGCAAGATGACCGGTGCGGCGAACAGCGAGGAGCTTCGAAGGAGGCTCCTGCACGAGGCGGGGATCGCCGTCCTGGCAGACATCCACTTCGGCACGCCTCCGGCGGGCGAGGGGCAGCATCTTCGCTTCAGCTATGCGGCTTCCACCGAGGCCATCGAGAAGGGCATCGCCCGGATGGCGGAGTTCGTCAGCAAGGCCAAGAAGTAGGGCGGCCGCACCCTCAGGGCGCGAGGAGTGGGTGCCCTGCGCTCCCGGCTCCGGCCGGGCACGATTGGGGCCTTCCGCATCGAACATGAAGGCCTGCGCATGTCAGTTCCCGGGGCGCGAGGAGTGGGCGCCCTGCGCTCCCGGCTCCGGCCGGACACGATTGGGGGCCATCCACTTCGAATAGACCGGCCTGCGCATGTCCGCTCCAGGGGCGCGAGGAGTGGACGCCCTGCGCTCCCGGCTCCGGCCGGGCACGATTGGGGCCTTCCGCATCGAACATGAAGGCCTGCGCATGTCAGTTCCCGGGGCGCGAGGAGTGGGCGCCCTGCGCTCCCGGCTCCGGCCGGACACGATCGGGGCCTTCCGCATCGAACATGCCGACCTGCGCATGTCCGCTCCGGGCGCCCACTCCTCGCGCTCGGGACGATCGGTGATCCCCTTTCTCGTTCCGGGCAGAGAATTCTCGGTGGACGCCTGGCGGGACGGCCGGGTCCGCACGCCTTCCCTATGAACGCGATCCTCTCGATAGAGGTCCCGGCTTCTCGTGATCTCACTGCACTCGATCGCGAATCGTTGCGGTTCTGGGTCGTCCTGATCGCGCGGCGTCAGTTCTGACGGGTCTCTTCCTATCCAATCTGCCGCGATGGCGAAACCGGCTTCGCCGTTCGCCGGAACATCTCTGCTTCCGGACGAAGTGATCTTCGCAGCCTCAGACGGAAGTCCGCGAAAACACTGGGCACGTGTGCCGGTACGGCCCTTGCACAATCCAGGCGGCGTCAGGGTTCGAGCGATACGCCACGGTTCCCGGAGCGTCCTTTCGAGGAGGTGCAGGCCATGCATGACTTTGATCGAACGATGAGCGAGCTCGATGGCTGGGCCGACGAAGGCGAGCCCATCTTCGAGCCGCCGTACCACGAGTCGCCTCTCGGAGAGGGCGAGTACGAGGTCGCGTTCGGCGATGACGAGGAGAGCGTGGAGACGCCCTTCTCCGACGAGGAGGAGATGGAGCTCGCGGCCGAGCTGCTGACCGCCGGCAGCGAGGAAGATCTCGATCATTTCCTCGGAGGTCTGCTCAAGAAAGCCCAGCACGCTGCGGGACGCTTCATGAAGAGCCACGTCGGGCGGTCGCTCATGGGCGCGCTTCGCGGGGTCGCCAAGAAGGTGCTTCCCATTGCCGGGTCCGTGGTTGGAAGCGCCGTGCCGGGGCTCGGCACGATGGTCGGCGGGGCCCTCGGCCAGGGCGCAGCCAAGCTGCTCGCGCCAGAGGACGAGGCTCTGAGCCCCGATGAGATGCAGTTCGAAGCTGCGCGCAGGTTCGTACGGCTGGCGGGGGCCGCCGCCAGGAATGCGATCCGCGACGACAACGGCAGCATGCCCCCTGGACGAGCGGCCCAGGCGGCGCTGATGAAGGCCGCGCGACGGCACGCGCCCCGGCTTCTGCATCACGGGGGCGCCACAGGATGGAATCCCCGCGCGGCCAGCCACCTCCGCGAACACGGACCGGGGATCAGCGAGGAGTACGGGGCGTTCGAGTCCTCTCAGCATCCGTGCTCGTGCCCGGGCGGCGGATCGGAGAGCTTGAGCGAGGACGAGGAGATGGAAGCCGCCTCGGACCTGCTCGGCGTCACGAACGAGCACGATCTGGCGAACGTCCTCGGCGGGATCCTCAAGAAGGCCGTCGGAAGAAACGGCTCCTTTCTGAAGAAAGGGGCCGGCCGCCGGATCAAGGGGGCGCTGAAGTCCGTCGCGCGACATACGCTTCCGAACGTCAAGCGCGCCCTCGATGCCGCAGAGGGTCTCGGTTCCGCGAGCAGCATCGCGCATGACGCGCTTCGGACTGCGCGGAACGCCGGGCGGCTCTTCGGCCTCGAGCACGAGGGGGCGACTCCCGAGGACCAGGATTTCGAGGCGGCGCGCCGCGTCGCGCGACTTGCCTCGGCGGCGGGTGCGCATGCCGCCCATGCCTCTCGAACTCCGGCCACGGGCCCCCAGGTCGCCCGTTCCGCGATGGTCAAGGCCGCACGGCAGCATGCGCCCGGCCTGCTGGCGTCGCACGGCGCGCATCAGCGCGTCCCTGAGATGCACTCCCCTGCGCATCCGGCCCGGAGTCCGCACCACGGCCCCCCCATCGTCACGCCGGGCGGGCGCTGGATCCGAAAGGGCCACGACATCGTCCTGCTCGGAGCCTGCGCGTGATCGAGCCGGCGTCCGCGGCGGCCTATCTCGCCGGTGAGGCCGAGAGCCTGATGACCCGGCTCGAGGCGGTTCGCGCCTTCGCGGTCACCATCCCCATGGTCCCGGCGGCGAGGGTTTCCGGCCGGGGCCTGCGCGGGATAGAGCGCCACCTCGGAATCGGAAGGCGGATCCTGCGCGACAGGGTGAACGGGTACATCCGCTGGATCCGCGGCGCCGGCTGTGTCGCACCCGTGGAGGAGCAACAGCGAAGGCTGACCTTCCTGCGGCTGCAGTTCAACTCCACCCTGCTCCAGCTCGACATCTTCGCGGATGCGCTCACGCAGCGAAGCGAGCACGAGCATGGTATCTGGCTCGCCGGACTGGACGCCGTCGCGGAGGACGCACTCCTCCTGCGCGAGCCGTTCTTCACGCCGCCGCCGGTGATCACCTATCTGGAGCGCGGCCAGGGCGCCGCAATCCGCCGCGCGAGGACCCGCCTGCCCGGCGGCGGCGAGAACCCGGTCGCCCTGATACGCGTGCCCCGCGAGAGGCTGGTGGGCGGCGAAGGGATCGGCGCTTCGTTGATTCACGAGGTCGGCCACCAGGCGGCCGCTCTGCTCGGCCTGAACAGATCTCTCCGCCTGCAGCTCCAGGGACATGAGAGGCACTCGGGACGCACCCGGCCGGCCTGGAGCCTGTGGCGCCGCTGGGTGGGCGAGATCGTCGCGGACTTCTGGGCCATGGCCCACCTGGGAGCCGCGGCGACCGTGGGGCTGATGGGGGTCGTGAGCCTCCCGCGTCCGTTCGTGTTCCGGATGGAGGAGGAGGACCCGCATCCTTTCCCCTGGATCCGCGTCAAGCTCAGCTGCGTGCTGGGGAGACTCCTCTTCCCGGATCCGCAGTGGGATCGGCTCGAGGCCTTCTGGGAATCCGCCTACCCGCGCGACGGTCTCACTCCCCGGCAGCACGACGTCATCGGGCTGCTGGAGGAGACGGCGCCCGAGCTGGGGAGGCTCATCGTGCGCCACCGGCCACGATCCCTTCGCGGCCGGCGGCTGGCCGAGGTTCTGCCCGTGCTCGACCGCGCGATCCCACGGCTGCGGCGGCTCTTCGCTCTGTGGCGAGAGCGTCCCGCCGGCATGTGCACGGGCCGGCCGAGCCAGGTTCTTGCCGTCCTCGGCCAGGCCCGTCTCGACGGACGCCTGAGCGCGGAGGAGGAGGCATCCATCGTCACCCGGCTGCTGAGCCGATGGGCCACGCAGCGGGTGGTTCCCGAAGCGGGCGCTCCGCTGGAGTGCCATCGACCGATCACCCGTCGTGCTGCGGCCTGACGGCGAAACCGTACCGTCTACTGAAGGAGAGAATCATGTCGACCAACGATGAGCTGAGCATCAGCGTTTCGCCTTCCACCCCTGCGCCGGGAGATGTCGTGACGCTCGAGCTGACGGGGAACACTCTCGATTGCGACTACGCATGGAAATTCGATGGTGACAGTTCCCTCCTCACTCCAGATACTGAAGGCGGAGCGGTCCTGGATACGACCACCTTGACCACGGGAACCTACACGGTCGAGGTCGACCGGCTGGAGAAGGGCACGACAGCGTTGATTGACAAGACCACCGTCTCCTTCGAGCTTCGATCCGCCGCCAGCTCGACGAACAGCCTCAGCGATTCCATCGCCAGGATCGCCGAGGAAGGAGTCAAGGTCTCGGTCAGCTCGACGAAGACGACTCCCACGAACGACCAGGCGCTCTGGGTGAAGATCCGTCAGTGCGTCAGCGGGCGCCAGTTCAGCGCCTACTCCGACTTCATCGACAGGAACCTCTGCCAGGAAAAATCCGTCTCCCCCGGGAGGAACCGTGATACGGCCCGCCAGTCCCTGGATGACTGCCAGTACGTTCACGGCGTCCACGGGTACGAGATCCTCAAGGCGGCCACCGAGGTCTTCCTGCTCTGCGAGTCGTGCTGCAGTGATCCCTCGATCACGAGCGTCGATCCGGACGACGAGGACACACGGCTGGGGTACACCCCGACGCTGGAGGGACTCCAGGAGGCCCTCACGGACTACCTCAGCCCCGGAACCCTGCGTCTGCCGTATCTCACCTCGATCCTCGAGAACCTGAACCTCACGGACATGGGCACGAGGTTTCCGTTCTGCGAGGACAGCCTCCGGCTCTCCCCCTGCCTGTACGAGCTGATCTGGTCCTACTGGCACGAGGAGGCCCACCTGGTCCAGACGATGAACGCGATCGCGATGCGGTTCCAGAACCGCCGCGTCCCCGGGAACGGCCGCGATCCTCTCGCGAACATGGAGATCAATCCGCTCCGTCCGCTGAGCAACCTGCTCTGGGGATACATCCAGGACGGAGCGGACGGAAGGCGGCTCACGGTGGCGAGGCGGGCCTACGAGTACGCCCACGAGTACGGCCTGCAGCTCATCGGCAAGGCTGTCGGCGACCTCCGGCCGGCCGACAACCGCTCCAGGTTCATCGAGGCCTTCCACAACCTGCTCTACCTGTGCGCGGACTACTACCGCGAGAACACGAACCAGTGGATCACGCCCGACCCGTACCCGCTTCTCGACGCGCTGCGCAGCGTCCACGTGCTCCTTGCCGAAGGAGCTCACAATTCGTTCGGCGACATGCCGACGACCGCCCGCGCGGAAATGATGATCGAGCAGTGGCTCCTGGCCCAGCCGCCCATGCAGCAGTTCCTGCAGAGCAGGGCGATGGTGCCCTACGACGAGCCGTGGATGGGACAGGTGGACGCCATGTGCCGCCTCATGGGGTGGCCCGATGCGGGCGTCATGTACTTCCACCGTCTGGCCGTCTACGGAGAGCAGATCCTGCTCTCGATCCGGTGGGGCAACTGGTCGGCGCTGAACACCACCTCGGAGCAGGCGGCGAACTGGGCGATCTACTGGAAGCCGGAGATCCAGGGGTACATCGAGGCCTACCGTGCGGTGACCGGCGTGGAGCTGGCACCGAGCTTCCGTGCCGCGGCGCCGGTCGACACCACGCAGCCGAGTGTTCTGCTGAGCCGTCGCAAGGGATCGGACCAGGCGACGACGGTGAAAGCGTAGAAGCTCTCGAATTCGGACCTCGGTATCGTCTCAAGCCCACGGGGGTGAGTCATGAGCTTTCGCCGGACGGATGATGACGCGGCGTTGCTGCCGGAATTGGAGGAGTACTTCGAGGAGGGACCCTTTCACGGGGTCCCCTCGAATGCCGGATTCCGTTCGCTGCGGGCTCTGCCTTCCTCCCACGATTTCGACCTCGATCCTGCGACGGAGCTCGAGCTCGAGGAGGAGGTCAACCGGAAGAGCAGGAGCTACGTACGCTGGGTGCAGCGATCGCTCAACCGGCTCATCGCGGCCGGCTTGTCCGAGGACGGAATAAGCGGCCGGAACACTCGTGCCGCGGTTCGGAGGTTCCAGAGCCAGGCCGGCCTCGCGGCCGACGGCATCGTCGGACCGGCGACTGAGGCCGCTCTCATCAAGGCCGGCGCCGGCGATCCGCCGGGCTACGGAGGCGATTCGAAGAGTGGCCCGGTCACTCAAGCGTACTCTCCGCCGCCCCCCTCCGGGGGCGGCGTGGCCGAGCCCGGATTGGAGCACGATGCGGCGACCGTCCGCGCCAATGCCGTACAGGTCGCGCTAGGCGAGTACCAGCGCTGGAATCCCTCAAGCGGCAAGCTGGAGGAGACGAGCTCCGCGGCACGGCCCTTTCTCGAGAGCTACTGGCAGGAAGGCGTCGGGATGAGCTCGAGCGCCGCCGCGGAAGCCATTGCCAGGCAAACCGCATGGAGCGCAGCGTTCATCTCCTGGGTGATGCGGAGAGCCGGGGCCGGCAGTGCCTTCGAGTACAACGCCTGCCACGCCAACTATGTCGCGGCGGCGAAGCGTAACCGCCTTGCGGGGAACTCGAATCCCTTCAAGGCCTATCGCATCACCGAGATCGCGCCGAGGCCGGGCGATCTCGTCTGCAAGTGCCGCGGAAGCTGCGAGACGAACTACGACACCGTCGCTGCCACGTCAGGCTGCATGCCCACGCACACCGACGTCGTCGTGGAGACCGGATCCGGGAGAATCCGCACCATCGGCGGCAACCTGTCCGACTCGGTGAGCATGACCTCCGTTCCGGTCGACTCGCAAGGACGGCTGACCGGTCACCCCTACTACGCGGTCGTTCGGGTCGGCGATGGCGCCGGTGCCCCGGCATCAGGGTCATCCGCCTCCTCCACCTTCGCAGCCGGGACCTCCCAGACCGGGAGCGTGGTCGCGCCGGGCGGCAAGAACGCGTTCGGCCGCTATTTTCGGGCCGACGCGACCGGGCAAGACGACGTGAACGCCTACCTTCTCACCTATCTGGCTACGATGATCTACGCGGACCGAGGTCTCCTCAAGCTCATGCAGGCATCCGCGGTGAAGTCGATGGACAAGTCGGCCTGGGACGATGTCGAGTCCCTGCTGAAGAGCAACAACAACTACTTCAAATCCCAATTCGACAGGTACACCAGAGATCTCTTCTATGACAGCGGTCAGCCGAACTCCGCGGCCAACAGGCCTCCCGAGTACGCCTATTTCACTTCGACCTCGAAAGGCCTCCCTCTGATCGGCAAGACAGGACTCGAATACGACCCCGAGGCCATGGTTATCGATACGCCAAAGGCCATCTACGTGGTCTTTCGTGGTACGGATACTCCCGCCTTTGGGAGCTTGATGACGAAGCTGGCGAAAAGCTCTCAGTCCCTGGGAGGTGCAGCGGATTACCTGGAATGGATCAGCACTGACTTCCGGGCCTTTTTCAAGGAAACCGATGTGCCGGGAATCTCCGGGAAGGTCCACGACGGCTTGTGGAACAGCCTGCTGAAGATCGCTGACAAGCTCGCCGGGCACATCGCGTCCCTCCGGTCCCGGGTCAAGAAGCCGGTATGGATCACCGGCCACAGCCTGGGAGCCGGCCAGTCCATCCTGTTCAGCGCGTTCCTGATTGCCAAGTATGGCATCAGCCCCCAGGGGACCTATGCGATCGCTTCTCCTCGTCCCGGGAACTCGGAGTTCGCGGATTACGTCACGGCCCAGATGCCTGGTGGCCGCCTGCAGCGTTTCGAGTTCATCGACGATCCGGTGCCCGTCCTCCCACCACGCAAGTCGGAGGTTCCCGACGAGCTGCGGGCCATAAGGATGCTGGTGCCCGATGCATATCCGGCGGGGATACGGAACCACTACGGAAGTGTCTGCGAGTACACGTTCGGCGCTGCGGCGGAAAGGCCCGAGAACGAGGTCGCGCAAATACTCCTGAGAACCGTCAATGGGATCTCCTCCGGTGGCAGTCTCACAGCCCCCTCTCCATTCTGCTTCCACCATCCTCAGTGGTATCTCAACGGCGCGCTCCTGCAGGTCCCACGGGAGCTCAGAGACTCACTGCCGAAGCCTCTGGATCTCCCCACCACGAAGTGTGAAGCCTGCGGACAGGCAGAGATCGACACTGCCGAGAGCGGATGCCAGGGATTCTGACCGATCGTCCAGGGCGGGACAGCTCGATCACGGTCACCAGGCGGAGACTTCATGGGCTCTACGACGGCGGGGGAACACCCGGTGCCCCGCTGACACCCGAACGTGCGGCGACGCTCTTGGATTCCCCCAGGGCATCCGGGCCAGGCGTTCCGTTTCTCACGTGCAGTTGCACGGCACGGGCGGACACCTTCAGCCGTTTGGCCGCGAGAACTGTGCTTCCGCCCTCTTCGTCCAGGACGGTCCTGTATGCGATGCCCGCAACCGCCTGGCGGATCTCCTCCAGTCCGTGTCCGCGGGAAAGGGCCAGGCGGACGGCGGACTCGAGCTCCTGGCCGGCCTTCCGCCAGGTCCAGTTCCCGGCCTCGCGTTCCGCCTCGGGGATGCTAGCGATCGTGAGGGGCCCAGGCGCCACATAGCGTGCCGCCATCCTGGCCACGAGCTGCCGCAGCTCCCTGACGTTTCCCGGATAACTCCGTCCCATGAGGAACTCACGCACGCTCGGATCGAGGGCGGGCGGCTCCTTCCCGAGAATGTGCCCCAGAAACACTCCTGTGAGAAGCGGGATGTCCTCCCTCCGCTCCTCCAGAGACGGCAGGCGGCAGATGCCGCCGGCAAGGCGGTGATAGAAGTCGTCGCGGAAGCTTCCTTGTGCGCGGCTGGCTTCCAGATCGCGATTGGTCGCGCAGATCAGCCGGAAGCTCGTCTTCCTCCATTGATTGCTTCCGACTCGCCTGTAGGTCCCCTCCTGGACGACGCGCAGCAGCTCGGCCTGCAACCGCATCGGAAGCTCGCCGACCTCATCCAGGAAGAGGGTGCCGCCGTCGGCTTTCGCGAAAAGCCCGTCGCGCGCCGTCAAGGCCCCGGTGAAGGCCCCACGCTCGTGACCGAAGAACTCGCTGGCGGAGAGATCGGGGACGATCGTCGTGCAGTCGACGAGCACGAGCTGGCCTTTCTCCCGCCGCCCCCCCAGATCATGGAGCAGGTGGGCGGCCAGCTCTTTGCCGGTCCCGCTTTCGCCCGTGACGAGGATCGGGGACTCGGTGAAGAGGCCGAGCTCGACGACCTGTCTGAGCGCGGCTCGCCATACACGGCTCGATCCGATCAGCCTCCCGGACACCTCGGGGGAATCGACGGCCTGGTCGATGTCGATCCACCGGCGGATGCGGCGCGTGATGACTTCCAGAGGATCGTCCAGATCCTCCAGGGCCAGCACTTCGGAGGCCCCGGCCCTCACCAGCCTCCATGTCGCGTCACCGGGAAGGGCGCTCCGCCGATTGGCCAGGATGAGCAGTCGCGAAGATCCGCGATCCGTCCACCGGCCGATCCGATCGCAGAGGCCGTCGTCGACCTGCTCGATGACGACGATTCCGGACGCGCTACGCGGGATCGGACCAGCGTGGAGCGTGAGGCCCGCCGAGGACATCCGCTGCCGGAGTGCCTCCTCGATTCCCAGGCGGCCGGAGTCCTCGTGGCAGATCCAGACCTCGCCGGCCTCCAAGGGCGTCCTCCTCAATCGGCGTCCGTCATCCGAGGTCACTCAGCCTCGCCGGAGATTCGAAGCGACCCGCCGGACCGCCTGACGCCCCTCGAGGCGGAGAGAAAATCAGTATTGAGTATTTAATCTGAATATTGACATTCTTGTCAAGCCTCATTCTGGAGTGGGCCGGCACTCCCTACAGCGTCCCCTGTGGAAGGAGGGCCGGCGCGAAACTCCCGGCTGGAGAACGCCGCCCCCGCGTCGTGCGCCCCGTCCGGACAGCCCATCGGCGCTCGCCGGCCCATTTTGGCTCCGGGGGGCGCGCGTGGTGGGCGCCCTGCGCTCCCGGCTCCGGCCGAACACGTTTGGGGGCCTTCCACTTCGAATAGACCGGCCTACGCATGTCCGCTCCGGGGGGCGCGCGTGGTGGGCGCCCTGCGCTCCCGGCTCCGGCCGGACACGATCGGGGCCTTCCGCATCG
>OBLQ010000269.1_pt1 | contig 19296 bp, 20 predicted proteins | sample 1519881 | NCBI WGS metagenome assembly OBLQ01 (sample SAMN01911456, study PRJEB22533) | soil metagenome | biome: Soil | place: Malaysia | collected 2012-04-30 | depth DG_metagenome m | reverse complement strand
CCTGGGGCGAAAAGATTGACCAGGCACGGCACCAGACCAACCTGATGGTCAAAGCCATTACTTACCATCAACTGAGCCTGCAGCAAACGGCGGGCGGGTGGCGCGCGCAGGTTTACGTGGACATCTGAGATGCAATGTCATGGCCCGGCGCGCTTGCCGGCTTCTCAAAATCAATCCAGAGGTTCCGCTTCGTCCCGCGGTCCCGCATATTGGGTCTCCGCATCATCCTGTTGCAGCAAGCGGATGTTTGTCTTCCTCTTTGCAATAGTGACGGCGGTCCTGTTGGCTATGCCACTGATGGCCCTTGCGACCGACGACAGTTACTATGACATCCAGGAAGTCAAGCCGAACGTTTTTGTCTGGGTCGCGAAAGATATCCTTAACCAGGAGGGTGACCCGGAGTTCAACCGCGCCGGCAACGCAGGCTTTATCATCACGCCTGAGGGCGTGGTTGTGATCAATACCACCAACAGTCCCTTCAATGCGCGTGCCCTGCTGTTTGAGATCCGCAAGCGCACCGGGCAGCCCGTGCGCTACGTCATCAACACCAGTGCATCGCCTGATCTGATGCTGGGCAATGAAGCGTTTGAGGATTTCCAGCCGTCCATCCTTTCCACGCCCGCTGCTGCCCAGGCGATTCACAATTACAAGAAAGAATTTTCCGCCCGCATCGAAGGCAACTGGAAAATCGCAGCCAGCATGCGCGGCATCCATCCTCTTCCGCCCACCGGCACTTTTGAGAAAGAAGACACCATCAAGGTGGGAGGCCAGGAGATCAGGCTGATCAACCTGGGTGATAACTTTTCGCCAGGCGATGCTGCCGTCTATCTGCCGGGCTCGAAGGTGCTTTTTCTGGGTAATGTTTTTGAAAATGAATACATTCCCCGCACCGGCACTGCGAACATGGAGCAATGGATCGAGACGCTGGGCAAGGTGGAGTCGTGGAATGTCGATGTCTTTGTTCCTGGGCACGGACAGCCCGCCGGGAAAGCCCGGGTGCAGCAATTCCGCGGCTTTCTTGAATGGCTCTGCGGCCGGGTGCGCTCCGGAATGCAGAGCGGCAAAAGCCTGGTGCAAATCCAGGCCGAGCTGGTCCCATTCCCGAACTTGCACTGGCATGCGCCGGAACTTGAGTCCGAGGCCGTCGCGGGCGTCTTCCGCCTGCTGTCCAAGACCGAAAGCCAGGCTTCGTCAACTGCTGAAACACCAAGTCCCTAAACTAAAGGAGTTAACCCATGAACAATCCACGGCGAGCTTTCCTTGCCGCGCTTCCTGCCCTGATGGCCACCAGTGCGCTGGCGGCTGAAAAGAGTTATCTGCCCTCAAAGGTTTATGAGTTTTCGCAACTGCCGGTGCATCACGGCAAGACCAACACCTCCCGCCCCGTCTTCGACGGCCTCACCCATGAAGATTGCCGTATTGAAGTGCATGAATCAGACCTCGCCCCCGGCGCCATGCCCCATCCGCCCCACCACCACTCGCATGAAGAGATGTTCCTCGTTCGCCAGGGCACGCTGGAGGTTACCATCAGCGGAAAATCTTCCAAGGCGGGACCGGGTTCCGTGGCCTTTATCTCTTCCAATGACGTTCACGGAATTCGCAACGTGGGTGACAATCACGCTCAATATTTTGTGCTGGCCATCCATCGGCCCGGCGCAAAAGAGGACTGACCGGTGACCGACTGGAAAGAACACGGCATTCGCATTGTGCGCGCCGGTGAACTGGACCCCAACACGCCGCAGACTCCCGGGATGACACGGGAGGCCGCCATCACCCACGCGCGCACCGGAGCCAGCAAGCTGTGGGCGGGAACGGTAGTGGTTGCACCCGCGGTCGCCAGTGGCGCGCACCATCACGGCGAGCTCGAAACCGTGCTCTACATTGTGCGCGGACGCGCTCGCTTCCGCTGGGGCGATCAATTGGAATACGTTGCTGAAGCTGGACCCGGCGATTTTATCTACGTTCCGCCATACGTCCCGCACCAGGAAATGAACGCCCGCCGTGATGAGCCCGTGGAAGCCGTGGTGGTTCGCAGCGGCCAGGAACCCATCGTGGTGAACCTCGATATCCCCAGCCCCGAGCCCGGCACCTCCGACGCCGAAAAGGATGCCTTCCATTCGAAGAAGTAAGAGTTTTCCCTCAAAGGTTAAGGCACTCGAATGGATTGGGGACGGGCTCCGCGTGGCACAATTGAAGTCGTACCTTTCGCTAGTGCCAGGAAAAATAGAGCGCTGATGAGGCGGTTACTTTTCGAGACATGCTTTACTTGAGTGAGGGGGCGAGGAAAAAACAGAACAGGAAGAAAATCAGAACGAACAACCCACCTGCTACCCGTATGATGCGATCGACCCTTTCCCTGGAATCACCCGGGCCCGGACGCATTCCACTCCAGATCGTGTGCACGAACAAGCTTCCGTAACCAACAAACCCCAAAACGTGCCATAACCCCCCTGAATGCCAGTGCATAGTATTTCAACTCCCGGCAGCCATCCGCCCACGATGAATCGGGGCCCTTTTCGGATCATCGCATGCGCCACCGGTCCCCGAGAAAATCAAATTGCCGCCCAAAAGGCGGCGCTACAAATCTGTTACGGCTAGCTTTCCACTGCCTTGCGGCAGTAGGCATAGCACTTCTTCATTTCGGCGATGGTATCCATACCCTTCTCGCCGTACTCGTACTCGATGTTGGCGGGAATCTTCCAGTGGTTGTCGCGCAGCAGGTGGAGCACGGCCGTAATGGGCGTATCGCCTTCGCCGAAGGGAAGATTATCACCGTGGTTCTTTTTGCGGTCTTTGATGTGGAGCGTCACCATCTTCTCGTGATATTTGCGCAGGAAGCTCACGGCATCCTGGTTGGCGGCGGTGAAATGCCCGATGTCGAGATTGATGCCGAGGTAAGGCGAAGCGCCCTTCAGCGCGCGCTCGAAACTGTCGGCGGTGGAGAATTCGTCGGGGTCGCTCGTTTCGTCATGGCCGTGGAAGCCAACCGTGATTTTGTACTTCTGCGCCAGCAGGTCCACCTGGTGCGCCAGGCTCACATTGGAAGAGGCGGTGATGAATTTCACACCCAGCGCGCGAGCCATCTGAAAGCCGCGGTCCATTTCGTCGTGCGTAAAATCCTTGCGAAAGCTGTAGTTGTAGGCGTAAAGCTCGATGCCGGCCTTGTCGAATTTCTGCCGCACTTCGTGGAAGTGGCTCATGGGTACCGTCAGCCGCCACTTGCGAAGCGCCTCACCCTTGAGATGTTCGGGCTCAACGTGGCCCTGGTAAAGTTCGCATTCGCTGAGCCCCACAGTCAGAAATCCCTGGATGGCGGCATCCAGTGGCCGGTCGCGAAAAGAATAACTCTGCGCTCCAATCGTCACTCCACGCACAACGGAATTCACCTTCGGCGCGGCGAAAAGTGATCTTTCTGCCAGCAGTACGCCGGCGGTTCCCGCAACAAGAATTTTTCCGGCTTCACGCCGGGATATCAGGCCCATAAGTCCTCCTCCAGGATCAGTTCTTGAAAAGCGGCTCCAAGTATAGAAGCGAGTTTGCCCGCGCGCAAGAGGGCTGGGGCGCAGCCATCGAAACAGTTGCGCCTCCTGGCCATCCCTGGTAACCCGCCACTTGTGGGCCATGTGCGAATTTCGTCCTGACAATCCGGGTCTCCTGGTGCCATACTTCGCAGTGGGTTTCGGGTTGGCAGGTTCCTCCGCTTCCCCGCTATCAATTCCGGGCCCGGTTATTTGACAGTGGATTTCATGAAGTCCCCTACGTATTTCTCCACTGAAGGTATTAAGAGAGCGAAACTCATCGCGGGTGAGACAGGCCACATCCATCTAGGGCTCGATGGGGGTTCGATTTCGTATTGGGATGCAACAAAGTACGATTGGGCTATAATGCCGGGCAACCACCAGGTGATGGTTGGCGCGTCCCCGCGCGACATCTGGCTTCAGGATGAGCTCTCTGTCAATTGAGTTGTACGTTGGCTGGGAAGATGCTGATTGGGCGGCGCCTCCGCCGCCCAATCAGCCTGGGCTGTCCTTGTGGTCTACAGCCTCGGTTTTTCCGGTTTGATACCTTGCAAAGAGCTGCCTACTCATTATTAGTGGCGGTGGCCGCCGTGCCATCCTCGACCACTATGGAAGTTGAATACAATGCCAGTTCCCCAGTATCCATAGGGACGTCCCCAGCCCCAGTAAGGTGAGTAGTAGCCGGGCCAGCCGTAGTAGCCCCCATAGACAGGATAACCGTAGGGTGGACGCTGCGGGTAATAGCGGTCGGGCCTTCGCTGCAAAGCATCCTGAGGATAGTCCTGCTGGTCCACGGGGCGGAAGGCCGCCTGGCCCTGGAGCGTTGAGATGTCGGCCGATGATTCCAGCCGGAAGGTCAGCAGCGCTTCAGGCGGAATCACCGTGGGACGCCCACGGGTCAGCAGCACGCCTGCGACGCCCGCCGCGGCGCCAATCCCCGCGCCGATCGCTGCGCCATGTCCTTCTCCGGCAATTGCGCCAATCATGGCGCCGACGCCAGTTGTGGTTCCGACCGCCTGCGCGTCACGTCCTTTGGTTGTGCCGCCGGAAGCCTGTACCAATTGCGTGTGGACGGGCACCTGCTGGCCGTTAACCAGCGTCATCCTCGTCAGGGCGATTTCCAACTTCGAAGTTCCTTTAACGCGCCCACCTTTCAATGAATTCAGAACCCTGCCTTCGATGGTCTGGCCGCGCCGAGCCACCACCCAACCGTTCACCACCACGGGTTGTTCAAGGGTTGCAATAAAACCGTCACCGGACCGATTGTGATCGGTCGAAAGCGCCTGGTTCAGCCGTACTGATACCAATGTTCCGGAGGCCAGGTGCAGGCTGGGAGGAACGGTCTGGTCCTGCAAGTCGGCGCTGCCAAACGGTTGTGATGGGCCCGCCGCCCGCGAGGGCGCCTGGGCTGGCTGTGACGGTGCGGTCTGTGATGGTGCGGGCTGCGAATATTCCACGCTGGCGGGAGGTGTGGAAGCTGATTCGTTCACGCTGAGGCTGTCAATCACCTTCACCACGCCCGGCTCCATGCTGGCAATGCGGTCAACCGCCGCCTGCTGGGCCTGCGTATCCACGGTGCCGGTCAGCGTGACAACGCCGTCCTGAGTTGACACGCGGATGTCCTGCATCTTCAGCGACGGGTCCTGGAAAAGCTTGGCCTGGATGGATGTGGTGATAGCGATGTCATCCCTGTCCTGCGTGTCCTGCGGACTGGCCATCAACAGGCTGGAGCTCAGAAAAAAGAGCCCACTGAGTACTATAGCCATCCACTTCAATTCATGTTTACGCATCACGCCCCCCTTGGCAGCCTGAATTGTCAAGCCATGTGGTGCTACTCCCTGCTTCCTGATTTGTCACCGTTGATGGCTGCCATTCGATCACACTATCCTCTTCCCATTTCATTCGACGCCGACCTGCGAAGCTGAGTTTGCAACAGCCTGAAAATTTTACGTAAAAACTCAACCTGCTGGCGCATTCTCAATCAACTTCTTAGCCGGCGCCGAGTCCTGCTTCCGGCATACTACGGGCACGTTATGTTCCATTTTGGACCAAACCATGAAATTCTCAAACTGGGTTGGACCAACCACTCGCCTCAGATGACACCACAAGTGGACGCTCGGCCGGTCGCGAACGGCTGATTGCTTGTCCCAATAAGCACCTTGGGCCTGTCTGGTGCTCGTTTGCTTAAACCCGCAAGTGGGGGGCAAGTTGCGCCCGGGATGGCGTGAAGGAATGATCCCGGGGCAGGAAGGCATTCGGAATCAGTGCATTGGAAGCTGGCGGACAGACTACCAAAGGACCTTGGGGTCGCCAATTGGTGACCCTCAGCCATTGGCGATGTGTTCTCATCGTAACCATCCGGCGGGATTCTTGGTGGAATTCTGGGGGATTTGCAGCGCCCGGCAACAAAGTTGCACAAGCCGGTGTCCATTGGCATTAGTGGCCAATTCGGGCCGGTAGAAACATGTACTGGCTGACCGCAACTCTTTGGCCGGTCATGTGTTATATAAGGTGTGGACGCGATGGTGGTTGACTCGGATCTCGACTTGATGTTGCGGGTTCGCGAGGGCGATGCAGGCTCTTTCGACGAACTTTTACGGCGCTATCGCACGCCGCTGGTCAAATACTTTTGCAGGATGTTACGCGATGAGGCCCTGGCGGAAGATCTGGCCCAGGAGGCCTTTCTCCGCGTTTACAATGCCCGCCATCGCTATCGTCCGGACGCGCGCTTCACCACCTGGCTCTACCGGATTGCGACGAACCTTGCGCTGAATGCCATCCGGGACGCGAAGGGCCGTCAACGCCAGGACGGAAATGGCTCAACCCGGGACGGCGAAACATCGTTCGAATTTGTTGATCCCAGGGCTTCGGTTGAGCAGCAAATGATTGAGACTGATCGCGGCCGTATGATCCGGGAAGCCATCGAGGCGCTGCCGGAAAATCAGCGCGCTGCCGTGATTCTGCACAAGTACCAGGACGTGGATTACAGGCAGATTGCCGGGATTTTGAAGGTTTCCGAGAGCGCCGTGAAATCGTTGTTGTTCCGTGCTTATGAAACCCTTCGCGTGCGCCTCGAGCCGCTCGTCAGGGGAGGGCAGTTATGAAGTGCCATGACCGTGGAAAACTGTTTCTGTTTGTCCACCGGATGCTGGCGCCGGATGAGGCAGACGTAATGCGCCAGCATGTTGCCGACTGCGCCAATTGCGCGAGGGTTGTGGATGAACACCGCAAGCTGGAGGTGGCGCTCGGCGACTGGAACGTAGCCGAACCTTCCCCCTGGTTTGACGCCAAAGTCCGGGCCCGGGTGGCCGCAAGCGAACAGAAGAACGCCGGGTTTTTCGGGTTCGGAAGGGTGCGGGTACTGGCCGCAGGGATGGCCGCAATAGCCCTGATACTGGTTGCAGTGGTGCTTTTCAACCACCAAAAGGTGGCCGAAATCAACCAACCGCCGGGCAGCCAGGAGCAGACTACAGTTACAGCCGTCCAGCCCCAGGTACCAGCAACAACTGCGGCCATTCGTCAGCCTCTGCCCCCTGAAGAACAGCTGAAAATGGACGAGAACCTTTCAGTACTGGAAGATTATGAGGTGGTCGCAAACTTCGACGCGCTTTCGGAGCTTCCCCAGGCCAATGACAACTAGGCATGATGGAAAAGGGGCATTGAGTTTTGCCGACCTGGAACATGCGCACTTTCGTATGTCGGGACCGGAATGATATTGAAATGAGAGTCTGGACACACAAATCGAGAACGCAGCCGTCAGGCCGGGTCCGCCGCTGGCGCCTTGTGGGCCTGCTGGCCGCGCTGCTGGCAGGGTTGCTGATTTCGGCGCTCCCGGCGTTTTCGCAGACCAGGGCTGAGCAGAGGCGGGAAATCCGCCAGGCCCGGAGAATGCGAGCGCGGCAGGCGCTGCGGCGTGCCGGGTTTTTTGCCAGGCTTCGTGACCTGCCGCCCAAAGAACAGGAGCGCATTCTCAAGAATGACAAACGCTTCCAGAACCTCCCTCCGGAACGCCAGCAGCGGATCCGGGAAAATCTCCAGCGCTGGAACCAGCTCTCGCCGGACCAGAAGGAACAGGTCCGAAAGCGGGAGGAAATCTTCTCGCAGCTCACTCCGGAGCAGCGCCAGAACGTGCGGGAGATGTCAGGAGAGTGGCGCAACCTGCGCCCGGCGGAACGGGTCCGGGTGCGGATGGCGCTCCGTCGCATGCGCGGCATGACGCCGGAGGAACGGCAGAAGTTTCTCGACAGCCCGCAGTTCCGCGGACACTTTTCACCCGAAGAGCAAAAGATCGTGCGCGGCCTTGGCGAGCTCTTTCCTGACGCAGACGCGCCGGAGCAGTAGCTGAACACCACAGTATCTGGCCCAAACACGCCGGTCCTTTGCTCATTGGCAATTCACCGAAGGAAGTTATTTCTCAATCTGTTCCAGTACCTGCTTGATATCTTCTGCCGAACCCACGAACGGAATTGTGCGGTCCCATTCAAGTCCTGACAGCGAAGGATCGTAATTCCGTGCGAGGTATACCCAAATCGTCTTGGGCCGGTTGCCACCGACAATCGGTAATTGGGTGAAAACGTAGTACCATTTGTTATCCAATTCAAACAACGCATGACCACCATTTACAGCGGCCTCGTGGGATTCTGGGAACCGATTCAATGCAAAGACCAGTAGCCCCTTTTCTGGGATATACATGTAGGCGCATCCGTCCGGGCCGGAGATTTTTGCCATGCCGCGAGGCTTTACCAGTAACGCTGCCTCGGGAACCAAGACAGGCTGGTCAAGGACCAGTTGGTCCGGTGCCGGCTGGAGAGGGGTCTGCTGCCAGGAGAACCGGGAGAACTTCCCCCCGGTTTCACCCGTGAAGATGAGACTCTCGCCCCCACCTGCCGGGATCTTCAGTGTGGTTCCCGGTTTATAGCTGAATTCCTGTACAGAGACGTCAGAGAGAATCTTCCCGAGCTCTTGTGCCTGAAGCAAAGGAGAGGCCGTACGTTCGATTTCCTCCGGCGTCGTATCCTTTACAGCGAAATGTCTTACGCGGATGACAAAGGTTACCTGGTCGCTTTGAATACGGCGTACCTCTATCAATCCCGCTACGGTTCCTGCCCCTCTACCGGGGCCCGTGATGAAAAAGGGGGCCGGGTCTTCGGATTTCGCCTGAGGGCCAAATCCCATGCTCACTTGGGGAATGTTAGTTGGATGTATTGGTCCCTTGTACTGAGCCTGGGGCCAAACGAGTTCACAGTTAAACCAGAGTTGCTGACTTCTTCCCTGGGCTTCAAGGAATACGAGTCCGGCGGTGAGGCCCGCAATTAGTGCAACTGCAAGCGCGATCACAAAACGTGGAACTCGGACTTGAGCCCGCAATGCTCGCGTCCACCCTGGCCGGGACCTGATCAGCGAGGGTAATCGAACTTTCCCCGTTACTTTCCCGGCCCCCAATTGCGATCCGAGGAGGCGCATTTGAGCGCCCATGCCGGCGTAATCCTGCAATAACTGCTGGCACGTGTCGCACGCTCGAATATGCGCCTTCGCCTCTGGGGGTATAGCTTCACCGTCCTGCAGGGCCGAAACATGGATGCGTGCTTCTGTACAATTCATAATGTCTCCTAACGCCGCCTCCACATATCTCGCAAGTGTTCGCGTGCTTTAAACAGCCGCGACTTCACTGTTCCTACCGGAATCTCAAGCATGAGGGAAAGTTCTTGGTAAGAGTAACCTTCCACTTCGCGCAACCAAAGAAGGCTCCTGCTATCATTGTCGAGCCTTGCCAGCAAATCCTCGATCAGTAATCGCGCTTCGGAGCCTGACCGTGACGGAGGGGCGGGATTTTCGGTTCGCAGCGAACTATGGCGCCACCAGTCAACAACACGCCGACGAGCGATTGTGAACAGGTAAGTTCGAAGGCCGGAGCGGGCTGGATCAAAACCGTCGGGATGCTTCCATACTTGAAGAAAAGTTTCCTGGGCGATGTCTTCGGCTGCTGCCTGACTGCCAAGACACAAGATGAGATAGCCCAGCAGCCGCGGGATTTGTTGGCGATAAAACTCCTCAAATGCTGCCCGGTCGCGGTGGCGAATCTGCTCCCATAGCGTTTCGTCTGCGACCATGAGTGCGTCTCCAGACCAATATTCGTTTGAGGCCAGAAAAAGGTTCATCCGCATTCTAACGCGAAACCGTCCGCAGGCATCCTCGGCACCCCGCAGTTCCGCGGACACTTTTCACCCGAAGAGCAAAAGATCGTGCGCGGCCTTGGCGAGCTCTTTCCTGACGCAGACGCGCCGGAGCAGTAATTTTCTCTCTCATCAAACTGCAACCACCGCCTCACAAAAGCCAAGGGTTTCCCCTTCGGCGTTGACTTATCGTTTGCCGCTCCCTATGATTGGGGCACTGTTTCGTGGGGAGACGTTTTTTGGACGACAATAGCGTTTCGCATTATCGTGTACTCGAAAAGCTCGACGGCGGGGGGATGGGTGTTGTCTACAAAGACGAGCACACCACGCTTGGGCGGCTCGTCGCAAGGAGGTCCCTGGGATATGATTGTCAATATTAAGACTCATGAGCTTTCGCCTGATATTACTGCGATGACTTTCACCGGCCGCCTCATTCGAGGGAATAAGTGGAATGATGTAGAGTTTGTCATCCGGGAACGCATCAAGCAGGGGCTGAGAAACCTCGTACTGGATTTCAGTGAACTGAATTACATCGACAGTGCAGGTATAGGCTTTGTCGCCGTTTGCATCGGCTTGATAGAACAGCAGGGAGGCAAGCTCGCCATCTCCGGCGCGGCGGGGCAAGTGAAGCAGTTGCTGACGATGACGCATCTTGACCACACAGTGGGGATCTACCCGGACATCCCCTCAGCCCAGAGGGCCCTCTCCGAGCCAGCCGCGCCAACACAGGCGTAATTCGAGCATTCCAGATGGGCTTTGTCACACTCAAGCATCAACCCCGGCCGTCCTTTCGGCCCCTATGCAAAATCTTGCCTAAAATATTGATTCGAGGTAATACTTAGCTTGAGGGCCGTCCTGCCCCGGGCGCAGGATGCAACCAGGCCGGTACGGCTGACGTCTAAGACCGCTGAGGGGCAACAGTTTACCAGTTGAGAATGCGACTACGGCGATAGAGTCCCCAGCGAACCATTAGATGACGAAGAGGAGACTAGAATATGCCGGATAAGGAAGACAAACGCGATATCGGGCACGCCATGTTTGGGTTTAATGAACCGCGACCGTCCCGCAGCGATCCCAGCCAGCAGCCACCAGCACCGCCGGAACCCCCAGCGCCGCAGGCCGGGCCCACCCAGGGGCCGCCGCAGTGGCAGCAGGGGCCAGGGCAGCCTCCGCCGCCCGGACAGCCTCAATACGTTTACGTTCAATCGCCGCCGCCGGCGCCGTTGCCGATTCCGCAAGAGCCCGCGCCGACAAGCAAGCTGCTGATCGGGGTGCTTGCTCTCCTGGTGGTTCTTGCCGGGGTAAATCTCTATTTGGCGCTCAGCCAGCGGTCGGAGTTTGGAAAGGCTTTGACAAATGATGCAAACCGGTTGACGCTGCTGACAAAACGGATGGATTCGAGCGACGACCGCTACGCGACGTTGAAGGGGCAGTTTGACGTCACCAGCGAAAAGCTGGGCATGACCCAGGCGGAACTGACGCGCGCCCGACAGCTGACCGCAACTATTCAAAAGCAACAACGTGCAGCCGTCGATCAGTTGAACACGGCGATTGGCCAGAAGGCCAGCGCGCAGGAGCTGAACAATTTTCAATCCGATGCCAACAACAAGTTCGGCAACCTTTCGGGCGACATCGCAGGGAATAAAAAGGACCTTCAGGAAACCAAAGATGCCCTGATGGGGGCCAAGGGAGAACTTTCCGGCGCCATCGCCCGCACGCATGATGAGTTGGTGGCCCTGGCCCATCGCACGGATCGTGACTACTTCGAATTCAACCTCCAGCGGCGGCATGATCGCAAGAAGATCGGGAGCATCATGATCGAACTGCTGAGGACCAACCGCAAGCAGAACGTTTACACCATCGACCTCTTTTTCGATGACAAGCGCACACAGCGCAAGGACCAGGCGCTGGACCAGCCGGTCTATTTCTACGTTCAGGGAGCTCCCACCGCACTGGAACTGGTGGTGAACAAGCTGGACAAGGACAGGGTTAGCGGGTACATCAGCGCGCCGAAAGGGTTCTTCCAGAACACCCCGAGCGTGCTGAGCGCGCGGCCAAGTTAGGGGGCGGGCACAGCGCGAACCGCGGGCAAAACGCCCGGAGACCGCTGAATGCCGGCTATCCCGATAGCAATGCATGGAGCGAGGGCGTCCGTTTAATGGCGGACGCCTTCGTGGTTTAATGGGCGGGCTTACTTGATGGCAACTGTCGAGTGGGTCTCGAGGACCTTGGCCAGCTCGCTATAGGGCCGGGCGCCGATCAATTGTTCAGCAACCTTTCCGTCCTTCACCAGGATCAGCGTAGGAATGGACCGGATGCCGAACTTGCCGGCGAGGTCCGGAACCTCGTCCACGTTCACCTTGGCAAAGTTGAACTGGCCGGAATAGTTCTCCGCCAGCTTTTCAAAGGCTGGTTCCATTGCCCGGCAAGGCGCGCACCAGGTAGCCCAGAAGTCCACGAAGGTAGGCTTGGGGTCTTTCTCAAGGATTTGCCATTGCTCGTTGTTCACATTCTTGACGTTTCCCATGTATTCTTGTCTCCTCAAAATAAACTGCCTCTTTAACAGATGCTGGCGGAGGCCAAAAGTTTCAGCGATAGTCTGCCGCTCCAGGGAATCGAAATGTGACGAAAGTCACATGTTTTGAATGACTTGAGCAGTCAGGCAGGTGCGGGTGGAAATGAGGAGGAATGGATGGCAAACAAATGGCTTTTTAAATCCGACCCCGAACACTATTCCTATCAGGACCTTGAGCGCGACAAGAAGACTGTGTGGGACGGGATTTCCAACAACCTTGCACTCAAGCACCTTCGCAACGTTCGCCGGGGCGACATGGTGATGATCTACCACTCTGGTGGGGAACGGGCCGTAGTGGGACTGGCGGAAGTGATGAGCGACCCTTATCCCGACCCGAAAAAGAAGGAACCTCGGCTGGTGGTAGTGGATATCGCGGCGCGAGGGACCGTCTCACGGCGCGTCGGCCTTGATGAAATCAGGAATCAGCCTGGGTTGAAGGATTTTGATCTGGTTCGGCTGCCGCGCCTGTCGGTGATGCCGGTTTCTGAAAAACAGTGGACGGCCCTGATGGTTCTCGCCAAAGGGTAACAGTAATTCGACGCTTCTTATTCCGGCGCCGGTCAATTCAAAATGGCTGAATCTTCGTCGCCCAATCTCAAGCTCGTTAATCTGCAACGGGAGATCATCCGATGCACGCGCTGCCCGCGGCTGGTGGAGTATCGGGAAAAAGTGGCGAAGGAAAAACGCCGGATGTTCCGCGACTGGGAGTACTGGGGAAAGCCCGTGCCGAGTTTCGGCGATCCGAAGGCGGACCTGCTGATTGTGGGGCTCGCGCCAGCCGCGCACGGGGCCAACCGCACAGGGCGGATGTTTACTGGCGACCGCTCCGGGGAATTTCTTTTCCGCGCGCTTTATGAAGCGGGTTTCGCCAGCCAGCCGGATTCACACGACCGCGAAGATGGCCTGCGGTTGCGTCGTTGTTACATCACGGCGGCATTGCGTTGCGCGCCCCCTGCGAACAAACCTCTACTGCAGGAACTGAGGAATTGCCAGCCGTACCTGGAAAGCGAACTTAAATTCCTCAACCGGGTGCGCGCGGTTCTGGCGCTTGGCCGGATCGGCTTTGACCGATACCTCAACGTGATCGCGGAACGTGTGGACTTGCCGCCACGCTCGAAGATGCCATTTGCGCACGGAGCCAGCTATGCATTGCCGGGCGGACTGCCCCGCCTGTTCGCGTCCTATCACCCCAGCCAGCAGAATACGCAGACTGGCAAGTTGACGTGCGCAATGATGCATGAGGTGCTGGCCGCGGTTGACAGGTACCTTCGAGGGTCCGGGCGGGCACGCTAATCCATCAGCATGCCGCCGTTCACTTCAATGGTTTCTCCAGTGATGTAGCTGGCGGCTGGCGAAGCCAGAAAGACAGCAACGCTGGCGACTTCCTCGGATGTTCCGGCGCGGCCGAGCGGAATGGTGGCAACAAACTTCTTGAAGATTTCGGGAGGGCTGTAGCGTTCATGGTAAGGCGTGGCGATAACGCCCGGCGCGATGCCATTCACCCTGACGCCGTGGGGCGCCAGCTCCTTGGCCAGACTCTTGGTGTAGGTGATCATGGCGCCTTTGGCGGTGGCGTAGACTCCGGAGCCGGGACCGCCGCCGTTGCGTCCGGCGATGGAGGTCATGTTAATAATGTTTCCGCTTTTGCGCGCCGCCATTTCCTCCCACACGGCCTTGACGCAAAAGAAGACGCTTTTCAGGTTGAGGTCCATGATCTGGTCCCAATATTCTTCGGTCACGTCAGAAAGCATGCGTCGCGCCAGAAGATCACCGGCGTTGTTCACCAGGATGTCGATGCACCCCCATCGCTTGCGCACGGCGTCAACCATTGCCTGGATATCCGCGTGGGAAGTGACGTCCGCCTGGATCGCTTCAGCTTCGCCGCCGGCTTTGCGGATTTCCGCCACGGCTTGATCAGCGCCAGCTTTGTTCTTATGATAGTTGATTCCAATGCGGGCGCCCTCGCGCGCCATGGCAATGGCGGTGGCGTGGCCGATGCCGCTTGAGGCGCCGGTGATGAGTGCGACTTGGTCTTTGAGAACCATGGTTTCCTCCGGAATGAGCTGTTTTCCTGCTGCTTTGATGATGATGAGAACCCGCGAAAAAACAAGTTCTCAGGAAAACACAAAATAAAGTGGTTGGCAACCTTTGTGGTTTTTTGGTAATCCTTATTATTTATACCTGCGTTCGCGGGTTTGTCTGTGACGGGCAGATTTCAAGACCAATGCAGGCCACTCTACTCAGGAAATGAGGATGCAGTCGTATGATTGAAGTTGAAAATCTGACGAAACGGTATGGTCCGACGCTGGCGGTTTCTGACGTCAGCTTCCAGGTGCAGAAGGGCGAGATCCTCGGGTTCCTGGGTCCCAACGGGGCGGGGAAGACCACCACCATGCGCATCATAACGGGGTTCCTTTCGCCCAGCGAGGGCCGCGTGCGCGTGGCCGGCGTTGACGTAACCGAGTCTCCGCTCGAAGCCAAGAGGCACATCGGTTACCTCCCGGAAAATCCTCCCGTTTATACCGATATGACGGTGAATGAATACCTCGCATTCGTGGGCCGAATTAAAGGCCTGCCGCGCGCCGATCTGAAGAAGAGAGTTGAAGAGGTCAGTGAGAAGTGTTCGATTGCGGATGTGCAGGGCCGCCAGATCGGGAGGCTTTCCAAAGGCTATCGCCAGCGCGTAGGACTGGCGCAGGCGCTGATTCACAATCCTGACATTCTGATTCTCGACGAGCCGACGGCAGGCCTGGACCCCAAGCAAATCATTGAAACGCGCGAACTGATCAAAGGGCTGGCCGGGCAGCATACGGTGATCCTCAGCACGCACATCCTCCCTGAAGTTTCAAAAACCTGCCAGCGAGTAGTAGTGATCAGCAAGGGGACCGTGGTGGCCATGGGCGCTCCGGATGAGCTTACCGCCCGCCTGCAGGGGTACGGTTCGGTTCTGGTAACGGTGGAAGGACCGGCGCCGGACATTATGAGCAAGTTGCAGACGGTGCCCGGCGTGAACCTGGTTGAACCGGTCGAGGCTTCAGGAGCCCGCGTCACGCTGGAAGTCCATACCGAAAAGAACCAGGAGATTCGGTCGGAACTGGCCCGTGCCATCGTTGAGTCCGGATGGGGCTTGTTTGAACTGAAAACCGGCGGCATGAGCCTGGAAGATATCTTCCTGAAGCTTACCCGGCGGGACCTGAGCGAAGAATCGCCGGCGGAAGAAGCCCAGCCTGCCGAAGTGCAGAGCCCGGAAGACCCGGGAGCATCAGGACCGATCAACTGACGCCACGGCTTTGATTCAGTGAAGGCCGGGCAGGAACTGAAAACAACCAACGACCCTGAGGGGGAAACTGAAATGCGCAACATTCTGGCAGTGGCGGGAAAGGAACTCCGCGCCTATTTTCATTCGCCGATCGCCTATCTGGTGATGGCGGTTTATGCCGTGCTCTGCGGGTTCTTCTTTTACAGCTTTGCCGCAACATACGTGGTGCAGACCTTCCGGATGCAGGCGATGGGCGGAATGGGCATGCCCAACATGACCATCAACGACTATGTCATCCGGCCCCTGTTCCAGGGAGTCCTGACGATTGTTCTGCTGCTGGTGATTCCGCTGATCACCATGAGGCTTTACGCCGAGGAAAAACGTTCCGGGACCATCGAGCTCCTGTTAACTTCTCCGGTCACCGATTTTCAGATTATCGCCGGGAAGTTTCTGGGCGCGCTGGCTCTGTTTGGCACCATGATCGTGATTACCTTTGCATACATCAGCGCCCTGTTCATATACGGGAATCCCTCTGCCAAGCCCCTGATTGCGCAGGCCGTGGGTCTTTTTCTGTTCGGCGCCTCGCTGCTGGCCCTGGGCATGTGGATTTCAACGTTTACCAAGAACCAGATTATTGCTGCGGTCGTATCCTTCGCGGCGTTTCTTCTCATCTACGTTTTGAACTGGGTGACGGCCTATTCGAGCGGGGCCGTCGGCAAGGTCCTATCCTACATGGCGATTACCACGCACTTTGACGGCTTCGCCAAGGGTGTGGTGGACCTGAAGGACCTGGTTTACTACGTGTCTGTGATTGTGCTCGGTGTTTTCCTGACGGCGCGGTCCGTTGAAGCTCTGAAGGGGAGGGTCTGACGATGGCGGAAAAAGAACGAACGAAAGGAGGGGGCACCCAGCGGGTTCTGCAAGGCGCAAACCTGGCCTTGTATACGCTGATCGGCATCGCGATCATCGTCCTGGTCAACTGGTTTGTGAACAACCACAACAAGAGCTGGGACCTGACTCCGAACAAGGAATACAGCCTGTCGCCGCAAAGCATCAAGATCCTGAAGGGGCTGAAACAGAACGTCACCATCTATGCGTTTGATCGCAAGGACGCCTTTTCCCGCCGCCGTGATCTGCTGGGAGAATATGAAAGCGCCTCGAACCGCGTTGCCGTGCATTACGTCGATCCTGACCGGCAGCCCGCGCTGGCCAAGCAGTATGGCATTCAGACCTACGGCACCATCGAAGTGGTGTCAGGCACGCGGCACTTCCAGGCGCAAAGCACCAATGAAGAAGGTGTAACCAATGCCCTCATCCGGGTTCTGATGGGGGAGAAGACCGTTTATTTTATGGACGGACATGGCGAGCGCAGCATCGATGATACGGGGCGCGAGGGTTTCGATAACCTGAAGAAAGAACTGAACAATGAGAGCTACGAAGTCAAGACGCTGATGCTCCTGCAGAAAAACGAGATCCCTGCGAATTGTGAAATGCTGGTGATTGCTGGCCCTAAGCACGATTACTTGCCCGCAGAAATCGAGACCATCAGCAAATTCATCGAGGGCGGCGGGCGTGTGCTGTTCATGCTGGATCCGGGCGTCAAACTGCCCAACCTGAACAAGATGCTTGCCGGGTGGGGCGTGACGCTGCGGGACGATCTGGTGGTGGATTTGAATCCTGTGGCCCGGTTGTTTGGGACCACTCCCGTCATGCCGTTGATCATCAAGTACGGCTCCAATCCCATCGTCGAGCCGCTGCAGCGGACGGCGACTCTGTTCCCGCTTTCCCGGTCGATTGAAATCAGCAAGGATGTCAAAGATTCGCCGCCCGAAATGCTGTGCCAGACTTCAGACGACAGCTTCGGCGTGGAGGGTTTCAACCTCAGCATGCAACAGATTTCGCCCCGGCCCCGGCCCGGCGATGTTAAAGGACCCTTGACGGTTGCGGTGGCGGACACCATCAGCGGCAAGGATGGCACCAAGGGTGAAGGCCGCCTGGTTGTGACGGGAACGTCGTTGCTGGGCGCCAACGCCTATCTTGGATTCCAGGGCAACAAAGACCTGGTGATGAACATGGTCAACTGGCTCTCGGCAGAGGAGAGCCTGATTTCCATCCGGCCCAAACCCCAGGAGCAGCAGACGCTGAACATGAACCAGCGGCAAATGGGACAACTGCTTTACCTGGGTGTATTTGGCCTCCCGCTGGCAATTATTCTGGTGGGTGCGGGAGTGTGGTGGCGGCGCCGGCGATGAACAAGAAATACCTCCAAACCCTGATTGCACTGGCGGTCCTGGCAGGACTGTGGGGCATCTTCACCTACTATGGGCGCAAGAAGCCAGCAGCGAGCTCCGAGTCAAAGAGCACCGAGTCAAAAAAAATCTTCCCGGTGAAGAACAATCAGATTGTCTCCTTCACCGTGACCGCAACGGGTGAAAAGCCCGTTACGTGCACACGTGACGGCAACACGTGGGAGATTACGGAGCCTGCGAAGCTGGCTGCCGATTCTTCCACCATCGGCAGTTTCCTTACCAGCCTGACCAGCGCCGTACCGGACGAGGTGATCGACGAACAGCCGGGTGGCCTGAAGGAATTCGGCCTGGACCCTCCTGCGGCCACTATTGAAGTCAAAACGGATGCCTCGCCGAAGGAATTCACCCTGCGCCTTGGAAGCTCGACACCGACCAACAACGGCGTCTATGCGCAGGTTGCCGGCGAGCAGCGCATCATCACTCTCGCCAGCTATCTGAAGGACTCGCTTGGGAAGAAGCTGTTTGATTTCCGCAATAAGAAGGTGGTGACGCTGGCGCAGGACAGCATCCGCCGCGTGGACGTTACCTCGAACAAGGACAGTTACCGGCTTGTGAAGAATGCTGACGGCATCTGGGACCTGATGTTGCCGCCTCCTGTGCGCGCCGATCACTTTGCCGCGGAAGGCCTGGTGGATGAGCTGGGGAATGCGTCGATGCAGAGTGTGGTTGCGGAAACCAAGAAAGACCTGGGCCGTTACGGCTTCTCAAATCCCACCATGACCATACATCTTACCGGTGACACAGGCGGAGAGACGCTGGTGCTGGGCAAGAAAGACGGCTCCAATTATTACGCCATGAACTCAGCCGTGGGCCCGGTCTTCATGCTGGGGTCGGACTTCCTCACGCAGTTTCAGAAGCAGCCCTCGGATTTGCGCTCAAAAGACCTGTTCACCTTCTCCACCTTTGAGGCGAACCAGGTCACCCTGCAGGGTCCCAAAGGGCGGCAGGTGTTTGTGCACCACAAGAACGATAAATGGGAGCAAACTGAGCCGGCCAGCATGGAGGTTTCGAACGACAAGATGCAGACGCTGCTTCAGGACCTCCGCAACCTGAGCGCTCAGTCTTTCCCGAAGAAGAACCCAACCGATCTGGCCTCTTACGGGCTCACCAAGCCGGAGTACACCGTCCAGGTGCAGTTCGGCGAAAACAAGAAGACCGAGACGGTGCAGATTTCCCAGGTGGGCGGCAACGTTTACGCACGGCAGTCTACGGACTTGGTGCCCGCTGAGCTTTCGAAGGACGCCATCACCAACCTTCAAAAAAGCCTCGACGCGCTCAAGTAGCATTTCGCGTCGTCCCTTGATATCCTTTCCTGTTTCATGCAAGGCTTTTGCATGGGCACGTCCGTGCGTTAACTGTCAGGTTGCTGAAAGACTTTGGCTGACGAATGCAGCGGCGAGTTTATCTCACGGCTGTCCAAATTAGGGGAGGGGCTAGGCCGGTGGGATTGGAAAGGCAAGGC
>OBLQ010000268.1_pt1 | contig 19309 bp, 15 predicted proteins | sample 1519881 | NCBI WGS metagenome assembly OBLQ01 (sample SAMN01911456, study PRJEB22533) | soil metagenome | biome: Soil | place: Malaysia | collected 2012-04-30 | depth DG_metagenome m | reverse complement strand
GAATATGTTTACCTGCGCGAAGCCTGGGGACCTGTGTGGGGATTTGTGAGCGGATGGGTCTCCTTTTTCGCGGGGTTTTCGGCGCCAATCGCGGCCGGCGGTCTGGCGTTTGCAGCTTACCTCAGCTATTTCTTTCCTTCTCTTTCCCCGTCTTCTTCGGAAGCGATCCTGCATTCGGGGGTCGGATGGATTCACCTGGGCAACGGTCAAATCTTGGCAGTCGGCGTCATTACCATTTTTGGGGTGGTTAACATACTGGGATTAAGCCCAGCGGCCACCTTGCAGAACACTCTGACGTTGCTGAAGATCGGAGTGCTGAGCGCCTTCCTGGCGCTTGCTTTTATCGTCGGCCATGGCAACTGGCACCATTTTGCGGTGCCGGCTGTGCGGGTTTCTAATCATGACCTCGCGCTGCAATTTGCCGTTTCGCTAACCTTCGTCATGTTTGCCTATAGCGGGTGGAATGCTGCAACCTATGTAGCGGAAGAGATTCGCACCCCCGAACGTTCGCTGCCTCTCGCTCTTGTTGGGGGCACCATTCTGGTCATCGTGTTTTATCTGGCCTGCAATATTGCATTCATTTATGCGCTGCCGCTGGAGAAGTTGAAGGGCGTGCTGCCGGTTGGGTCGGAAGCGGCGCGAGCCCTGTTTGCAGGACGCGGCGGAGCAATTTTCAGCGGAATGATGGCCGCCGCGCTGCTTTCGTGCATCAGCGCCATGGTGATTGTGGGCCCCCGGGTTTATTACGCGATGGCCCAGGACGGTTGTTTCTTTCGGTCAGCGGCGCACGTCCACCCGAAGTTCCAGACGCCGGTGGTTGCGGTCTTGTTCCAAACGGTGGCTACAGCTGCCATGATTATCACCGGGACCTTCGACGCGCTGATTTACTACATCGGATTCATGCTGGTCTTATTTGCGGCGCTGGCGACGGCTGGGATCTTTCGGCTGCGGAAACGCTCGAACTGGCGGAAGCTTCAGGCGGTTGACCGTTTCTTTCCTCTTGTGCCTGGCGTTTTTCTGGTGGCGAGTTGCGGAATGTTGATTTCGACCATCCGGCTTCGTCCCACGGAATCATTTCTTGGACTGCTGACGGTTTGCGGCGGAGCAGGCCTGTACTGGTGGACTTCGATTCGAAACAGGAGTCGGCATAGATTATAAAGCTCGCACATTTGAATTTGGCAGTTATATCGACAGACCAGACGGATGAAACAATCGTTCCAAACAATCATTGCAATGGTTCGAGCGTGGCAGGCGGTTCCGGCCATCATTGCCGCGTGCAATCTATTCATAGTCGGCGGTACGCTTGGGCGGGCACAGAGTTTGTCTGTCCGGTACCTACTGGACTTGCGAAATCCGGCCTCGCACCAGGTGGGCGTTTCCATGAATGTGCCGCAAGCCAGCCATGGGACGGAATTCCAGATTCCCACATGGAACAACCTCTACCAATTTCGTGACTTTGTTCGCAACGTGCAGGACGTTCAAGCACACTGTGGGGGCCGTCCGGCCCCGCTGCGGCGCGTGGACATTAACACGTGGACAACTGTCGAGCAATGCCCCGATCTCGAAATCTACTATAAGGTCTACACGAATCAGGATAGTGTTTTCTCTGCGGTTCTTGATAGCCGCCACGCGTTTCTGAATTTTGCCCTACTGCTTTTTTACTTGCCGCATGAACGTCAGCTTCCTGTGCGTGTTAGGTTCCTTCTGCCGGAAGGCTGGAAGCTGGTGACGATGCTGGACGAAGGGCCTGCCCCCGGCGAGTACCGGTCGCCGGACTACGGTCACCTGGTGGATAGTCCCGCACTGGCGGGTGAGTTCCAGGAATACGATTATATCCAGAAGGGGGCGCTGTATCGCATTGTTGTTGACGGCGCCAAAAGTCTTTATTCTCCAAAGCGACTGGTGGAGGTGCTCAAGAAAGTCACTGCCACTGAAACAGCGCTAATGCAGGACGTTCCCTTCAACCGCTACACCTTCATGTTCTTTTTCCGGGAACGGGGAGAAGGTGGAATGGAACACCGAAACGGTACGGCTATCAGCATCCCGGCCGGGCAGATGGGCGCAGGTCTCGATAACCTCAAGGGTATTGCTGCCCATGAATTTTTCCACCTTTGGAACGTCAAACGGATTCGGCCGCAGGGGCTCGAACCCATCGACTACATTCACGGGAACGACACAAGCGACCTTTGGTTTTCTGAAGGGGTGACCAGCACCTACGGGCAACTTGCACTGCTTCGCTCGGGGTTGATCGATCGAAAGCAGTTTTACGCCCATCTGGCCGAAGAAATCAACCAGCTCAAGTCACGACCCGCGAGATATTTCCAGAGCGCTGAGGAATCAGGGCGTGAAGCCTGGCTTGAGAAATATGCCGACTATACCCGGCCTGAGCGAAGCATCTCTTATTACAACAAGGGAGAGTTGCTGGGGTATCTGCTTGACCTTGGAATCCGTCACGCGAGTGACAACCGCTACAGTCTGGACGATCTGATGCGGCGGCTCAACCGGGACTTCGCCAGTCGCGGCCAATTCTTCAGCGATCCCGATCTCGAGAACATCATAGCTCAGCTTGCGCCTGCCTTCCCGGCCAGGAAATTCTTCCGCAGGAACATTCGGGGAACCGGCGACCTCAATTACGAGAAATACCTTGGTTATGCAGGATTGGCCCTGAAAACAGAAATCAAAGAAGTGCCCGATTTGGGCTTTGATTCACTACAAGCCTTCGCCGGTCCCATACAAGTGGAATCAGTGGTTCCCGGCAGCAATGCCGAAAAGGCCGGCCTGAAGTCTGGTGATGTTCTTCTCAAGATGAACGGCGTTGAACTTCCCGTAACGCCCGATCGCGAACTGATTTACTTCAAGCCCGGCCAAGAAGTCAAATTTACCGTGCAACGCGGGGCGAAGGTTCTGGAGATTGTGTTTCTGCTGGGGTCGAGGAAAGCGACGGTTTATGACGTGGGAGAAATGCCAAACGCCACCCCTGCGCAACTGCTTGTTCGAGGGGGCTGGTTGAAAGGTGATTCGGAGAGAGGATCGGCGGCAGGAAACTGATGCTCAGAACATTGCTCGTATACGCCGTCGTCTTTTTCTTTATCTTCATTCTGGGCCCTCCTTTGCTGCTTTGGAGTTTGATTACAGGTAGCACGGACATGCTTTACTCCGTTGGTGTGTTCGGAGCCAGGACGGCACTTTTCATGGCAGGGGTCAGAATCATGGTCTCGGGCAGGGAAAAGATTCCTGTTGGAAAAAGTGTAATATATATGCCAAACCACCAGAGTAACAGCGACCCACCGGCGGTTGCGTCGATCCTTCCGCCCGTACTGATCATGGCAAAAAAAGAATTCTTCCGTATTCCAATCATGGGGACGGGTATGCGTATGCGAGGTTTTATACCCGTGGACCGAACGAACCGTGAGCGCGCGTTTGCTGCGGTGGACCATGCGGTGGCTTCCCTAAAGGCGGGCCATTCTTTTTTGGTTTTTCCGGAAGGAACACGAAGCAGAACGGGACGTCTTCAGTCTTTCAAAAAGGGAGTTTTTGTGATGGCAATTAAGGCGGGCGCTCCGATTGTTCCGATTTCGGTGTCGGGCGCCTCCAAGATCATGTGCCGTGGAGATTTCAGGATCCATCCTGGGCCGGTGCGGATCACGATCCATGATCCAGTTGCAACTGCTGATTACAGCATTACAGATCGCTCAAGGGTAGCAGAGGAGGTTCGGCGGGCGATCGTATCAGGTCTTTCACCTGAGGAACGCCCACTAGAGGCGACCAACGATTGAATTCATCGGCAATGTGCAATTCAGGGAAGACCAGATTGTTCGCCAGGCAGACTTACTTACTCCCTCTTCTTTGACGGACTTGGACGCTTGATTTGCCGGCGCACGGCCAAATGGATTTCCGGAAGGCGGGCATACGTCGCCGAACATTTCAGCCAGCGCGAATTGTCCATAGCTGGGTATCCGGAAATGATCTTGTTGGACTCGACGTCGGAAGGAATTCCCGTCTGCGCAGTAGCAATCACATTGTCACCAATCGTCAGGTGGCCGGCCACTCCAACCTGCCCCGCCAGGACCACGTTCTTTCCAACCTTGCAACTGCCTGCCAGCCCGGACTGCCCGCAGAGCAGGGTGTTCTCGCCTATGTCGCAGGCATGCCCCACCTGGACGAGGTTATCGACCTTGACCCCTTGGCGGAGGCGAGTTACACCCACCGTGGCGCGATCAATGCAGGCGTTTGCCTGCACCTCCACTCCGTCCTCTATGACAACACTGCCGGCCTGGACGATCTTGTAATAGGAGCCATCGGCCTGGCGGGCAAAGCCGAAACCGTCGCTACCGATGATGGCTCCGTTTTGCAAGACAACGTCATTGCCGATCTGCACATTTTCACGGACAACCACGTGGGAGTGGGCAATAAAGCGATGACCGATCCTCGCGCCTTGATAAATCATCACATGACCGTTGATCACGCAGTCATCGCCGATTTCGACTTCGGCTTCAATCACTACATAGGGGCCGATGGAGGGACTCCGGCCAATTCTAACATCCGGGGCAATGACAGCGGTCGGGTGGATGGCAGGCTCATTCTGTACGGGCGTGTAAAAAAATTCCAGTGCCCGCGCAAAATCCAGATAGGGATTGGCCGACCGCAGCGCCGGACGTCCGGGGTCAGCTTCCTGCGGCGACAAAATGATTGCCGCCGCCCTCGTGGTGTTGAGTTTGCGCCGGTATTTGGGATTTGAAAGGAAGGTCAATTCCGAAGGGCCGGCTTCTTCCAGGCTGGCGACAGCGGTGATTTCAAGGTTTTCAGGCCCTTCCAGTTTACAGCCCAGTTTTTCTGCAATTTCTCCAAGCCTCATGGCGTCAAACTCCTTCTAGAGAGAAGGGTGTCCCTGGGTTTTTACCCCATCCTGTCTTCTCTTCTGCGATTCCTGCCGCAGGTGAAAGGTTATCAAGTGCGGCGCGGAGTGACAATAGATAGCACTCCCGGCAATTAGCTGCAGTTGGTCATGCGCAAAAATTATACAGTGGCAAATACTGGGAGCCTGGATTTTTGAAGTTAATGGCCTGACCTGCCGGGTGCACGGTGAATACCTGTCTAAAGGTACTGAACTGGATTTCCGATAACTACGGGAGAGGACAAATATGACCTTCCGAAGGAAGGGTATTCGCGGTGGTACCAGGATCCCAGTGGAGCTGCCGGTGCAGATCTCCTGGAAGACCCGCGCTGGCAAGGAGCGTTTTGCTCAAGGGAAAACAGAGAGCATGAGCGGGAACGGCCTGTTCATTATGGCCCCCGTCAGGCTTCGACACAACACGCCAATCCAGTTTTCGGTGTCCCTTCCAACCGAAATTACGAATACCCCCATGCTGTTGTATTGCGTAGGACGGGTAGTTCGTCAGAATAGGACAGGGGATGCGGCGGGACTCGGTGTGGTTATTGACGATTATCGATTAGCCGCCGGCAAGCGCGCCGAATGACATTGCGCAAGAAGCTAGCTTCGAGAGCCTGTTGACAGGACTTTCGAACAACAGTCGACTCCCCGTTTCCACCAGCGAGGGCTAGTCATTCGGGGATAGCTTGCATACCCCAAAAAGCAAAAATGCAGCTAAGAAAGCAGCTTAATTATAAATCCAAAGCGAAAATCCTGATCGCAGATGGTGAGGGTGTCTTCAGGCTGGGTCTGAAGAAGCTTTTCAGTGTCGAGGATGATCTCCGCGTGGTCGCCCAAGCCGAAAATTCCGTTCAGATGGTCGCCATGAACAGGTCTTTCCGGCCCGACCTGATTCTTGTGCAGGAAGAGATAGCCCTTACGGGGTTCGATCGTTTTGTTGACCGCCTCCGCTCCGACTCTCCCAATTGCAGGGTGCTGGTTAGTTACTCGCATCTTGCTGATAAACAGAAGGAAAAACTCTTTCACGATGGAGTATCCGGCGTCGTTGCAAGGTCCGCGCAACCTGAATATTTTGTGGAAATCGCGCGCAGAGTGCTGGAGGGTGAGGTCATGCAGCCATCACAAACTGAGTATGGCGTCGGGGCCGTTGATCCCCGCAATGGTGACCACCTCCGGCCAGTTGAAACGCTCACTCCCAGAGAAAAGGCAATCATCAGTTGTCTAACGCAAGGTTGGCGAAACCGGGACATTTCAGTACACCTTAAGATCACCGAACAGACTGTCAAAAACCATCTCAGGTCGATTTACGATAAGGTTGGAGTTTCAGACCGGTTGGAACTCGTCCTTTACGCCATCCACCGCCGGCTTGAGTTACCGCCTGTTTCTTCTGCTGTCTAGATTCGAGCCCCCATTTCCCTAGTTTATACGGGCGAGTCGAAAAGCTCGTTAGCCACCCGTAGCGCCCATTCCGTGATAGCCTCTTGTTTCTGTAGAGCCACCTAGGAGGTTCAAAGCCGACAATCATTGAAAAAGCGGCTTGGTCTTACGAAACTGCCTGTGCTAAGATTCGATTCGATTTTGCTGCCCCCGGATTGTGGGTTCAGGCTCGATCTGCCGCTTCATCGTGGCTACTTTATTGACTTAGCAGCACTTGCTATTGACAAAGTCGGGCGAGTTTCAGATGATCATAGCTGTTCGGCCAGAACTTCGAGTTTTCCGCAAATAAAAATGGAGGGTGTTTGACGTCCTGACGAGCTGAATTTTAATAGTTATCTATCATGTTTATTTTCACATTTATATTAAATAAATAGTAAAGTAACACATAAAGTTTTTTCAACCCTGAATAATGCATATGAAGGCCTTTCAGGTGCAACGCATGCCGGCTCCACCAGGAAAAATATCGTTGGAAGTTGCCAGCTTTTTGGATTACGCCACTGTTGAGAAAGGTTTGGCACCAAACAGTATTGCCGGCTACGGGAGGGACCTCCGGAAGTTCGCTGGATACCTTCACAATTCAAAGCTGGCGCTCGCGCAGGTTCGGCGCGAGCATATTCGCAGGTTCCTCGAAACTCTTTACCAGCAGGGTTTGAGTGCTCGGTCTGCGGCAAGGCAGTTGGCTGCTCTTCGCCATTTCTTTCAGTTCCTGGTTAAGGAAGGGAGACTTGCAACTGATCCGGCCCATGAGGTTGAGGCCCCCCATCTTTCCCATTCCTTGCCCAAGTACCTAAATTTTCAGGAAGTTGAGGCCTTGCTCGCACAGCCTGATTCTACCACCCCCATGGGTCTTCGTGACCGCGCGATGCTGGAACTGCTCTATGCCACTGGCATGCGGGTTTCGGAGTTACTCAGCGTACGTTGGGAAGATTTTGAACCCAACCTGGGCATCGTCCGCTGTGTCGGAAAGGGAAACAAGGAACGGTTGATTCCTGTTGGAAAGTCAGCTTTGAGCGCCATCGAGTCTTATCTTGGGAGAGGGCGTGACGCTCTGGCAAAGCGGTCTGGGGTTCCGTACCTGTTTCTGAACCAGCGTGGCGGCCAGCTTTCTCGTGTTGGCTTCTGGAAAATATTGTCGGCTTATGGTCGACGGGCTGGCATTCGAGTGTCATTGACGCCGCACTTGTTACGGCACTCTTTCGCGACACACCTGCTTGAGCGTGGTGCCGACCTGAGGTCAATTCAGACAATGCTCGGCCACAGCGATATTTCGACAACCCAGATTTATACCCATGTCCTTAAAGAACGGTTGCGCCAAGTTTATCAATCTCATCACCCGCGGGCCTGAGGAGCGCTTTCGACATTGGTTCGCTTGTAGGAAAACATGACCGATTACAATTTTTTGATGGAGAGCCGGCTCTCACCCGCCCAGTTCCAGCTCGTAAATAATCTCAGCCGGATTGCTTATAGCGAGGGGATCAACCTTTACCTTGTGGGCGGCGCAGTCCGTGACATGACTTTCGGCCAGGCGATCGTGCGTGATCTGGACTTTGCCGCCGAAGGCAACATCCATAAGATTTTGCGGCATTTGGGGCATGGCAAAGGGAAGGAGTCCCGCAAGTCCGTCACCATATGGGGACAGGGCCCTGTTGAAGTGGTCAGGTCCAGATTTGACGAACGTCGCGGCGCCGCCGAACTGTGGTTCAGTAACGGTGTCCGCGCTGGAATTGCTCAATGTCATCAGGAAATCCCCTCCAGGCCGGGACACCAGCCTGAGATCAGGCCCGCCATGATTTTTGAGGACCTGAAATCTCGCGATTTTGCCTTAAATGCAATGGCCATCTCCCTTCATCCCAATTCCCGGGGACTCCTTTTGGATCCCAAGAACGGGGCGGGTGACATTGAGAGACAGGAGATTCGGGCACTCCATTCGCGAAGTTTCTGGGACGATCCTGTGCGAATTTACCGGCTTTTTCGCCTTGGGTTGCGGTTCGGATTCAAGGCCGAAGAGAAGACGCAGCGGTGGCTGGACGCCGCTCTGGAGGAACGGACCTGGGCTGACCTTCCGCCCGCCAAGCAGGTTAGTGAATTAGAAGCGGTGCTTCAGGAGGAAAATCCGGAACGGGTATTCAAATTGTACCAGGACCGCGGCATCCTGGTGGGCCTTGACCGAAGTCTTACGCGAATTGCATTTGACCGTTTCCGCAAAATAGCGGCGCTGACCAGGAAATCTCCTGGCGAGGACATGTTCCTGTTGAATTTTGACTGCCTTGTGAGCAGGTTGAAAGCCTCCCAGCGGCAGCGAATGGCAAAGAAGGTGCTGCTCGATCCCAAGCGCGTTAAACTTGCCCTCAACATGGACCGTGATGCGAAAAAAGCGGCTCGGGTCCTCGCAAGCTCAAAATGCAGTATACCCAGCCAGGCTTATAGGGTGCTTTCGCAGCAACCCAGATCGTTGCTGTTATATTTACTCGCTTATTATCCTCAAGCCAAGATTCAGAGCCGGATCAAGAACTACCTGGTGAAGGTTCCCCAGATTCGTGCGCGCCTGCCGGAGAGCGAACTCCTAGTACTTGGCGTGAAGCCCGGGCCGAAGTTTGACAAGATTCTGGAACGTGTCTTTTTCGACCAGTTGGATGGGAGGATCAAGACCCACCAGCAACTGGTCCAACAGCTCCGATCGCTGGCAGGCATCAAGGAACAACCGGCCCCGCCGGCCCCGCCCGCCAAAGCTGCCAGGGGCGTGAAAAAGGCAAAGGCAGATAAAGCCGGCAAGCCCGCCAGAGCTGCGAGGGCTGTCCAACCTCGAAAACCTGCCGCGGCTGCCAGAGCTGAGAAAAGCGTCAAGGCAGCCCCCACGAAATGGGCCGGACGCCTTGCCAGGATTGCACAAGCTGCCGCGAAACGGAGGAAGAAGAAGAGGCGGGGCTAACTGGGGACGTCGGTCCTGAGGGAATTGCAGAAACGCATCGGGAGATGCCCGTCCCGAGATGGGAGTGACAAGTCAATATGGCGAAATTCATTCTTGGCGTGATTATCGGAATCCTTCTGGTACCTACAGCGTTTTACCTTTACTGCAGATCGGGGCACGCCCCGGTGGCGACCGCAGCGTCGCCGATGCCTTTCGAGAGATTTTTTGCCAGGACAGCAATGCATTCCACCATCAATCGCGAAGCGCCTAAAACCAAATCGACGCGGGCGACGGAAGGGAATCTGCTGGCCGGGGTGGACGTTTACCGGCACAACTGCGGGGGTTGTCACGGCCTTCCAGGGAGGCCGACTTCCAATGCTGCTAAGGGCATGTTTCCCAGTCCGCCCCAGCTTTTCGAAGCGGGACATATGGTGACAGACGACCCGGTGGGTGAGAGTTACTGGAAAGTCAAACACGGGATTCGCCTGTCGGGCATGCCTGGATTTACAGGTTTGCTGACGGATGAACAGATTTGGAACGTCAGCCTTTTGCTGGCAAATGCCGATAAGTTGCCGCCTTCGGCCCAGCAGGCCTTAACAGTACCACCCCAGATGTCGCCTCCTCCTAAAGAACGGGGTAAAGCGGCAGGCAACTTTACGGAGGGAAGCAAATAGGAGGGTCCGCGTGGCGGGCCCGGTTGAAATTTCTGACCTGCCGTATTACGCCACACTCGGCAGCTGTTTCAAGTGCGTGAAAGGGCGGAGAGACGTTCATTCTGCATGTAGAAACTGAGAACCCCGGTGAAATCTATGCATTGCCGCGTTTGTAGTGGAACATGGCAATGGCGTTTGTCTCAATTCAGCGAGAGAAATTAAACTCGCACGTCACACCTCCGAACTGATTTTTGATAGAATGGCTCGGAATGGCCACCGAAAACTTTGTTCATCTGCATTTACACACGGACTATAGTCTGCTGGATGGGGCGTGCGGGATTGACCGGTTGATGGAACTGGCGGCCGAACGCAAGATGCCGGCGGTGGCAATGACAGACCACGGGAACTTGTTTGGCGCCGTGAAGTTTTACGAAGCGGCCCGCGAATATGGCATCAAACCCATCATCGGCTGTGAGGTTTATGTGGCGGGCACCAACCGCTTTGACCGCTCGCCGGATGCCGAGCGCCCCTATCATTTTGTTCTGCTTTGCGAAAACGAGCGTGGTTACCAGAACCTTGTGAAGCTGGTTTCCGCTGCCTACACAGAGGGCTACTACTACAAGCCCCGGATCGATAAGGACCTGCTTTCCCGCCACTCGGAAGGTCTCATCGCCCTTTCGGCGTGCCTGCGCGGTGAGATTGCTGTGGCCCTTTCAGCTGAGCGGTATGACTCGGCGCTCCAGTCCGCTCATGAGTTGGAGGAAATTTTCGGCAAAGGGAATTTCTTCCTGGAAATCCAAGACCAGGGAATGCCGGAAGAGCACAAAATCAACCCGCACTTGCTATGCCTGTCTCGCGAGAGCGGTATTCCTTTGGTCGCCACCAATGACTGCCACTACTTGACGCGGGACGACGCGCGCGCCCAGGAGGTTCTGGTCTGCATCCAGACGGGGAAGACACTCAGCGACCCCAGTCGGATGAAGTTCCCCACGGACCAGTTTTATTTCAAGACTTACGAGGAAATGTCCGCGGTATTCAGTGAAGTTCCTGACGCCGTGTTGCGCACGCTGGAGATTGCCGAGCGATGCAACGTCAAGCTTGAGCAGAAGGAACACGTCTTTCCGCATTTTGAAGTTCCTCCCGGCGAGTCCTTGGACAGTTTCTTTGAAAGGGTCACACGGGAAGGATTTGCCAAACGGCTTGAGCGTCTTGGGCGCCTGCACGCTGCGGGGAAGCTGCGCCATCCGCTCGAAGCCTACAACGACCGCCTGGAGCTTGAGCTGGATCTCATCAAGCAGATGCACTTTTCGGGTTACTTTCTGATCGTCTGGGATTTCATCCGCTACGCACGCGAGCAGTGCATTCCCGTCGGTCCGGGGCGCGGATCGGCGGCGGGAAGCTTGGTTTCCTACGCGCTGCATATTACGGATGTTGACCCGTTGCAGCACGACCTGCTTTTCGAGCGGTTTCTCAACCCTGAAAGAATATCCTTTCCGGATATCGATATTGACTTCTGCATGCGCAGGCGCGGCGAAGTGATCAATTACGTCACTGAGAAGTACGGCCGTGAAAACGTCAGCCAGATCATCACATTCGGAACTATGGGCGCCAAGGCAGTCATTCGCGACGCAGGCCGGGTGATGGATATGCCCTTTGCAGAAGTGGACAAGATCGCCAAGCTCGTGCCCCCCGTCCTGAACATCACGCTCGATGAAGCCCAAAAGCAGTCGACGGAACTTCGCCAGTTGAAGGCGCAGGACCAGCGCGTGGCAGACCTGCTGCAGGTTGCCGGGCGCCTGGAGGGGTTTGCGCGCCACGCTTCTACCCACGCCGCGGGAGTTGTTATCGCACCTCAGCCGCTTCAGGAAATCGTGCCGCTTTACAAGAGTAACAAGGACGAAATTACGACACAGTATGCGATGGACGACCTTGAGAAAATCGGCCTGCTCAAAATGGATTTTCTGGGGTTGACCACCCTGACGGTACTCGACGACTGCCTGAAGCTGATTGAAGCCACGCGGGGCGAGAAGGTCGACCTTGATTCGCTGGCAAAGGACGACGCAGAGACCTACGAACTGTTGAGCAAAGGGCTCACGGCAGGCATATTCCAGTTTGAAAGCCGCGGAATGACAGATATCCTGCGGCGCGTCAAGCCCAGCCGGCTGGCCGACTTGACGGCGTTGAACGCCCTATATCGGCCTGGGCCCATCCAGGGCGGTATGATTGACGACTTTATCGCCCGCAAAACCGGCAAGAAGCGTGTCACTTACGACTTGCCCCAACTCAAGGAAATTCTGGACGAGACTTACGGCGTGATCGTCTACCAGGAACAGGTGATGCAGATTGCCGCCGCTGTTGCCGGCTTCAGCCTGGGAGAAGCCGACGTCCTGCGCCGCGCCATGGGCAAGAAAAAGCACGAAGTGATGGTTGCCATGCAGGAGAAGTTCCTGGCAGGCGCAAAAGAGAAGGGCGTGCCGGCCGCCAAAGCAGAAAAGCTGTTTGACCTGATGGCTCAGTTCGCCGGCTACGGATTCAATAAATCGCACTCCGCCGCGTACGCTCTGGTGGCCTATCATACGGCTTATCTGAAGACGCACTTTTCGGTGGAATTTATGGCCGCCCTGCTGACTTCTGAAATCGGCAATCCTGACAAGCTGACGCATTACCTGAACGAATGCCGTGACATGGGAATTAATATTCTTCCGCCGGACATCAACTCCAGTGAGCGGACTTTTACCCCCTCGGACGGCCAAATACGCTTTGGCCTGACAGCCATCAAGAACGTCGGCGACGCCGCCATCGTTTCCGTGGTGGAAGCCAGAAACAAGTTGGGCCGTTTTGACAACCTGTTTCAGTTTTGCGAGCACGTTGACCTGCGCCTGCTGAACAAGCGGGTGATTGAAAGCCTCGTCAAGGCGGGGGCGACGGATTCCATGGGCGCTCGGCGATCGCAGCTGCTGGCCGTCCTGGACCGTGCCATGGAATGGGGTCAGCGTCAGCAGCGCATCGCCGAAAGCGGACAACATGGGCTTTTCGGCCACGGAAGTGACACCACCACAGTGGTACCAGCCAACCTGCCCGACCTGGAAGAGATTTCAGAGGCAGAACGGCTGACGGGGGAAAAGGAACTGCTGGGCTTTTATGTCACTGGCCACCCCCTTGAGAAGTATCTGCCCCAGTTGCGCGAGTTGACCCAGGCCAGTAGTTCCCTCGTCGAAGAGATGGAGAACGACGCCCCTGTAACGCTGGGCGGTATTTTGACGAACCTGCGCATCCGTCCCAGCAGAAAGGGAGCGCTTTGGGGCGCCGGAGTTTTGGAGGATTTGCGCGGCACGGTGGATTTGCTGATCTTTCCGCAAGCGCTGCAGCAGCTTCAGGGCGTGCTGAAGCAGGACGCGGCATTGTTGATAAAGGGCAAGGTGCGGCATGACGAGAACGCGCGGGCCAAGGTTGTCGTGAGTGACGCAAAACTCCTCGAGACGGCCGTTAACGGCAATAAACCTACACTGCGCATACGAATTAATCCCGCGGACGTTTCCGACCGCATGCTGGGAGAACTGGAGACGTTGCTGCGCGGTCATCCCGGTCATAATCCGGTGCTCTTTGAACTTGAAAGACCGGGAGATTTCCGCGTGCAGATGAAGCCGCTTGACCCCAGGGTGGTGGACGCCACCGACGACCTGCTGGCCGGCCTGCGTGAGCTGCTGGGTGAACAGGCTGTTACCGTGGAGAATCGCAACGGGGCCGCCGGCAGGATGTGAAACAGAGTCAGACTCTACAACAGCTCCTTGAATAAAAGATCCTCTTCTATGAGAAAGCCAAGCGGACACAAAGCCATTGTGCGGGACCTGGAAAAGCAGATTGCCGAACTGAAGCTGCAGCCGGGTTCTGTGGCCCGCGAAGAAATCAGTCGTCTTCAGGAGCAGCTTGACTCGCTGCAAGACGGCGCCGGAGCAGGAAACAAGGATGCGTGGACCCGCGTGTTGCTGGCGCGACATCCGCAACGTCCCTACACTCTTGACTACATCCAGATGTTGTTTACGGAGTTTAGCGAACTTCACGGCGACCGCCGCTTCGGTGATGACGCCGCGATTGTGGGCGGGTTCGCCCGATTCAATGGCCAGGCGGTGATGGTGGTCGGACACCAAAAAGGCCGTGATACGAAACAGAAGCTCCACCGCAACTTTGGCATGACCAATCCGGAGGGCTACCGCAAAGCATTCCGGCTGATGCAGCTTGCCGCAAAGTTCAACCTGCCCATCATCACGCTTGTGGACACGCCAGGCGCATATCCCGGTATCGGGGCCGAGGAGCGTGGCCAGGCGGAAGCGATTGCCTTCAACCTGAAAGAAATATCCAAACTGAGGGTTCCGATTGTCCCGGTGATTCATGGCGAAGGGGGCAGTGGCGGCGCGCTGGCAATCGCTGTGGGCGACCGCGTCTTGATGCTGGAAAACGCAGTCTACTCGGTGATTGCCCCCGAAAGCTGCTCTTCCATCTTGTGGCGGGACTGGGAGCATAAGGAGGAGGCCGCACGCATTTTGAAAATGACAGCGGACGACCTTCTTCGTTTCAAGATCATCGACGAGATTGTTCCCGAACCTCTGGAAGGCGCGCACGCCGACCCCCAGGCCGCGGCCGCGGCAATCCGAATGGCCCTGGAGCGATGCCTGCCGGAACTCGCAGCCGTTTCGCCGGATGAGCTGCGTCGCCGGCGAAATGAGCGTTTGCGCACACTGGCCACATTCGTCAATGAAGGCTGATTGGTATCCCGGTTGTATCTTTGTGCTTTCCAGATCATCCATTCAAGGGTATGATCAGCATCGTTATCCCGAGTTACAACGAGGCCACTTCCATTGCCTGCGTGCTGGACCGTTTGAAGCACGTGCGCGGCAATTTTGAAGTGCTGGTTGCCGATGGCAGCAGCACTGACCGGACGCAGAAAATCGTGTGTGGGATTGCTGCGACTTACCCCCTCCCCCTGAGCCTGGTCGAGAGCGTTCGCAATCGCGCCGTCCAGTTAAATGGGGCGGCGCTCCGGGCCCATGGCGATGTGTTCCTGTTTCTCCATGCAGACATGCTTGTTCCCACGGAGACGGTTGAGGCGGTCGAGCAGAGTCTGCGCGATCCTGATGTAATCGGTGGGAATTTTCAAATTGGGTTTGCGGGAGACACCGCCATAGAAAAGTTCTTTACCTGGTGCTACCGTGTTCGCCGGCCTTTCGGGATTTATTACGGAGACTCCGGAGTGTTTGTCCGCCGCGAAGTTTTCGAGCGCCTGGGAGGCTTTAAGCCCATACCCATCATGGATGACTATGAATTCATTCGCCGTCTCGAACGCGCTGGAAGAACCGTCTGTCTGGACCCGCCCATGCTGGTGTCTGACCGCCGGTGGCGCGTCCAGGGACTCTTTCGAACGCTCTTCAGCTGGGTGTGGATACAGACTCTCTTCTCACTGGGCTTTCCCGCCGAGCATCTTGCCCGATGGTACGCCCCTGTTCGCAGCGTTCAACCCACGCCTGTATCCATAAGAGCCCAGGATTGCGACGACCACCTGTCTTCACATCTCGACCCGCCGATTGCTCTCAAGTAGATTGATTCTGTAACGATAGGCGCTTACCAAACCGAAAGCCGTCAGCCGCGCAACGTCATGCCGAATCAAATCCACAATAATCCAGGTGGCGTATTCAAAATATTTGGCGCACGGGCATGGATTCCAAAAGCGATGCTGAAGGAATAAAGGGCCGACAGAGGCTGTACAGCCGTCACCTCTGCCCACAGTCAAAAAGCCCAAGGGCAGGTAAGCCTGGATATTTTGAGGATTCCGGCGGTCCTATTCCAGTTCACCTACCACCGCGGTGGTGAATTCCTCGGTGGTGGCATTGCCGCCGACATCGTGAGTCAGGTGTTTGCCCTCGCGGTAGACCTTGTGGATGGCGCGCTCTGCTCGGTCGGCCACTTTAGTCTGGTCGACGTAGCGCAGCATCAGGATGGCCGAGAGCATCATGGCCGTGGGGTTTGCAAGGTGCTTGCCGGCGATATCCGGGGCGCTGCCGTGAACGGCTTCAAATAGCGAGCATTCGCTGCCGATGTTGGCCCCTGGAACCAGGCCCAATCCCCCTACGAGTCCGGCGCAGAGGTCAGAGACAATATCGCCATAGAGGTTTTCAAGCAGCAGGACGTCAAACCTTTCCGGCCGCATCACAAGCTGCATACAGCAGTTGTCAATGATGTAATCATTGAGTTCAATTTCCGGATACTCCTTTGCCACTTCGCGTATGGAATGGAGGAAGAGCCCGTCCGAGAGCTTCATGATATTGGCCTTATGAATGGCGGTCACTTTCTTTCGGCCCATCCGTCGCGCGTAATCAAAGGCAAAGTGGGCGATGCGTTTGGAGGCGTATTCAGTGATGACTTTCAGGCTTTCAACCACTCCAGGCGCAACTTCATGCTCCAGGCCGGAGTAAAGGTCCTCGGTGTTCTCACGCACAATCACCAAATCGACTTCCGCAAACGGCGTCTTCAAGCCGGGAAGGTGCGTCACCGGCCTCAGGTTGGCATAAAGGTCGAGCGCCTTGCGCAAGGCCACGTTGATGCTGCGGTGCCCGGTTCCGACTGGTGTGGCAATGGGCCCTTTTAACGCCACGTGCGTTTTCCGAATGGATTCCACAATGGGATTTAGTTCTGTTTCGCCTTTGCGGCGCCCGACAACTGCCGTGGCTGACATTTCGACCCATTCGATTTTCGCCCCCGCGGCTTCAAGCAATCGCAGAGTGGCTTTGGAGACTTCGGGCCCAATGCCGTCACCTGGAATCAACGTCACTTTAGCGTTCATAGTATTTCCTTTGGAGATGCGCGGTTTGATTTTGGAGCGGCAATGCTATTGACCGCCCTGGTGTGATACCGGAGCGTTCAGCAGTTGCGCCAGGTCATTGATGGAAGCCGAGGCATCCAGGTTCAATTTGGAACCGTCAACCTGGACGTTCAGGTTCTGGAGGATCTGCGAGAGGGCCGGCGAAACGTTCTGGGCGACTGCGGGCTGGGCGCTACGCAGCAGGCTGAGTAGCTGGCTGAATCCGTTGGCCGCTTCTGGGTTCTGGCAAATGATTGCGAGGTGGGCCATGACCTGACTGCCCCAGTCCACCCGGTAAAGCACGGCCCTGACCGAGCCGAAAAGGGCGCTGGGGTCCACCTGGACTTTCTTGCCCTGAGTCAGCCAGGGAATGGCCTGATTGGCGGCGGCCAGACCTGTTGAAATTCCCCATTGCGGAGCCACGCCGTCCAGGTCGCCTTCCCATCGGCGGAAATCCGTATTGGAACTCAAGGGGGGACGGTTAGCGTTGCGAACATCAATCAATGCCTTGAGGTCGCCGAGGCGGCCGAATTCGGCTTTCGAGCTGTCAATGAATGTGAAGAACATGTCGGTCCGGGCCGTACCAGACCCAAAAGCGTAAAGTTCGTAGCCCGCGTACCTTTGGATCATCATTTTGCTGTTAACGAAAAACTCGTGCACCTGGTTGGGGTCAAAAGTACCCTCGGCCAACCCGAAAAAGCGGGTGGAATCCTGCACCTCTCCGCGCCATCCCAGGACCAGTTCGTTGACTTGCTTGTCGGGATCGACGCCGGCGCTCTGCAGTAAATTTTCAAGATTGCGAAGCTGCGGGCTCATCAGGTGCGCCTGGATCAGCGGATACTGCGGCACGCTGCGAAGCGTCGCCAGGTTCGTATAAGCCATCTGCTGAGTATCGGCAGGGAAGCTCGCCAGAGCATCCTGGCCGGCGTATTGCGCGTAAAGCGGGTCAACGCAAGAGAAACAGGCAGCCAGAAATAGGGCGCAGAACCCGACCCTCAAAATCCTTTCCTGCAATCCTTTCAATTTCACCCCCGGAATAAAAGAGAATAAAAAATGACTAGCGGCCTCTGGGGCTTGCTTTTCGTCGTGCTGAAGCGGAGCGGCCCATTAGAGGTAGCGACCATCCAAAGACCACCGGATACTGCGCCCCATCCTGCTTCGCAGCGGGCCGCGATGCCCGTGAAATTCTATTATCGCTGGTATCCGAAAATCAGTCTACTTTGAGCTATCCTGTGCCGAATGTCGCCAGGCATTGCGGTGCGAAGCGTTTTAGTTTCAAAGCAAAATCGCTTTGATGTGGTAAACTTGCTTTTTACCGTTTGCTTTGCTAACTTAACCATGAGCGTCTTATCGCTCAGAGATTACACATTCGACAAGCCAAAGGAGTAAAGAATGGCTATTGAATTGACGCCGCATGCAGTCGACAAAGTGAAGGAGATTTTGGCACAGCAGACCCCGACGCCTGAGGGGCTTCGCGTCTCTGTTGTGGGCGGGGGCTGCTCCGGATTTTCATACCAGATGAACTTTGAGACCCAGACCAACGCAATTGACAAAATCTATGAGTTTGATGGGTTGAAAGTTTTTGTCGATCAGGCATCGTTGATGTACCTGAACGGGACCAAAATCGACTTTGTTGAAAGCCTGGAGGGTTCGGGCTTCAAGTTCGAAAATCCCAATGTCAAGACAACTTGCGGTTGCGGAAGCTCCTTTAGCACATAGCCGGCACTTACAGCGGATGCCTGCCGGCTCGGCCTGAGCGGCAGGCGTCTTCGCTCCCCATGTCTTCCTTTTCCAATTCAGGGACTCTTTATCCAAAAGGAGAAAGTGCCGGGTATGCACCAACGGAGCCTAGTGCGTTCCTGGTGCGCTTTTCCTGTTTTCTCCCACAAAGTGGACTTGCGCTGGACCTCGCGTGCGGCTACGGACGGAACACGTTGTACCTGGCCCGGCAGGGTCTGGTGGCAATCGGTATTGACCGTTCCATGGACGGTTTGATATCGGGCAGGGAAGACGCCGCCCGGGCGAACCTGAAAGCCTCCTTTGTACAAGCTGACCTTACCATGTTCGCTTTCCCGCCAAATGCCTTTTCGGTGGTGGTGTGTTTCAAGTATCGCGACCGGAATTGGTATCCTTCTATTCGGTCGGCGCTCCGGCCGGGCGGCTTGCTCGTTTATGAAACCTACTCTATTGACCACCTTAAGTTTGGGCACAAGCCACTCGACCCCGCTCACCTCCTGGAACGCAATGAACTGCTCCAGGCATTTGGTGACTGGGAGATACTCTACTACCGCGAAGTTTGGAAAGGACGCGGCATCGCATCCCTCGTGGCCCGCAAACCGGTGCCCCTCGCGGAATGCTGATTCTGTGCGCCAGCTTCAGTATAATTGGGCTTTTATGACGGAAGAGGAGTTGCAGTTTTAACATTTGAACTATGAAGATCGCTCTGGCTCAGATCAATAGCACGGTTGGAGATTTTGAGGGAAACGTTGCAAAGATTCTGCACTACGCGAAAATGGCTGTTGACCGCAAGGCCGACCTGGTGGTTTTTCCTGAAATGGCTGTTTGCG
>OBLQ010000267.1_pt1 | contig 19319 bp, 12 predicted proteins | sample 1519881 | NCBI WGS metagenome assembly OBLQ01 (sample SAMN01911456, study PRJEB22533) | soil metagenome | biome: Soil | place: Malaysia | collected 2012-04-30 | depth DG_metagenome m | reverse complement strand
CGTTCCTGGCAGAACTCGGCGTGGCGGTGCATGGTGAGGCAGAAAGGCAGAAGCGACGCGTCTTTCTCATCCCCGAAAGCGACCGCAACGACGCGAGGCTCGTCGCAGCACTGGATGTGGGCGGTGCGGGATTGGACGCGATTTGGAATGACGATTTTCACCACGCCCTTCATGTGCTGCTCACCGGCGAAAAGAATGGATATTACGAAGATTTCGGCTCCGTCGAACAGTTAGCTCGAGCGTTTTCGGAAGGGTTCGTGTATTCGGGACAATACTCGTCCTATCGTCAGCGAAGTTATGGCAATTCCTCGCTTGCACTTCCGGCCGAGCGCTTCGTGGTTTTCTCCCAGAACCACGATCAGGTTGGGAATCGTAGGCTTGGCGATCGCCTGGCTACATTGGTTCCCTTCGCCAGTCTGAAACTGGCCGCAGGCGCCGTCCTGTTGTCGCCCTTCGTTCCGCTGCTTTTCATGGGCGAAGAGTACGGAGAAACCCAGCCATTTCAATACTTCGTCAGCCACGGTGACCCTGCCCTAGTTGAGGCCGTTCGCAACGGAAGGGGCGCGGAGTTTTCCCGTTTCGCCTGGAGCGGGGACATACCTGATCCTCAGGATGAGACGACCTTCCTGCGCTCCATTTTGCATTGGGAGTCCCGCTCGTCGGCCCAGCACCGTCTGTTGCTTGCTCTCTACACCGAGTTGTTTCGCCTCCGCAGAGAGCTTCCGCCGCTGGCTCAACTCGATAAGAGCTGCCTCGAAGCGGTGGCGTTCGAGAAATCCGGGACTTTGCTTCTCCGCCGTTGGATGAACGAGAATGAGGTCTTCGCCGTTTTTCACTTCGGTGAAACGCAAACGGAGCTCACCCTGCCGGTTCCTGCAGGGTACTGGAAAAGGATACTCGACTCAAACGAAGCCCGCTGGGGCGGCGAAGGAAGCTCCGTGCCGGATACTCTGTCTTCGCGCGGAGAAATCCGCCTTCCTTTGGCCCCCCGTGCCTTCGTACTATTCTCAAAGATACGGAAGCCGTAACGCCATGGAACGCTATATCTGCATTCACGGACATTTCTATCAACCGCCGCGGGAGAATCCATGGCTCGAAGCGATTGAAATCCAGGACTCCGCCTACCCGTACCACGACTGGAACGATCGCATCACGGCGGAATGCTACGCGCCGAATTCCGCCTCCCGCATTCTAGACGGAGAGGGTCGCATCATCCGAATCGTAAATAACTATTCGAAGATCAGCTTCAATTTCGGCCCGACGCTTCTTTCCTGGCTCGCTGAAAAGTCCCACGCTGTCTACGAAGCGATTTTTGCAGCGGACAAAGCAAGCATGCAGCGCTTCTCAGGGCACGGCTCGGCCATGGCTCAAGTTTACAACCATGTGATCATGCCACTTGCAAATCGCCGTGATAAGGAGACTCAGATTATTTGGGGACTGCGTGATTTCGAGTACCGCTTCGGCCGCAAACCGGAGGGCATGTGGCTCGCCGAAACGGCCGTCGATCTCCAAACGCTCGAACTTCTTGCCCGATATGGCGTGAAATTTACCGTGCTCTCTCCCTATCAGGCGCAGTCAGCACGTCGCATCGGCCGCGGAAAGTGGCGCGATGTTAGCGACGGCACTATCGATCCATCCATGGCGTATCGGCTCACACTTCCCTCTGGCCGGCACATTGCGCTGTTCTTCTATGACGGACCGATCTCCCGAGCTGTCGCTTTCGAAGGGCTGCTGGACAAGGGGGAATATCTGGCCGAACGACTGACGCGGGCTTTTTCGGAACAGCGCGATTGGCCACAGCTCGTTCATATTGCTACCGATGGAGAGACCTACGGCCATCATCACCGGCACGGAGATATGGCACTCGCCTATGCCCTGGAACATATCGAGGCGTCGAGCATCGCAAAGATTACAAACTACGGTGAATACCTCGAGCGGCATCCTCCCTTTCGCGAAGTGCGCATCAAGGAGAACACTTCGTGGAGTTGTGCCCACGGCATCGAACGTTGGCGCAGCAACTGCGGCTGCAGCTCCGGCCGGCATCCCGGCTGGCATCAGCAATGGCGCTCGCAGCTGCGCGATGCGCTCGATTGGCTGCGCGATCGGCTCGCGCCGCTCTACGAAGCACGAGCCAGTCAGCTACTCTCGGATCCGTGGCGGGCACGCGATCGATATATTGACGTGATACTGAGCCGCTCACCGGACACAGTGGACACGTTTTTCGCAGTTGAACAGGCGCACGCTCTCAGCGCGGACGAAAAGGTAAATGCACTGAGGCTTCTGGAAATGCAACGGCACGCCATGTTCATGTTCACGAGCTGCGGTTGGTTCTTCGATGAGCTCTCCGGAATTGAGACGGTCCAGGTGATTCAGTATGCGGGGCGAGCACTTCAGCTTAGCGAACAGCTCTTTGGTGATGATCTCGAGGAAGAGTTTCTACTGCGACTCGAACGTGCCAAATCGAATATGCTGCAACATCCGGACGGCAGAAACATCTACATGGCATTTGTGAAGCCTGCGGTGTTAAATCTCACCGCTGTAGGGGCGCACTACGCAATCTGTTCCCTGTTCGAGGACTATGGAGACGAGACCCGGGTATATCGTTTCTCGGTCACTCGCGACGATTATCATGTGCTCTCATCCGGAAGGATGCGACTCGCTCTGGGCCGCGCCACAGTGCGATCTGAGATACTGGGTGAGACGGAGAGCATCAGCTTTGGAATACTCCACCTTGGCGAGCACAACGTCAGCGGAGGGGTGCGTGTGTTCCAGGGAGAACAGGCCTATGCGTTGCTATGCTCGGACATCACCGAGACGTTCCAACGCGGCGACCTGCACGAAATTCTGCGCGTCGTAGACAAGTATTTCGGCTCCGGCACCTATACCCTCAGACTTCTCTTTCGTGACGAGCAGCGGAAGATCATTCGCGTAATTCTCGATCAAGCCCTCGCGGAAGCGGAATCAGTTTATCGACAACTTTTCGAACGCTACGCCCCGATGATGCGCTTCATCGCAGATTTGCATATTCCGTCGCCCCACCGTTTCCGCATGGCTGCGGAGTTCACTCTCAATTCCGATATTCGCCGTGGCTTGGAAGCAGATATCCCTGACTTCGATCGTATCCGTGCGCATCTTGAAGAGGCGCGGAACACAGGTGTCTCCCTGGATGCTTCAACACTCGAATTCGCCATGCGCGGTGCCATCGAAAGACTCACTCATCAATGGGTGACGGAGCCGGCAGAAGTCGGGCCGCTCCAGAGCCTGAGTGACGCGGTGGGCCTGGCCAATTCGCTTCCGTTTCCAGCCAATCTTTGGACTGCGCAAAACTTGTACTTCCGCGCGCTCCGGGAACTCTACCCGGATCAGGTACGTAAGGCGGAACTGGGAGTCACGGGCGCCGAACAATGGATCTCGGCGTTCCGCTTTCTTGGCGAACGGTTGCGCGTGCGCGTGGGGTAACAGGCCATGTATCGAATTCCCGTCGCGACCTATCGAATTCAATTCAGCCTGAATTTCCGTTTCTCGGACGCCCGCGAATTGGTCTCCTATCTGAGCGAATTTGGCATCACCGACCTCTATGCTTCTCCGCGCTTCAAGGCGCGGAAGGGAAGTTCGCACGGATATGATGTGGCCGATCCGCAGAGGGTCAACTCCGAGTTGGGAACGGAGCGGGAATTTGAGGAACTCGCCGAAAAATTGAAGCGTTATTCGATGGGGCTGCTATTGGACATCGTGCCCAACCACATGGTTGCGAGTCATGAAAATCCCTGGTGGATGGATGTCCTGGAAAACGGTCGCCATTCGCAATATGCCCGATACTTTGATATTGACTGGTACCCGGCCTCGATCAAGTCGGCGGCTCTGCAGGAATCCCGCGTGCTTCTTCCCGTTTTAGGCGATCTCTATGGCGATGCCCTGCGCAACGGCGAGCTCATATTGAAGTTGGACGAAGCAGGGTTCTACATTAAATATTTTGACCACAGGTTCCCGCTTGCTCTGAAGTCGTACGAGCCCCTGATCGAACAGATCATCCGCGGGATGCCCAACACGGCTAGGGGGGAGCGACGGACTCTGTCTGAAATTCTTCAAGAAATCCAGCAACTGCCTTGCGATCCGAATCCTTCTGCCGCGGACCAGCAAAGGAGGATCTCGGAATTACGGAAGATCAAGGAAAGACTGTGGAAACTCTACCATTCCGTACCAGCCGTCCGCAAACTGGCCGACGAAGTCATTCGCACGGTGAACGGTTCGCCGGAAAAGCCTTCAAGCCGGGACCAGCTAGATCAAATCCTCTCGGCCCAGGCGTACCGGCTCGCTTACTGGAAGATCGGGCTTGAGGAGATCAACTATCGCCGCTTCTTTGATATCAATGAGCTAGTGGGTCTCCGTGTGGAGGATCCCGACGTATTCGCTGACCGCCATCGCCTGATCATCCAACTGACGCGCGAAGGAACGGTTACGGGCTTGCGCGTGGACCACGTGGATGGCTTGTATGATCCTCTCGTATACCTCCAACGTCTTCAGGGCAGTGTCGCGCCTAAGGAAGCACGGTCCTCTATACCAAAGACGATTTATGTCGTAGTGGAAAAGGTTTTAGGTGAACGAGAGCGCCTTCCGGAGAATTGGCCGGTTGCCGGCACAACTGGTTATGACTTCCTCCGTGCGGTTAACGAGGTTTTTGTTGATCCGAAGGGGCTAGCGTCGCTTGAGCGAGCCTACAACCGTACGCTCGGCTGCGAGGTTTCCTTTGCAGATTTCAGCTATGCCGGCAACAAACTCGTCATGGAAATGCTATTCGCGGGCGAAGTTCAGTTTCTCAGCCATCAGCTGGGGGAAATTGCCGCGCAACATCGTCATGCCCGCGACCTGCCCATGTCCGAGTTGACTCACCTTCTCAAGGAAGTCACCGCCTGCTTGCCTGTCTACCGGACATACATCGATGAGAGCGGCATCTCTCCAAGGGATCGCAAGTTTCTCGAGCGCGCCTTTATGCTAGCCCATAAACGCGATTCAGATGATCACATCAGTGAGGCCGCTTTCTCTTTCCTTCGATCGATCTTGTTCCTTGATCCGCCCGAATATGCACCCGGCCTGCGTGATAAATATCTAAAGTTCGTTATGTGTTGGCAACAATTTACCGGGCCCGTGATGGCTAAGGGACTAGAAGACACGGCATTTTACCTTCACAATGGTCTGATCTCTCTGAACGACGTTGGCGGCGATCCTCTCCGGGAGCTCTTGCCTCTCGGCACAACTGCATTTCATGAGTTCAATCAGGACCGGCGGCTCCATTGGCCCCACTCACTGAATACAACGTCCACGCATGATACGAAACGTGGCGAAGACGTCCGAGCTCGCATTAATGTGCTCTCCGAGCTGCCGCGAGAATGGGACGAAGCATTCCACCGTTGGCATCGTTGGAATAGTCCGCATCGCAAGTTGGTCGACAGCCACTGGGCACCTACACCCAATGAAGAGGAACTCCTTTACCAGACCATGCTGGGGGCGTGGCCGCCTGGGGCAGAAGACGTAGAAAGTTTCCGCGATCGCTTGAAGAGCTTCCTAGTCAAGGCTGCGCGGGAGGCGAAACTCTACACGGATTGGATTAATCCCAATTCCGAACACGAGTCGAGCCTCGAAACGTTCGTAAACGGGATCCTAGGAAAAGACGGTAAGAATCAATTTCTCAAAGATTTTCTGTTGCTTCAAAAGAAGGTCTCGTTTTACGGCTTCCTGAATTCTCTCTCTCAGGTGATGCTCAAGATCGCCTCTCCGGGCGTCCCGGATTTCTACCAGGGCGAAGAGCTGTGGGATTACAACCTCGTTGACCCGGATAATCGCCGGCCGGTGGACTTCCAGCTTCGCGCCAGGTTGTTGGACGAGATCAAAGATCTTGAGCACAAGGATCGGCGCGCACTGCAGAGAAATCTACTGAAACATTGGCAGGATGGGCGAATCAAGCTCTACCTCACGTGGAAGGCACTGAATTTTCGGCGCAACCATCGCGAGATTTTTGAAAATGGCGAATACGTGCCGTCGGAAGCCACAGGCAAACTCAAACAGAATCTCTGCGTGTTCACTCGACGCCATAACGACCAATGGGTGCTGGTGGCCGTGCCGCGTTTCCTTTCTCAGGTCGTGGGGCCCGGTCATCTGCCCCTCGGCAGGCACATCTGGGGCACCTGCTCCGTTCCGCTTCCAGAGCTCGCCCCCGCTCATTGGCGTGATGTCATCACGGGACAGTCCATTCGAACGGTTGCGAGCGCTCGGCACATGGCCGTTCGAGCCAGCGACCTTTTTCTTAACTTTCCCGTTGCGATGTGTTCGTCGATCCTATCTTGAGTGACTGACACTGCGCAGAAAACCACTTGCGCCGTTCGCATCAGTGCCGCCGCGCAACCGGATAGCCGCGCAGGCCGATGCCGTGCGCCCTTGAGAAAGTCCATGCACCAGCTCCCCTTTTTGATCCGGCCGCCAAGACCGCTACAGGCACGCCTGCCCGTATGCGATCTTTCATCAAATAAGTTGCTTGCCGGCCGATTCGTCTGGTTCGATTATTCCGAACTTTTCCATGCGATAGATGAGGGTCTTCCGGCTGACGTTCAAATAGCGCGCCGCGTGCGTTTGGTTCCAATGATGTTTTTGCAGGGCTTGGAGCAGGATTTCCTTCTCGACTTCTTCGAGATCAATGCCCTCGTCGGGCAGATCCAGAGACAGTTTCGCCAGACGAGACCTTTGCTGCCGGACTTCAGCGGGCAGATGCTCCGGCAGCACGATACTTTCTTTTTGTAAGACGACCAGACGTTCGACCAAATTTTCGAGTTCACGTACATTGCCCGTCCAGGCATAGCGGGTCAATATCTCAAGAGCTTCTTGGCTCATTGAAATGGCCGGGGTTTTGTAACGATCACGATACTTTCGAACAAAATGGTCGATAAGCAGGGGAATGTCCTCTCTCCGGTCGCGCAATGGCGGGAGGTCGATGGTGATGACGCTCAAACGATAGAAGAGATCTTCCCGGAACTGCCCATCCTCAAGGAGGTTGCGCAGATTGCGATTTGTAGCAGCGATAATGCGGACGTTTACTATCACCGGCTTGGGATCCCCTACCTTGTCGATTTCCCTCTCTTGAAGCACGCGCAGCAGTTTCACCTGAACGCTCGGTTCGAGCTCGCTGACTTCATCCAGGAAAACCGTTCCTTCGTTTCCAGCCTCGAACTTGCCTATTCGATCTGCGATGGCTCCCGTGAACGCTCCCTTCCGATGCCCGAAAAGCTCGGATTCGATCAGCGTGCCCGGAATCGCAGCGCAATTGATCGCAATAAACGGTTTCTTCGATCGGCGGCTGTTTTGGTGGATGGCCTTGGCCAACAACTCCTTCCCAGTTCCCGATTCACCCGTCAGCAGGACGGTTGAGTCCGTTTGCGCCACCTGAATCGCCGTCTCGAACACATCTCGCATCTTACGGGACCGGCCCACGATGCTTTCGAAGCGATAGGTTAGCCCGGCAAAGTCCCGTAGATAACGGTTCTCTTCAACCAATTGTTGATGTTGCAGAGCACGGCGCACAACGATTTTCAGCTCGTCGGAATTCAGGGGCTTCAAAATATAGTCGGCGGCCCCGAGCTTCATCGCTTCTACGGCGTTTTCGACCGTTCCGAATGCCGTGATCAGAATCACGAGGGCGTCTTCGTTGAAGCCCTTGATGCGGCCCAGCAGCTCAAGGCCGCTAAGGCCCGGCATGCGGATGTCGGCGATCACCAAGTGGGGAGCTTTCGCTTCAAATTCCTTCAAGCCTGCTTTGCCATCACCGGCGAGGACCGTGGAATACCCCTCTTCTCTTAGCCAGAAGTCGATCAAGCGCCTCTGGGCTGCGTCATCATCAACGATCAGGATCAGTTTGGCTTCCATTTCTTAGGGCTCGTATTCGAGAGACGAATTGTGATTCGAAGTCTTTTCGGACTGGACAGTTAGCACCACGGCAAAGGTCATCCCTTTTTCAGCGTTTCTGTTCACTTCGATGTGCCCTCCATGTTGCGTCACAATCTGGTGCGCAATCGCTAGTCCGAGGCCAGTGCCATCGGGCCGAGTGGTAAAAAACGGATCAAAGATTTCTTGCAGATCTTGCTGCTCAATGCCGATGCCTTCGTCCTGGACTTCTAGCCTTACATCGTTGTTCTGCAGAACCGCACGAAGGACCACTTCCCCGCCGGCGGGCATGGACTGAATCGCATTGAGCACAAGATTCAGAAGGACTTGCTTGATCTGCTCCGGGTCGAATGACACCTCCGGCAACCCTCCGGGCAACTCCACTGTTATTTTGGCTCCCGTCATCTTTGCTGTTTCATCCGCCAACCTGCGGACGGCATCGAGCAATTCTCCTAAGGCTGTAGGCGTGCGGCGTGGTTCTGCAGGTCTCGCGAACTGCAAGAAATGCGTCAGCAAACCCTTGATTCGTTCGATTTCCTCTTCCGCCATGTCGCCGAATTCCTTCTTGGTCTGCTCCGTCAATTGAGGCCGTCGTAAGATTTGCACTGCCCCCTCGATGGAGCCCAGAGGGTTCCGAATTTCATGAGCTAGACCCGCCGACAGCTCTCCGAGCGCCCTGAGCCGGTCGGCGCGGCGAAGCTGTTCGAATGATTCCTGGAGTTGCCCGTATACCTCACTCAGCTTTCGCGCGGTCTCTTCTACCTTGGCCCGATGTCGCCGCTCCACGTCGAAAAGTGCACCCGCGAGACCGCCAATCAGAAAAAACATCCCGACTTCCACATACTGGCTAGCACTGTAAGCAGGCGACGTCTTCCACGTCCAAACCACGAACGGAAGATACATCACACTGGATAGTCCGGCCGCCAGAAGTCCCCCTCGCCAGCCAAACCACATCGCCGCAAGCAAAACAGGAATGTAGTAAGCACGTTGCAGTAAGGGGTGAAGCCAGATGTGCATGGGTGCCGTGCGGTAATGGAGCGCCGAAATCAGAATGATGGCGCCGACGACGATTCCCACCCGGAGCAGCCGTTGATTTCGCATCTCTCTTTCGCCAATAACCTGTCATCTTACCATCGCTCAGTGCCGAGAAGACTTCTCGCGGAGTTTCCAAGCGAACGGGATGTGCTGGACCGTATCCTGCAGCGCCTGGAGCATATCGGCCAATCATGATGAGTGGGCTGGGAGCTGCGAATTTGTGAGTGTCTGTAACTGTCTGATATTGCGAGGCATACGGTACTCGCCCAGACCCGCGATGTTTGGCTTGCGACGTGCGTTTAGGGGAGCCTGAGTTTCTTGGGAACAAGACTATGCATGAATCGAAACACCACGAGCTCTCCATTTCCGTTGAAACCACCTTGCCATTCGGGGAATGTTTGGTGCGCTTGCGTAGAATCTTGTCTCGTGCAGGATTTCGCGTTGTCGCGGAGATCCCCTTCCATCGCGAATTCGAGGAGCACCTTGGGCTACCGTGGTGCCGCTACACGGTCATCGTCGTATGGAGCCCTTTCCACGCCTACCAAAGTGTCCTGAACGATACAGAGGCAGGAATCCTCCTCCCGTTTCATTTCGTACTGGCAGAGAGACCGCGAGGCACCCTGGTGGCCGCGACAAACCTGAGCCTGCTCGGCCATATCACCGGACGAATCGGGCTGCGGCTTGTCGGTGACAGTCTGACGCAACAGATCCAGCAAATGCTCGATCGACTGGAGGTGCGGCAGGAAGATCACGCGAACCTCGCTACGGGCAAACCGAAGGAGTCGGCGTGATCACCATTCTTCTGTGCCCGCTAGGCATCGCATTCATGGCTGTGTGTGCATCCACCGTTTGTGAAACGGAGAGCCTATGAAGCGCTATATCGCCGCCATCGCATTTGGCTCCATCGTCCTAGGGGGAGCAGTCCGCACGCAGGCCCAACAGCCACCGGCACTCCCCACTTCAACTTCTGACGGAATTCCCTCAACTGAAACAGGAACTGCGCAAGGAGAAACGATCTCACTGGATCAGCTCGTTCGAGAGGCTCTCGACAGGAACCCCGAGATACAGAGCTATTCCAGACGCGTCACCGCGATGCGCGCCCGCGTGCCGCAGGCGAAAACCCTTCCAGACCCCGAAGTCTCCATCGGCTGGATGGGCAGCATCAAGCCGTTTACGGTGATGGACGGCGACCCTTCGAGCTACCGCGGAATTACGGCGATGGAGATGTTCCCTTATCCGGGAAAGTTGAAGCTACGAGGCCAGATCGCCGACCGCGAAGCCGAAGCCGTTGGGTGGGAGTATGAAGATGCCCGCCGGCGGGTGGTCGCAAAAGTCAAAACCGCTTACTACGACTACTTTTACGCGCATGAGGCGACCGATATCACGCAGAAGAACAAGGATCTGATGGAGAAGCTATACAAAATTGCCGAGGCGCGGTACCAAGTTGGCAAAGGAATCCAGCAAGACGTTCTCAAAGCCCAAGTGGAGCTTTCGCGGCTCCTGCAGCAGCTCACGATCCTGGACCAGCAGGAGAAAACGGCGAAGGTCCGCCTCAACACATTGCTCAACCGCGATCCGGAAACCCCCTTGCCCGCGCCCGCTTCTTTCCAGCAAGCCGGCTTCACCGAAACGCTCGAGCAGCTTTATCATCTCGCGCAACAGAACGATACCAGCTTGCAGCAGGATCAGCGCCTGATCGAACGCGACCAGTATCAGATCGACCTCGCCAAGAAGAGCTACTTGCCGGACTTCACCGTGGGATACATGTACCAGCAGCGGCCAGACATGCCCGACATGCACGGCGTCACCGCGGGAATCAACATCCCCATCTTTTACAAAACGAAACAGCGGGAAGAAGTTCGCGAAGCTACCGAATCACTCATCAGCCAGCAGAAGAACCAGGAGAACCGAAAGACGAATCTGTTCTTCGAGGTCAAGGAACAGTATCTGGCTGCGAAGTCATCGGAGGAACTGGCTCGGCTGTACTCCACCGCCGTGGTGCCGCAATCCTCTCTGGCCCTGGAGTCTTCGATGTCCGCGTATGAAGTGGGCAAAGTCGACTTTCTGACCATTCTCGATAACTTCGTAACGGTGCTTGATTACCAGGTCGCTTACTACCGGGAACTCACGAACTATCAGATTGCTCTCGCGCGGCTGGAACCGCTGGTCGGTGTGGAGCTCACAAAGTAAGGGAGATATGCGCATGCAACTGCCAAAGAAAGTCATCTGGGGCGCAGTCGCGGGATTTCTATTTTTCGGCGGGGTGCTGGCCGGTTGGTACGTTGCGCAATCACACGATTCGCCGGATGCAGCGCAGGCCGCCTGGACTAAGCATAGTAGCGCCGCCCAATCGCACGAACATACCGCCGACCGGAAGGTTCTCTATTGGTACGACGCCATGAACCCGCAGAACCACTACGACAAGCCGGGCAAAGCGCCTGACGGGATGGACCTGGTTCCGAAATATGCGAACGAGAGCAGCGCGCCGCAGAGCAGCGGTGACATGGCGAATATGTCCGGCATGGGCGCGTCCCAGGATCAAAGCTCGGCCAAGGCGGCCTCGCAGGGTGAGCGGAAGGTTCTCTACTGGTACGACGCAATGAACCCCGCTTTTCACTCGGACAAACCCGGGAAGGCACCCGACGGGATGGACCTCGTTCCCAAGTACGCAGATGAGACTCAGACGGCGGAAGGCACGCCGCCGGGCACCGTGACGATTTCACCGCAGTGGCAACAACTGATCGGGGTCCGGACCGGAGAGGTGGAACGCCAGCGGCTGGTCCGAACGATTCGCACGGTGGGGCTCATCGTGCCGGATGAGACAAAGATCGCGCGCGTCCACGTAAAGATTGCCGGCTGGGTAGACAAGGTCTTCGTAGACTTTGTGGGCAAGCTGGTCCATAAGAACCAGCCGCTATTTAGTCTTTACAGCCCCGACCTGGTCTCCACGGAGCAGGAGTATCTAATCGCGCGCAAAGGAGAACAATATTTGGGCAAGTCGCCGTATACGGAAGTGGCGGAGGGTGCTGGTTCGCTGCTCGAGGCCACGCGTCAGCGCCTCCGCCTCTGGGACGTCAGCGAAGCGCAAATCGAAAAACTGGAACAGACCGGCAAGGTCAGCCGCACGCTGACGCTGTACTCGCCCATCTCCGGTTTTGTGATGAAGCGGAATCTCTATGAGCAAGCCTACGTCACGCCGGAGACCGAGCTTTACGAAATCGCCGACCTTTCCACGATTTGGGTCGATGCGGATGTCTACGAATACGAGGTCCCGTACGTCCACGTCGGACAGCGCGCCACGATGCAGTTGGATTACCTCCCGGGCAAGACTTATGCCGGCCGCGTCTCCTACGTCTACCCCACTCTCGATCCGAAGACGCGAACCGTGAAGGTGCGACTGGAATTTCCCAATCCCGGGTTTGGGTTGAAACCGGACATGTACGCGAACGTGGAACTCAAGGCGGATTACGGAACGCAGACAGTTGTCCCGGCCGAAGCCGTCTTGGATTCCGGCACCCGCCAGATCGTGTTCCTCGCCAAGCCGGACGGACACTTTGAGCCGCGTGAGATTCGCGTGGGACCGCGTCTTGATGATCGATACATCGTTCTCAGCGGCCTCAAGCAGGGCGATACGATCGTGACCTCCGGCAATTTCCTGGTCGACTCGGAAAGCCAGCTGCAAGCTGCACTCAGCAGTTTTGCGCCGCCGCCCCCTCCGGCCACAAGCGCGAAGGCGCCCCAAGCGCAGATCGCGTTTTCGACCGAGCCTTCCCCGCCAGCGAAGGGAAAGAACATTTTCCGGGTCCGGTTGACTGACGCGCAGGGCGCTGGGGTCACGGGAGCATCCGTGCAGGTTACCTTCTTCATGGCGGGGATGCCCGACATGGGCATGCCGCCCATGCGCGTCGCGTCCAACCTGAGTGATGCGGGCGGGGGGAATTACCAGGGAAGCGGCAGCCTGCCCTCGGGCGGAACCTGGCAAGTCACGGTCGTCGCAAAACGCAACGGGGAGACGATTGCCACGCAGCAGTTGTCAGTCAGCGCGACGGGGGGAATGTAATCATGAATTCCAAACCTCTCGCCGCCGCTATCGTTGTATTGGCTCTGATTGTCGGCGCACTTGTGGGGGCATGGTTCATTCTCTATCGGCAACCGCCGGCCTTCTGCGAGATTTCCGGGCGCCCAATTCACGCGGATATGCTTGCGCGCGTCAAGGTTGACGGCAAGCTGATGTATACCTGCTGTGCCCGTTGTCCGCTGACTCTCGCCGCGAACACACATCAGAAAATCGAAATTCTCGAGGTCACCGACTATGCCACGGGAAAGCGCCTTCGCGCCCGGGACGCTTACTTCGTGGACGGCAGCCGCATGGAGATGTGCAGCACTCCGCGCCTCAAGTTCGATGAAAACCGCACACCGTACGTGCGCCTCTTCGACCGTTGCAGCCCCAGCCTGATTGCCTTCCGCCGGAAAGAAGACGCCCAGGAATTCATCGAGGCCTACGGCGGCAAGCTCCAGAGGCTCGATGACTTGATGCGGCAGGTAGAGTCTCCGCAGAAAGTGACGGGAGAGCGCTGACATGGTTGAGCGGCTGATCGATTGGAGCGCAAGAAACAAGTTCTACGTCCTATTGGCGACGCTCGTGGCGATTTTCTGGGGCGTTTGGGCAGCGTACCACACGCCGCTGGACGCCATCCCTGACCTCTCGGATGTCCAAGTCATCGTGTTCACCAAGTGGCCCGGGCGAAGTCCCGACCTCGTGGAGGACCAAATCACCTATCCCATCGTCACGGCCTTGATTTCCGCCCCAAAGTCGAAGGTTGTTCGCGGCTACTCGTTTTTTGGATTCTCTTTTGTCTACGTCATCTTTCAGGATGGAACCGACATCTACTGGGCCCGCTCGCGCGTCGTCGAGTACATGCAGGGGCTACAGGGCAATCTACCGGAAGGGGTCACGCCGACGCTCGGACCGGACGCAACAGGCGTAGGCTGGGCATTCGAGTACGCCCTGGTGGATAAGACCGGGCACCACGACCTCTCGCAGCTGCGAACCTTGCAGGACTGGTACGTTCGGTATTGGCTGCAGGGCGTGCCCGGCGTTTCTGAGGTGGCCAGTGTCGGAGGATTCGTCCGGCAATACCAGGTGAACATCGATCCCGATAAGCTGCTCGCCTACAACATCCCCATCAATCACGTCATAGACGACATCCGTGCAAGCAACAACGACGTGGGCGGCCGAGAGGTCGAGTATACGGGACGCGAATACATGGTGCGGGGACTCGGTTACATCAAGAACGTCTCCGACATTCAGAAGATCGTGGTGGGCACCGATTCCCGTGGCACACCGGTCTACATGCGCGATATTGCCAACGTCCAGATTGGGCCGGACATGCGCCGAGGTATCACCGAGCTGAATGGCCAAGGAGAAGTGGTCGGCGGCATTGTTGTCGTTCGCTACGGCGAAAATGCGCTCGACGTGATTCAGCAAGTCAAACAGAAAATCGACGAAATCAAGAGCGCGCTGCCCAAAGGGGTTGAAATCGTTCCCGTCTACGACCGTTCGGATTTGATTCTGCGGTCTGTCGCGACGCTGAGGGACAAGCTGCTCGAGGAAACGCTGATCGTCAGCCTCGTTTCGCTGATCTTTCTCTTTCATTTCCGCAGCGCACTCGTTGCCATTCTCACGCTTCCCGTCGCGATCCTCATGATGTTGGTCACGATGTACTACCTCAATCTGAATTCGAACATTATGTCGCTCGGCGGCATCGCCATCGCCATCGGCGCCATGGTGGATGGCGCGATCGTGATGATCGAAAATGCGCATAAACGCCTGGAACACTGGGAACACGGCGGGAAACAGGGCAGCCGCGACTTCATCCTCATCGAAGCGGCCAAGGAAGTCGGGAAGCCACTCTTCTTTTCGTTGCTGATTATCGCCGTCTCTTTTCTGCCGGTATTCACTCTGGAGGCGCAGGAAGGGCGCCTCTTCAAGCCGCTGGCCTACACCAAAACCTTTTCCATGTTCTTCGCTTCTCTCCTCTCTGTCACTCTTGTTCCGGTTCTCATGCTGCTCTTCATTCGCGGCCGAATTGCCGCAGAGACCAAGAACCCGCTGAACCGTCTTCTCATCTGGATCTACAAGCCTTTCGCGCATCTTGCGCTGCGATTTCCCAAGATCGTTCTGCTGCTCGCTTTGGCGGCCCTGGCCGCAACTGTTCCCGCCTTCATGCGGCTCGGCTCGGAATTCATGCCGCCGCTCTACGAAGGTTCGCTGCTCTATATGCCGACCGGGTTGCCGGCGATGTCCATCACCCAGGCACAACGTGCTTTGCAGCTCGAAGACAGGATCATCAAGCAATTTCCGGAGGTGCAATCGGTGTTCGGAAAGGCGGGTCGCTCCACGACTTCGACCGACCCGGCCCCTATCGAAATGAGCGAGTCGACGATCGTGCTGAAGCCGGAAAGCGAGTGGCCGGCCGGAATGACCCCCGAGAAACTGATGAACCAGATGGATGCGGCACTGAAAATCCCGGGCATCTCCAATTCCTGGACCATGCCGATCAAAGGACGTATCGACATGCTCTCGACCGGAATCCGCACTCCGATCGGGATCAAGATTCTTGGCCCTGACCTCACCACGATCCAGGATATTGGCAAACAGCTCGAGGATGCGCTGCGCGACCTGCCGGGCACTCGGAACATTTACGCCGAGCGAGTCGCCAGCGGCTATTTCCTGGATTTCAAGGTCGATCGCGACGCGATCGCACGCTACGGGCTCAAGGTCGCGGATGTCGAGAACTCCGTCGAAACGGCCATCGGGGGCGAAGATGTCAGCATGACGATCGAAGGGCGGGAGCGATTCCCTATCAACGTGCGCTACGCACGGGAATTGCGTGACGACCCTGGAACCTTGAACCGCGTGCTGGTGGGGACGCCGTCAGGCGCGCAAGTTCCCATCACGCAGCTTGCGCACATCTACATCACCACGGGCCCCCCCGTGGTCAAAACCGAGGACGCCGAACCAGTCGGTTATGTCTACGTGGACGTCGCAAACCGCGACCTGGGCAGCTATGTGAAAGACGCCATGCAAGTGGTGAAAACGAAGATCGAGATGCCGACGGGCTATCACTTGGTGTGGGGCGGGCAGTATGAGTACATGCAGCGAGCGAAGCAGCGGCTGAAGATTGTCGTGCCGCTCACCCTGCTCATTATCGTCGTACTGCTCTATTCCAACTTCAAATCCGTGGCAAAAACTTTGATCGTACTTCTATCCGTTCCATTTGCGCTGGTTGGGGGAGTCTGGCTGATCTATCTGCTCGGCTACAACCTGAGCGTAGCGGTATGGGTGGGATTCATCGCCCTTGCCGGCGTAGCCGCCGAGACAGGCGTGGTGATGATCGTTTATCTCGATGAAGTTTACGAACGGCGGCTGAAGGAAGGCACGATGTCCACGGTGCAGGATCTTTACGAGGCGATCATGGAAGGCGCCGTCATGAGAGTTCGGCCGAAGATGATGACTGTGACGGCCATCATGGCTGGCCTGCTCCCTATCATGTGGAGCCACGGAACCGGCGCCGACGTGATGAAGCGCATCGCGGCGCCAATGGTCGGAGGCATGATCACCTCCACTCTGCTCACGCTCATCGTCATTCCTGTCATTTACCAAATATGGCGCCGATGGCAGCTCAGGCACGGTAGTGCCGGGGATGTGCCGATGTTCGAGCCAGGACCGGAACCGGAGCCTGCGCCCGGGGAGGCCGGCCGTGGCTAAACAGTTGACCGCTCGATCCGGCAACGGATCGCGAGGGCCACGCTCCGCGTGGCTTGCAACGCCGCCGGTGGCTGTCGGCGCCGCTGCCTGCATTCGCGATGGATTATGAGGTCGCCCACTTGTCAGCCGAGTGTTCACATTCGCCCAATCCGGCTGCGTTGGCGCTTTTAGCGCACGAAGACGACCGTAACGCCCTCCCGTGAAACGTTGTATCGGCCCCGAACCTGCCTAGAAGGGTTTCGTGAGCCATGGGGCCGTAACGATGTCCATTCCCGACACCCCCGAGCATCCGCCCGCTCCGGGGCCACCCGCGCACTTCCACCAGTTTTGCGTGGCATCCACTGAGCCTGAGCCTAGGTTGGACACGCCCAGGTCACCGAAAAGGCTATTGAAATGCGCGTCCACCGAGCCAGGAGTCTTGACGGCAATGTCGATGCCTTCGTTCTTGATCGCGTTTTGCACGATCACGGTGCCCGTGATGGGCGCCGCACCTCCCTCGTCGTCGCTAAAAACGACGATGCCCGCGGGTACTCCCGTGCCGGGATCGCTATCCGGGCCGTTACCCGAAATCTGATTGCCGACAATCGCGTTGTCGTTCAGATCTTGGAAGACGGTGTGGCTGTGCATTGTGACGCCCGGCAGGCCGTTGCCCGTGAGAATGTTGTTGATGACCACATTCCCATAAGTCTGCCCGCCCGGAGGTCCGGCAAAAAGCCCCACGCCCGCTCCCTCTCCCGTCGAGAGGCCGTTGGCTGAGGAAGTGTTTCCGGAAATTGTGTTGTGATATACGCCGAAGTTTGGATTCAGACCAAATTGGAAGTGGTGCGAAGCGATGGTGATTCCGCAGTCGTAAGGGTTGTCCTGAACGATGTTTCCGAGGAGAAGATTATCGTGGTTTGCGCCCGTGTCGTCGCTCAGCAGGATTCCGCCTGCATTGTGCTGCACCAGGTTGTTGGCAACCGTCGAATGAACCACCCCGCTCAAGTGGATGCCCTCGCCGCAGTCGAACCCTTCGCCGTTGAGGAATATGCCTCCCAGAAACGTCTCCAGGCCCGGGCAGGTCGGCGGAAAGTTGAACGGCTGGAGATGCGTGTTGTTGCCGGTCACTGTGTTATCCGCGACGTTCACGTACGAAGCGTCGGTCACCAGAATGCCCTGAAAATTGGCGTTCCGGACCGTAAATCCTCGGACGGTCACGTGGCTCAGGCCCGGATTCTCGAATCCGTCCACGTGAATGCCGTTCGCGAGGCCGGTGGCGTCAATGATCGTGTTTGGCGCTCCCGCCCCGATCAGCGAGAGCGACATGGGAATCACCACGTCCTCATGGTAAATCCCCGGCGCCACGGTGATCGTGTCGTATGGCGATGCCGCCGCTACCGCTGCCCCGATGGTTGTGTAACAGCCGCCGTACCCGCTTGGATTTACGCAGGAGCCCGCCGCAATTCCGGACGCACCGATGGCGAAAATCACCAACAACCCCAGCCGAAAGAGACAAAGATGGGTCGCCCTTGGGTTCGGTAGCATATTTTCCTCCTAAGGAAGGAACGAAGTGGCGGCATCATGCCCCAGTTCAAGCCGCGTGTCAATTCGATTAGCTCAGAAGCGGCTCGGGTCGGACGTTCGCGCGACGCACCTGTTCACTTCACCGTAATTTATCTGGTATGGTATCTCCCGAAATGAGCAACTGGTACGTCGTAGGCGCATGGACCACCGGCATCATCGTGTTTATTGGGGTTTGGATTTACGCGATCGCTTCGTGGGGCTTTCTGATCGGCATCGCACTCGGCTGGTTTCCGGCGGCTATCGCGGGCGTGATCGCGGGGTTGCTTTGGCCTCTCATAGTCCTTGGGGTTGTAGCGCTAATTCTTTTCCTAGCGAGCCACTGAGAGCCGGCGCCTTCCAGCCGGGCGCGCCGCAGGGCATTATCTCCGTCATGTTCTTCTCCTACATCCTCGAATGCTCCGACGGCTCCTACTACGTCGGCGTCACCGACGACCCGCTGCGGCGCAGCCAGGAACATAACGACGGCAAAGGCTCGGTTTGCCTAGAGCGAAACTTTCCCGTCACTCTCGTCTCGACCTAGGAACATTCCACTTTCTCTTCTGCGCTGCGTCGAGGCAAGTCCGTAATTACTGCATGATCCCCGGAAAGTTTCGCTCTAGGCACTCGTTCATCTGTGCGGCCGCTTGTACCGCAGCAAAGCGCGCCAAATTGATTGTATCTGTCGCTATTCCGTTCACTACGAACTTCAGCGGCGAGTCCAAAACGAATTTCTCATATGCCGTAGGCAAATCAGTGTCAACGTGAGCCCCGCCCTCCTTATTCGCCAACGTAAGAATGAGCTGCTTTCTGCTGAACACAATTCTTTGGCCCGCGTCAGTGAAAATCAGTCTGACCTGCTTCCACCATTCGCCCAGCGATACGAGCTGCTGCATCGGGGGCGCGTTCGTCAGATCTACAATCGGCCGCACACCTGTCTGTGGATTCATCTGAACCCCGACGCCGATGTAGAAGAGCACAACTCCACCGGGCCCGGCCGCTTCAGGAGGGGGACAATCTAAAATGGTTATCCGCAGATAGTTGG
>OBLQ010000266.1_pt1 | contig 19351 bp, 22 predicted proteins | sample 1519881 | NCBI WGS metagenome assembly OBLQ01 (sample SAMN01911456, study PRJEB22533) | soil metagenome | biome: Soil | place: Malaysia | collected 2012-04-30 | depth DG_metagenome m | reverse complement strand
CTATCACATCGCCGAAGCCGGCGCGAACCCGATCTCGCAGCTCGCCTTCACGCTGTCGAACGGCTTCACCTTCGTCGAAACCTATCTGGCGCGCGGCATGAAGGTCGACGATTTCGCGCCGAACCTCTCCTATTTCTTTTCGAACGGCATGGATCCCGAATATTCGGTGATCGGCCGCGTCGCCCGGCGCATCTGGGCGATCGCCATGCGCAACAAATACGGCGCCAATGAACGCTCGCAGAAGCTGAAATACCATGTGCAAACGAGCGGCCGCTCGCTTCATGCGCAGGAGATGGATTTCAACGATATCCGCACGACCTTGCAGGCGCTGATCGCGATCTACGACAACTGCAATTCGCTGCACACCAACGCCTATGACGAAGCCTATACAACGCCGACGGAGCATTCGGTCAGGCGCGCCATGGCGATCCAGATGATCATCAACAAGGAATGGGGCCTCGCGCAGAATGAAAACCCCAATCAGGGCGCGTTCATCATCGATGAGCTGACCGATCTCGTCGAAGAGGCGGTCTTAAGGGAATTCGAGCGTATCGCCGATCGCGGCGGGGTTCTCGGCGCAATGGAGACCGGCTATCAGCGCGGCAAGATCCAGGAAGAAAGCCTTTACTACGAGCATAAGAAGCATGACGGCTCGCTCCCTCTGGTCGGCGTCAATACATTCGTCGACCCTGACGCCCCGCCGCCGCCGTCGCCGCCGCTTCAACGCTCGACGACCGAGGAAAAGGACAGCCAGATCCGCCGCCTTCGCGCATTTCAGGCGCGCGACGTCGAAGCATCGAAGAAGGCCCGTCAGCAGCTCAAGGACGCCGTCGTGAATAATGAGAATGTCTTCGCCGTGTTAATGGATGCGGTGCGTTCCTGTTCGCTCGGGCAGATTTCCGACACGCTGTTTGAAGTCGGCGGGCAATATCGGCGGAATATGTGAGACTTGACGAGATCACGCGCGCTGTTGAAGCGGCGGGGCTCGCCTTTCGCGGCGCCTTCCATCCAGAGGCCGAAGACCTTCCGGAGGGCGTCGCCGCGAAGACGATCGTCATGCTTGGCGTTGTCGGCGCCGATCAATGGGCCGGCTTTGTAGCCTCGCCGGAATTTCGCGATGGCCGCGCGCATCCGCTCGATCGCTGGTCGCTGCGCGTCATCGGCGCCCTTGCGCGCGAGCTCGGCGCCGAACCCCGCTTTCCTTTCGAATCGCAGCCCTTCATGCCGTTCATTCACTGGGCGAAGAAAGCGGAAGCCGTTCATGAATCGGCGATGGGCATGCTCATTCATCCCGATTTCGGTCTCTGGCACGCTTGGCGCGGCGCGCTGTTGTTCGAAGAGGCGATTGTTTTGCCGCCGAAGGATAAGCGGGCCTCGCCTTGCGCGACCTGCGTCGACAAGCCTTGTCTTTCGGCATGCCCGGTCGAGGCGTTCAAGACGGGCGCTTTCGATGTCGTCGCATGCGCGGGACATTTGCGAGCGCCTCAAGGCGGCGATTGCATGGGCGGAGGGTGCCTTGCGCGCCGCGCTTGTCCTGTCGGCGCGAAATATCGCTATTTGAGCGATCAGGCGGCGTTTCACATGCGCGCCTTTCGCGGCGATCGCGCATGAGAAAGGGCGCGGCATAAGGAGAGCTGCTCAAGCCCTGTCGCTCGGAGCGGCCTTACTATTCTTCTTGCGCGCCGCTTATGATCCGGACCAACGCTTCAAGACCGTTGGTCAACGCGGCCGGGCCAGGCTGCAATATGATTGACGACTTGATTTCAAATAATCGGTTGGCCCTAACCGCTGGAATTTTGCTGAAGCCCGGCCGTGCAGCGACCTGATCTTTCTTGAAACCTTTGCCGCACCACGATCCGATGATGATGTCGGGCGCGGCCGCGAGGACCTCTTCTGCCGTCACGAACCGATCCTTCGCCGCCTGATTAAAGGCGCGGTCGGCGAAGACATTTTCTCCACCGGCGATCTCGATCAGCTCCGATACCCAGCCGATGGCGGAGATCATCGGATCGTCCCATTCTTCGAAATAGACGCGAGGCTTGCGTTTGAGTGTCGCCGCCTTTTCTTTCGCAGCGTCGAGCCCGCCGCGCAATCGATTGGCAAGGGTCTCGGCCTTGCCTTCTTCGCCGATGAGCGCGCCGACAGTACGGATCATGCCAAAGATTCCGGCGACGGTGCGGTGATTGAAGGCATGCACTTCGAGACCTTCTTTGATGAGGCTCGCGGCGATGTCGGCTTGTATGTCTGAAAATGTGAAAATGAGATCAGGCTTCAGCGCCAGAATGGCGCTCACGTTCGCGTCGGTGAAAGTCGAAACCTTCGGCTTGCGTCTTGCCTCGGGCGGGCGCACGACGAATCCGGAAACGCCGACGATGCGCTCCTCTTCGCCCATGAGATAAAGCGTTTCGACCGTCTCCTCGGTCAGACAAACGATTCGGCGAGGCGGATGATTCATGTCGGACATAGATGATGGAGCCACTGGCAAATAAACGGGACATGAAAGGCAGAATGCAACAATTCGATGCCGCTGCACCAGTCCGGCGGAGCGTTGCCGACATTCGGCGCGCAAACTCTTAATCGCCGGCGAGTATTTATGAACGGATCCGGGATGCTGCCCGACATGATGACTCGCCCGGTGCGCCTTGGCGAGGGAAAGGCGCAACGATCTACGCTTTGTCGTAAGATGGCCAATGTCTGCTTGTCATCAGCAATAGGCGCATTGCGAGTGAAGCGCGGGGACCGCAAAAAAACGGGCGGTCATTACTGACCGCCCGTTTCATGCCGCCGCATCTGCTCGTGGGGGAGACTCATTGCGGAGCATGTCCTTTGTCGCCTGGCGCGATTCAATCGGTCCGCATGCGCAGCTTTCGCAAAGCTCGTGCGCCGCCTTGAATTTGTCAACTGACAGTCTGGCAATGCGATTTGACGTAATCGGAAAAATTTTCCTTTTATTTTTTGCGCCTCTGCGCGTCTCCCCTAGCGGGCAGGGTTGAGGAAACAAAACGCCCAGTCGACCAACCGCTGCCGCTCCGTTGTTGCAGCGGCGAACAAGGAGGCGCTGAGGGAAACGGCGAGGATCGACGAACCGAGCTCGATCCGAATGGGGAAGGTCACCGCGAGCGGCGCTGCGGCGCGAAGCGTTGCAAAGAGGCTGTTCACTTCAGCCTTATTGACGAACTGAATGCTCGCGATGTTCGGGCGTTCATGCCGAAGAAGCCGTCTTTCGAGCTCGTTCAAGGCCGGGTCATTGACGAATTCGACGCCGTTCTCAGCCGAGACGATCAACGCTGGCGCCGGCGCGGCCTTGGCCATTTCGTGCAGCGTTGCGCCGTGCCCGCCGGCGAGACGCCGGCCCGATTCAAGAAGGTCCCAACCAATGCAGCGGCGCAGATGCGCCGTTTTGTTAGTCCCCTCGGGAAGCGGCGCAATAAGAGCGAACACCAGCTCGGCCGGAGACTGTTTCCGCCGTTCCGCCATGTCTTCGAGCGCAGCCCACCAGAACGGTTCGAGTTTGAGCGCTTGCGAGGCCTCGCCGAGGCGCATGACCCGAAAGAGCGGCTTGCTTAACGCAGGATCGTCGCCCCGCCCATGGCCGCCGGGGCGATAATTGTTGGCCTGGCTCGGGTGCTTCGCCACCACAACCTCTCGATACGGATGATTCGCACGCGCATCTGAGTCCCGCAAAGGCATTTTGCCAAATGATTGGTTAACGGAGTTTCCAAAATTTTTTCGTTTTCACATACTGGGGTATGCGAATCAAATAAGTGAACGTTTGGTTAACGTCAGACCTTGAGTACGATCGACCGAACTCATGTGGGGGCGTGAGATCGCATCATGCGCTTCCGCTGGAGGACGGCAGGCGGAAGCATTGGGAAGATGTGAAAGCCAGCGATGCCGCTGGCGATATCCGAACAAAGCGTTTCCGACTGACGGGCCGTTTCGGGTCGTCGCAAAGTGGCGCGGCGGTTGCAGGCGGTTAGTTGGGGGAATTCCGCAAATTGGCGAAGACCCCTTCTTGTCGGGCCGCGGGCCATGAGGCGCAAGGCTCATTGTTCTTGGGTAGGAAAGGGACTTCTCATGAAGAAGTTTTTGAAAAAGAACGACGGCCTCGTGACGATCGAATGGGTCGGCATCGCGGCGGTCATGCTGGTGGCGGCGATCGTTGTCGCCGGGATCGTCATGGGCAACACGAAGGTTGCAGGTGAAACGCTCGGCGGGAAGGTGCAGACCATGACCGAAAACGCCACCCCGACTGACCCCAGCTGCGTTCAAAGCAATACCTGCGGCACTGCGCCGTAAGGCCATTTGCGTTCGCGGAGGCGCGATGCCTCCGCGAACTCCTAGGCCAATCGTATTACGGCATCGAATGCGCCGATCGCCTTTCGATGGCGAAGAATCGTCTTTTCGTCCCGGGGGGATCGCTATGCGTAAGAAATGCGGGTTTATTAGAAGCGACGCGGGCGTCGTGACAATCGAATGGATTGGCATTGCGGCCGTTGCGCTCGTCGCGTCTGTCCTGATTGCTGGCATCGTGTTCACCGGCACGAAATCGCTCGGAAGCTCAGTCGCTAATCAAATGAGCGCCGCGGCTGACAGCGTCAGCGGGACAACGCCGTAATTTGCCTGGCTCATTTTGGGACGACAAGGGCGGCGCGAAGATTGCGTCGCCGCTAAGGCAGGCAAAGTCTGAGAGACTGATATGCGCAGACCGATCTATAGCGTGATCCTTGGGGTCCTGTTCGCGGCCGGCGCTTTGTGGTTCGTCTACAATTCGCGGCCGGAGTCAGCGAACGCGGCGCCAGTCGTCCAGACGACGGCCGTTCTTGTCGCATCGAAGGACATTCCCTTCGGCGGGAAGATCGTCGCCGACCTCGTCAAGACGGTGCAATGGCCGACCGCCTCTTTGCCGGAAAACGCGATTCTTGAAAGGAAGGATTTGCTCGAGGGGCCTGAGGCGCCGCGGATTGCGCTGCGCTCCTTTGCGGCCGGCGAACCGTTCCTGAAAGCGAAGGTTTCCGGTTTTGGCGAAAAGCCGGTCCTGTCCCGCCGCGTATCGGAGGGCATGCGCGCCTTCACAATTCGCGTCAACGATGTGTCAGGAGTCGCCGGCTTCCTGTTGCCGGGCGATCGCGTCGACATTCTTCTGACGAGAGATTCCGATGGGAGAGGGCGCGATAATCTTGTGACCGACGTCGTTCTCCAGAACGTCACCGTTCTCGGCATCGATCAGCTCGCGAATGAAAACGCTGAAAAGCCGACAGTCGCCAAATCAGCAACGGTCGAAGTGACGCCGGAGCAGGCGCAGAAGCTGGCGCTCGCCGCGCAGGTCGGCACGCTCAGCTTGTCGCTGAGAAACTTTACGAATGTCGATGAAACCAACGCCCGGCGCATCACTGTCGGCGATCTCGCCGAAAGGAAACCAGGGCCGGCGCGGCGCGACGATGGCGTTTATGTCCGCGTACGCAAAGGAACCGAGGTCTCTTCGGAGCGGGTGCCGCAATGAGGCGGCGAGCCGCGCAATAGCGGAATTGATCGGACGAGTGGCGAGTTGCGTAAAGCCAGGGGGATTTGAAGTGAGATTCTCGAAGAACGTGTTCAAGAAAGCCGCCGCCGGCGGCGCAGGGGCGTTCGTTCTGTCGTTCGCCGTTTCGGCGATGGCGCAGCCGACGAAGCTGACCGCACCAGCGGGTGACGATGCGCAGCCGGCGCCGACGGCCGTTTCAATGACCAAAGTCGCACCGACCGCTGCTGCCGCGCCGGCCGTTCTGGCGCGCGCTGGAGATAACGCGGTTTCCGTCGCGGTCAACAAGTCGCGGATTGTCAACGCCGCGACGCCTTTTCATGAACTCTCTGTCGGCAATAGCGACATCGCCGACGTCGTCCCGCTGTCGCGGCAGCACTTTTACGTTCTCGGTAAAAAGATCGGCTCCACGAATATCGTCATGACCGACGCGAGAGGGCAGGTCATCGACGTCATCGACGTCGATGTCGGCTATGATGTCGACGGCCTCAAGCGCAAAATTTACGAAGTCGCGCCTGACGCTGATGTCGAAATCCGCGCCGCCAATGATTCAATTCTGCTTTCCGGGTCGGTGGCCGATGCAGCGAAGGCGAGCGCGATCGCAGCCCTCGCCGATCGTTATGCGCCGGGGCGAGTCACCAACATGATCGGCGTCAAGGGCAGCCAGCAGGTGATGCTGCAGGTTCGGTTCGCAGAGGTTCAGCGTTCCGTGCTGAAGGACATCAGCTCGCAGCTTCAGGTCACGGATCTCGACGGCGGCGGTTTCATGCCGCAGCTTGGGCTGCCGGGCGAATTTGGCGCAAGGACGCTCGACGGACTTAATCCGACCGATTTCTTCGCCGGCGGCGCGACCTTGGTGAAAGCCGGCGACTTCGCGCTTTCGGCCATGTTCGACGTTCTCGAACAAAAAGGGCTGGTCCGCACGCTTGCCGAGCCGAACATGGTCGCTCTGTCGGGCGACACAGCGAGCTTCCTCGCCGGCGGTGAGTTCCCAATTCCGGTCGCGCAGGCGACGAATGGCGGCGGAACGCTTAGCGCGATTACGGTGGAGTTCAAAGAATTCGGCGTCGGCCTCTCCTTCACGCCGACCGTTGCGGGCAAGGATTCGATCAACCTTGAGCTGGTTGCGGAAGTCTCGGCGATCGACCCATCCGTCAGCACGACGCTCGGCTCCATCACCATTCCGGGGCTTAAAGTGCGCCGCACCAACACGACGGTCGAACTCCGCGACGGCCAGAGCTTTGCGATCGCTGGGCTGATGCAGGATGACCTCACTGAAGAAGTACGGCAGATTCCGGGTCTTGGATCTGTGCCGATCATCGGCGCTCTTGCGCGATCATCGAACTTCGAGCGCCGTCAAACCGAGCTTGTGGTGCTGATCACCGCACGGCTCGTAAAGCCCGTCAAAGGCGACAAGCTTGCTCAGCCGACAGATTCCATCGTTCCGCCCAATGAGCGCGATTTCTTCCTTCTCGGCAAGACCGAGAAGGTCATTCCCCCGGCCGGCGCGGGCGGCGTCGACGGCAAATATGGATATCAGCAGCCATGATCAAGATCGCATCGGGACTCATCATTGCGTTCGGCCTTAGCGCCTGCGCGAGCCAGGTCGGCTACTACGACTTCTATTCGGACGACGCGAATATGGTGTTCGGTCAGTCCGTAAAGCAGAACATCGCAGCGCAAACCGTCAATCCGGACGGCTCTGACGCTGACGTTGAAGCGAACGGCGCGCGCGTCGGCAAGGCGAACGACGCCTACAGAGCCGACAAGGTCGAAAAACCGCGCAGCACCGGAACGACCGTGTCGGTCAAGCAATCCAACCAGGGCGGCGGGCAGGGCGGGCAAAGCAGCCCAAACTAGGCCGACGATTAGGGGGAAAAAACCACAATGAGCGGACGCGCTAGAATGCGCGGATTGCGTCTCCCGAAAAAGACGATCGCGCGCGTTTCATTTCTGACTGACGACGCCGGCACGCTGACGATCTTCGCCGTTGTCGCCTTCGCTCTGACTATCGCGGTCATCGGCCTCATCATGGATGTTGGCCGCGTGATGAACGTTCACAGTCAGGCGCAGTCCTACGCTGATCGCGTTGCGCTCGCCGCCGCCGCAGAGCTCGACAAGCGCCCCGATGCGCTCGACCGTGCAGTGCGCGCCGCCGAGGGCGCCGACGCGCTCGTCAAGCCGGGGTTCCGGCTAACGCTCTCCGGCGACAGCACTGTTGATGTCGCGAAGCTGACATTCATGAGCGCTTTGGGACCAGATCCCGAAAATCCTTATACGCCGTCGCCTGTCGCCGGCGATGTGGTCACCGCCACCTGGACGCCGGGCGGCGGGCTTCAGCTTTCGAACGGCGTTTCCGCCAATGAGGCGGTGTCGAAAACGACTTTCGTGCTTGTCGACACGACGCGCGAGACAGAGAATTATATTCTGCTCCCGCTCCTTTCCTGGCTCTCGCCGGGCGGGGCGACGTCGACCACCGTCGCGCCGCAAGCGCTTGCGGGTTTCGACCGTCAGCTGTGCAACTATCCGCCGATCTTCATGTGCAATATCGCCGAGGCGACAAACGGCGTCGGCGCGCCGTTCGATCCGATACGCGGGCAGATGATCAAAGCGAAGGCGGGCGGCGGCGCCGGCGGCTACGGGCCCGGCAATTTTGGGCTTCTCGACGCGCCGAACGGGCAAGGAGCAGCCGCCATTCGCGAGTATATGGCGCGCCGCGATCCGAATACATTGTGCACGGACGAGACTATCGACACAAAACCCGGCGCGTCGACTGGTCCTGTCGGACAGGGCATGAACGTCCGCATGGACATCTATGACGGGCCGATGAGCGGCAATAAAGGCAATTCGCAATATGCGCCGGCGGCGGACGTGCTCAAAGGCATCAAGGCGGGCGTGAACGGTTGTCCGAGCAACACAAAGTCAAAGACAACCACGCCGTTCCCGCGCGATAATTGCTTCATGCCTCCTGGAACATGGCCGGCCGGAATACCGTCTGGTGCGGGCGTCGGGTGCGCCTCCTTCAACGGATCGTCGCGCGCTGGCGACGGCTCTTGGGATCGATCGGATTATTGGAATACGAATCACAACGGCGTCGCGCTGCCTGCGGGCTACAATTCGATGACGCGCTATGACACTTATCGCTATGAAACAGAGGCGCCGCAGCTGACGAACACGGCTGATGAAAAAGGCGCTCCAACCTGTTCCGCGTCGACGCCGATTAGCGACCGGACAAGAGACCGCCGCGTGCTGCAAATCGCCGTCGTCAATTGTCTCGAAGCCGCCGCCGAAGGCAATCCCATTCAAGGCAATACGACCGTCGGCGCAAATGTCGTCGGTTATCTTGACGTCTTTCTGACCGAGCCCGTCGGCAATGACAGCTGGTGGTGCGTCAATGCGCCTTGCAATCAGGATCTTTATGTCGAGGTCATAGGCTACGTTGGAGCCAATACGCGAAATTCCGTTCTGCACGAATACCCGGTTCTTTATCGGTGAGAACCGGCATGAATCACACATCAAAAAATGCATGGAAGAAACGTGAACGCGGCGCAGTGACGATCGAGTTCGTCGTAACTCTGCCGCTGTTCGTCACCGCTCTCGCATTCGCATTCGAGTTCGGAGAGCTTTTTCTTGCGCATCAGTCGACCGTCAATAACGTGCGCGCAGCGACCCGGTATCTGCAGCGTTCCGATCTATCCGCCGATGATATCGCCAAGGCCGAGAATATGATCCGAACGGGTCGTCTGACCGGCGGCTCGGCGCCCGAATATCTGACAAGCGCAAACGCCGACATCACGATTAACACCAATTACGGGACGTTCGGGCCGCCGAATTTTACGCGCGCCGGCAAGACGATGCAGATTGTCGTGAGCGCGTCATTCCCGCTGAAAATTTTCGGTTTCGTCGATAACGGGACGCGGGCGGCGATCCCCTTCGCCGTCGTTGAAGATCTCCGCTATGTGGGGTTTTGAATGACCAGGACGAGTTTGTCGCGCTTCCTTCAGAAAAAGGACGGGTCATCGACGATCGAATTCGTCGTGGTGTTCGTTGCTTTCATCGCTACCATATTTTTCGTTCTCGAGGTCACGCTCTACCTGTTCTTCATGTCATCGTTGGAGAAGGCGGCCGAAGCCGGCGTTCGCGCCGCGGTCGTTTCGTCGCCGCTTGTCGCCGATTTTCCTTTAACGATTGAAAAGACTCCGTCGGGCGTGTTTGGGTTCAAATGCAGCGATGCGACGGCGCCGTGTGCGGCGTTCGCGACGTTGTCGTGCACAGGCGACAGCGGCGCGAATGGGTGTCTTGCTGCGCCGTTCGACCGGATCCTCAATCATATTCGCGGGTTTAACGCGCAGATTACCGCCGCCAACGTGACTGTTTCATACGAGGACGTCGGCCTCGGATATGCTGGAGGCCCGCCCGTACCGATGGTTACGGTGACGATTCATGATGTTCCGTACCAAACTGGAATTGTCGGACTGCTTCTTACGAACGCTAATGTGCTCGCAACCTTACCGGCGCGGTCGGCGAGCATGACTGGAGAGGACCTCGCGTCATGACGGACCGTGTAGTAAGACTGGAACCCCAGATTGAGCGGGCGGACAAGGCGAATTTCGAGGGTCTCGAAGTTCTGACCGTCGTTCAGACGGGCGAGGCGCGCGCTGCGCTCCTGTCGGCGTTTAATGAGATCGACGGGGTCGAAAACGAGTTTGCGCCGGCGGATTCCGATCCCATTGCCGCGCTTGCCGAAGCAACGCTCTCTCGGGACGCTGTCTTTTTCGAGGCGGTTGACGAAGCGGAAGGCGCAGAAATTCTCGGCGCCATGCGCCTTTCGCCCGAGGGCGCGCGCGCCCATATTGTCGCGCTAGTCCCGGCGCCGACCAAAGCCGGCACTATTCGGCTCCTCAGCGGCGGCGCCGACGACGTGCTATCGACGCGGCCGACCAGCATCGAAATTACGAGGAGTTTGGCGCGCGCCAACACGTCGCGCCGTCGCGATCCCGCCGGCGCGGTCGGGAGAGTCTATGTCTTCGTCCATGCAGCAGGCGGCGTCGGCGCCACCACGCTCGCCGTTAATTCAGCCGTCGAATTGAAGCGCAGGCTACAGGCAGACGGCGGCAATGTCTGCATTCTCGATTTCGATTTTCAATATGGCGACGTCAATCTTCAGCTCGATGTCCCATTGCATTCAAATCTGGTCGATCTCATCAACACGCCAGAGCGGCTGGATCATCGAATGCTTGAGGACCTTATGGTCGACGGACCGATGGGGTTGCGCATCCTGACCTCGCCGGAATCTCCCATTCCCTTGGATGTCATCGGCGCGCAAACGATCGAGGCGATTATTTCGATTGCTCGGCGCCGCTATCGATATGTCATCATCGATATGCCTTTGGCCTTGTGCCACTGGACGGACGCCGTATTGAAGCGCGCCGACACCATCTTTCTGGTGACTCAAATCAACGTCACGGCGCTCCGCGCGGCTCGCCGATTAGTTGACGCCGTTCGGGCCGAAAACGCGCTCGGCGCGCCCATAACCGTTATCGCCAACCGTTATGACGGCGACCGCGGGGGGTCGAACATCACCCTTTCGCAAGCGTCAAAAGCGATCGCGTTGCCGATCAGAGCGACGACGCCTTCCGATTATTCCTTGCTCATCCAAAGTCTCAATCAGGGAGTGCCGGCCGTCACGCTCAGACCGGCGTCGAAGTTTTCGCAATCTTTGTCCACCGCGCTCGACGGCGTTGCGGATCATAAGGCGCAAGGCAAAGCCGGCGCGACAAGGGCTCCGTCGGCCTTCTTTAGGATTGGCAAGTAATCATGTTCGAACGATTTCAAACCGCCGGCAATGTGACCAATCTTAAACCCGTCGCGGAAGGGGTCCGCGCTGGCGTCCAGCCCGTTTTGGCGAGTTCGTCGACAACGCCGGCAGGCGCTAGCGCAGCCCTTAATCTTAAGGTCGCGCTGCATCAGCGGCTTATCGATAAGCTCAATCTCGGCGCGCTGGAGAAGATGGGGCGCAATGATATCGCCGAGCAGATCGCGCCGCTGGTGAAGAAACTCCTTGCGGAGGAGCGCGCCGCCCTGAACGCGCAGGAATATGAAAGCCTGCTCGAAGAGCTGTTGGACGAAGTGCTGGGTCTTGGACCCCTCGAGCCTCTGCTCAAGGATCCGGCGGTCGCCGATATTCTCGTAAACACGCATCGACAAGTTTATGTCGAACGCTTCGGCGTGCTTGAAAAGACGGTCGTGCGATTCAAAGATGATCAGCACCTGACGCGCATTATCCAAAAGATCGTGTCGGGCGTCGGGCGTCGCGTCGATGAATCTCAACCGTGGGTCGACGCGCGCCTCGCCGACGGCTCGCGCGTCAACGCGTTGCTGCCTCCCTGCGCGGTCGACGGTCCGCTGCTTTCAATCCGGAAATTCTCGAAAATGCCGTTCACGGTTGATCGGCTTATGGAGAACGGCACGATAACGCCGCAACTCGCCGATCTTCTTGAAGTGATCGTCAGGTCAAGACTGAACGTGCTGATTTCCGGCGGCACCGGGACGGGCAAGACGACTATCCTCAACGCCATGTCGAGCCTGATCAGCAATAAGGAGCGCATCGTCACCATCGAGGATACGGCCGAGCTTCAGCTGCAACAGGAACACGTTGCGAGAATGGAGACGAGGCCCGCGAGCATGGAAGGCACCGGCGAGGTCAACCAGCGCGATCTCGTTCGGAACTCGCTTCGCATGCGCCCTGATCGCGTTATTGTCGGCGAGGTGCGCGGCCCGGAGGTCATCGACATGCTTCAGGCCATGAATACCGGCCACGACGGGTCAATGACGACAGTTCACGCCAACTCTCCGCGCGACGCCCTTACGCGCCTTGAGAACATGACGGCGATGACCGGATTCGAGATACCGGTTCGCGCGCTGCGCGGGCAGATCAGCTCCGCCATTCAGATCGTCGTTCAGCTGCAGCGGTTCTCCGACGGGCGCCGTCGCATTGTGAGCTTGCAGGAGGTGACGGGAATGGAAGCCGACGTCGTCTCCATGCAAGAGATTTACAAATACGAACGCCACGGCGTCGATGCGGACGGCAATGTTCTCGGTCGTCATATGCCGACAGGCGTTCGCCCGCGGTTTTCAGAGCGTGCGAAAGAATTCGGCTATGTCCTTCCAGAATCGCTCTTCCGAGCTGATATTGGCGCCGCACGATGACGCTCTTCCTCACCCTTCTTTTGTCGGGAGCCGCCGCGCTCGGCTTCTTCCTGCTTATTGATGGAGTCGGCGACTTCATCGCGAACACGGGAGATAGGGGAGAATCGCGCCGATTGCGGCGGCTCGGACAACAAACCGCATCTGTTGAAAAGAAAATCGACGCAATCGCCGCGCAGGATGATGAAGAAGGCGGCCGCTCTATAAATTCCTACATAGACGGCCTCCTGATATCGGCTCATTCGGAAATGACGAGAGAGCGCGTCTACGTCTCCATGGCGGTTTTTACAATCGCCATTTTTCTTGCGTTTTTCATGTTTGCGCGATGGCTCCCGCTGCCGGTTCAAGTCGCTTTTGCGGTCGTTCTGGGCGTCGCGATCCCGATATTCCAACTGAAGGCGGCCGCACAGAGGCGCGTTCAGAAATTCCAGGAGCAATTTCCGGATGCATTGGACTTGATCGTCCGCGGATTGCGCATCGGGCACCCAATTAGCGTCGCGCTAGAGACCATCGCCGAGGAAATGCCGGATCCGATCGGCGCGGAATTCAAAATCGCATCCAAGCAGATCAGATACGGCAAGACGCCGCCGGAGGCGATCCTGGCGCTTTCTCAAAGAATTCCTTTGCAGGACCTACGGTTCTTCTCCGTCGCCATACAAATCCATCATGAGGCCGGCGGAAATCTCGCTGAAATCCTGACTGGCCTTTCAAAAATCATTCGCTCGCGCTTTCAGCTGTTCCGAAAAGTCAAAGCTCTGACGGTGGAAGGACGATTTTCCGCCTGGTTTTTATCGCTGTTTCCCGTCGTCATGATTTTCGCCATGAATGGTCTGCAGCCTGGCTATTATGACAAAGTAAGCGACTTTGCGTACTTTCCGCAGGCGATCGCGCTCACCGTGGTGCTTCTCCTCGCTAACGTGATCGCTATGCGCATGATCACAAAACTGGAAGTGTGACGCGATGATTCAATTCGCCCCCATATTACTGGCTCTGCTGTTCGGCGCCGCCGCCGTGATTCTCCTGTGGTACGGCGTTTCCGAGCAGCTCGCTCAAGGAGCGCGCGTAAATCGTCGATTGAATCCGGCGTCAGAACGCTTGTCGTCCGTGGGGACGTTGGCGAAGCCCGATAGCCTGGTCGCGGACGATCCCTTTCTCCAGGCTTTTGAAAAACATCTTATCCCGCAGGACGAAGAGCGAAAGAGCAGAATTCGTGAGAAGCTGTTTCGAGCCGGCTATCGCAGCGACTCGGCTGTTCGGATTTATTTCGCCGTAAAGTGGGGAATCGCACTCGCCGGATTGATGGTTGCGTCGCTATTGTTCGCCGCTGTCATGAACCCGGCGAATCCGGCGATCGCGATCGCCATGATTGTTGCGACGGCGCTTATTTTCTTATTCGCCGTCGATATTTGGGTTGAGCGCAAGATCGCTTATCGGCGCATCGACATCGAGCGATCTTTCCCTGACGCCCTCGATCTGATGCTGGTATGCATCGAGGCGGGCCATGGTCTCGATCAGGCGATCGGGCGAATGGCCAACGAGATCAAACGCTCGGCGCCCATCCTTTCTGAGGAGTTTCAGCTCGTCGTTGCTCAGCTGCGCGCCGGGAAGGAGCGGGCGCGCGTCCTTGCGGATTTTACGAAAAGATGCGGCGTTGAGGACATTTCCGCCTTTGTCACCGTCATAAAACAGGCCGACAAATTCGGCGTTTCGATCGCCGACACATTGCGGGTTTACGCGAATGAAATGCGGAATAAGCGATATATGCGGGCCGAGGAAAAAGCGAATATGATGCCGGTGCAGCTCGCGCTCGGCGCCATCATGTTTACGGTTCCTCCAACAATTTTGGTTCTGATTGGCCCCTCGATCCTTATGATCGTTCGGGAGATGGCGAAGGCCGCGTCCATTGGGGGGTAGGCGGCGATTGGGAGATACGCCATGCGCCTATGGATGCTGACGGCTGCCGTGCTTATTCCGTTGACGTCGGGCTGCTCCGTATTTCAGGGCCGCGGCCACATTGACATTACTCCGGTTCAAAAGGCGGTTGGTCAGCCGCCTGAAACGGCGGCCGACCTCTTGAAGCAAGAGCGTTATACGGAAGCGTCCGCCGCCTTTCGGACAGCGCTCGCACAGAACCCGAATGATCTCGACGCGCGGTACGGCCTCGCCGAGTCCCTTCGATTGGGAGGAGACCCGGAAGCCTCCAAGGCGGAATACTTAAAAGTCGCAGCGTCTCCCGACTGGCGAGCGAAAGCGCTCGAGGGCGAAGGGTCGGCGGACCTTGTTACGGGAGATCAAGATGGCGCGTATGAGAGCTTCAATGCGGCGGTCGAATTGGACCCAAATTCCTGGCGGGCCTGGCTCGGCCTCGCGCGTCTTCGCGATCTAGCGCATGACTGGGCGAACGCGGATGAAGCGTACGCCGCTGCTATGAAAACTTCGGATCAAAAAGCAGTTGTTCTCAACAACGAAGGCGTATCGCATCTCGCGCGACTTGATACTCCCGGCGCGATCGACTTATTTCAGCAAGCGCTCGCGGCGGACCCTGCGCTCGACAGAGCGCGAACAAATTTGGAGTTAGCGAGGGCGACGTCCGACGCATCCGTTGACGGCATCGCCGCCAGCGAGCCGGACGCGAAAAAGCGCGCGCAGAAACTTAATAATTATGGCTATGTCGCAATGCTCCAGGGTCGTCTCGACGAGGCTGAACGCGCCTTCGAATCCGCGATCGAAGCCTATCCGTCTTTTTACCCGACGGCGTATCAGAATCTGCAGGCTGTGAAGGCGATGCGCGCGAATGCTGTACGGAAATAGATTCACCCGATATTGAGCCGCCAGAGCGTTGAGTCAAAATGGCCTGACGCGGCGAGAGCGGCGGCGGCGATCGCCACGCCAAGCGGCGCAGGGGCGCCGCGCTGGAGCGCCCGCGCTCTCGGCTGCAATCCCGACCGAGCGTATATTGCGCGAAACGCGAGAAGAGCAATGACGAGCGCCGCCATAGAGACCGCGAGCGCGACGAAAAAAGGATAAAGCCCGCCGACGCCCGTCCACAACGTCGCCGCGGCGGCGAGTTTTGCATCGCCGGCGCCCATTTTGGTAAATCGGAACAGCAGATAGCCGATCCCGAGAACGATCCCCGCCGCCGCGACGTTCGGCCATAATGGCAGAAAGGGCGCGCCTCGCAGGCCTGCCGCAAGAACGAACAGCAAGGCGAGAGCAACCGAGATCCAGTTCGGAATGCGATAGGTCAAGGCGTCGCTAACGCCTGCGCCTGCAAGTAGGGCGGCAAATCCGATCCAAACCAACGACATTCGCGCCTCCCGCCGATTCTCGCATGAATACAGCGCCCACGCCGTTCAGAGTGCGCGCAACGCCTAAATAGCGAGCGATGCGCGCCGAGACTAGTCATGGATCTCGGGTCCGGTCGCGAGTTCCACCGGCGGTTCATCCGCTATGGGAATGGGTTTGCTGACGAAGCATTTTGGAGCAGATGAGGACCCGAACCCCTATGATTCACACCCCCTGCACCAAGAACATTGCGCAACGGCGCCCGATGCGTCTGTTGCGGGGTGTCCTGCCGGCGATCGCTATGAATCCGCCGCCGCAGACCTCAGAATAGGGGCGAAACGCTGCGATCCGCCGGCGGAACGCGACAGTCGCCTCGGCTATGCGCGCCGGCCCCCTCAATCAATCCCCGCACAACGGCGATCAGTAAAGGAGATAAGCCCGTCGCTCGCTGAGCCACGCTTCTTCGTCGACCTGCGCCAACGCGTCGAGATCGCCAGGCCCCGCGGCCGCATCGTCGACCCATTCGCGCAAGAGCGGGGAGCCGTTGATGACGTCGATCGCAAGCTTTCCATGTTCATATTCATACGGAAAGTCACGCCACAGCGGATAATCCGGGTAAAGACGGCGGATCGCCTTGAAGGCGAGCGCCTGAAGGCGCCACGGCTTGAACGCCCGATGATCATACGACGCCGGGTCATCGGTGTGAATCTCGACGCCATGGCATAGCGCGCCGGCATGTTTATGAAATGTCGGCTCGAACCAGCATTCGCGCAGCGCGCAGCCTTTCAGCCATTCCGGCGCGAGCGCGCGCATTTCCTTCATAACAGCGCGCGCATCGATGTCGGGCGCGCCGAATAGTTCGAGCGGGCGCGTCGTGCCGCGTCCTTCCGACAGCGTCGTTCCTTCGAGCATCACCGTCCCGGCATAGGCGCGGGCCATCCACAAATTCGGCGCGTTGGGGCTCGGATTGACCCAGCTGCGCGCGCCGAGCGGCCAGCCAAAGCCAGGCGCTTCGTCCGGGCGCCATCCCTCCATCTCGATGACGCGATAATCGACATCGAGCTTTAGCCTGTCGACAAACCACTTGCCGAGTTCGCCCAGCGTCAATCCGTGCCGCATCGGCATGGGTCCGGCGCCGACGAAACTTTCCCAACCAGCGCGGAGAGAAAGCCCTTCGGCGGGCCGACCGACCGGATTGGGGCGATCGAGCACCCAAACGGATTTCTTATGTTTTGCGGCCGCCTCCAGCACATAGCGAAGCGTCGTGATGAAGGTGTAGATGCGGCAACCAAGATCCTGGAGGTCGACAAGAATAATGTCGAATGTCTCCATCATTGCGTCGGTCGGGCGGCGCACGGCGCCATAGAGGCTGAAGACGGGTATTCCGTGCAATGGATCACGGAAATCCGGCGACTCAATCATGTTGTCCTGCTTGTCGCCGCGCAGGCCATGTTGAGGGCCGAACGCCGCCGTCAGCGTGATATCGCCGCATTCGGCGAGCGCATCGAGCGTATGCGTCAGATTGCGCGTCGTCGACGCGGGATGGGCGAGCAGGGCGATGCGCCTCGCCTTAAGCGGCGCGCGCAGGTCGGGCTCGGCGAGGAGCCGGTCAATGCCGAATTTCATGCTTGGAAAGGTGCGGCGAGTTCCAGCGCAAAGCAATCGGAATGATGAAAATCGGGCGCGCCCGGCCCGTGCGCGAGCGCCCAATAGGATTTGCGCCCGCTCGCTTCTTCGATCACAGCGGAGAGGCCTATCCGCCACAGCGCGTCGCCGGCGATCGCGGCGAACGGCGTAAGATCGACAACGGCGCGCAAGGTGAATCGCTGATCGTTTCGTTCCATCGATATAGCGGGCGCGCTCATCTCAAGCGCCGCCCGCATTCCGGCGCGATAACCGTCGAAGAGATAGGCCGCCCATTCGGTCGACGGCGAGAAATTGAACTCGGCGTAAGCTGCGCTTTGCGGCGCGCTGACGAATGCTTCAAAACAAGTGTGTCGCCAGAGCTCGTCCCGGCGCGCGCTCGCCGCTTCGGCCGGAAGCGCGAGATTGCCGATCGCGCCATGAACGACATAGCGGAGGGCGAGCTCGTTTGGCTTCCGCCGTTCCGCGTAGGTGACGATGCGCGTCGCCGCGTCGCAAGTTGAGCCTCGATGAAGGGTAAGGTTGCGCGGCATGATCCGACTATAACCGCAATAGTCGCCCTCGACGATGGAGGACAAGTTTCGCCGCGCCTAATCCGCCCGACAAAGCGGCGAGAACGCGCAGTCTTTCACAGCCCGTCGCCTTGCGGAAATAACGTCCGCCGGATTATTCGCCGGGCTCGACCGACACGACATTGCGGTCTTTCGCCTTGAGCGCAAATTTCACGCGGCCGGCGATCAGGGCGAAGAGGGTGTGATCCTTGCCCATGCCGACATTCGACCCCGCATGGAATTTCGTGCCGCGCTGGCGGACGAGAATATTGCCGGGGACGACCATTTCATCGCCGAATTTCTTGACGCCGAGGCGGCGGCCAGCGGAGTCGCGCCCGTTGCGCGATGAGCCGCCTGCTTTCTTGTGGGCCATGATCCGTCTCCTTTAACTCTTACGCGGCGGCTTGCCGGCGATGAGCTCTTTCGCCTGCTCGACCCATTCATCGCGGGTCGCGCGGCCATGCAGCTCGAGTGCTTCGTCCATCTTTGCGAGGTTGGCTTTCGACATTTTCGCGATCTCTTTCAGCGATGTGATCCCGTAGCCCTCGAGCTTTTCCTTCAGCTTCGGTCCGACGCCGCTGATCAACGACACGTCGTCGTCAAAAGCAGGCGCGGCCGGTTTTTTCGCCGGCTTGGGCGCCTCGGCCTTTGTTGCTTTCGCCTTTGGCGCCTCGGTCTTGGCTTCCGCCTTCGCCTTTGTCGTCTCCGCTTTCGGAGCTTCCGCCTTGGTTTCCGTCTTCTCCGGTTTTTTCGCGGCCGCCTTCTTCGAGGGCTTTGCCCCGTCCGTCAGGATCTCCGTCACTTTAAGGACGGTGAGCATCTGCCGGTGGCCTTTCTTGCGGCGGTAGTTTTGCCGGCGGCGCTTCTTGAAGACGATGATCTTCGCGGCGCGCGTCTGTTCGACGATTTCGCCGGCGACCGAGGCGCCGGCAATGAAGGGCGCGCCAACCGTCACATCGCCGCCTTCGCCGACCATCAGCACGTCGCTGAGCGTGACGATCTCGCCGGCTTGGCCGGGCAGACGTTCGATTCTAATGATATCGTCCTTGGCGACGCGATATTGCTTGCCGCCCGTCTTGACGACTGCGTACATGGCTCCGACTCCGTGAGCGCGTCGACGCGCTCCGCATCCTTTTTCGCCCCG
>OBLQ010000265.1_pt1 | contig 19422 bp, 17 predicted proteins | sample 1519881 | NCBI WGS metagenome assembly OBLQ01 (sample SAMN01911456, study PRJEB22533) | soil metagenome | biome: Soil | place: Malaysia | collected 2012-04-30 | depth DG_metagenome m | reverse complement strand
TTTGAAATTTCAGATCTCAGCTTTCCCCTCTCGCGATGCTGTTATTATCAAAAGTTGAATCCCAGAACCAAAATTCAAACGCCTTCCCAGCCGGTGGATATTGAGTCCCTGCTGGTCGAAGTCTCCGACGCGCTGACCACGACTCTGGAGCTCGACACGCTTCTGCACCGGATTGCGGAAGTGGTGAAACGTGTAATCGACTACGAAGTGTTCGCCATCCTGCTGCTGAACGATCGCACACAGGAACTCCGGTTCCGTTTTCAGATCGGCCATCTGCCTGAGGTCGCCGAGAAAATCCGCGTGAAAGTGGGCCACGGCGTTACCGGAAAGGCCGTGCTTGAGCGGCAGGCCATCCTGGTGAACGATGTAACCACCGACAGGGACTACATCGAAGCCCTGCCGCGAGTGCGCTCGGAACTGGCCGTTCCCCTGATCACCAAAAACAAGGTAATCGGTGTAATCGATATCGAGGCGCCGCAGCCGGGCTATTTCAAGGAAGAACACGCCCGCCTGCTGACCCTGATTGCTTCGCGCATCGCCGTCAGCATCGAAAATGCCAGGCTGTACAGCCGGGTAGTTCGGCAGGCCAACACTCTGGCGCTGCTCAATGAAATCAGCCGCGATTTCACTTCGATCCTCAATCTTGACCAGTTGCTGAAGCGCGTCGGCGACCTTTTGCAGAAAATCATCGACTATCAGATGTTTTCTGTCCTGCTGGTGGATGAGACCCGGCAGAAGCTGGTCCACCGTTTCTCGCTTCGGTTCAAGGAAAGCATTCAGCTCAAGCACGATATACCGGTCGGCCGCGGCCTGGTGGGTGCGGCCGCTGAACTGAAAGAGGTCGTACTGGCGCCCGATGTCACGAAAGACCAACGGTATATCAAGCTGAACGCCGAGACCCGGTCTGAACTTTGCATCCCCCTCATCTATAAGGACACGGTGATCGGCGTGCTCGATCTGGAAAACACCCGCCGGGGATACTTCAACGAAGACCACGTGCGCACCATGAGTACGCTGGCTGCGCAGATCGCCATCGCGATTGAGAACGCCCGTCTGTATGAGCGCCTGGCGCGCGAGGAACAGAGGATGGAGCGCGACCTGGCAATGGCCCGTGAGGTGCAGCATCATCTGCTGCCGCCTTCCTGCCCGGTGCTGAAAAACGCCGGGCTGGCGGCGCGGTTCAATCCGGCGCACGCCATCGGCGGCGACATGTATGACTTCCTCGATTACAAGGCCCCGCGCGCCTGCATCACTATCGGAGACGTCAGCGGCAAAGGCGCCCCGGCGGCCCTGTATGCCGCGCTGGTGAGCGGCATCCTCAGGAGCCTCGCTCCGAGCGAACCGGCGCCCGCGGAGATGCTCAACGCCGTGAACCACTCGCTCAACCAGCGCCGGCTTGACTCCCAGTACGTTGTGATAGCCTGCGCCATCTGGGACGACGAAAAGAAAACTATGCGCGTGGCCAATTCCGGCATGCCGCGGCCCATCCATTGCCGCGGCGGTCACGCCCACATGATCGAATCCGCCGGGCTGCCACTGGGCATGTTCGAGAACGTTACTTACGACGAGATCACAATCCACGCCCAGCCGGGCGATGTTTTCGTGTTTTTCAGCGACGGTATCGTCGACGCCGGCAATCTCCGCGATGAACAATTCGGCAGGGTGCGCATCGAGCACGTCATCGTGAAAAACGCCGGCAGGAGCGCGAAAGAAATCGCCGACACATTGTTTCAGGCGGCATCGGATTTTTCGGCCGGGACCCCGGTGTTTGACGATCAGACAGTGGTGGTCCTGAAGGTCACGTAGCCCGGGCGCGGTTTTCCCCTATCGCCCGGAATCCTGTAGGATAAATAGTTTCGCACTCCTGAAAGGCAGTTTAAGCATCCATGCCAGCACAGATCTATAAGAACTTCATCGGCGGAGAGTGGACCGCTTCCCGCAGCGGCCAGACTTTTGAAAACCTGAACCCGGCGGACACGCGTGACGTCGTCGGCGTCTTTCAGCGCTCTGACAAGCGCGACGTGGAAGACGCTGTGGCCGCTGCCCGGCAGGCGTTTGAGCAGTGGCGTCTTGTGCCCGCCCCCAAGCGCGCCGAGATCATCTTCCGAGCCGGCGAAATACTGCACCAGCGCAAGGAAGAATACGCCCGCCAGATGACCCGCGAGATGGGCAAGGTCATCAAAGAGACGCGCGGCGACGTTCAGGAAGCCATCGACACCGCTTATTACATGGCCGGTGAAGGCCGCCGCCTGTTCGGCGCGACTGTCCCCTCGGAACTGCCTGACAAATTCGCGATGGCCGTGCGCATGCCCATTGGCGTCTGCGGCATGATCGCCCCGTGGAACTTCCCCATGGCGATCCCAAGCTGGAAGATCTTCCCCGCGCTGGTCTGCGGCAATACCTGCGTGATCAAGCCCGCCGAAGACACCCCGCTTTCAACTTTCAACCTGGTTGCGGCGCTGATGGATGCGGGACTTCCCAAAGGCGTAGTGAACATTGTGACTGGCTACGGCCCCGACGCTGGCGCGCCGATCGTCGAGCACCCGGACGTTCGCGCCATCTCCTTCACCGGCTCCAGCGAGGTCGGGCGCATCGTCGGCGAGTCCGCCGCCCGCACTTTTAAGCCATGCTCACTGGAAATGGGCGGCAAGAACGCCATCATCGTCCTCGATGACGCCAATCTCGAACTGGCGCTCGATGGAATCCTGTGGGGCGCTTTTGGCACCACCGGACAACGATGCACCGCCACCAGCCGCGTGGTCCTGCAAAAAGGCATTTATCGCCAGTTCGCCGACAAACTCGTCGCCCGCGCGAAACAACTCAAAGTCGGCAACGGCCTTGACGAAAGTATGGATGTAGGCCCGCAGATCAACCAGCAGCAGGTCGAAACCAGCCAGAAGTACACCGAGATCGGAAAACAACAGGGCGCAAAGCTTGAACTGGGCGGCAAGCGCTGCACGGCCGCCGGTCATGCCAACGGGTGGTTCTTCGAACCGACGGTCTTCACCGACGTTGACCCGAAAATGCGCATCGCCCAGGAAGAGATTTTTGGCCCGGTCGTCAGCCTGATTCCGTGTGACAATTTCGACCAGGCCATCGAGATCGCCAACGGCGTCTCCTACGGTCTCTCGTCCTCCGTCTACACCCGCGACGTGAACAAGGCCTTCAAAGCCATGCGCGACATTTACGCCGGCATCACCTATGTCAACGCCCCCACCATCGGCGCGGAAGTCCACCTGCCGTTCGGCGGCACCAAATCCACAGGCAACGGACACCGCGAAGGCGGCCTGGGCGCGATTGATTTTTATACGCAGTGGAAGTCGATCTACGTGGATTTCTCAGACCGGTTGCAGAGGGCGCAGATCGACAACGCGGAGTGATCGGCACGCCCGTGTTTCTGTGCCTCCATGGTAACGCCTATGATCTCGTTTGCGTTAGTAGGACATTATTTTTACATTCATCAATAGCTGGGAATTAACGTGAACGGCGCAAGTGCTGTCAGGGCCGTTCTTGCGCGCCGTGATAGATTCGCAACAGTTGTATGGTCTCTTCTTTGACTCGGTAGACGATGATATACGGCAGGCGGTTGAATACCAGCTCACGGGTGTCTGGTTCGCGCCCGGGGCGTCCACGGTGTGGTGATATCTTGAGGGATTGAGCAGTCTCGTAAAGCTCTACCACCGTTGACTGAGCGAGATGAGGCAGGTGCCGGGTGAGATATTGCCCGATCTGCTGCAGATCATTGGCAGCAGCAGGGGTCCATCGGACACGCATCAGGGCTGAAACATGCCCCTGACACGGGCATCCATTTCTTCTTCTTCGATGAACTCACCGCGATCAGCCTGGGCGATACCCTCGCGGACGGCGGCGCGAAAATGAACATCATCTTCGAGAAGGCGCAGAGCGGCGTCCTTCACCAGTTCTTCGGGACCGATTCCTTCACGGCTGGCGATCTTCGACAAGCGCGCTTCCTGCTCTGGCGTGAAATGGACTTCCATAGCCATGAGTTTAAGATTCTCGCCTTATACTGTCAAACATCTCTTGCGCGCCGCCAACTTGGCGCAGAATTGCCCGGCCAGGAACTCCCTCAGGAAAGATCGCCCACAATGCGCAGAGCTCACTCTTTGCGGGAACGCTGGATCGCGTGATCGTGGACACCGGCTGGAGGCGGCCTGCTGGTGCGCTATAGGAACTGACAGCGCTTCGGCGCCATAGCGGCAACCAACCCTCAAATCCGAGGACCACCCGAACCTAGAACTTATACGACACTCCCATCGAAAACGCCGGGTAGTACTTCAGGATAGTAAGGTCCTTATTGATCTTGTTCTGCTCCGCCTGCACCTGGCTCTGGATCGTCGGGTCGGTAGCCACATTGTGACAAATCAACGAAACCAGAGGATCGCAGGCGCTACCGGAAAGACTGAGGGTGGTCTTGGGCGGTCCCTGGAAAACAGCCCCGCCTTCCAGGTGGAAGCTGAAACGCTTGTTGCGCGGCACCATATTGCCGAAGCCCCAGCGCACCATCGGCGCGACCTTGTTCAGCACCAGGACGCCCGTGCCATTCACCGGGTTGATGGGGTTGCTGATAAAGTTGGCGTCTCCAAGGCTGAAGCTCTGGCCGCCGGGGACCAGCGCATTGGCAGTGACCTGGTTGCCGTTGTAGGCGAGCATCCCGGGCGAGATATGGAACGCGCCGCCGAAAGGAAAGATATCCACCAGGGTTTCAACGGAACGGAAGCGGAGGTTGCCGTTATACTGAATGCCGTTGTCCGCAAACATTCGGCTATATTGAAAGCCGTTAAATCCGCCACGGATGTTTGCGAACCTCGACAGTGGCACCGCGGCTTCCACACCCAGTCCCAGGGTCGAAGCTTTTATTCCCACGCCGATCGGAATCCGTCCATTATGGTTCCTGGATTTGTTGGATTTGTGAGAACTATCATCGGTGGCAGCGGGGGCGTCTTTGGCCCCCGGTGCGGCAAAAGCAGTCGCCGTCAGGATCAACGACGACAACGCGAACATGGCAAATAGATTCGAAACTCGCATTCTTCCCCCTGGAAGTTTCGCAGCCATCCGTCTGATTCTCGATTATTGGCTTCCGCGTACAACACCGTCAAATAACGATGGGACATTGAGCCACTGGGTGCAACAGAAAAAGTGCATTACACTTCCGAAGTCATTACCTGTCTGGGTTCCTCTATGATCCGCCCCGCAGACGCCGGCTCCCCAAACCAATCCATTCAATCAATTCGTGTTCATTCGTGTTAATTCGCGGCTAATTGGTTTTTGGGTTGTGGCTCTGCCAGGCCGTGTCTGCGTGGTGCGCGTTTTTGGTTGCGGTTTTTCCCGGGCTTGCACCTTATAATGTTTTTCAGGCTCCCGCCGACCAAGCCGACCCTGGACCTTCCGGCCGCGAGCCGCAACTTCTGTGGCCAAACTGAAGCCTGAAAACCGGTCAGGTCCACGAACGACAGGGCAGCAGCGCGCTATGCTGGCGGTCCTGGCGCTGGCGACCTTCGTGTTGTTCGGCGTGGTCTTTTCCCAGACGGCCTTCAACCTGAAGGCCCTGCGTCCCGGATCGGTCCCTCAAACCCTCTTCCTGGTGGCTCTCTCGGCCCTGGTGTTCCTGCTTCTGGTGGCGCTGACCTTCGTTCTGCTGCGCAACCTGCTCAAGCTGTACGCCGAACGGCAGATGGGCGTCCTGGGTTCGCACTTCCGCACGCGCATGGTGATCGGGGCCCTGCTGTTGTCGTTTGCGCCTTCCATCATGATGTTCATGTTCGCCTATGGGCTGATGAACCGCTCGATCGATAAATGGTTTTCCGGGCCGGTGGAGCAGATTCAGCAGGATTCGGGCTCGATTGCCAGCATGTTGTCTGAATACGCGAGAGAAAATTCTCACCAGGAAGCCACCGAAATCGCGCAGTCGCCTGAGACCGTCAAGGCGTTTGAAACCGGAAACTTCACCGGCGTAATGCGCGAGTTCCATCGTCACGAACCCACACTGCAGGGCGGGTTTGCGATCGCCGTGGTCGATAATGACGCCGTTGCCAGCCTCAATGCCCCGGAACCATGGGGCGCGCTTCACAGAAAACTGCCTCCGCTGGAAGAAATTCAGGACCTGCGGCGCTCTTCGCCAAAATCGTGGACTGGGCCTTCGGGCGAATACATTCTGGGTGTGGCCCCGGTGATGGGCACCGGAAAGATCCTGATCGGGCTGCCTTTGCCGAAGGCCTTTTCTCCCACGCTGGAGCAGATGAGCCAGAACCAGGCGCGCTTTCTGGAACTCAGCCGCGAGCGCAAACACATCCGCGGTATGTACATGCTGCTGCTCAGCCTGTTGACGGTCCTTATTCTGTTCGCGGCCACCTGGGTGTCGTTGTTTGTGGCGAAGCTCGTCACCCGTCCGGTTTCGGCGCTGGCCGAAGCTACACGCGAAATCGCCATTGGACACCTCGGACACCGGGTCGACATTCCGGCGGCCGACGAGCTGGGCGAACTGGTTTCTTCCTTCAATCGCATGGCAGCCGACCTGGAATCGAGCGGAAAGAAGATCGAGGAATCGGCGCGGGCGCTGGCGGCCACCAATACCGAACTTGAGCAGCGCCGGCAGCACATCGAGACCATTCTCGAAAATATTCCCACCGGCGTCCTGTCGCTCGATCCGGAAAAGCGCGTGGCCCACAGCAACTCCGCTTTCGGGCGCATGTTCTGGCCCAAAGCTGAGCAGCCGTTTCCGGGTTCAAGCCTGCGGTCGATTTTCTCCGACGAGACCGCCTCCGACCTCGAGCATCTTCTGCGCAAATCAAACCGCATGGCGGTGGCCACCGGGCAGCTTGAAATCCCGGTGTCAAAGCACACGCTTCACGTGTCCGTGACCGTTTCTTCGGTGCGGCATGGCGACCAGCGGATCGGCTATGTGATCGTTTTTGAGGACTTCAGCGAACTGCTCAAGGCGCAGAAGGAAGCGGCCTGGCGCGAGGTCGCCCGGCGGGTGGCCCACGAGATCAAAAACCCTCTCACGCCCATCGCTCTTTCGGCGGAACGGATCAGAAAGCACCTGGAACGGGGCCACAATCCCGATCCCTCATCGTTGGCGGTGATCCACGGCTGCGCTGAAACCATCGCGGGCGCGGTGGAGACCGTGCGTTCGCTGGTGGACGAGTTCTCTTCCCTGGCGCGCTTCCCGGCCGCCCAGCCCCGCCCGGCAGACGTCAATGAGATCGTCGAAAGCACGCTCGGCATGTTCAACGGCCGCCTTGACGGCATACAGGTGGATAGGCATCTCAGCAGCGGCTTGCCGCAGGCCATGGCCGATCCCGAGGCCATCCGCCGCGCGCTGGCCAACCTGATCGACAACGCCGCCGAGGCCCTGCGCGGTTCGTTCGTGCGCGAGATACAGATTTCCACCACCCTGGTGGAAAGCAAAGACGCCATCGAAATCGTCGTCGCCGATACCGGACACGGAATCACACACGAGGTAAAAGAGAAATTGTTCCTGCCCTACTTCTCCACCAAGCAGCGCGGCACCGGCCTGGGACTGGCCATCGTGCGGCGCATCGTCGAAGACCACCGCGGCTCCATCCGCGTGGAAGAAAACAAGCCCACAGGCGCCCGCTTCATTGTGGAACTGCCGCTGGCCGCCGAGATGGCTGCCACGGAGAGGCCGAATGCATAGCGTGCTGGTGGTGGACGACGAACGTGAGATCCGCGAAACTCTCTCAGGCATTCTCGAAGAAGAAGGATATAAGGTTTCGCTGGCCGACTCCGGCGAAGCCTGTCTCGATCTGCTCAGGAAACGGGCCTGCGACGTAGTCCTGCTCGATATCTGGCTTCCTGGCATCGACGGACTCGAAACCCTGGAACGCATCAAGCAGATGGAAGACGGCCCCGAAGTCATCATGATTTCCGGCCACGGGACCATCGAAACCGCGGTGCGCGCCACCAAGCTGGGCGCGTTCGACTTCCTCGAAAAGCCGCTGACGCTCGACCGCACGCTGATCCTGATCAAGAACGCCCTTGATGCGCACCGTCTGCGCCGCGAAAACGCCGAATTGCGGAAGCTGATGCAGTCGCGCAGTGTGATCGTCGGCGAGAGCATCCCCATGAAGGCCCTGCGCCAGCAGATCGACATCATGTCCCCCACCAACGGACGGGTCCTGATTTACGGCGAATCCGGCGCCGGAAAAGAACTCGTCGCCCATGCCATCCACGCACACAGCCTGCGGAAAGACAACCTTTTTGTTGAGGTCAACTGCGCCGCGATCCCTGAAGACTGGATCGAGAGCGAGTTGTTCGGCCACCGCAAGGATTCCATGCCCGGCGCCACCGGCGATAAGGAAGGCAAGTTCGAAAAAGCCGACGAAGGCACGCTGTTTCTCGACGAGGTCGGCGACATGAGTCTCAAGACCCAGTCGAAAGTGCTGCGTGCGCTCGATGAGCAGAAATTCACGCGCGTAGGCGGCGATGAGCCGATCAAGGTGGATGTGCGCGTGATCGCCGCCACCAACAAAAACCTCGAAGACGAGATCAACAGAGGCAACTTTCGCGAAGACCTTTTCTACCGGCTCAACTTAATTCCTTTTTCCGTCCCGCCCCGGCGCGAGCGCAGGGAAGACATTCCGCTGCTGGCCCGGCACTTTCTGAAGGAAATCTCGGCCGCCTACAGCCGCCGCCATAAGGAAATCACCGACGACGCCATCGACGTGCTGATGCGTTACGCCTGGCCGGGCAATGTGCGCGAGTTGCGCAACGTCATCGAACGGCTGGTCATCATGAACCCGACCGTCCATCGTCTGGAACGCAAACACCTGCCGCCGCTGGTTTACCGTGAAGGCAAAGGACGCCCCGCCGGCTTCTCAAGCCTGCATCAGGCCCGCGCCGCCTATGAACGCGACTACATCCTCAAGAAGCTCGACGAAAACCACGGCAACGTGACCCGCACCGCCGAAGTGCTCGGACTGGAACGGAGCCATCTGTACAGGAAGATGAAGACCCTCGGAATCGCGGTGAAAGAATAAGGCGAGCTTGGCCGCGAATGCACGCGAATAAACACGAATCTTTCTTGTGGTTGGCTGAACCTGGAACCCCCTGTTGCAACGAAGCGTTGTGACTCTTAAGAATTCATAAAAAATTCGCGCTCATTCGCGTTCATTCGCGGCCAGATCTTTTTCATTCGCGGCCGCCATGTTTTCCAGTTGCCTGCGCCAGTCCAGCTCCTCTACAAATGCCGCCGATTCCCTCCAGCCGGGCTTGACCTTCACAAACAGCTCCAGAAAAATCTTCCTGCTCAGTAGTTTTTCCAGCTCCAGGCGGGCGGCTGTCCCGATTTCCTTCAGCTTCGCGCCGCCTTTGCCGATCAGGATGGCCTTCTGTCCCTCGCGTTCACAGACGATGGCCGCTGAAATTCGCGTGAGCCGTTCCGTCTCTTCGTAACGTTCCACGATGACCGCAATGGCATAGGGGACTTCCTTGCCGGTCTTCAGCAGCACCTTCTCGCGGATGATCTCGGCGGCCAGAAAGCGTTCGGGCTGGTCGGTAAGCTGGTCTTTGGGAAAGTAGCGGGGCCCTTCAGGCAGGGTCCGGATGATCTTGTCGGTCAGCACGTCCAGCCCGTCGCCCTTTGTGGCTGAGATGGGAATGATCTCCTGAAAGTGATGCCGCTTGTTGTATTGTTCAATGATCGGAAGCAGGGCTTCCTTGCGAATGCGGTCGATCTTGTTCAGCAGCAGGAAGACCGGTCCACCTGCCTTCTTCACCATCTCCAGCACCTGCTCGTCGCCGGGACCGAACTTCTCCGTAACGTCCACAATCAGCAATATGATGTCGCGGCTTTCGAGGGCATCGTGGATTTCGTGCATCATCCGGCGGTTCAGTTTGCTGTCGGGCCGGTGTACGCCTGGCGTGTCGATGAAAATAACCTGCCCCGCCGGACGCCCTTTCCGGGCTTTCACATTCACCATGCCCAGAATTCGCGTGCGCGTCGTCTGCGGCTTCTCGGTGACAATAGCGATTTTCTCGCCCACCAGGGCATTCAGCAGCGTGCTCTTGCCGGCGTTGGGACGTCCGATGATCGACACAAAACCCGAACGGAAGGACATAGAAGAATAGTACTGAAAGAAGACAAAAGCTGGAAATCAACCCAATCCCTTCGTTGACTCCGTGTTGTGTTTTGGGTAGCGCGTGTGCCTTACGCGCTCATTTCGCCAGGCGCTTCGGCAGTCTGGGCCCGGCCCACCCGCAGCTTTTCGATTTTGCGGTCGGTCGATTCCAGCACTTCAAACCGCAGACCGTCTTCCTCGATCACCTCGCCCGGCTGGGGAATTCGCCCGACAATGGCGCTGACCAGACCGCCGACTGTCGTCGCGTCTCTCTCTTCCACACGCAGATCAAACAGGTCTTCAAGGCGCGAGATGTCGAGGCTGCCGCGCACAACGTAAACGCCGCTCCCCTCGGGCGACACTTCCTCGACCTGCTCGAGCTCGTCGTGAATATCGCCGACAATTTCTTTCACCAGGTCGCCCAGGGTCACGATGCCGGCCACTGAGCCATATTCGTCGATCACCACCGCCATATTGATCTTGTCGCGCTGCATCTCTCTCAGCATGGCCGCGGTCTTCTTCGTCTCCGGGACGAAACTCACAGGCCGTATCAGCTTGCGCACCGTCGCGACCCGCGCCTCCTCATCCGGGACCTGGATCACGTCATGGGCGAGCACCATGCCTTCAATCTGGTCGAGCGTCGACTCATACACGGGTACGCGTGAATGCGGCCGCTCGAGCAGTGCTGAGGTGAACTCCTCAATCGTGGTGCCGGCTGACACGGCAAAGATTTCCGGCCGCGGCGTCATCACCTCGCGCACCGTCTTGTCCCCGAATTCCACCACGGACTGGATCAGTTCGCGGTCGCTCTCTTCCAGAATGCCCTCTTCTCTGCCTGCTTCAATCAGGGCATCGACGGCCTCGGTGGAATCCTCGGGCTCTTCGGGCTCGTGGGGCTCGGCCAGCGCGGCCACCGACAGGCCGAAGCCCAGCACCAGCGTGATGGGCAGCATGGCCCAGATCATCAGCTTCAACGGCGTCACAAATGAGACCAGCCACTCGCCTTTCGTGCGGGTGAACATCACGTAAGGCAGCCATCGGTTACAGACAATCACAATCGCGATGATGGCCACCGCTGACTGCGCGATTTCAGACGCCGTCCACTTATCGTGGGTTGAAAACGTCAGGTAGGCGATGAGCATGGCGATCGCCGCGGTCGTGAGCTGGGCCAAAACGGCGATGGCCAGGTCGGCGCGCACGCTCACGGCCCCCAGGCGCGGCTCCACCTGCTCTTTGAAGGCGTCAATATTGTCCTGAAATTCGCGGGTGAGAAATTTTCCGCTCTCGACATAGAGGCGCTCGACATAGGAAACCAGCGTCAGCAGGGCCGACAGCGCGACGATCACCACATCAATGATGGCGATATTCATCGGCGTCTCCCCGCCCGGACATGGGCGCGGTCGATCAGCGATCCCGGCAGCTTCAGCTTTCTCCGCAATTCGAGCTCCCGGGCCGCCATCTGCCCCTGGTCGGATTCATGATCATAGCCGGCAAGATGCAACATGCCGTGCAGCATGAGGATCTTCAGTTCGCCCGAGAATTCATGCCCGTAGCGTTGCGCATTCCGCGCCGCGATCTGGGCTGAAATAGCGATGTCTCCGCCGGCTTCGCGCGGGAAGGAAAGCACGTCGGTGGCCTTGTCCTTCCGGCGGAAGCGCCGGTTCAGGCTTCGCACGCGGCGGCTGTCGGTGATCAGCACTGCTACCTCACCGGCCACTCCGGCCAGCTTCTGCGCGCGGCCGGCGAAGCGCTTGAGGTCGGCCTCGCTCACGCCGGCAAACGGTTTTTCCAGGATGATGATAGTCACGAATGTCGTAAAACAAAGCGGGAGGGCCATCGTCGCCCTCCCGCACTAATTCTACTAGAGATCATTGCTGCAGGGGTTCCTGCGATTCTTCCTGGTCCCGCAACAGCGACATCTGCTGGCTCCTCGACCTTTCGTCATACGCCCGGATGATCTTCTGCACCAGGTTGTGACGCACCACGTCCTCTTCACCGAAGAAATTGAAGCTGATGCCTTCCACGTTCTTCAGGATTTCCGTGGCTTCCACCAATCCGCTCTTCCGGGCATTGGGCAGGTCGATCTGGGTAACGTCGCCTGTAATGACGCACTTCGAATTGAAGCCCATGCGGGTGACGAACATCTTCATCTGCTCGGAAGTTGTATTCTGCGCTTCGTCGAGGATGATGAAGGAATCATTGAGCGTCCGCCCGCGCATGAAGGCGATCGGGGCAATCTCGATGACGTTCTTTTCCAGCGCCCGGTCGACACGCTCCGGATCCATGAGGTCGTACAGCGCGTCATACAGCGGACGCAGATACGGGTCCACCTTCTCCTGCAGCGTGCCGGGGAGAAAACCGAGGCGTTCGCCGGCTTCCACCGCCGGACGCGCCAGGATAATCCGGCTGGCCTTCTTGTTGTTCAGCGCCGACACGGCCATGGCCACCGCCAGATAGGTCTTGCCCGTGCCTGCCGGCCCGATGGCAAAAACCATGTCGTATTTCTCGATGGCGTCGAGATAGCGGCGCTGGTTCATGCTTTTGGGTTGTCCCTGCCGCTTTCCGAACGACCTCTGGCGTCCGGCCTCGGCCAGTCCGCGCAGGGTCGTCGACGGGTCTTCAGTGACCACGCGCAGCATCGATCTCAGGTCGCCGTTGCGGAAGTCGAATCCGGAGCGGTTCAGGTAGTCGAAGTCGGCGAACACCTGCTCGGCGCGCGCCACGTCTTTGGCTGCGCCTGCGATCTCCACCGAATCTGCTTTCAGGCCGATGGCGATGCCGAGCCCTTCTTCCAGCATTTGAAGGTTCTCGTCGTGCGTGCCAAACAGCTTTTCGATATTGGGTACGATTTCAATACTCTTCTTCATCGAGCTCCGCCGTTTCCCACGGATGCCGCGGGCGCCGCCATACGCGGTCCACCCCACCCGGTCGGGCGCAGTTTGGTTGTAAAGGAGTTGAGAAGGAGTGTTGCCGGCCCACTGAATCGTGGAAGCATGACCATTCGAGGAGAGAGTATCTCCCCTGAAGGATGAAAGTCAACATCTCTTATTGCCAACTCAATGTCAAAGTTTGACGCAATCCAGGCAAACCCTGCAAAGGGGGCTGGCCGAAGGCATCAAACCAGGGCAGGGCGCGGGAAGATCGCCTCCGGGCCGGTGCCCGGGCGCTCCCGCCGGGCCCGTCAGGAAAAAATCTTGTGCCAGGCCAAAACCAGCACGATCACCGCCAGGCCGACGGTAATGCCGATCCCGCGGATGTCCTGCAGTTTTCGCGAATAGTGGTTCATACTCCAATGATACCGCATTCCCCGCCTGGAAATTCCCTGCCGGGAAATTGACCGGATCCTCTAAATACCGGTAAAATAAGACCTTCGGCTATTTCCCGAAAGAATCTCCTAGAGGATTAAAAGCAGCAAAATGGCAAATCATTTTTCGGCGCTTAAGCGCGCACGTCAAACCGAAAAGCGCACGGCCATCAACCGCGCCAACGCATCCCAGTTCCGCACCGCCCTGCGTAAGTTCCGTCAGGCCCTTGCCTCCGGCAATAAGGCCGAAGCCCAGAAGCTCTTCCCGGCCACCGTGTCGATGATCGACAAGGCCGTGAAGAAGGGCACCATCCACAAGAACACCGGTTCCCGCTATAAGTCACGCCTGAACGCCCGCCTCGTGGCGGCAAAGTAGCGGCTGGCTACCGGATTCCGGCAGAAATCGCAAAAGCCCGGTTTCCACCGGGCTTTTGAAGTCCTTGAGCAGATAACGACAAACTAATAACGACCCCGCGGGCCTCCGTTTCATCCATTGGCTCCGTGTTGTGCTTTTTGGTCGCTACACCAGCAGCCGGCCGCCAGCGGCAGCCAGCCACCCTCACACCGGCAATTCTTCCTGCCTCCACCCGCTCGTAATCGGCTTCGGTTCTTCCGCAAGCCTCATCACCAACTGTTCCAGAACCAGCCTTTTGCTCGGCGGGCTGGAACGCAGGGCCGTGTCGGCGGCGCCAACCAGCTTAATCGCCCTTGAGAGTTCGCGCCGCGACTTGTAACGCCGCGCCTGGCGGATGAGGTCTTCCGCGGCGAACGGCGGCACGCGGAAACCCTGCCACAGGGCCTGCCAGATCGTCCTCGTGTCGCGAACGTTCTTTTCCAGAATGACCATCATCTGGCGGAAGGTCCGGGCCAGCATGTAAAGATGGCCGATGGCCGCGTCATCGCCTTCGCCCGTGGAAAGCAGGGCGTCCAGTACCGCCAGCGCCCTCGCCTTGTCTTTGGCGGAAATCGCATCGGTGAGTTCGTAGAGTGAACGCTGTTTGGCCGCCAGCACCATGGTTTCCACATCGCCGAGCGTGATGCGCTTTCTTTCCGCAACGTACAGGACCAGTTTTTCCAGTTCGCGGCTGATCAGCATCATGTCCGACCCCAGGGCGTCGACCAGTTCGCGGGCGGCATCCTGTTCTATCTTCACCTGCTCCTGCTGTGCCTTCTCCATCACCCAGCGGACGCCCTCGCCCTCGTCTACTCGCGCCAGTTCGACGATGCCGCAATACTCTCCCAGGGTCTCGCGGATCCGCTCATAGCGGTCCTTGTCCGTCATGTCCATGCGCCGGACGTCGGCGGGAATGCTGATATGGTCGGCCACGAAAATCAGGACCGCGGCCGGGTTCGGGTCTTTTGTATAGGCCTCGATGGCCTGGAATTCTTCCTTATGCGAGCCGCGGCCATAGAGGTTCTTCACGCCGCGAATGAAAAACACCTGAAAAGGCGCCATCAGCGAAGGGGTGCGGGCTCGGTCGAGGACTTCCGCGATGCTTACATCGGAAAGATCGAGGTCATGCAGGCTGAAATCCCGCAGGTCGTCAGGCACCAGATGCCGCAGGAGCGCCTGCCGGCAATGGTCGCGGAAAAAGATCTCGTCCCCGATGAAAACATAGGCGGGCTTCAGTTTGTTCCCGGCGACTTCGGAAACAAAGCGCTCTGAAGATGCAAAGCTGCGCAGGGCCATCAGAAGGCCTCCAGTATGTCGCTGACCAGAGTACGGGCCAGGTCGCGCGACAGGCGCTGAAGGGCGGGCGTGTCTTCGTTGAAGAAGCTGGCGATTTCGCGCGACACCTGGTACTGCTCGCGAAAAACATAATTGCGGTTCTCAAACAGGACCCGGCCAGAGTGGTCTTCGAGCGAGACCTTCAGGGTCACGGTGATCATGGCGCTGGAAGCCCGCTTGGTCTGTGAATCGTAGGTGAGGGGTTCAGCCCGCGTGGAAAGCACGACGCCTTTCAGAGTCGCCTGTGCGTCATCGGAGTTGTAGTTGATGACCCGGTACTGCGTGCGGCTGATAAACTCGCGCACCACTTCCTGGGTGATCATCTGCTCGACGCGGTAAGTCTGCGTCTTGTTGGCGAATCCGGGAATGGCGATGGTGTGCAGGCTGGCGGGCAGGCGCGAGGTATGGCCGGCCGTGTGATAACCGCATCCGCTCATCGACAGGAGTCCCGCAATCCCCAGACACGCCAGAAATCGTTTCACTGTACCTTCCCGTGCGGCCTGACCGCCGCCAGGGCGGTCGCGCACTCGACGGCTGTAATGGCCGCCAGTCTGAGATTGTCCACCGATGCCCAGAGCCAGAAGGCATTTTCCCGCGATGCATCGCGGCGCACCGACACCAGCACCTCGTCCTTACCGGCCACGTTGACATTGCTGGGCGCGTCGTCGGTTGAGCGGGAAATTTCCACATGCTCGCCCGCCAGCGCCTGGGTGAAGTCCCCGGTGGAGACATTTTTCTCCAGCTCAATGTAAATCGAAAATGTGTGCGCGTGGAATACCGGGGCCTGCACCAGCATCACGGAAGGAACGGGCGCCTGGCCTTCCAGCAGGCGGGCCAGATGGCCGCTGATGCGGCGCTCAATTGTTTCCAGCGATGTCGCCGCTCCCTTGCCGTATCGTCCGACCAGATTGAAAGCCACCTGCGCCCCGAACAAAGCGGTGGGCATCGGCTGAAACGAAAGCAGGTTGACTGTCTGTTCGTGCAGTTCGTCCATGCCCTGCTTGCCGCTTTCCGAAACCGGCTCGAGTATCGTCGCAGCGGCCGACCGCACCGGGGCGGCCTTCCGCGCGCGCAGCACCAGCAGGGCCAGCGCGATGGCCGCCGGATGGGCGATCTCTGCGGCGGTCGCATCCAGCCCCAGTTGCGGATGCCGGCCGAGTTCCCGTTCAATCCAGGGCGCGCTGACCGGCACATCCGCTTCCGACTCCAGCGCATAGGAAAGGTCGACAATGGCGCTCCCCGCGCTTTGCGCCAGCTTCCAGTGGCGGCGGGTGAACTTTTCGTTGGAAGCGAAAAACGTGAAATCCACCCGCTCAAGGTGGCTGGCGGTCACCGGCTGGATGAATGCAACTTCGTCCTGCACCTCGTCGAGCTGCCCCAGAGACTCGTCGTCATCCAGCAGTTTGATGTCCATGGCGGGAAAGTTCCGCTCTTCCAGGACTTCCTTGAGTTCTTTGCCCTTCAGCGTAGTGGCGCCGACGATGGCCACCCGGAAAAGGCTGGCTGATTTCTGCGTTTCAATTTTCATCGGGGTTCAGCCGCTTCCTTGTATCCGGATTCCGGCGCGGGATCGGCCGGTTTTCGCCGCAATAGATAGGCCAATCGGGCCAACACGCCGCTCAGCATGTACGCCGCCGCCATGAGAAACAGCACCTGTTGGGAGTAGAACCAGATCAGCGCCACAACACCGCAAATCAGTATCAGCGTCTGAAACGGATGGCGGCTGCGCAGGTTAAGGTCTTTAAAACTGTAGAAACGCCATGTGCTGACCATGAGAAAACCCACGAGCACCAGCAGCGCAAGCCATACAGGGGCCAGCCACCATGAACGCAGAGGTTCTCCCCGCATAAGGTGGACCACCGATGCGATCATGCCCGCCCCGGCCGGGATCGGCAGCCCGACAAAATATTTCCTTCCCGGACGGCCCGGGTTCGACGGCTGGGGATTCACCTGAATATTGAAGCGGGCCAGCCGGCTGGCGCCCGCGACCAGGAAAAGAAACGAAGCGATCAGGCCTAACTGGATAAACCGGTTTCGAAAATCGGCATCGCCGAAATCGGGCAGCATGCGGAAGCCCCACATCCAGGCAAGAATCGCCGGGGCCACTCCAAACGTGATCACATCGGCAAGGGAATCCAGTTCGCGTCCGAAGGCGCTGGTTGTATTCGTCATGCGGGCAATGCGCCCATCGAGCCCGTCAGCCACTACGGCCACGCCGATGGCCTTGGCGGCCACGTCAAAGTGCCAGACGTCGAAATGCATCGCGTCGCCCTGCATCATGGGTATCGCCCCTTGCAGCGCGTGCGAGATCGCATAATACCCCGCCCCGATGTTGGCCGCGGTGAACAGCGATGGCAGAATATACATGCCTTTGCGCAACCGGCGTTTCTGTTCCGGAGGCGGCTGCTCTTCCCATCGCTGCTGGCCAGGAAATCTCATAGGACTGCTTCAGTATGCCTTTCTTCCCGCTCCGCGTCTGCGGAAGGCGACTTTATACACGCCAGGACGGATGCTCCGCCTTTGACCCGCTCCCCCGCTTTGATTCTCACTTCCGCCGAAGCCGGAAAAATTACGTCTGTGCGCGAGCCGAACTTGATCAGTCCCACGCGCTCGCCCCTCTCGACCCGGTCGCCGGCCTTTTTGGTAAACACGATGCGGCGGGCCAGCAGACCGGCAATTTGCTTGAACACCAGCGTATAACCGTCGCCTTCCACGGTCACCACGTTCTGCTCGTTGTGCTCGGCGGAAACCGCATCCATGGCGTTGGTGAACTTGCCTCGTTTGTAGTGCACATCGCGTATCACGCCCGAAATTGGCGAACGGTTCACGTGTACGTCAAAGACATTGAGAAAAATGCTGATGCGGGTGCAGCGTCCGCCATCAAGCTGCACAGGCGAGATATCGGTGACCTTGCCGTCAGCGGGCGAAACGATCAGGCCCGGCTCGCGGGGAATCACGCGCTCAGGATCGCGGAAAAACCATAGAAAAAAGACCGCAAACAGCAGCGGGATCGCGGCAAGGGCAGGAACGCGGGTCAGCCACCATAGCAACGCCGATACACCCGCCATTCCCAGGGCATAAAAATAGCCGTCTCTGACCATTTAAGAGATTATAACGGCTTGAAGGGACGCCTTGTCCCTGAGGGAACCGGGATGAGCAGTACCTTGAAAAGTGCGGCGGCGCCGCCACCAAGACAACAGGACACCGGATCGGGACAAAAATGCCGGGTTGCAGCGGTGACCGAAGGTTTTGGCCGGCGCCGCCGGGAAAAATCGCTTCATGGGCAAAACGTCTTAAGCGCAGGCCTGGTGAAAAATTTTTCTCACCCCCCAGGGAATTCCGTCATACCTGCCCCGGCGGATGCGCGATGTTGCTACCCTTCCAGATTTCCATGAAAAGCAGTTTATTCTTTTATTTTCAAAAGGTTAGATGAAATACAGGGAATTCCCACGTCGAAAATCATGGTTGGCGATGAAAGTGCAATGATTGCAGTGGATCAGTGTAAGGTCAGGATATTCTTAATCAGGATGCCCCCTAAGATGACCCACTCCCCAGCAGAATCATCATGGATAGAACGGACAATTAAGTTGTGCGACCGGGTTCTAACGAGTGCGGCAAAAGCGCATCCTGCGAACCCGACATTGCGCGGGATTCCGCCGCGCGGCAAAGCCATCCATCAGAAAGACCCTGGCTCGGACGTTAAGTCCGCTAATTCGCAGGCCTGAAAACAGGCCGTAGCGTGATAAAAACACACACCTCTCCGCCATGCGCCACAGGGGCGCCGGTTCGAAGAGGTCAGATTTAGTGTTAAACGCTCAGGCTACGTGGAAATGGTTCTGCCTGTACTGCTGCTCGATGCTGTGCATCTGGTCTTTTACCAGCAGTTTGAGTTTTTTCAGACGGACTTCTTCCAGCTTTTCGTCGTCCGTCAGATATCTTTTGTCGACAAGGGAATCTAAGCGCTGACAATATTGATTGTGTTCCTGCGCCAGCCGCCGAAACTCTTCGTGGCTGGCAAGAAGCTGTTCACGAACGGAATCCACCATTCGGAAAAACCCCCTGCGTTGATATGCCCCAAAAACTAGCACACGGGCAGGCCCGTTTCAACCAAATTCGGGCTTAGCGGAGTAGCGAAAGCTTCAAAATTAAAGCATCTTCAAGTGGCCCCTGATAGTATTGCTTTCTTCGGCCTGCCTCTGAAAAGGCCCATTTTTCATAAAGAGCGCGGGCGGCGGTATTCGATTCCCTCACTTCGAGAAAGACCTCCCTTCCGCCGGTGCTGCGCGCAT